>Ga0192241_10123_pt1 | contig 43003 bp, 34 predicted proteins | sample Koala_Koa27_I3_FD_131239 | JGI IMG/M metagenome (GOLD analysis project Ga0192241, IMG submission 131239) | Enriched cells from koala feces incubated with labeled cellulose particles, San Francisco Zoo, California, United States - Koala_Koa2-7_I3 ... | reverse complement strand
TGCCTCTACCTGCTATTACGATGATAGCAATTGGCGAAACCTGACTCTTCCCCATGACTGGAGCATCGAAGGGAACTACAGCCGAACGGGCAATGGCACTGACTGGCAAAGCGGTTTCCTGCCTGCCGGGATAGGCTGGTATCGCAAATCATTCAACTATAATCCCGAATGGGAAAACAAGAAAATACAAATACAGTTCGACGGCATCTATTTAAACAGCGAAGTATGGATCAACGGGCACTTACTGGGCAAGCGCCCCAACGGTTACATTGGTTTTGTGTACGACCTTACTCCTTATTTAAATAAAGGTGAAAATCATATAGCTGTCCGGGTAGACCATAGCAAACCATTAACAGCGCGCTGGTACACAGGTTCCGGCATTTATCGCCCCGTCTACCTGCTGGTTAGCAATCATACCTATATTCCCTACTCAGGCATCTGTTTCAGAACAACAATGCCGGAGGAGACAAACCACGCCACATATACCGTAGAAGTAGAAGTAAAAACCCCAGAAAAGACTCCGATACAAGTGACTGCCCTTCTTCAATCGTCCGATGGAAGAATAGTGGGAAATTGCGCTCAAACCTTTCACCCTGAAACGGATACAATCTGCCGGCTATCAGCCCATATCCTCCATCCCCATGTATGGTCACCGGATGATCCTTATGTCTATACATTGGTTTGCCAACTAAAAAAAAAGACAATCAAATCATTGATGAACAGAAACAATTGGTTGGTTTCCGCAACTTGGACTTCAGTCCGATAGATGGTTTCAAACTGAATGGCCACCCCATGAAACTAAAAGGAGTCTGTGACCATCATACTGCCGGAGCCGTGGGAGCCGCCGTGCCCGACGACCTGCTGCACTATCGTCTGAAACTTTTAAAAGAAATGGGCTGCAACGCTATACGCACCGCCCATAATCCTTTTTCACCTACATTCTACACTATGTGTGACACTATGGGAATCATGGTACTAAACGAAGGCTTGGATGGATGGGACACTCCCAAGGCTGCCAATGATTATGGAAATTATTTCAACGACTGGTGGCAACAAGATATGACCGATTTTATCAAACGGGATCGTAACCATCCCTGCATCATCATGTGGAGCATCGGCAACGAAGTATCAGGCACTACTCCCGACGTGCAGCAAAACCTAGTCCTCCTCTTTCATACCCTTGCTCCCGGTCAACCGGTAACCCAAGGTGGAACCGACCCCACGCGAGGAATGAACGTGGACTATGATAAGAATTTCAGCAAACTGGACATAGTAGGCTTCAATGGAAACGGAGAAGAGGTGGGCGAGTTGGAAAAATTCCGGAAACAGTTCCCCAATCTGTGTGCCGTAGCCACCGAAGTACCACATACCTATCAGACACGTGGTGTGTACCGTAGCAAGACCCAATGGAGAAGACGTGACTTCCCTGCACCATGGGAACGGGGAGATATAAACTGGGAACAGTTTAAACACCGTGTATTCCCTATCCCGGATCTGACTGAAGAAGAATGTTTTCCCGAAGAGGCAGCCCATCCGCTTTACCAATCCTCATATGACAATGCTTCAGTTCGTATCAGTGCCCGCAAAGCATGGCAACGCACCTGCTCTTTCCCTTGGCTGATGGGAGAATTCCGTTGGGGAAGTTTTGACTATTTGGGAGAAGCCGAATGGCCTCAGAGATGTGGCAATTTCGGCATTATAGACATAGCCGCCATCCCTAAAGATGCCTATTACCTATATCAAAGCCTATGGAGTGATAAACCCATGATTCATATTCTGCCACACTGGACCCACACCGGAAAAGAAGGAAAAATAATCCCCGTAGTGATATATACCAATTGCGAAGTAGTGGAATTATTCCTAAATAATGTATCTTTGGGAAGTAAACCTTATACGGGAGAACAATTAGTATGGCTCGTCCCCTACTCTCCCGGAAAGATTGAAGCGCGAGGTATGAATAACGGAAAGACGGTGGCAGCAACCTGCTACCAAAGTGCAGATACTCCTTATTCAGTTGCTGTCACAAGCAATAAGTCCTCCGCCAAAGCAAATTCAAACGAGGTTATACGCTTGGAAATTGATATAGTAGACAAGAACGGAATTCCTTGCCCCTACGCCGCCAATGAACTTAGTTTCCGGATAGAAGGCCCCCTTCGTCTGTTGGGAGTAGACAATGGAGATCCAACGGATATGTTTCTCTATCAAGAGCCACATTGCAAAAGTTTCCGGGGAAAGTGTGTACTGTTGCTGCAACCAACAGGGGTAAAAGGAAAGGGAAACCTGACTATAGAGAGTGAACATTTAATAAAAAAGAATTTAACCTTTGAGATTGTATGAAAAGAATCTTTTTTTTACTACGTACATTGTTATACACCGGACATCTTATATCCCGTGAACCAGATAAAAATTTCCAATTGTTGCCCCAACCACAATCTATCGAACTAAGCAACGGAAAAGGCATTGACTATCGTGAATCATCTTACATAGAACCTTCCACAGTTACTTCTATTCCCATATTAGGAGATTTGCTAAATACTTTACCCCGTTGCCATCGAACTGGAAAACCAATCCGGCTTCAACTGACCAATACCAATGTTCCCGAATCCCCCGAAGGATATATATTGAATATTGATGATAAAGGAGCCACTATCTCCTCCAGAGATATGGCAGGTATTTTTTACGGTTGCCGCACATTGGAACAATTAATGGAAGACAGCCGGGATTTCCATATGCTCATTCCTGCAATGAAAATTGTTGATTACCCGGCTATTGCTTACCGTGCAGTTCATTTTGATACCAAGCATCACCTGGACCGCATGGAATATTATTATCGCGAAATAGACAAACTGTCACAATATAAAATAAATGCCGTGATCTGGGAACTGGAAGACAAACTCCGTTATACCCGCCGTCCCGAAATAGGTGCTTCCAATGCCATCAGCAAACAAGAGATGCAAGCACTTTGCCGCTATGCCAAAGAACGAAATATAGAAATAAGTCCGTTGGTTCAAGGATTAGGACACGCGGGCTTCATATTAAAGCATCACTGGGAATTACGCGAAAATCCGGCTAGCGATTGGGAGTTCTGTCCGTCGGATCCACGTACTTACGAGCTACAATTTGATCTATACCGAGATGCTATCGAAGCGATGCCTTATGGCAAATACCTACATGTAGGAGGCGATGAAATTACTGCTATCGGTATTGACGAGCGTTGTTTGGCAACAGGAAAAACACCTTTCGAGTTACAAATGATTTGGCTGAAGAAAGTCTGTGATTTTGCCACCGCTCACGGTCGTATCCCTATCTTTTGGGACGATATGCCCTTGAAGTATGGTGGGGTATGGGATTTGGTAAACAGTGAGGAAACCCCTGACAAGATTGCTGCCCAATGGAATAGCAAGAAGTTGGACGAAGGCATCAGTCTGTTTCCTAAAGAATGCGTATATATGCGTTGGAATTATAGGGATGCAACTCAACCGGGACACCAACGTATTTTACAATGGTATCATGACAAGGGACTGAAAGTTATGGGAGCCACAGCTGCTTCTTCCGGAAGTTCTCCTTTTTTACCTCGTGAAAACTCGATGGCAGGCTATATCAAAGGTTTTAGTCAACTGGTAGCTAAAAATCAACTGGAAGGAATCCTTGCAACAGCATGGGACGACGATTCTCCACACTCCGAAACCGTATGGCGCGGATACATTGCACAGGGCGAATATGGCTGGAACCCTACCGGCCGTACCATAGAAGAATTCAAAACAGCCCATGCCCAACGTGAATTCGGTTTCCGCCCGAAGGAAAAGCGCATGTCCTTTTTGGATGAGTTGGAAAAGGAAGCATTCTTTTTTGATAATGCCTTAGTCAGTTCAGGTAGGCGTAACCCTGCCTGGGGAACAACAGATTTTACCCTGATCGCCCTTCCGGATACAAAAACACCCGGAGAATGGAGCCGTACCTATCAAGACAAAATTGCCCAGGCAAAGATAGAAGACAAACGTAATGAAACTATTGGTAAAGGAATAGAAGCTGCCCAACAGCATGCTCTACGAAACCGCTATACCCTGGAAGTATATGAACAGACCAACCATCTGCTTCATTACCCCGTTCGTCTGATACTTGCTCTACATACTTTTGATACGGCAAAAAAATGAAACGGACAAACAAATAGCCTTACAGCAAATCAACAAGGTATGTAATGATTTCCAAACCATGAGAACCAATTTGGAAAACACGTATTCAAAGACCCGTTTCATGCAACAGCCCGATGGTTATATCGCTGATCATAACCACCATAATCATCTTGCCGCCAAAACCAACAGTAGTGACTGGTGGTATTATTATGAGATCCCCATGGTAAAAAAGACAAAAGCATGGATTCAATCTTTGACCCATATATAAGAAGAAATATTGTACAAACTTTATAAAAACAACACTTTTATGAAACGAAGCATCCTATTTTATCTCATCGTCTTGTTGCTATGCCCCCTTTGTGAGGCACAAGCAGATTATCAGCCGGAATTCTCCACTGCCGGTTTCTTTGAGCTGCCAAACTCCGGACGTGAAGTATACTCCATGAATCCTGCGTGGCGTTTTCACAAAGGTACAGCCACAGGAGCAGAAGCCGTAAACTTCAATGACCGTGACTGGACAGTGGTTTCCTTACCCCATGGCATTGAATATTTACCCACCGAAGCCAGTGGCTGTATCAATTATCAAGGCGAAGTATGGTATCGCAAACATTTCACCCCTGCCGATAACCTAAAAGGGAAAAAGCTGTTCCTGCACTTCGAAGCCATCATGGGCAAAAGCAAAGTGTTTGTAAACGGCAAGTTACTGAGCGAACACTTTGGCGGATACCTCCCCGTAGTAGTTGATGTAACCGATGCCCTGAACTGGGGAACCGACAACGTGATTGCCGTATGGGCAGACAATAGCAACGACCCAAGCTATCCTCCGGGAAAGGCACAGGATGTGCTGGACTATACTTACTTTGGAGGAATTTATCGCGACTGCTGGCTCATTGCCCACAACCGGATATTCATTACCGACCCTAATTTTGAGAATGAAACAGCCGGAGGCGGTTTGTTTGTGGCTTATGATAAAGTATCTGATGCCTCAGCCGAAGTCCTGTTGCAAACCCATGTACGCAATGCAAGCGCTAAAGCATTTACAGGCGTAGTGGAATATGAATTGCAACAAGCGGATGGAAAGCAAGTCGCTTTTCTAAACGATAAGATACAAGTACGTCCCGGAAAAGCAGTCACCTCAAAAGACAAAGTAACGGTAAAGAACCCGATGCTTTGGAGCCCTGAAACTCCTACCTTATATAACCTGATTGTCCGCATCCGTGACAAGAAAGGAAATGTAATAGACGGTTATCGCCGCCGCATCGGCATCCGCAGTATAGAATTTAAAGGCAAAGACGGTTTCTGGCTGAATGGCAAACCCTATGAAAGCCCATTGATTGGTGCCAACCGCCATCAGGATTTTGCCGTAGTAGGCAATGCGGTTGCCAACAGTATTCATTGGCGCGACGCAAAGAAACTCCGTGATGCCGGACTAAAAGTGATCCGTAACGCACACTGCCCCCAAGATCCCGCCTTTATGGATGCTTGCGACGAACTGGGACTATTCGTGATAGTAAACACACCGGGCTGGCAATTCTGGAATGATGCTCCCGAGTTTGCACAACGCGTTTACAGTGACATCCGCAACTTGGTGCGCCGCGACCGGAACCATGCCTGTGTATGGTTATGGGAACCTATCCTGAATGAAACCTGGTATCCGGCAGACTTTGCCAAAAACACATTGGATATTGTTGCTCAGGAATATCCTTATTCATCCTGCTACTCCGGTTGCGACAGTGAAGTACGGGGGCACGAAGTCTATCCGGTACTTTTCACCCACCCGGCTAACGCCGATAAGGAATGGGCTATCAAGAACCTAGACCCCAAAATCACTTACTTCACCCGCGAATGGGGAGATAATGTAGATGATTGGAATTCACATAACTCTCCCAGCCGTGTGGCACGCAACTGGGGGGAACAGGCCATGCTGATCCAGGCACAGCACTATGCTGCACCCAGTTACCCATATACTTGCTATGATGTACTTTATCGTACTCCGCGCCAACACGTAGGCGGTTGTTTGTGGCATTCCTTCGATCATCAGCGCGGTTATCATCCCGATCCGTTTTACGGTGGATTGATGGATGTATTCCGCCAGCCTAAATATTCTTACTATATGTTCCAGGCACAACGTTCTACTGAGAAGCAAGACCGTCTGTTTGCCACCGGACCAATGGTTTATATCGCCCACGAAATGACACCGTTCTCTCCCGCAGACGTTACGGTTTATTCCAATTGTGACAAAGTACGTCTTACTTATAATAAAGGTGGAAAGACCTGGACTTATACCAAACCGGCTAGCCAAAAAGGAATGCCTTCACCTATCATTACCTTCAAAGGAGTTTATGATTTTATGATAGACAAAGCATTGTCACGCGACAGAAAACAAGATGAAGTATTCCTCCTTGCCGAGGGATTAATCAATGGTAAAGTAGTAGCCACCCACGAAGTACGTCCCGCCCGCCGTGCAGAGAAAATCCTGCTTTGGGTGGATAATGAAAACACCGACCTGAAAGCTGATGGCTCCGACTTTGTAACCGTAGTAGCTGCCATAGCCGACAAGAACGGAAATATAAAACGCCTGAACAATTATTATGTGAAATTCCACGTAGAAGGAGAAGGACGCATATTGGGAGGCGCAAACGTATTAGCCAATCCCGCACCGGTAAAATGGGGAACAGCGCCTATATTGGTACAATCCACGTTAAAGCCGGGCAAGATAAAAATAACCGCCAGCGTATTATTTGAAGGTTCGCAAATGCCTGCCAGCGCAGTGCTTGAATTGGAAAGCAAGCCTGCTGCACACCCACTGGTCTATTCTGCTGATGAGGCAGCATTAATCCCCATGTCCGGCGATTCATCTTTTGGAGATGCAGCTGCAAAATCAGCAACAGAACTGGAACAAGAACGGATACAAAAAGAACAAAATGCCCAAAAGCTGAAAGAAGTGGAGCAGCAGCAAACGGACTTCGGTGAAAAGAGCAAATAAAAAAAATTAATAGACATCCACCGTAGGGGCGGGCTCCAAACCCGCCCAATAGGAATACACTTCCCAACTATATTCGGGCAGGTTTGGAACCTGCCCCTACAATGAATGTCCCCAATAAACCTAATTTTCTAACCAAACAATAATACCATTATGAACAAACTTATCCTAACCTCACTCGCACTGACAGCGTCGGCATCTCCCACGCTCGCTGCATCGGGCCAAACCTCAGGCACCTCTCAACCCAACATTGTCCTCATCCTTTGTGATGATATGGGATTCTCCGACCTTGCCTGCTACGGTGGAGAAGTACACACTCCCAACATCGACTACCTTGCCGAACACGGAGTACGTTTCAGCCAATTCAAAAACACGGGCCGCAGTTGTCCCAGCCGCGCCGCCCTCTTAACCGGCCACTACCAGCACGAAGCAGGAATGGGCTGGATGACAGCGGTAGATGAGCATCGTCTGGGCTACCGAGGACAAATTTCATCCGACATTCCCACCATTGCCGAAGTTCTTCACAAACAAGGCTATAACACCTATATGAGTGGCAAATGGCACGTCACCACAGATGGCGCTTTCGACAGTCCCAACGGCAGTTATCCTGTACAACGCGGATTTGAGAAATACTATGGTTGCCTGCACGGCGGAGGAAGTTACTACAAACCCACCCCCGTCTACAACAATTTACAACGTGTCACCAAACTTCCGGATGATTATTATTACACCACAGCGATCACCGATTCTGCCGTAAGCTTTATCAAACAGCATCCTGTAGCCCATCCAATGTTTCTTTATATAGCACACTTTGCCCCCCACCTTCCTTTGGAAGCTCCCAAAGAAAGAGTGGACGCTTGTCGCAAACGCTATGAAGTGGGCTATGACGTTTTACGCCAACAGCGTTTCGAGCGCCAAAAAGCATTGGGACTGGTAGATAAAAATATGGAACTTCCCGTTTACCAAAGAGAATTTCAAGACGGCAAACGCCCCGCATGGACAGACCTTACCCCTGAACAGCAAGCACAATGGGTAACCGATATGGCAACCTATGCCGCTATGATTGAAATTATGGATGACGGTATCGGTCAGGTAATAAAGACCCTAAAAGATAAATCTATGTATGACAACACTGTATTCCTCTTTATGAGCGATAATGGCGCCACCCGCGAAGGAGGATACTTGGGGCAATTAATGGCAGACCTCAGCAATACTCCCTACCGAAGCTACAAAAGCCAGGTTTTCCAGGGAGGAACCAGTGCTCCTCTCATCATCACTTATGGCGATGAAGCTAAGAATCCGATGAAGGGAGGCGTTTGCCGGGAGATAGGGCACATTATGGATATATTCCCCACGTGTCTGGATCTGGCTTCTGCTGAGTATCCCACTATTTTCCACAACCAGCCGGTACAACTGAGAGGAACCAGTCTGCTACCTGCTTTACATCACCAAAAGATAGCGCCACGCGATTTATATTTTGAACACCAGTCATCATCCGCCCTCATATCAGACGGTTGGAAGCTGGTACGTGAAAACGATAAAAGTCCTTGGCAGCTAATTAACCTGGTGACCGATCCTTTTGAAACACAAGACTTATCCTCTCAATATCCACTGAGAGCAAAAGAAATGGAGAACAAATGGACTCGTTGGGCAGAACAGCAACACGTATTCCCCTTTGAACACCGTTCGTGGAATGAGCGCATTAATTATTATAAATCACTCTATCCGGATCAGAGAGGAGAACATAATTAATTCACAGTGGGGGCAGGTTTGGAACCTGCCCCCACAACACATAACAAAACATTCCCAATTACTATAACATCCTCCATCGGACAGTTTAGAACCCGCCCCTACGATAGAAAAAAGACTCCGCCCAACTTACCGCCCCATCATCGTATTCCCTTAATTTCTTGAAAAAAAACCTTCATTCGCTGAATAGATTAGAAAAAGCCGCAAAGAACATTTACCTTTGTCAACTGGATTTCAACAAATAGCATTACAAAAATTAGAAACATTAAAACAAAAACGATGATGAAAAAGACAAAAACCATTCTCTGTTTAGGCATCGCATTATGTATGTTCGGATGCAGTGACGACGATGACGTAACCAGCACCACAACCTCAACCGTACCTTTTACATTAAACGCCTCCTTATCCCAGCGTTCTACCGCATCAGAAGACGCAGGAATCTTGCAAGGGGACTGGAAAGAGGGAAGCCAACTAGCCATTATGAAAACCGGTTCAAGCGGTGTAAAGAAAGGAATATTCACCTATTCCCCTACTTCTTCCGTTTCTCCATACACCTTTACCGGAGAACTCTCAACCAGCGTGAAAAAACGACAATGAAATTGCCGTTTTCTATCCCGCCAACGCAATAATAGCAAACAGCAGCGATACACTGACCCAGAAATTAGTGCTAAGCGGACAAGACGGAACATTGGCAGGAGTAACCAACTATGACTACTCATGGGCAGTATGCAAAGCAGCCATGACCGAACAATCGGGTTCTGCCGACTGCGAAATGACTAACCTGATGACCATCGGTAAATTCAATTTTACAACAGACGGCGGCACTCCGCTAAACGAAATATCACAAATCACTGTAACCGCCACCTCAGACACGCTTTATTCGGATGCTACGATAAAGTTAGCAGATGGTACTTTCAGCACTACCACTACAGGAAGCATTACCGTCAAGAATAAAACAGGAATATCAGGAACAGCCTATATTTCTCTTTTCCCCAGCCAAGCGCAGTTGCACTTTACACTGGTAACCACTGCCGGAAATATCTATGAAGGTTCCACTCCGCAAAGCATCACGCTGGAAAAAGGCAAGATTTATGCTGCAACAGTTGCTTGTAGCGCACTGGCACCTGCTAAAGTAGGCGACTATTATTATAGCGATGCCACCTATTCCACGCAAAGAGACGAAAGCAAAACCTGTATCGGCATAGTCTATGCACTGAATGATGCAGACGGCACTTTCAATAAATCACTCACCTCTTCCCCATTCGGACGCATTGTAGCTTTGAATGACGCTAAAACCAGTATCAGATGGATGAGCACATCCGGCGATGTGGAAGGCATTGAGAACTATACCCATGTAAACGGTACACAAAGCATAGGCAGCCTACCTTATTATAAAGGAACTGTCGATTCTTTCTTCTCTGACAAGGAAGAAGAACGTATCAAAGATGCCACTATCAATACCGAAACAGGACTGGTCACTTCTTGGGTTTCAGCAGGTGCACTAAGTGACTTCAACGGACCGGGTAATACATCTTATATCAATTCAAGCACAACAGGTTATCCTGCCGGAACTTACTGCTATCAATACAGCACAGCAGGCAAAGGCGCCGGAGAATGGTACTTGCCCGCAGCAGGAGAATTGGCATTACTTTGGGAATTGCAACAGACAGGAATGATTTGCAAAGCGAAACAAGATTGCTTTAGCAATTTTGATCAACGTTATTATTGGTCATCTTCCGAATGCTCGGAAGGAACAGTATGGTATCTGAATTTCCTGAGTGGAATGATGGCTGCTAATAGTAAGGCTAGCAGTTATAATGTTCGCGCAACGGCAATATTCTAAGACTCCGGAGTATGGTTGAAGGATAATCCTTAAGCAGCACTCTTATTCTCCATAGTCGAATGTAACTTCATCCCCTCTTGAGAGGGGTAGGGGCGTGTGAAAAACACAAGTCATGTATTTGTGAATGTATTCTAACACACCCCCTACCCCCTCTCAAGAGGGGATGAAGTTACCTCTACAAAACCACTTTTCCCCATTTATTCGACCAAAATAACATATAATCCCCTCCTTTTTACCCATTAGCAAATACTTTTCCCTTTCATTTTAATATTTCCTCCTATTCTCTTTGCCAGTTTCTGCAATTCCGTATATTTGCAGAAACCAATTCTAATACCTATGAAAATACTATCCACCCATGATTTGCAAGCAATCATGAAGCGGGCAGAAAGCGCACTTCTCTTGCGTGAAGAAAGCAACAAGAAAGTTGCAGAGAAAAGCTGCGGACTAGCCTGTGGCACACCTCATTTGCAAATCCTTGTATGTGGAGGAACAGGCTGTAAAGCATCCTCCAGCCACATCCTTGTCGAGAATCTGAAACAGAAACTCGCGCAACACGGCATTGCCGACAAGGTAGAAGTGATCACCACCGGCTGTTTCGGTTTCTGCGAGAAAGGCCCCATTGTGAAAATCATTCCGGACAACACGTTCTATACGCAAGTCACCCCGGAAGATGCGGAAGAAATCATCAGCGAACACATCATTGAAGGAAGAAAAGTAGAACGCCTGCTGTACATCGATCCCAAGACGGAACAGACAGTCAGCGACTCCAAACACATGGATTTCTACCGGAAACAGAAACGCATCGCCTTGCGCAACTGCGGCTTCATTAACCCCGAAAACATAGAAGAATACATCGCCCGCCACGGTTATCTTGCCTTGGCCGACTCCTTGCTGAATAAAAAGCCTACCGACATTATAGATGTTATCAAACGCTCCGGCCTGCGCGGACGAGGCGGCGGCGGTTTCTCCACCGGACTGAAATGGGAATTTGCCCACAAGCAGGAAGCGACGACGAAATACGTAGTCTGCAACGCCGACGAAGGCGACCCCGGAGCATTCATGGACCGCTCCATCATGGAAGGCGACCCGCATTCGGTAGTAGAGGTCATGGCCCTTTGCGGCTACTCCATCGGTTCCTCCCAAGGATTGGTCTACATCCGCGCCGAATACCCGCTTGCCATCCAACGACTGAAAATAGCCATCAATCAAGCACGCGAATATGGATTACTAGGCAACAATATCCTGGGAACTAACTTCTGTTTCGACATAGAAATACGCTATGGTGCAGGCGCTTTTGTGTGCGGAGAAGAAACCGCCTTGATCCATTCTATGGAGGGAAAGCGCGGAGAACCCACCTTGAAACCTCCCTTCCCTGCCGAAGTTGGCTACTTGGGAAAGCCCACCAACGTGAACAATGTGGAAACACTGGCAAATATCCCCATTATCCTGACCAAAGGGGCAGAGTGGTTCGCTTCCATCGGAACAGAGCGTTCCAAAGGAACCAAGGTATTTGCCTTGGCAGGAAAGATTAACAACGTAGGACTGATTGAAGTCCCGATGGGAACCACCCTGCGCGAAGTTATTTATGAAATAGGCGGTGGCATCAAAGGCGGAAAGAAGTTTAAAGCCGTGCAAACCGGAGGACCTTCGGGCGGTTGCCTCACCGAGAAGCACCTTGATACTCCCATCGACTTTGACAACTTGCTGGCAGCAGATTCCATGATGGGATCGGGAGGCATGATCGTTATGGACGAAGACGACTGCATGGTGTCCGTAGCCCGCTTCTATTTGGACTTTACGGTAGAAGAATCTTGTGGAAAATGTACCCCTTGCCGCATCGGCAACAAGCGATTACTGGAATTGCTGAACAAGATAACCGAAGGACGGGGAACGGAGCAAGATCTGGAAACACTATCCACCTTGGGACGTGTCATTAAAGACACTGCTCTCTGCGGATTGGGACAGACCTCCCCCAACCCGGTACTGTCTACGCTGGAGCATTTCCATGACGAATATGTGGAACACGTGAAGGACAAGATTTGCCGTTCCAAACAGTGCAAGACTCTGCTCACCTATGTCATCAATCCCGAAACCTGCATCGGTTGCCATCTGTGCTTCAAGCACTGTCCCGCCGATGCCATTATGGGAGATGTGCGCAAGCCTCATGTGATTGATCCGAAAAAATGTATCAAGTGCGGCATGTGTATGGCACGTTGCAAGTTCAAAGCCATCAGCGTTTGCTAACCGGTCCACGCGCCGGACAAGGTTTCCATTCGGACAAGCACTAACCGTAGGGGCGGATTGAATCCGCCCGATAACCAAATAACTAATATTATGGAAGAAAAACAAATAACATTACAGATAGATCACCATTTTGTCACCGTTCACCAAGGAACCACCATTCTGGAAGCGGCCAATAAAATAGGTATCAACATCCCCACCCTTTGTCACATCGACCTGAAGGGAACCTGCATCAAGAACTCCCCTGCTTCCTGCCGCATCTGTGTGGTAGAAGTAGAAGGACGCAAAAACCTGGCCCCGCCTGCGCCACCCGTTGCACGGAAGGAATGGTAGTCCGCACCAGCACCCTGCGAGTGATGAACGCCCGCCGGGTAGTAGCCGAACTCATCCTTTCCGACCACCCCAACGACTGCCTCACCTGCCCCAAGTGCGGCAACTGCGAACTGCAAACCCTGGCACTGCGCTTCAATATCCGCGAGATGCCTTTCAATGGCGGCGAGCTTTCCCCACGCAAACGGGAAGTCACCTCCTCCATCGTGCGCAACATGGATAAATGTATCTTCTGCCGCCGATGCGAAAGCGTGTGCAACGATGTTCAGACCGTAGGAGCACTGGGAGCCATCCGCCGCGGGTTCAATACCACCATCGCCCCCGCCTTCGACAAAATGATGACCGACAGCGAATGCACCTACTGCGGACAATGCGTAGCCGTATGCCCCGTAGGCGCACTGACCGAGCGCGACCATACCAACCGATTGATAGAAGACCTCTCCAACCCGGACAAGATAGTAGTGGTACAAACCGCCCCGGCAGTACGTGCCGCACTGGGCGAAGAATTCGGTCTGCCCGCCGGATCACTGGTTACCGGAAAGATGGTTTACGCCCTTCGCGAACTGGGATTCAACTATGTTTTCGATACCGACTTTGCCGCCGACCTCACCATTATGGAAGAAGGATCGGAGATACTGAACCTCCTTACCCGCTATCTGGATGGCGACAAATCAGTACGCCTGCCCATTCTTACCTCCTGCTGTCCGGCATGGGTGAATTTCTTTGAGCATCATTTCCCCGATATGCTTGATATTCCTTCTACCGCCCGTTCTCCGCAACAAATGTTCGGCTCCATCGCCAAGAACTATTGGGCGGAAAAGATGGGAATCCCGCGTGAAAAGCTGGTGGTAGTTTCCATCATGCCCTGCCTGGCAAAGAAATATGAGTGCGACCGTGACGAGTTCAAGACCAACGGCAGCCCCGATGTGGACTATTCCATCTCCACCCGCGAACTGGCACGCCTCATCAAACGCGCCAACATAGGTTTCACCCTTCTGCCCGATGCAGAATTTGATAATCCGATGGGAGCCTCTACGGGTGCAGGCGTCATCTTTGGAACCACAGGTGGTGTAATGGAAGCCGCTCTGCGTTCTGTTTATGAGATTTATACCGGAAAGCCGCTTCAAAACGTCAATTTCGAGCAAGTGCGCGGGCTGAGTGGCGTGCGCCGTGCCAGCATTGACCTGAACGGATTTGAATTGAAAGTAGGCATCGCACACGGACTGGGCAATGCCCGCCATTTGCTGGAAGACATTCGCAACGGACACAATGAATATCATGTAATTGAAATCATGGCCTGTCCGGGAAGGTTGCATCGGAGGTGGCGGCCAGCCGCTTCATCATGGAAATTCGGAAGTGCTGTATGCCCGTGCCAATGCCTTGTATCGCGAAGACGCCAACAAACCGTTGCGCAAATCGCACGATAATCCGTATATCAAGACCTTGTATGAAGAATACCTGGGCAAGCCTTTGAGCGAGAAATCGGAGAAATTGCTGCATACGCACTATTTCGACAAATCCATTGATTAACCTTTTAAATAAAGAAAACTATGTCAGATATAAAACTAGCCTGCGATGTGGTGAAGCAAATCGAAGCGATTTGTGAGCGACATGGAAACAATCCGGGCGAACTGATCAATATTTTGCACGAGGCACAGCATCTGCACGGCTACCTGCCCGAAGATATGCAGCGCATCATTGCCCGGCAACTGAACATTCCCGTATCAAAAGTCTATGGTGTGGTTACTTTCTATACTTTCTTTACCATGACTCCCAAGGGGAAGCATCCCATTTCCGTATGTATGGGGACTGCCTGCTACGTGCGCGGTTCCGAGAAATTGCTGGAAGAATTTAAACGTGTACTAGGTATTGAAGTGGGCGAAACCACTCCCGACGGCAAGTTCTCATTGGATTGCCTAAGGTGCGTGGGAGCTTGCGGACTGGCTCCGGTGGTAATGATTGGCGAGAAAGTGTATGGCCGGTTGCAACCGGTAGATGCGAAGAAGATTATTGAAGAGCTGGAATAATTTAAAAAAGTATTTTATGCTATCATCTCAACGTAGGGGCGGAATATTTTCCGCCCGATAGCATAAAACCAAACTGTATCTATTTCCCTTACTTCGCACATACCCTCAGTTATTCCCCATCTTCATACTTCTGCTTTATTTCCTCATTAAGTATCTGATTCTTTCCTCTTAGCTCCTCAATTAATTTATAAACCGTTGTGCATGGATTATGCAGCGCATAAGCAGTACCGGAATGAGTATCATGCAGTCTCTTTGCATTCTTTATTGCATCATCTTCATTACCATATTTCTGCAATATGGCAAGCATATCTTTTGAATTTTTAGCGTAACGAAATAATTTATTACCTTGCTTGTCATTCACTGATTTTGCAATCGCATTAGCATAATCATTCCTCGACATTGGTGTATTTCTATATTGAAAATGCAATAGATACCACAATTCGAAAGCTTCATTACTCCAAGCACAGTTTATGCCATTTTGCTCTCCTTTGTGTATAGCCGTATTAAAAGCAGCATCAGGAAAACTATCTTTATCAAACACAGCCCAAACACGATCAAATTTCTGAGGTAACCTATCCCGTAGTTTAATAGCCTCATCCACGACCTTTACTGTAGAAATACCTCCACCTCCAAACTGCAAGTCTAACACAAATTCCTCAACCTGACTGGGAAAAGATTTGAAATAGTTAGGTTCCGTCTTCTCACCCTCACAGACTATCAGGAAAAAGACTTTTAATTCTTTCACTCCTTCCTTGCGTTGCCCACCCGTTCTCTTTGAGAATTTATCAGTCAGGCTCTTATCTAATTGTTTTCGTTTAGACATAACACTTAATCAAATGTAATGAAAGGAATTGCCCCATATCTACCTCGAATATAATTCCTCTCCAGATTACTGTCTTTTCTAGGAATAGTACCATCAGGTAATTTAAATTCAACAAGCGAATATAAGTCAGTCTGTTCAATACTGTCTTTTTCAGCAAACCAAATTTGGTCACGACGGAATATTTCGGTACTTAACAGATTAGTATCATGCGTTGCAAAGATTAGTTGTGCCTGATTAGGATTCGTTTCGGGATCATTGAACAGTTGAACCAACCGCCGTGTTAATATGGGGTGCAATTTTGCATCCAATTCATCAACAACTATCAATCCTCCATTTATTAATGTAGTGAATAAGGGACCGGATAAGTCTATAATCTTATTTGAACCAGCAGATTCTTGTTCTTCTTTATCAAAAACTACGACTCCTACAACCTCTCCATTGTTTCCATATTTATTGTGAGTGGTTTTAATCGCATATTGGGAAGTCTTCCTTTGGGCATTTTCTTCAACAAATATATTTTGAAATCCTAATTTCATATTACGGAACAGTGATAGCGCCTCTTTGTAGCCAATACTTTCATTTTGTATCATTTTCAAGCTATCATCCAGATAATCATGCTGATCCAGTCCAGAGATTACCTCATAATTCTGAAACCACTCAATCACCTTCTGTGCCGTTTTTCCATTAAGCTGAGCGACTAAAGAGAGAAACAGACGATTGTCATTTGTTAGTTCCTCTTTCCCTACACCTTCCGGAAAGCTGTCAGAAACAGCAATACCTTCTTCATCACGTATGAATAAAGGAATTTCTGTCCGATTTTTTACCTGAGAGAACAGCCACTCCTCTATAATCTTAGTTTCCGTATAAGAAAAGCCATAACGAAAGGAAGTTTCCTCATCTATCATAAATTCCATTTCAAAGCGCGTAGGTTCACCACCGGAAGAATCAGATAATAGAAAAGGCGAATACAGCAATTTATCACGCTCATTCAGCCGAACAGATGACAATATCACATTCCGCATTCGAGATAATGCAGAAATAAAATTTGTTTTACCACTTGAATTAGCACCATAGAGTACTGCTGAGCGCAAGAACTTGCCATTAGCTCGAATAATAATACTCTCTTTATGTTCAGATATGGAAGATGCTGCCATACTGAAATTCCGCTCCTGCTTAAAGGAAAGAAAGTTTGATATAGAGAATGAGATAAGCATATATCCTTGTCTTTTGAGTTTTTTCTTCAATTTCCAAACAAATATAGTCGAATTATTTTAATTCATCCATATCAATTTGAAATTTCTTCTCAAATTCCTCCAAAAAGCATTCTACTGCATGAAATATTAGATAAAATAACGATATACGCAAAGCAGGACTTTGTGAAGCAGAGGAGCCCGAAGCACTTTAACTTGATAAATGAATTAATTAAAAAGTGCAAGCATGTCTACGAATAATTAGTAATTACCTTGTTTTTAACGAATTAAATTAGTTTATTTGTATAAAACCAATTTAATACTGATAAAGATGAAAAGGAAAGCAAAATTATTATCAGGTCTGCTCATTATTATGACAGCCACCATTTCCTGCAAGTCAGGAAGTAAAGACTCACCAGCAGAAGGAACTGATTTTTTAGCCGATTGCCCCGTAGTAGGACAGTACGTACAAACAGAAAACGGCAAAATACTGTCATGTGAGGAAACATTACTGACGGATACCGTCCGCTTTCCTCTCAGCTATTTTGCAGAAGAAATCGAGATCATCAAACTGGATAATCGGGAAGAAGCTTTGGTAGGAGCTACCGAAATAACTGTATCCGACAATCATATCCTGGCCCACAGCGGATACCCCCCTACAGCGTTCAAACTGTTTGACAGAAAAGGAATCTATATCAGCGATGTAGGGGCAGTAGGAGAAGGACCGGGCGAATACCGCACTGTGTATGACGCACAAATAGATGAATCCAACCAGCGCATCTACCTCATGCCTTGGCAAAGTGACAAGCTACTGGTGTTTGACATGCAAGGAAAAGCGTTGGATCCCATCCCGCTGGGAATCCGCTGTCCAAAGGCTAAGATCAAGGCGGATGCAGCCAAGGGAACCATTACTGTTTTCTCATTGCCATGGCCTCAATTACCGGCATTCGTATGGACACAGGATATGACCGGAAAGCATATTCAGGAAATAGCTCCCGGACACCTGGAGGTAACACCTAACTTCAATACCGAAATATGCTGTTACTCCAATGTAAAAAATGTGTCCGACTTCAGCCTATACTGCATGGACCCCACACGGGCGGACTCCCTGTATCAGTATGATGCCTCCAACAACCGGTTGCAACCTGTCTTTACTTTCCACCATAAAACAGCCGATCCGGTGCCTTGGCATGGATACTGCGAATGGCCTGACCATTTTGTAGGAAACTTTTCCGGTCCTCCGGTAGTAAGGCGACATGAACATGGAACCACTATGACTCCCGGAGAAACTTTCCACTATATCATAAGCAAGAGAACAGGGAAAGGAGCTTACCTGAAAATGTACAATGACTATTTCGGTAATCTGGAAATAGCTTATCCCAGCTATGCTTTTTCTAAAGGCTATTTCATCCGGAACATGGAACCGGGAGTATTGCTGGCCGATATTGAAAAGGCATTGAAGAATACAGATATTTAGGATGAAATGCGGAAGAAACTGACAGAATTGCAAGGAAGCATCAACGAAGATGATAACAATTATATCTTGATCGCTCGCCTCAAAAAGTAATGTTACACATTTCACGGCTTGCATGAAAGCCCCTGTTGTATAATGATTTTAGGCACGGATTACGTGCCTATAATCATTATACAAGGCGATGTCTTGGAGTTATTTGCTTTGGTTTTAATACAAGATAATGCCTTTTTTGCTTTGGTTTTATTACAAGATGGCTTATATTTGCATCATAACATACTCGAGTTAGACACACGTCCCCGAAGCACTTTAACTTGATAAACGAATTAAATAAAATGCGAAAACTTCACACTAGAATTATGATACCAGTTCAAAAGATCTTTATCGGATGTATTTTACTCTCACTACTTGCATGTGGTAAGGAAGATTATACTCCTAAAAAATATATGGGTTTGAAAGGAAAAGTAGCAAGTATCCGAGACACGGTGTATGATTGCACTTTTCTAGGCTTCTACCAAGATTCCGGAGAACTCAGAGAAGTACAAACAATTGACTTTGACATGGAAGGCAATGTTGTAAAAGCAGCTATGTATAACGCAGATTCAAGCTATGTCAATATCGACAACTATGTTTACAAGGACAATGTTCTATTCTCAAGCAATGGGCAAATGCGTATAGGAAAAGATAGTTTTCCCTACACATCGGAACGTATCGCTATAAAAAATGGCATTCCCAAATATAAAGAGAGTAACGGTACGCAGCAATGGACAAAAGAAGTAAAAACAATCGGGAAATATCGCCTGGAATATTCAGAAGGTGAATACGGATATACAAAGGACGAAATATGGGCTAATGACAACGATAATATAATAAAGACAAAGTATCTGTCGGTGATTAATGAGTTGAAATTTCCCAATAGCACTGATACTTTAGAAAAGGCAAGTACAATAAAGTACGATAAAGATAATAATATAACGGAAACCATCAACATCGAGAATAAAGATACGGTTATAACAACTTATTCACACTATCAGTATGATAAATATGGAAATTGGACCGAAGTAAGATCGGAATCAAACGGGTACTTTAAGAGACTGATAAAGCGGACAATAAAATATATGGAAGATTAAATTACTTATTGCCATTTATGCATCACCACATCTTTGATATTATAAATAAAATCCAGTACACGAGCCCAACTACTGTGACGGGAACAACATTCCTCTTGGGGAGGTATGCAAGAAGGAAAAGAGTTCTCCGAAGCCATTTCCGGGTCCTTCATTTTATTTTCTGTATCACAAATCATTGCATTTATTTGCAATATCCTTTCTCTTAGCGCTATATTTTCTGCTCTCATTACAGCTTTCTGCTCTAACCACGCTTCCTTTTGTTTGTTTCTTTCACAAAGTTCCACCTCCAATAATTGATATTTTGATTTCCAGAGATTGCATTGTTGCTCCAGTTCGTGCATTTCTCTGTTTTCGTTTGCCAAAGCCGTTTTCAGAGACTTGCCGGATAGCTTTAGAAACAGAAGTATGTTTTTCAATTCTTTATGCAATTTACGGATCAGTTCCAGATAGATCTTGAATGCATCTTCATCACTCATTCCATTATACTTAGGAATACGCTTTATGCTGCGGCCTTCCGTTATAGCACGAAAAAGCCTACGCTCCTGAATATTGGGAATCAATGCCGACAATACTTTTATCAGAAGGGCATACAGAGGAAAACACTCGCTTTGTAGCCTGATAAGCAAAGCTGATTCATCGTATTTTTCTAATTCTTGCTGTATTATTTTATCTTCATCACGAATTAGCCTTTCCTTTATAGCTTGTTTATTAGCTAATATCTGTTGGGATTCTAAATAGGACTGAACGGAATCATAGTCTATCAGTAAAGTATGGTTGATATGGGTATATGTTACTGCTTTGAGTTGCGTCCAAGAAAGAACTTCCTGTTCGCTAACTCCATATTTTGCAGCAATATATGTGCTTGTCATCCAGTGTGTCATAATATCCTGTCGTTTTAAAGGTTACTAAAACAACAGACATTTGCAACTAGTTTTAATCAAAAAAAGAAGCGCAGATGCTGTTGTTCTTTTTACTATAACGACCCGGTGTTAGCACATACCTTTTCATTAATAGTAAGAAACAACAGACATCCACGCCCTTTACTATATAATATAAAGATACTATATAACGCATGACGTGGAATATCTGTTGCATCATCTCCTAATGAATTGTAAAGGTGCTAACTTCAGTCGTTAGAGACGATACCGTAATATTCCAAATTTATAAATAAAAACCTCCTTCCCTTTTCCTATCACGCTGATAGTGAAAGGAGTGATACAAAGGTAGTTCTTTTTTTACAAATAAAAAGACTTATAACAAAAAAATAATTTATTTGATGAAAAGACGCCTTATTCTCCTTGCGAATAACGAGGAACACTACACTTTGCAGTATGTTCCACCCTAAAAAAGTTAAAAGGACTCCTCGCTGTATTTACAAACTTTCCCTCCCAGAGTTTATCATTTCTACTGCCACTACTACCACTCTTATTCTTAAATCCCCGATAGAGAAGGCGTTTGGATAGGTGGTGGTAGTAGAAATTATATTCCTCTAAAAAGAGCTTCTACCACCACTTATACAGTTCTTTTTATATTAAAGTTGCAATCACATAATAAAATCTGTATATTTGTTCTTCCTTTGATAAAGAATAATATATACTTTTAGCCCCTTGCATCATGCAGATGTAATGCCATACATATACGGTAAATTAAAGGTTATCCTACAGTTTCGCTTGGTTTCATTAAGCGAAACTGGAGTCTCACCCAGTGGAAACTCCAGTATCACCTAGGAAACACTCGAGTTTCATACTGGGACTACTCGAGTACCATGCCGGGAGTACTGGAGTATTCACGGCAGATACTGACGCATGATATGCTGAAGATAAGACACAATTACTGTAATAAACGACCTATCTGTATATGGGAGTTAAAACCTAATCCTACCTTTTATGAAGGAATTATGAAGGAATTGTGAAGCAAAATGAAGGAGTTGTGAAGGAAAGCTGAAGGATATTTCTTTAAATATTAGCACTAACACATTCATTACCAACATATTGCGTTTTATAATGAAGGAATGAAGCAAATTTGAGAAAAAATCCCTTAGTAGAGTAAGTTAGCGATTACCGTCGGGGTGGGATTTGCCCCATAGCCGTCAAGCTAAGTTCTATATTATTAAGACATCGCGCAGCCTCCCCCTTTTGAAGGGGGCAAGGGGGATGTTCTTTTGGAAATGATGGTGTGCCTTACTACAGAAAGCAACCGTTCCGAAGAGAACATCCCCTTAAATCCCCCTTTAAAAGGGGGAGGCTAGCGCGATGATTTAACAATGTTTTCCTTAGCTTGACGGCTATGGGGGTTGCCCGCCCGATAATATTCCGAATGGTGTTTTCGTGTATGCATTCGGGCGGGCAAACCCCGCCCCTACGGTAAAAGCCTTATCTGGCAGGTTTGCTTCCACCTTTGCTTTGAGTCTGCTTCTTCCAGCGCCAATAGTCACCGTTGCTTTTACTGCCACGATACACCTTATTCGCTTTTGCCTTCTCTTTCAGTTCCTCCGTCTTCTCGGTTTGTGCTTTCACACCCTCTACTGTCACCCAGGGATGCTCTTTCACCACCGGGATCTGTAGGCCGATTAATTTCTGAATATCCTTTAAGTAAGGCAATTCTTCCGATTCACAAAAAGAAATGGCTATCCCATCATGTCCGGCACGACCGGTACGGCCGATGCGATGCACGTATGTTTCCGAAATATTGGGCAACTCATAATTGATAACGTGTGAAAGCTGGTTCACATCAATACCTCTTGCCGCAATATCCGTAGCAATCAGTACCCGGGTGGTATGTGCCTTGAAATTGGTCAATGCCCGTTGGCGCGCATTCTGCGACTTGTTGCCGTGGATGGCTTCCACACCTATCTCGTTCTTGTTCAGGATCTTTGCCAACTTGTCCGCTCCATGCTTGGTGCGGGTAAAGATGAGTACCGATTCCACATCCGGATTCTTCAACAAGTGCAACAACAGGCTGCTCTTTTCCTTCTTCTCAACAAAATACACACTCTGCTGAATGGTATCCACCGTAGACGAAACAGGGGTTACTTCCACCTTCTCCGGCTGGGTGAGCATGGAGTTTGCCAGCTTCTCTATTTCGGGAGGCATGGTTGCCGAGAAGAATAAAGTTTGACGCTGTGCGGGAATCAGTTTCAACACCTTCTTTATATCGTGTATGAAACCCATGTCCAGCATACGGTCTGCTTCATCCAGCACAAAATAATCCAGTCCTTTCAATGAGATGAATCCTTGAGACTGCAAGTCCAGCAAACGTCCGGGAGTGGCGATTAACACCTGCACGCCCCGACGCAATGCATCTACCTGGGACTTTTGGGGCACGCCGCCGAAAATAACGGTATGTTTCACTCCAGTGTACTTGGCATACTGGTCAAAGTTCTCACCTATCTGAATGACAAGTTCACGCGTGGGGGTCAGTATCAATGCTTTGATACCTTTTTTATTATCCGATTGATAAAGCCGTTGTATGAGGGGGATGGCAAATGCTGCCGTTTTTCCTGTTCCTGTCTGGGCGCATCCCAGCAAATCTTTACCTTTTAATAATACGGGAATTGCTTGTTCCTGAATGGGGGTCGGCGTTGTATAGCCGGTTTGTTGTAAAGCCTTCAATATGGGCTCTATAAGATCTAATTCTTTAAATGTCATGTGAAATAATTAAGTTAGGCCTCACGGCCCTGTATCTATTTTTACTGGTTACAAAGGTACAGTAATGATTCTGCCCGGAGGTATTTCCGGGCAGAGTTTATAGTTATTTAACCACTAAAGGATAGTTTTTTATTCCACAGGAGAGCAGAAAGTATAGACATTTCCACCAAAATCCGCAACAATCAGGGCGTTGCCCGATAGGGCTACAGAGCCGAAGAGGGGTGCTCCGGTGGCATGTTTCCACACAATTTTGCCGTCTTCACGGTTGATGCCGTACACGGTTCCATCCGAAGCGGCTACATAAACGGTGTTGCCTGCCGGTACGGGACTGGTTTCGATGGTTGCCGATCCCTTGCGGGTGTATGGGCAGGTATAGATCAGGGCATCACCGGTCAGTGCGTTCCATTTTTCTTCCAAGGTTTCATTGTCCAGGGCGATAAGGCCTTTCTGCGCTGTACCAAAGATGATTTCTTTGTCGGTGAGCAACGGGGTGGAGGTTACATCTACATTATAAGGTAGAGGTTTGCGCACTACTACCCTGCCGGTAGCGGCTTCCAGTATAAAGAATGACTTATCGGAAATGAGATAGAGCAAAGAACCGTGCATGGCGGCAGAAGAACCGCGGTTACGCAAACCGTTCTCACTGGCTGCCCACAGTTTCTTTCCGGTTTTTGCATCATTTCCATACAGGGCGCTCCATTGCACAGAGCCTATCAGCAGACCGTTGCCTGCGGTCAGGGTGGTGGTGGTTCCTTCGCCTTGGTTCCAGTCTTCGTTTTTCCACAGTTGCTTGCCTGTTTGGCATTCAAAGGCACAGAGTCCTTTGCCTGTTCCGGCGTAAACCACTCCGTCATTGGCTACCAAACCGTCAATCAGTGCGGGCAGTCCCCTTAGCGGCAGTTGCTTTTCCCAACAGAGTTTTCCGGTTTCGGCATCAAGGGCGTAAAGATAGCCTTGGGCATCTTGGGCAAAGACGATGTTGCTGTCTATGGCAATGGTGTTCTTGATGGAGTTGCGGACGGGATAGCTCCAGAGGATTTCCCCGTTCGTTCCGTTCAGGGCGTAGACATGGGCTTCTCCTTTCAGGTTCTCGTCTACGGAGGCGATGTATATTTTTCCGTTGTGCACCAAGGGGGAGGTCATGTAGATGTTAGCACCCACGTTCTTGGTCCATGCCAGTTGCAGAGGGGCGTTCAGCGGATGAGAGACGGGAGCCGTATGGGCGGCGTTGCCCAGCAGGTTGTCCTAGTTGTCGGTCAGGGTTACTTGGGGCTGTTGCGGTTGGCAGGTGAAAGTGGTTTCGGCTTGGGCGGTTTCGCCGTTGTTGAAACGGGCGGTGACCTGCAAAGTCAGTTCCTTGCCCTGATAGCGGGCAGGGAGAGACAGGGATGCATTCCATGACCAGTCGGTGGAGGGTTGCAGTTTCTTGTTTTTAAGGACGGGCTTCCCTTGCAGCAGGCAAGTGTAAAGTACTTCTTTCACCGGAGAGGCGGAGGAATAGACGTTTACCGCCACGGGGACAGTGCCCGACGGAGAGACTCCGGCAGGGGAAGCGATGCAGATGTGTTTGTCAAGATAGGTATAGCGGAGTTCGGAGGTAAAATCTCCGTTCCGGTCTACGTGCATCACCCGGAAGGCGCTGGTGGAGTGGTCTGTGCCGCCTTTGTCCAGTGTGCCGGTAGAGACGCTGTACACATCTCCTTGTTTCTTTATGTAGTTGATGTGCCAGTGGCCGTAAACCCATGCTTTCAGGTTGTGTTCGTTTAGGTTGATGCTGCCGCCGTTGCCTCCTTTAAAGATAAAGGTGTCATCGTAGGTGAGCAAGTCGTGGTTGAAGATCATGACAGGGGTTCCGGGCTTGATGTGTGCCAGGTCATTCTTCAGCCAAAGGTAAATATCTTCGGGGGTGTAGCCGGGGGCATGGTCGCCACCTGCCATCGGGGTGACGATGTAATGCACGTTTCCTACTTCAAAAGAGTAGTAGACAGGGCCGTAAATGCTTTCAAAGAGTTCTTCGCCGTATTTTCCTTTTACCAAGTCATGGTTTCCGATGCAATAGAAAATGGGGCAGTTCATGTTTTCCGTATTCATCAGTGTGATATGCTCTTTCAAACCTTTTTCGTAACAGATGTCGCCGGTGTGGATGATGAAGGCGGAGTGTTCGTTGGCGGCATAGTCGCGGACATTGTTTACCCAGTCTTCGTGGTTTTGGGTGTTGAAGATTTCGGTGTCGGCTATGTGGATGTAGTTGTGGGAGCCGTCTTTGCGGATACCTCCGTCATAGGGCATCAGGGCAAAGTCGTAACCGTCTTGCTTACTTTCTATTTTGTGGTAATGGCGGTTGAAGGTTTTATAGCCCGAAGGGGTGGTGATGAAGATGAAGCGTTCGCGGGCATGGCCGGGGAGGGTGAAAGAGCCGTCGGCTGTGGTTTCCACTACGTTCAAGCCGTCGGAGACTTTGATGCCGGATAGGGGTTTTTCGCCTTTGTCGAATACTCCGTTGTTGTTTTTGTCTACATATACATGGCCCGTATAGGCGGCCATCGCAGGGAGGGCGGCGGCTAGCAGGCAGGATATTAAAAAGGTCTTTTTCATGAGATTTTGTTTATAAATTAGGTTTTTGTTGTTTATAATAAAAGGTGTAAAATAGCGTTTTCATCCACTGTAGGGGCGGGGTTTGCCCGCCCGAATACATAAAGCAAACTGTTTTTGGGCGGGCAAACCCCGCCCCTACGGTGGATGAAGCAGAATGCATTACTCTATCTCAAACTTCGACAGCACAAAGCCATGATCGGAAGGATAAAAGAAATCTTCCCCCTTAAACGAGAAAGTCTTCCCCAAACTGTTATCATAGCATTCCGATTCCATCGCCTGTATCGTCTTCCCTTGATAATAGATGAAATCAATGCGATCCATTCTCCTTTCCGTTTCCAGCGAATCGGCATCAGTCAACCACGTAACGCCCAGTTTCTGTGCCGGATCAGGATTTATCTCCCGGAAACTGTCTTTAAAGCCCGCTTCCTCCATCGCCACAGAAACAGGCCAACGGACTACCGCGCCGCCATGATTATACAAATCTTTCGTAGCCTCCGTCCAGTCCAAATGAGAGTGGACATTAAAATCCCCTCCCATAATAACCGGAATGCTATCCGCCTCTGCCAGCATGGGGCGCAATACGGAAAGAATCTTGCCTATCTCATCGTCACGCGTTCCTTCCCTCTCCCACGCCAATATTTCTTCTTCGGATTTATCCGTAGGAGCCAGACGCATATCGGGCAAATAATGCAACCATGTATCGAATATGCGGACAGGAGTCCCATCCATATCAATCTTTACACCACCAAAATTAAAGGTACTGATGCTATCGGGAAAAGCATATTTCTCCAAAATAGGATAGCGGCTATAAATACATAGATTATCAGAAATCAAATGATACCCATAGCCCAGCGAATCGGCAACCATAGGGGCAGCGCCATACGTTTCTACCATTAAAATAACATCTGCATTGCTTTTTTTCAGGATGCCGATGGTTCCTTCGCATCCTTTACCCGGATAAGTTTTGGAATGTCCGCCATGCCAAACATTCCACGAGAGGACGGTCAAGGTCTTTTTTACTTCTTTTTGAGGCGTGCAGCCCGCCAGGCATAACAGGCAGATCACTGCCATAAACATAGTTTTTCGTGTCAGTATCATAATAGATTAGATTGGTTTCACCCCACAAAAGTACACAATACTTGGAACACCTGCTAAAAAATATACCATAAATATGGTATTGTCCTACTGAACATCTCCACCTATCTTTGCATTATTAATAATAACCCATTAAATAAAAAAGATTATGGCAAGAATTAAGACACAACTCACCGAGCTCATCGGGAGCACTCCCCTACTGGAACTGTCACGCCTCAGCAAAAAGCATGATGCGAAAGCACAAGTTATAGCCAAACTGGAATATTTTAATCCCGGCGGCAGCGTGAAAGACCGCATTGCCCTGGCAATGATAGAAGATGCAGAAGAAAAAGGCATCTTGAAACCCGGCGCGGTAATCATTGAACCGACCAGTGGAAATACCGGCGTGGGACTGGCATGGGTTGCCACCGTAAAAGGTTATAAAGCGATACTGACCATGCCCGAAACGATGAGCAAGGAACGCCAGAATTTATTGAAAGCAATGGGTGCACAACTGGTCTTGACCGAAGGAGCGAAAGGAATGAAAGGCGCCATAGAGAAAGCGGAAGAACTGCGTGCCCGGACTCCCGGAGACGTGATTCTGGGACAGTTTGAGAATCCGGCAAATCCTGCCGCCCATGTGCGCAGCACGGCACAGGAAATTTGGAAGGATACGGACGGGAAGGTAGATATTTTTGTAGCCGGAGTAGGCACAGGCGGAACGCTGAGTGGAGTGGCGGAAGGATTGAAACAGCATAATCCCCATATACAGATTGTAGGCGTAGAACCGGATAACTCACCTGTACTTTCAGGGGGCAAACCGGGGCTGCACAAAATACAAGGTATAGGGGCAGGGGTTGTACCCGATACTTATAATGGAAAGTTGGTGGACAAAATAATCCGGGTAAAGGATGATGATGCCATCCGCACGGGACGCGAACTTTCCTTGACAGAAGGATTATTGGTGGGCATTTCTTCGGGGGCAGCAGCATACGCCGCACTGGAACTGGCCAAGCTGCCGGAAAATGCAGGAAAGCAGATTGTGGTGTTATTGCCCGATACGGGAGAACGATATCTGTCTACCGTGCTTTATGCTTTTGAAGAATACCCGTTATAATTAATTGAGGTAGACATCCACTGTAGGGGCAGGGTTTGCCTGCCCGATAATATACAGAAAATGATTCATGCAATTGTATTCGGGCGGGCAAACCCCGCCCCTACGAGAATATAACAAATAAATAACCAATGAACATAGCCACATTAATCTCCGGAGGCGTAGACAGCGCCGTTGTCGTACACCTCCTTTGCGAACAAGGACATAAACCAGACCTTTTCTATATCAAAATAGGTATGGAAGGCGATGAAGACCTCACCTGCACCGCAGAGGAGGACATCGAACTATGTACCGCCACCGCCCGCAAATACGGGTTGAAACTAAACATCATCGACCTGCACAAACAGTACTGGGACAACGTAGTGACCTACGCCATAGACAAAGTAAAGCGTGGCCTCACCCCCAACCCGGACGTGATGTGCAACAAACTAATCAAATTCGGCTGCTTCGAGCAGGAAGCCGGACACCTGTATGACAAAACAGCCACCGGCCACTACGCCAGCATCCTGAACATGAAGGGCAAGACATGGCTGGGCACTGCCCAAGACCCCATAAAGGATCAAACCGACTTCCTGGCACAAATAGACCATCTGCAAGTTTCCAAACTTCTCTTTCCCTTAGGCGGGCTGATGAAAGAGGAAGTAAGGGATATAGCCCTGCACGCCAAACTGCCCAGTGCACGCCGCAAAGACAGCCAAGGCGTCTGCTTCCTGGGGAAAATAAACTATAACGATTTCCTCCGCCGTTTCCTGGGCGAGAAAGAGGGAGCCATCATCGAACTGGAAACCGGAAAGCGGATAGGTACGCATAAAGGTTACTGGTTCCACACCATCGGCCAGCGCAAAGGATTAGGATTGAGTGGCGGTCCCTGGTTTGTTATCCGCAAGGATATAGACGAAAACATCATCTACGTTTCCCGCGGTTATGACACCGAAAAGCAATACGGAACGGACTTTGCCCTTCGTGATTTCCATTTCATCACAGATGATTTATGGGAAGGGGCTTCACCTATAGATATTTCCTTTAAGATCCGTCATACAGAGCCTTTTATGAGAGGAACGCTGACACGGGAGAACGGTTTATTCCACATACATAGCCATGAACCGTTGCAGAGCATTGCTCCGGGACAATTTGGTGTGCTGTATGACAAACATGCAGAGATTTGCGTAGGAAGCGGAGAAATACAATAAAAACAGGAAAAGGCCTCATTTCTCAAATAAATTCTCTACTTTTGCGGCTGTATAACAATAGAACACAACAGAATTATACCAAAACATAAACCCGTTAAAGCATGAACTGGTATATATATTGGCATATAGCCGTAGGGGAATATTGCAAAGAAATATGCAGCACCACATACAGAAGTAGCAGTCTCTTAAATGTCTTTACTTCTGTATCGCTAATGTTCATCACCACCTTTGTTTCCCAAGTCATAGGCAGGAGTCTGTCCATTCCTTTTCTGGAAAACTATTCCCTTGGAATCGGTCTGATAGTTTATGTTGCAGACTGGATATTCTTTTATGAAAACAGCAAACGTTTCCAACGATGGAAAACCGCATACGAGAAATGCCGCACGGACGAGAAAGATTTATGTTGCTTTCTTCTGGGATGTATCGGTTTTATCGGTATGCTAGCGATTCTTTACACAGGATTCGGAACGATAAAAATAAAACTATAAAAATTTCTATCTGCCGAGAACTATAATAAACAAGATTAAACAGATCTATTTTCGCCAATAAAACAAGAAGCATCCTATGAAAAACTTACTCATATTAATTTTAGCACTGATGGCATGTGCCTGTAACGGAACTAAATCACAAAATAAAGAAACGGCAACAATAGCAGCAGACTTAATTCCCCACTATGGCGGCATCTATGCATTTGGCGACACACTACAGCATGAAAGGGCCTATGGCAAAGCCTACATTTATCCGGAAAATGACAGTACACTGATATTCTATGTTTTCATCAGCAATGGCGCACCCTCTTACAATAGTGGAAGTATAGACGGAAAGATCAGTGTGCACAACGGGAAAGCTACTTTCAGGACACGGTTTGGCGATGCAGAAACCGAATGCGTGCTATATTTCGACTTCCGGGACGACACACTTACCATTGTCCAGAAGAATGATGAATGCCAATGCGGTTTTGGCAACGGTGTCTATCTGGAAGATGAGTTTTCACGGATAACTTCGGAAATCCCATCATACTTTGTGACCATCACCAATGATAAAGTATATTTCAAAGAATGGGAGGCAATGGGAACGGAAGACGTTGAAACGCCTTATCCCAGCATTGACAGCCGCTTTATTGACCTTTTCCCCAATTTGGTTTTGGGACAAGAACATGAGCGTGGAAAACCTATCCCACAAGAAATGATAGATGAGTTCTTACCTGATGTACCCGAAATGTTTGGAAACGATGTGCAGTCCAAGTTCTATGCCACCGGAAAAATAATGGATTACAGGGGAATGAATCTCTTTATCTTAGACCATGAAGGCACACGGGAAAATGAAAGCACGTATGATAACCATACAGACAGCATCCGGTTTGTATTGCGATACAATAAGAACAATCAGCCTGTGGCAACTATGACAGAAGACGGAAACCTGCCTCGAACAATAGACTATATACAAAGCCGGTATTATGGTGAAGGCGGCGAAGAATCCTTGCACAGCTATTTCGACCAGGACACCACACTGCTCTCTGTTCAACAGGCTTCGAACTTTAACATTTCCACAAACTACCAATTTCCATTGATAAGTCATAAGGAATACCGTTGGAGGATAGGAGATGAAGGAACGATAGAAATTACCAAGCTGGAACTCTCCTCCCCTTTTTTATGATCGCGCTTGTCTGAAAAAGGAAAAATGGTACACGGAAACCGATGAAATGGAGTGTCAAAGACACTATCCGACCATAAAGAACCAATGCCCCTTACTGACTTTTTATAATAACGAGGTATCCGAAATAAGGATACTGAGATTCTACCTTAAACGAATAGGAGATGAATTGTTTCCCGTATTCGAAGTGTCTGATTCCGAAGACACTATAGATCAATACACTGTAGGGAAACCCGATGAAAATATTCAGCAGAGTAATGTTCCTTCCGTTTCAAGCATATTCAAATCTCCGGTCATCATCAAGACTTCGGACGGAGATGTGGAATGGTTTCCCGGAAAAGGACATATCAAACTGAAAGAGCAATAAGAAAAGGGAAAGGAATGCGGACATTCTATCGGATAAGCTCTAATTCAGAGCCTCCCTTCGGCATATGGAAAAACAAGCGGAACATTCTGTAAGTTTCTCCGCCATCCTCCGGATAAAGGGACATTAGTGCAGGTTCTCCCCACATGAACCTGTCGCTACATTGCAGGGTCACTAACCTGCCATTGCCTCCAATTATCATTTCATAATTTTCCAAAGGCTGTACCCGCTGTTCGGGATTTCCCCACATCGCCTTAATTTCCTCTGAGCGGAGACTGTTCTTTTCTTTGTCGTAGAACCTATATTGCGCCCTGTCTTTTTCACTTTTGAATATCTTTTCCAAACTCTGCTCCATATCACCTTTCTGTATGAGTTTGCCCAATGATTCATATTCATTGACTAACATGGTCTTCAACTCCTCAGGGGCTATTTTGGTCAAGTCCTCACTCTCGCTCCAACCGGTTAGGGTATAAGGCACTTCAGCATCAAAGGTACCTGTATAGCTGATATATGGTTTTCCTGCATCTGCAAATATTTCTTTACCATCAGTCCCCACCCGCAAAGGTGTTTCAAAAAGAGTTGTCTCTCCCAAGTATTTATAAGCCTTTCCATAGCTATATATAGAAAATTCCATCCGTGACTTTTCCGGTAGGGCCGCCAATCTTTTATCAGTATCCAGCAGGTAAGGAGGATGAACCCGTAGTTCCCATGTCTGCTTACCCGGATAGAGGATAAAATCATTGATATCTATCTCCAACGACATTACGGCTTCCATAGTCAACAAATCGTTCTCCGAATCATAACAAATATCATTTCGGTATATCAAAACATCGTTTATAAAATATTCTACTGTGCAATTACCAAAGTCAACATATGCCTTATAATAGATAGCACTATCCGTATGTTCCACGTCTTTATATAGAGTATTAAATTGTTGCAAAACATCGGTTTCAGATACTTGTGAACAGACAGGGCTACAAGCGCAAATAATCAGTATGATACTTATATAGAATGCTTTTAATTTCATATGCTATGGTTTATAATTGTGTGACTTTAAGATATATGCTGCTACCAACAATGCAAACATACGCATTTTTTTTAAACTATATTTGATTAATAGAATCATAAATCATACTTTTACACCCTACAATTTATCCAATCATTAAAATTATGAGAAAAATTATTTTAACACTTCTTCTCGGAATCATTTCGCTGAATACATCAGCACAGGAAAAAGTATATCAGATAGAGGAAGTATCAGTCATCAACTATGGTGACGGAAGATTGCTTTTCCGCCAGCAGGACAAGGACAAAACACCCCTACAGGGAGAACACCGCATCATTGACGGTTATCATTCCGAATATATCCTCGCCACATTCAAAGATGGAATGTATGACGGATTATACCGCCACTTCAAAAGAAATGTGTTGGCCGAAGAGAGTACCTACAAAAACGGCAATCTGGAAGGATACCGCAAAGTATATTATGGTGACGGCAAGACTTTGCAAAGAGAATCTCCATTAACGGGAGGTAAACTGAACGGTATCGCAAAAACATATTTTTCAAACGGGAAAGTAGAAACGGAAGTAGGTTACAAGATGGGTGAACAGGATGGATTTGACCGCCGCTATGATGAGAATGGCGAATTGAGACTTGACACCTACTATAAAGATGGAAAACCGGATGGGAATTGGGTGCAACATTTTATTAGTAATGTGGGAAATTACACCCGTCGTTGCAGCTATAAAAACGGATTGCTGGCTGGAGAGTATTCGGAAATATGGAGCGATGGGAATCCTCGCAAAAAAAGGTACTTACAAAGACGGGAAGAAGGATGGTGTATGGATAGAATACCGTAGTGAAGGAATACCTTCTATCTCCACCACTTACAAGGCTGATGAAAAAACAGGTGAAGAAATTCGTTACTTTACCAGCGGCAAGCCCGAATCATCTACCAACTACCTGAATGGCAAACGGGATGGCATCCGCCGCGAATACTACAACAGCAATGGCAAACTGAAATCAGAACGCACCTACAAGGCTAATAAAGAGGAAGGTCCCTATAAACGCTTTTACGAAAACGGAAAACTGCACGAGGAAGGACGTTGCGAAAAAGGCACAGAAGTTTATCGTAAGGAATATTACGACAACGGCAAACTGAAAGCCGTAGCCGAGCGCCGGAATGGTTCATGGGAAACGCTGGAACGCTATGACCGTAACGGGAATAAAAGCGAATTGAAATAGGGAGGTTACTCTATATAAAATCTAAATGTAATACTCCACCGTATCTACAATGCCTGCACGGAGCGCATATTTTGTCGCTTCGTGCATATTGTTTACCTCCAGTTTTCGGAATATATTTTTGCGGTGGGTCATTACTGTGTACACACTGAGGAAACGTTCAGAGGCTATTTCTTTTGTTGTTTTACCCAGTGCCAGCAGTTTCAGAATCTCACGCTCGGTTGCCGTAAGGGGTGACACCAGTTCATCTTTCTTTTCTTCTTTATGTTGCAATTGCCAGGCAATGCGTGTACAGAGATATTGTACGTGGCGTTTTGCTTTCCGCAATCCCTCTTCTATCTCAGCCATCGGCGCATCTTTCATTACCACGCTGAAGGAAGCTCCACTAAAGACCATGCGGCGGATAAAATCTTCGCTCAAGGTATCACTGAATAAAATAAAATGTGCCTCCTTAAATCGTTCCTGTAAAATAAGCAGATACTCAGCCGAAGTATCCAGCAAAGTATAATCCAACACGGCTACGGCATTAGGATGATCAATCAGAAGTTGTGTAAGTTCTTTCTGGTTTCCGGCTTCCTTTATAGCGGCAAACCCTCCTACCCGGGCTGCTACGGCTTTCATGCCTTCGCGGGTAATGTCCTGGTTATCGATAAGTAGCAATGTTTTCATAACCATATTTGCTTAATGCAAAATGTATTTCCTACACAGATTTTATAAAAGAAAGAAATGTAATATACACCCCCAAAAGAGCTATTGCTATAGGTGCCCAATCATTTAACGCCCTCTTTCCTTCTGGAATCAATATTTCCTTAACTAAGACATATTCACCTTGCTCTGTTGTTCTCATAATCCCCTCAGAAGTTTCTTCTATAAGATGCTCATGGAGTAGAAACTCCTTTATTTTATCTTCATCAACAAGATTACCATCTTTATCAGATGCACAATACATCAGTAAATTAGCATATCTTTTACACTGTTTTTTCTTTATTCTATTGCTTGCATATCTATACAATAATATATTGCATTTAGCATTTTTAAATCCAATCTCCTCCATAATATTTAATTTTAACTATTCCTTTTATAGAATAATAAACCAACCCTATCAATGTGGTCACCAATCGGAGTACCTATATTCTTTTTGTAATCCACGACATCGACTTTATACAGTAGCCCCAAATCCTCTATCTGAATATTAATATCCATCAATTGGTTGAAAGTAATGTCCTCTCCCACTACAGCCAAATCAATATCTGAGCCTTCAGAATAATTTCCTTTAGCCCTAGATCCGAAAATCAAGACTTTCTGAATATTGGGATACTTTTTAAAGACACTACATATATCAGCTATCACTATATCACTCAAACCGTACATAATCAAAACAGTGTATTCATTTCAAGTCTTAATTTATCTTCATTCAGCTTGCCATCCAATTGCTTCAACAAATGAGAATATTCTTCATATATTTTACGAACAATCTCTATAGCGTCACCTTCATTGTAGGTATGTGAAGTGGTAACTCTGGCTTTTGCCATTCTCCGCCATCCATCATGGTCACTAATCAATCCATCTTCAAAAGCTTTTTTAAGAGTACCATTCGGACCTTGTACAAACTCGTAGCCTTTATATATCAAAAGATCTTGAAGTACTTTCCAAGCTAGTTCGAAAGTATATTCAAAACGCTGCACTAATCCTTCCATTTCTAGCTCGGAAAGATCATCGGGCTTGCGCTCTGACTCTGTAATTTCCAATACTCTTTTACAAGCTCTACGGAAACTATCGTATCTTTGCAACCAACGTATATCTTGTTCCATATCTATCTAATTTTAGTATTCATCCGTTTACTCACATTTACACTATAAAGTTAATACAAAACCTTGACTACAGCAAAACAAAAGGGCATGAAAGTTAGCCTAATAGATAATTTACTCAAAACTGAATAAGAACATAATGCAGTAAGAATTTGAAGATAAAAGTCTAAATGTAAATGTAACTCAGAAATATACATAAAAAAACGAGTCAACGTATTTCACGTCAGCCCGCAATCAATCATTAAAACACACATTCTATTGGTGGGCGTTGACGGATTCGAACCGCCGACCCTCTGCTTGTAAGGCAGATGCTCTGAACCAGCTGAGCTAAACGCCCAATAGTGCTTTCTCGTGCAATATTTAATTTCTTTCTTCGGTGGGCGTTGACGGATTCGAACCGCCGACCCTCTGCTTGTAAGGCAGATGCTCTGAACCAGCTGAGCTAAACGCCCGAAGGTTGCTTTTTCATAAAAACAAGAGGTGAAGATGGAGTGGGCGTTGACGGATTCGAACCGCCGACCCTCTGCTTGTAAGGCAGATGCTCTGAACCAGCTGAGCTAAACGCCCGTAGCCTCTTGTTTTCAAAAGCGTTGCAAAGATACGGCTATTTCTGATAACTGCAAATTTTCCGCACTATATTTTTCATTTATTTTTCAAGAGAATGCATAACTATCTGAAATACAAGAAATAACGTGCAAAAGAATTGTGTTTAACGAAATAGAGTTTAAAAGGAGGTTACACCTTATTAATATAATAATCTTGTTAAGATATCGCGCAGCCTCCCCCTTTTGAAGGGGGCAAGGGGGATGTTCTCTTTGGAATGATGTGCGCCTTACTACAGAAAGCAACCACCATGCAAAGGAGAACATCCCCCTTAAATCCCCCTTCAAAAGGGGGAAGCTGCGCAATGTTTTTATAATCGTTTTTTATTCTTGTCCAAAACGTTTTGCCTGTTCAGCAATCAGTTCCGCATCATCGAAATAATTAATCTTCATGGCTCTACGTACATCGTCCAATGTAGCGGTAGCGGCAGCACGGGCCGTTTCACATCCCTTGCGTAACATTTCATAGATAGCAGGAATATCCTTTTCAAACTCTTTGCGACGATCACGAATCGGAGTAAATTCTTCCTGCATAATAGCTGCCAGGAATTTCTTTACTTTCATATCTCCCAATCCACCCCGAGTGTAGTGTGCCTTCAATTCGGCCAAATTGGGATAATCAGGCAAATAACGGTCAAAATGCTCAGGTTTACAGAATGCGTCCAGATAAGTAAATACTGTATTCCCTTCCAATTTGCCCGGATCGGAAACTTTAATGTGGGTGGGATCAGTGTACATGCTCTTCACTTTCTTTTCCACTTCATCAGCAGTATCAGACAAATAAATGCAATTACCCAGTGACTTACTCATCTTAACCTTTCCATCCGTACCCGGCAAACGCAAGCAAGCCGCATTATCCGGCAACAAGATTTCCGGTTCTACCAAAGTTTCACCATAAATATAGTTGAAACGGCGAACGATTTCACGAGTCTGCTCAATCATTGGTTCCTGATCCTCGCCCACCGGAACGGTAGTAGCCCGGAAAGCAGTGATGTCGGCAGCCTGACTGATAGGATAAGTAAAGAAACCGACAGGAATGCTGGTTTCAAAGTTACGCATCTGGATCTCGGTCTTTACAGTAGGATTGCGTTGCAAACGAGATACGGTAACCAAATCCATATAGTAGAAAGTCAACTCACACAATTCGGGAATCTGAGATTGGATAAAGATAGTAGACTTTGCAGGATCCAAACCGCAAGCCAGATAGTCTAACGCCACTTCAATTACATTCTGACGTACCTTCTCCGGATTATCAATATTATCTGTCAAAGCCTGTGCATCGGCTATGAAAACAAAAGTCTTGTCATACAATCCGGAATTCTGAAGCTCTACTCTGCGCTTCAACGAACCCACATAATGACCAATATGTAATCTTCCGGTAGGACGGTCACCTGTCAATATGATTTTTTCTTTTCCCATTTCGTTTAAATATTATCTTATATTAAAAATTACGCAAAGATAGGAATATTCCAGCACAAAAACTTAACTTTGAATCTCTATTTCACATATAATAAATGTTTCCATGAATAAACTAAGACAGACTATCAAACTAGTTCTATTTATTTCAGTAGCAGGCATGTTCCTTGCAGCATGTTCTGACGATGACGATAAAAACATTCCTGTAAAGGAACCCTCAAGAGTCATCACCCGGATAGATGTATATAAGATTGCTGACGTTATCAGCCATCTGAGTACCGTTAACTTTGTGTACGACAGCAATAATCGCCCGACACTGATCCACAATGATACTCCATTAATGAACGCAAATTACTCCTATTCCGATAATTCTAAAATAAGCTATAGTTATGCCTCGGAAAATTCTTCATTGGTGGAAGTCAACACCACTTTAGAGAACGGGAGAAGCTATGTTTGCAAATTTTCCAATCAGGAGAATCCGATCACTTACTCTTACGACAATGACGGCTATCTGAAAAGTGCCAACAATAACGGAACAATACTGGAATATAAATGGGCAAACGGCAATCTGGAATCTATCACCTCGACTCCCAGGGGAGCCTACAATAGCGAATACAAAGTATCCGGCATTGCCAACGATTATAACTTAGATTTAAACACACTGGCACAATGGATTGACGACCGTAAAGACTACACGGAAGTTATGAATACCCTGGGACAGATGGCAGGCATCTTGGGAAAAAGGAGCAGCCACATTATAGAAGATACCTATTATATGTACGATTATAGTTTTAACCAAGACGGAAGATTAAAAGACATGACTTTAATAGGGTCAAATGCCGTAGGATATTCCTTCCGGTTCAGCTATGACGATAACTATATCGAATAAATATACAAGAAAGTTATCATCCGACCGGAGTTTTAGAGTTTTATTTTAATTTGTGTAGACAAAGACCAAAATTTATTTTGTTATCTTGGAAATAAGTCGTTACTTTGCACAAAATTAAAATGCTATGTATCCTACAGGAACAAAGATAATATAGACATAAAAGCAAATGCGTTAGTCCTCGCACGAGGATGGACGCATTTTTTTTATATTTTAGCGACATTAAAACAACTATTATAAAAGAAACTTTCAATGAAAAAGGATTTAAAGAAAGTCCTGGTTTTGGGTTCGGGTGCCCTCAAAATAGGCCAGGCAGGAGAGTTTGACTACTCAGGTTCACAAGCGCTGAAAGCATTGCGCGAAGAAGGTATTCACTCGGTGTTGGTTAACCCTAACATCGCTACGATTCAAACTTCGGAAGGTATCGCTGACAAGGTATATTTCCTTCCCGTTACCCCCTTCTTTGTTGAAGAAATTATCAAGAAAGAACAACCGGACGGTATTTTGCTGGCATTCGGCGGACAGACTGCACTGAACTGCGGAACAGAACTTTACATGAACGGAACGCTGAAAAAGTATGGCGTAGAGGTATTAGGTACTTCCGTAGAAGCAATTATGTACACAGAAGACCGCGACCTGTTCGTTAAGAAACTGGATGAAATTCCAATGAAGACTCCGCACAGCCAGGCAGTAGAAAGCATGGAAGATGCATTGCAGGCAGCACGCACTATCGGTTATCCTGTCATGGTACGCTCAGCTTACGCACTAGGTGGTTTGGGTAGCGGCATCTGTCCGGACGAAGAAGCTTTCATCAAATTGGCCGAAAGTTCTTTCGCTTTCTCTAAACAGATCCTGGTTGAAGAATCATTGAAAGGTTGGAAAGAAATTGAATTCGAAGTAATCCGCGATGCTAATGACCACTGTTTCACTGTGGCAAGCATGGAAAACTTCGACCCGCTGGGTATCCACACCGGTGAATCTATCGTTGTGGCTCCTACTTGCTCGTTGACGGAAGAACAAGTAACCATGTTGCAGGAATTATCTACCAAATATATCCGTCACCTGGGCATCGTAGGCGAATGTAACATTCAGTATGCTTTCAATGCCGAAACAAATGACTACCGCGTTATTGAAGTAAATGACCGCCTGAGCCGTTCTTCCGCTTTGGCTTCCAAGGCTACCGGTTTCCCCTTGGCATTTGTTGCTGCCAAGATTGCTTTGGGTTACACTCTTGACCAGATTGGTGAAATGGGTACTCCCAACTCAGCCTATGCCGCACCTCAGTTGGATTACTTGATTTGTAAGATTCCTCGTTGGGACTTGACTAAGTTTGCCGGTGTATCCCGTCAAATCGGTTCCAGCATGAAGTCAGTAGGTGAAATCATGTCTATCGGCCGTTCTTTTGAAGAAATCATTCAGAAGGGGCTTCGTATGATTGGGCAGGGTATGCACGGGTTCGTAGGAAACGACCATACCCACTTTGAGAATCTGGATGAAGAATTGGCTAATCCGACTGACCTCCGTATCTTCTCCATCGCTTCTGCACTGGAAGAAGGATACAGCATCGACCGCATCCATGAACTGACCAAGATTGATCCTTAGTTCCTGGGCAAACTGAAAAATATTGTTGATTACAAAGCCAAACTTTCTACTTATAATAAGATAGAAGACCTGCCCGAAGATGTATTGCGCCAAGCTAAGATATTAGGTTTCTCTGACTTCCAGATTGCACGCTTTGTATTGAAGGCTACCGGCAACATGGAAAAAGAAAATCTGGCAGTACGTGCTCATCGTAAGGCATTGAACATACTTCCGGCTGTAAAGCGCATCAACACCATTGCGTCTGAACATCCTGAACTGACCAACTATCTGTACATGACCTATGCCACTACAGGTTACGATGTTAATTACTATAAGAATGAAAAATCAGTAGTCGTACTGGGATCAGGTGCATACCGCATCGGTTCTTCCGTAGAATTTGACTGGTGTTCTGTAAACGCTGTACAGACTGCACGCAAGTTGGGTTACAAATCAATCATGATTAACTATAACCCCGAAACGGTTTCTACCGACTATGATATGTGCGACCGTCTGTACTTTGACGAACTTTCATTTGAACGTGTGCTTGATGTGATTGACCTGGAACAACCGGGCGGTGTCATCGTATCAGTAGGCGGACAGATTCCTAACAATCTGGCAATGAAGCTGCATCGCCAGTCAGTGCCTGTATTGGGTACTTCTCCGCTTTCTATCGACCGCGCAGAAAACCGTCACAAGTTCTCGGCTATGCTTGACCAACTGGGTATTGACCAACCGGCATGGAAAGAACTGACCAGCCTGGAAGATATGGAAGAATTTGTAAACAAAGTAGGTTATCCGGTACTGGTTCGTCCTTCTTATGTACTTTCCGGCGCTGCCATGAACGTATGTTACAACGAAGATGAACTGAAAGAATTCTTGCAGATGGCTAAGGAAGTTTCCAAGGAATATCCAGTAGTGGTTTCACAATTCATGCAGGAAACAAAAGAAATAGAGTTCGATGCCGTTGCCCAGAATGGTGAAGTGGTGGAATATGCTATTTCCGAACATATTGAATACGCAGGTGTGCACTCAGGTGATGCCACGTTGGTGCTCCCGGCTCAGAAGATTTATTTCGAGACAGCCCGCCGCATCAAGAAGATCGGTCGCCGCATCGCTAAAGAATTGAATATCTCCGGCCCGTTCAATATGCAGTTCCTGGCTAAGAATAATGAAGTGAAGGTTATAGAATGTAATCTGCGTGCCTCTCGTTCTTTCCCGTTTGTTTCTAAGGTTTTGAAACGTAACTTCATCGAAACAGCAACCCGTATTATGTTGGGCGCTCCTTACAGCCAGCCTGATAAATCGGCATTCGATATTGACTGGATCGGCGTAAAGGCATCTCAATTCTCATTCTCTCGTCTGCACAAGGCAGACCCGGTACTGGGGGGTAGATATGTCTTCAACCGGTGAAGTAGGTTGTATCGGTGATGATTTCCACGAAGCATTGTTGAACTCACTGATTGCCGTAGGATTCAAGATTCCTAAGAAATCGGTTATGTTCTCGTCAGGCGCTACCAAGTCTAAAGTAGATTTATTGGAAGCCAGCCGCCTGTTGGCAGAGAAAGGATACGAAATTTATGCTACCGCCGGTACGGCAACCTTCCTGAATGCCCACGGAGTAACAACTACTCCCGTATTCTGGCCGGATGAACGTCCTGAAGCAGAAAGCAACGTGATGAAGATGATTGCTGAACACAAGTTTGATCTGATCGTTAATATTCCGAAGAATCATACCAAACGTGAATTGACCAACGGTTACAAGATTCGTCGTGGAGCTATCGATCATAATATTCCTCTGATTACCAATGCCCGTTTGGCAAGTGCATTCATCGAAGCATTCTGTGAAATGAGCGAAAAGGATATTCAGATTAAGAGCTGGCAGGATTATAAATAATCTTTTCAGATAAAAATAAAGAGGTGTGCCCAAACTCCAATAATGGCATTATTGGAATTGAGGCATACCTCTTTTTATATTTCATTATTTCTCATGCTTCCTTCCCCCCCCCTAAAATATTTCATTGAAAGGACTAAAAAACTAAGAGAAAAAGAGTCTTATCGGATTATTTTCATAACTTTGTTTCCTATTCAGCTAAAACAAATATCAAATTGACATTTCGATACATCCAAACAACAAACATAAAAAGCTATGAATAACTTTTTCCTAGAAACACATCAGGTTGTAAAACGTTTCTCCAACCACACAGCACTGAATGGTGTCAGCATCCAAGTTCCCGAAGGGCAAATATTCGGATTACTGGGACCGAATGGTGCCGGCAAAACTACCCTAATCCGCATTATCAACCGCATTACAGCTCCCGATTCGGGAGAAGTTTGTTTCAACGGGCATCTGTCCCAACAAGAAGATATTTACCATATAGGCTATTTGCCCGAAGAACGCGGTTTATACAAGAAAATGAAAGTGGGCGAACAAGCCATCTACTTGGCTCAACTGAAAGGACTTAGTAAGGCAGAAGCCACTTCCAGACTGAAGATATGGTTTGAAAAGTTTGAAATCACCCCGTGGTGGAACAAAAAACTGGAAGAACTCTCCAAAGGCATGCAGCAAAAAGTACAGTTTATCATTACTGTGCTGCACAAACCTCAACTACTAATATTCGATGAACCTTTCTCCGGTTTCGACCCCGTAAACGCAGAACTGCTGAAACGTGAAATCTTGGAACTAAAGAAAGAAGGACACACCATTATCTTCTCTACCCATAATATGGCTTCGGTAGAAGAGATATGCGACAATATTGCCCTTATCAATCATTCGGAAGTGGTGCTGCAAGGCAATGTGAAAGAAGTGCGTTCACGCTTCAAAGCCGATACCTACACACTAAATACGCCGAAAGAACAACCTCTAGAGGAATCCCCCCCCTGTTCAATATTGTAGCCACCCAGCCCACTGAAA
>Ga0192241_10118_pt1 | contig 44409 bp, 38 predicted proteins | sample Koala_Koa27_I3_FD_131239 | JGI IMG/M metagenome (GOLD analysis project Ga0192241, IMG submission 131239) | Enriched cells from koala feces incubated with labeled cellulose particles, San Francisco Zoo, California, United States - Koala_Koa2-7_I3 ... | reverse complement strand
TCGTTCTGATAGGTCAAACATTTAAGTCCGTTTAAATCAGAATAATAACTAACAAAAGGACTATCCTTCAATAAGATATTGTAGTCCAGCATATTGCACGACTTAAATATATTGATATTCAGTCCGTAATCTATTATTTCATCAATTGAAACTTTAGCTTTATCAGCCAAAATATTGTCTTTATAAGTTACGAACACCCATTTTTGATGGCTGCAAGGCGTATAAAGAAGATCGGTTTCGAAATAAGGCCCGTTTGTGAAAGCCAAATCGACATCCTTAGTCTGAAGCGTTTGTTGAAGTGTCTGTTTGCAAGTATCTATAAATTTAACCTTTACGCTTGGGTACTTATTACAGAAAGACATGAACAGCGTAAACAAGCTGTTATCCGCAATCTGGCTGTCGGCAGAGACACGAATTTCATCTGTGTATTTCTTCGAAATCCGATACATTTCCGCCTCCAGCGCGCCGTATTGATTCAAAATCTTTTCGGCATGCGTTAAAAACATCCTTCCGGAGGGTGTCAGGGCAATTTTACCCCTCGACCGATCCAGTAAATTCGTATTATACTTCGTTTCAAGTTCTTGAATATGTTTACTTACAGCAGGCTGTGATATATTCAATTCCTGAGCAGCTTGGGTTAAATTTAGGCGTTTCGCTACCTGTACAAACACCTGTAATCGAAAATCTGACATCTTGGTGTTATAATTTTAAGTTATGACAAAGGTATGTATTTTATTCCGGGTTCGTATCATAAAAGGATAAAAAAGTGATTAAAATCGCAATATTTTTTTGCCGGTATGAAAGCCGAAAATAAAAACTTATTTTTGCTCAGTGATTTACGAAATAATGAATGGACCTAATCTATGGGAAAAGTTAAAATAGTTCGTGCATCTGCCGGATCCGGAAAGACTTACAGGCTTTCGTATGAGTATGTCAAACGGGCCCTGGACGCTCCGGAGTTGTACCGTCATATACTGGCAGTTACCTTTACCAATAAAGCGACGGACGAAATGAAACGGCGTATCATTGCGGAAATCAACGACTTGGCTAACGGAAAAACCAAAAAAGGCACTCCCCCCTCCTTCCTGGCCGACCTGCAAAAAGAACTGGCTCTTTCCGGGGATGAAATACAGGTTCGGGCATCGAAGCTACGTACCCGCATCCTGCACGATTACTCCCGGTTTACGGTGCTGACGATCGATAAATTTTTCCAGCGCATCATCCGTGCGTTTATCCGGGAACTGGGTGTGGAAAGTGATTTTACCCTGGAACTGCAGACCGAATCGGCGCTCGGCACAGCCGCCGACCGGCTCATCGAGGAGACCCTCTCCGATGAACAACTGCGGGCATGGATCGGCCGTTTTATTAAAGAACAGATCGAAGAAGGGCGTGGCTGGGATATCAAACGCGAACTGACCCTACTCGGTAAAGAGATTTTTTCGGAGGAATTCCACTCGCGGAAAACAACAGCTAAAAACCGGGAAGAAATCCAGAAAATTGTTTCGACAGCAGTCGGGCAGACTGAAAAAATAAAAAGTCAAATGGTCGATCTGGCTACGCAAGCGGTCGAAATAATCGCCCGAACAGGACTTGCGCGTGACGATTTTCCGTACGGAAAAATGGGGTTCATCAATTATTTTTATACCGTAGCTTCCGGCGACCCGTGGGCGGGCTACGGTAAACGGGTAGCTGACGCACTGGCCGATGACAACAAATGGTATACGAAAACCTCCTCACGAAAAGCGGATATTATGGACGTGATTCCTCGTCTTAAACCACTCTTAAACTCTATCTGCGGACTGTACGACACCAATAAACAGTTTGCCCTGACAACCGGGCTGGTCAGGGAAAATTTCCGGAGTTTCGGACTGTTGAATGACCTGGCCTCTTATGTACGACAGGCGTGCGACGAACGAAATGTGATGCTCATATCGGACACCAACCGGATCATTAACAGCCTGATTGACGGAAACGATACCCCGTTTATTTTCGAGAAAGCGGGCAATCATTTCCTGCATTTCATGATCGATGAGTTTCAGGATACTTCCGGGTCGCAATGGAGTAATTTTTTGCCGTTGCTGACGAATGCCGTTGCCCAAAATGAGGGTGATCCGGTCTTATTGGTGGGCGATGTCAAACAATCGATTTACCGGTGGCGTGGCGGCGACTGGGAGATTCTGGGCGATCAGGTGAGCCGTGCCTTTATGGAGGTCGAACAGTCCACCCTCGACAAGAACTGGCGGAGTATGGGCAATATCGTTCGATTTAATAATGAAATGATTACCTCGGCTGTGGCGACGGCCAATACGGAAATGAACGACCTGGTTTCGCAGGCCCGCTCTGCCGGAATTATCGACGGAGCGATAAATACCCGCCTGCAGAATATCCTCGCCCGTGCCTACACCGACTGCACCCAGCAGGTGGCGCGGCAAGCGGTAGCCGATCAAGGGTACATCAAATTGATTCAGTACGATAAAGAGGTGGAAGAGAGCCGCGAAAAGCACCTGATCGATACGATTGAAGACCTGCAGCGGCGGGGATTCCGGGCGGCAGATATTGCCGTATTGGTGCGCCGGAACGACGAAGCGGTAGCGGTAGCCAAATCCCTGCTCGAATACAAAAGCGCGCACCCGGATTCACCGTTCTGCTACGATGTGGTAACCCAGGAGGCGCTGATCATCGGCAATTCACCGGTGGTTCGTTTTATGCTGGCGTGTTTTCGGTTGTCGGTAAATACAGAAGATTCGATCTCCAGGGCCATTTACCTGCGCTGGCAGGAACGTTCGGTAGCTGAACCGCTGCATGATGCCGAGAAAGCATTCCTCGATTCACTCCGGCGGATATCACCGGAAGAGGCCTTCGAACAGCTTATGCTTGAATATCGCCCGGATAATCAACCGGGCAGTGTGGCGTACCTTCAGGCCTTTCACGATCAATTGATTTCGTTCGGCAACAGCCGTATCTCGGACATTCCGCTTTTCCTGCGCTGGTGGGAGGATAGCGGATGCCGGGAATCGATTAATCTACCTGCAGGACAGGATGCGATAACAATTATTACCATTCACAAATCCAAGGGCTTACAGTATCCGGTGGTCATTATGCCGTATGCGACCTGGGAAATGTGTCCCAATCCCCGCACCTTATTGTGGACTGCTTCCGGAAATGCGCCGTTTGCGGACCTGGGGCCTATGCCTGTGCGGTTTAAAAAGACAATGGCCGAGTCGGCTTTTGCGTCCGATTATTTCCGGGAACTGGTTTATACGCGCGTCGATAACCTCAATATGCTGTACGTGGCGTTAACCCGTGCCGAAGAAGAACTTTATCTGATGATGCCGCGGATGAAGAAACAGGAAGGAAGCCGGGTGAACAATCTGTTGATGCGGTCCCTGCCCACGGACGGTTCCGTGGTGATGGCGGGTAATATGGCCGGCCGGGTGACCGAAAACGGGAATGAAGGGATCTATGAATGGGGAGAGCCCGTGTACCATGAAGTAAAACCGGTTTGCCGGGAGACGCATTCGACCGATGCTTACCCGACTTATCGGTTTACCGGAAAACTGCGTTTAAAAAGGGATGCTGAACGGTATAAGGACGAACAAACCGGAGAATGGCGGCTCTCTCCCCGGCAGTACGGGCGATTGATGCACCGGGTTTTCGAATCGGTGTCTACAGCCGGGGAGATCACACGGGTACTGGATCGTTTCGAATCGGAGGGAACCATATCCGCTGCCGACCACTCCAAACTGGGCGAAATCATTGCCACGGCTTTGGAAAACAAACAGGTCCGCGGATGGTTCGACGGTAGCTGGACCGAGATCCGCAACGAGAACGACATTATCGTTCCGGCCCATACGGCCTCCCTGCGGCGTCCGGACCGGGTAATGATCCGAGGCGGCAAAGTCGTGGTGGTCGATTATAAATTCGGACGGAAAGAAAACAATTATTACGCCCGGCAGGTGAAAGGATACATCGATCTGATCCGCCGGATGGGGTATACCGACGTGGAAGGCTATATCTGGTATGTGGAATTGGGCAAAGTAGTTCCCGCCTGACCGGGAGGTATCGAAACAGAAAAAAGGCGTGACAAAATTCGGTTTTGACACGCCTTCTTTAATAAAAATATTCCCAACATCTTTAAAAAGGATAAAAGAGAAGGAATTCCGATGGTAGAATTCCTTCTCTCACTACTTATGTGAAGCGGAATTCATCCGCTCCACCATTATCAACAGAATCCGCCGGTTCCGGTTACGCCTTCTAACGCTCCCTTGGTAAGTTCCAGTACCAAAACGTACTGCGGGGGTATTTCCGCTTGGGGATGAATGCCGAAGTCCGCCGTCGGACGAAAACCGAACCGCTTGTAATATGCCGGATCACCACACAAAAAAGCCGCACGGTATCCCATTTCAACGGCCAAACGGATGCTTTGCTGCATCAGCGCCGTCCCTACTCCTTTATTACGCCATTCGAGGGCCACGGAGAGCGGGGCAACCAACAGACCTTCGAACCGGGAACCATCCGGCTGAAGCACGTGCGTTTTAGTGAACATCACATGACCCACGATCCGTCCGTCGCCTTCGGCAAGAAGGGATAACTGCGGGATGAATCCATCGCCGCTGCGTAACTGTACGGCGAAATCCTGCTCCGTGCCGTCTTTCACTTTTGCTGTCTTAAAAGCCGTTTGTATCAGGGTGTACACCTCATTCAGGTCCGCTTCCGTTTCCTGTCTTATTGTAATTCCTTGTGCTTTCATCGCGTTATTTTTATGCCTTTCGGCCGATATAGAAAGTATAGCCGTAAAACTCTTTATAGGTTTGGTAAAGAGACACTTCTCGTTTAATATTGTCTACCAGATCCTGGGAGGGTCCGTTGTAATCGTGCTTCAACAGAAACGGCTCGAAAATATCCTCCATCGGTCGGTAGTAATTCTGCCAGCAGTATTCCGGCATGGCAAAATGGGCCACCGGAAAATATCCGGCCCGTTCCATGGCGGCGACTTTTGCCGGAATGGTATCGATGCCCGGATAGTTTTCCTTCCAGAATTCGGCAATTTCAGCAGGACGGGACGGTGTGAACCACGTCGCCTCCGTCACCGCCACATAACCGGACGGTTTGAGGAATTGGCGCCAGTATCGGAGGCCTTCTTCAAAACCCATATGGGAAATGGCGCCTTCCGACCAAATCAGATCCAGGCTGTTTGCCGCAAAAGGAAGATCGTCCATAGAGCCATCGAGGACCGTAATGCGACGGTGCAATTTTGTACCCGCAATTTTTTGGCGGAGATTTTCTGTAAAGGCGGGCATCAGGTCGATTGCCGTAATATGTCCGTCCGTGTTCCAGGCCAGGTTAATTGTCTGCCCTCCTGTCCCGCAGCCGATATCGGCTATCCGGGCATTTTCCGGCAGTTCTCCGCAAAAACCGAGGGCCTTTAAGGTCTGTTTCGGACAACAGGGCCCCTGCCGTTCCAAATTTTTAAAAAAGTCTCCGATCAGGGCGAATTCGTGGTCATGAAATGTTGTATGATTTTCGTTGTTCATGGTATTCAATTGCATGCCTGCATGCGTATACGATATTTGTATATTCGCAGGTTAGGCGGTTTATAATAAGGTAAAAAAGATAAAGACCGGGTAGATTTACCGATGGAAAGTGGTCGATAATCCGGCGTGTGAATCTGCGGATTATCTGTTATGCCGAGATCGTTTTAAACATCCAATGATTTTAGATGCTATAAAGATAATTATTTCGGACGAGACAGCCAAATTTACCGGGCCGGCATATTCATTTCCGCCCAATCGATCAGATTTTGGAGGGAAGGCATCAGGCTTCTTCCTTTTTCGGTTAATCCGTATTCCACCCGTGGGGGAACTTCGGGGTAGACCTGCCGGTGAACCAACCCATCGGCTTCGAGAGTACGGAGGGTCACGGTCAGCATGCGCTGGGAAATATCGTCCAGGGTGCGGAAAATTTCATTGAACCGCATCGTACCGTTGACATTCAGGGTCACCAAAACCAACATGGACCATTTATCGCCCAGGCGGCTCAGCACATCCCGGATCGGACAAAGTCCGGTATGATGAAAATTTGTTAAACTTTTTTCCATTTCGAACTAACTGAAAATGAGTAATAGTTATCTCACGGTAAGCGGCTTACTTATTTGTGCCCTCTTGTTTTTTGTGAACGGGCGCTCTATTTTTGCTATACAAAAGTAAGAAACTTACCTAAAAGAAGTATTGTTTAACTCCAACATTTTACGATCATGGCAAAAAAAGTAGCAGTATTGGCGGTAAACCCAGTGAACGGGAGCGGATTGTTCCAGTATCTGGAGGCGTTTTATGAGAATCAGATCCCGTATAAAGTATTCGCGGTGTCCGATACGAAAGAAATTAAGAGCAATTCGGGGATCCCGCTCTCAGCGGACGATGTGATTGCCCACCTGAAAGGACACGAAGATGACTACGATGCGCTGGTTTTCGGGTGCGGCGACGCCGTACCGGTATTTACACAGCATGCGGAAGAACCGTACAACAAAGACCTGTTCGAAGTCATTTCCGCTTTTGGAAATAAAGGCAAATTGATGATCGGCCACTGTGCGGCGGCCATGTTCTTCGATATAGCCGGAGTGGCAGCCGGAAAAAAACTTGCTGTACATCCATTGGCTAAACCTGCCGTGCAGAATGGTAAGCCCACAGACGCTCCCTTCGAAGTGGACGGTAATTTCCATACCGCACAAACCGAAAATACGATCAACCGGTTGCTGCCTCAACTTATCCAAACACTGAAATAATTGTTTACGCTCAGTTGTCTGATTTCAGAACCATAAAAAATCCCCGAATAGTGAACTGCACCCCGAAAGTTGTATCCAACTTTCGGGGATTTTTCTTCGATTCGCATTTACCGATTTACCTGATTCTTTTACATTTTTATTTATGTTGATTTTACAGCTTTGCAAAACGGATACCAACTTCCGGACGGGATGCCCTGCGCACGGTTTTTGATATTATCTTAGCAGTAAACATGAACAAAAAATGAGAATGAAAAAAGGATTGATTTTACTTATGGCCCTTACCCTGATTTCGTGTGCCAACCGGCCCGTACAGAATGCCGAAGCGATCTATAGGCCCGGATTTTTACAGGACATGAAAGAAGGCGTGGAATTGCGCGTGGTTCCGGCTCACCTCGATTCGGTTCCCGAACGGGTACGATTGGAAATTACGAATAATACCTCCGGTACGATACAGTACGGGGCGAATTACCGGATCGAGTGGTACGACGAAGAGGAAAAAGAATGGATTGTCTTCGGACCGCCGGAAGGTACGGCTGTCATTGCGATCATGTATTTACTGGAGCCAGGAAAAACCCAGGGATACGACATTGCGCTGTTTCCGGATAAAATTGGCTACAACATTCCCGGAAGCTACCGCATTGTCAAACAGATTTACCTGCCGGATGAAAGCCGGGACTTTTCCGCTTCTTTCCTGATCCGGTAGTTAGATGCACCGGATCTGAATGCCGGTTGAGCCGCAGCAGTTTTACCGGAAGAGGCCGGGCAATAACAAGTTAAGCACGGGGCAGTAAACACAAAAAAACGGGCACTCCATGGGAGTGCCCGTCTCTTCAGGTCATAGTTATTATTTGTTCAATTGGAACAGGTCCTTGATGCCTCCCAGTGATCCGAGAACCCCGGTGGCTTCGTAAGGCATGTATACTGTCTTGGTATCGTCTCCCGATACCATTTCTTTCAGGGTCTCGATATAGCGGACCGCCAACAGGTAGTTCGCCGGGTTTGATCCGGTTCCCTTTACGGCTTCCATTACATTGGCGATGGCCTGGGCTTCCCCTTCCGCGCGACGGATCTGTGCCTCTTTATCTCCTTCGGCACGAAGAATCTGAGCCAGTTTATCCCCTTCTGCTTTTTTGATTTCCGATTCACGCCGACCTTCCGCTTCCAGAATCTGGGAAGCTTTTTGTCCTTCGGCATCCAGGATCGTGGCCCGTTTATCGCGCTCGGCACGCATCTGTTTCTCCATGGCATCACGGATGTCACGCGGTGGATTGATGTCCTGCAACTCGACACGATTGACCTTTACCCCCCCCATTTGTTGGAAGCGTCGTCTAGTACGTGGCGCAGTTTGGAGTTGATCGTATCGCGCGAAGTGAGTGTCTGGTCGAGGTTTATCTCTCCGATGACGTTACGAAGCGTGGTCTGGGTCAGTTTTTCAATAGCTTCGGGCAGATTGGCGATCTCGTAAGTCGCTTTGACCGGATCGGTCACTTGATAGTAAAGGATGGCGTTGATCTCCGTTACCACATTATCCCGGGTAATCACGTTTTGTTTCGGGAAATCGAATACCGCTTCACGCAGGTCGATCCGGTTCACCGAACGGTTCACCGCATAAACCCGTCCTTCGTAATCCGTTTTACCGAACCGCCAGAAAATCGTCCGGGGTTTGTCGATGATCGGGAAAATAATATTGATCCCCGAAGTGAGGGTTTTGTGATAGCGTCCCAGACGCTCCACGATCATCGTCTGCGACTGCTGGACGATTTTGATCCCCGACATAATGAGGAGCACTACAAACAGGCCGACAATGGCCAGTATTATCCATGTTTCCATAAAGTAGGTTTTTAATTAGTAATTATTTCAGATCTTTTTTACGTACAGGATCGTACTGTCCGCCTTTGCGATCTCTACGCGCTGTCCGACAGCGATCGGTTCGTTCTCCATGGAGATGGCTTTCCAGTCGTCACCGTCAATGGCCACACGGCCGCGGTGCAGTTCCGGGTCAATCGCCTCACTCACCCGTCCGATGCGGCCAACCAGGGCGTCGACACCTGTTTTGACCTTATCTTTTTTGAGGAAATATTTTAACATGAACGGGCGTACAAAAATAAAAGCGAGCGTGGAGCCTACGGCAAAAAAAAAGCCAGTTGCCAGGCCAGTCCCAATCCCAGTACCGCCGCTACCGTCGCACACAAAGCCCCGAAAGAGAGGCAGAGAACAAAAAATCCGGGGGTGACTATTTCCATAGCGGCCAGCACGAATACCGCGATAGCCCATATCATCCAAGCATCCATATAGCCGAGAGGGTTTTAAATTTATATGGTTAAAGTTACTTTCAAATATAGTGCAAGCCGAGAGGCATCCGGCGGGAATTTTTTCCGCAAGTATGTCCGGGGCGCATCCTATATGATGTAAATATAAGCATAATTTGCCGGTATAGCAACCTTTTAGAGTAAACCGGTGAGTTATTTTTTTAAATTTTTAAAATTTGTTGCATTATCTTTGAGCGGTCAATTCTTAATGACCAATAATGCGATGACAGCGGCAATGGATTGGTGGCAATGGGCCATCCTGATTGTGGCAGGCTTACTGATCGGAATGTCTAAAACAGGCTTTCAGGGCATCAATACGCCAACTATTCCTTTGCTCGCGCTGGCTTTCGGAGCGAAGGAATCGACCGGGATCATCCTGCCTATGCTGTGCATGGCAGACCTGATCGCCGTGATCTATTACCGGCGCAGCGCGCAATGGAAATATATCGGCAAATTGCTGCCGTATGCCATTGCCGGTTTTTTTGTGGCTATATGGGTGGAGCGGTATATTCCGGCGGCACAGTTCCGCTACCTGATGGCGGGCTGTATTTTTGCCGGGCTGGTCTTTATGTTCTGGCAGGAGCGGCAGGGCGAAAAAGCGATGATCACCCGGAAATGGTGGTACTCCCCTACTTTCGGGCTGACCGGAGGATTCACCACCATGATCGGGAATGCCGCCGGGCCGGTGATGGCGATCTATCTGCTATCGATGAACCTTCCCAAATACGCCTTTGTCGGAACGAGCGCGTGGTTCTTCCTGATCGTGAATTACCTGAAACTGCCCTTGCAGATCGTGGTATGGGATAACATTACGTGGGAGTCGGTTCTGGTCGATGTGATGGTACTTCCCGCTATTATTACTGGTGCTGTTATGGGCATCAAATTGGTAAAAAAACTGCCGGAGAAGAGTTACCGGAAAATGATCCTTTGGCTGACCGTTGTCGCTACGGCGATGCTGTTGATTTAGACCGTTAAATACTGTGAATACTATGGAAAAGAAGAGAGAGATTATCGGGCACATCGTCCAGTGGATGAAAGATTATGCCGTTCAGGCGCATTCGAATGGATTTGTAGTAGGCATTTCCGGGGGAATAGACTCGGCTGTCGTTTCGGCTTTAGCGGCAATGACCGGGTTTAAGACGGTTTGTGTTACTTTGCCGATCCACCAGGCGGCTTCGCATGTCGGGCGGGCGGAAGAGCATATCGACTGGTTAAAAGAGCGTTATCCCCATGCTGAGTCTATGGATATCGATCTGACACCGGCCTACGAAGGATTTCTGCAGGGATTGCCGGTTACTTCCAATACGGACCGGCAGCAACTGACCAATGCCAATACGCGATCCAGGCTACGGATGACGGCCCTCTATTATGTAGCGGGGATCCACGGGCTGCTTGTGGCAGGGACCGGAAATAAGATTGAAGACTTTGGAGTCGGATTCTTTACCAAATATGGGGACGGAGGGGTCGATATGAGTCCGATTGCGGATTTGACCAAAACGGAGGTGTATGGTTTGGCCGAAGAGTTGGGGATCGTGGAGTCGATCCGGGTTGCTCCGCCCACCGACGGGCTGTTTGGTGACGACCGGTCGGACGAGGATCAGATGGGGGCTTCTTATCCGGAGTTGGAATGGGCTATGGAACAGGCTGAAGCGGGGGCGCGTGCAGAGGATTTTGAGGGGCGTGAACGGGAAGTTTTTGAGATTTATGATTATCGGAATCGTATTAACCGGCATAAGATGGAGGCGATTCCCGTTTGTAAAGTGCCGCAACATCTGCGTAATAAATAATTGCGCTGTCGACTTCCGAGCAAGTTCCGAGGCTGCCCATTAAAAGTTTTTGGTGTCGCTTTTTTCAAAAAGCGACGATTTGGGCGAGTTTCTAAAAGTCGCAGTTCCAGCCGGTATCGACACCGTAGGTCGCGCGAGGGCACCGCCAAATAGCGTTTTGCAAGCAAATCGCCCCTGATGGCCAACTCGCCCGGAACGGGCGACAACCTGAAGCAAATAAAATAAATCCGAGCGAAGAACGAGCGAGCCTAAAGACTTAAAAAAAGTGCCGCACTGAAATAAAACCAGTGTGGCACTTTTTTTATGCTTTCAAATCATCCTCGAATATTTCTGGGATAATTTTTTTAAAATTTCATTGAGCTTATTTTGCTGGAGGGCTAATTCCAATCCTTCTGCAAGATCCGAAAGTTCTAACTGTTTTCTCCTCAACTCCTCAAGCATTTGTTTTACAACAATCGACTTATATAAATTAAGTGCTTTAGGGATAGCAATACCCAGTCCGTCTTCTTCGTTGTTGATGTACAGGTCGTGTTTACTCCAAAACCGGCTGATTTTCATTTTATCCTGTGTCAGCAAAATATCGACTACCATATTACAAACTTCCGCATCGGGAAAATTGGTAAAACGATTCATCGGAAACTCTTCTTCGCCACAAACAGGATTCTCGGAATACGTTTTTTTGTATTCTTGAAAAATACGGTTGAAAGTCGGGTTTACGAACTCAATATTATCGTTTTCCAGATCCTCGATAATCATCTTGGCTACGGTTTCCGTGTATTTTTCACCTTCGATATCGAATTCTTTCTCTTTGCAGCCGTACCGCAACAGGTAAGTGATCAACTCCCGTTCCAGTTCGTTTTGTGCACCGCCGATCCCTTTCTGATTTTCCGGGCTGCTTTCGGGAAAAAAAACAGGTGATACGGCTTTTTCATACTGTTCCCGTCGCTGAAAAAATTCTTTTTCCTCTTTCGAAAAAGTGTTGTCACGGCGCTTGCGCCTTACCTCCTCCACCAGTACATCTTCGTCGATACGCATCAGCATGGCGCATTCTTTGATGTAAACGCTTCGGGTAATCGCTTCCGGAATAATGGAGATCGAATCGACGATGTCCGTGATCAGCGCCGCCCGTTTTATAGGATCGCCGGTGGCTTCCTGCATCAGTAATTTAGCCTTGAACGAAATAAAATCCTGTTCGTTTTCAGCGATATACTCCTTCAGCTCGGAAGCACTATGCGAACGGGCGAACGAGTCGGGGTCCTCTCCTTCCGGCAGAAGAACCACCCGGACATTAAGTCCTTCCCTGAGGATCATATCAATCCCCCGCAGGGAGGCTTTGATCCCGGCGGAGTCGCCGTCGTAGATCACCGTAACGTTTTTACTGAAACGGGCGATCAACTTGATCTGTCCCTCGGTCAGGGAGGTTCCGGAAGAAGCGACTACATTTTCAACACCGCTTTGGTGCATCGATATCACGTCGGTATACCCTTCCACCAGGATGCAGCAGTCTTCCTGGGAAATCGCCTTCTTGGATTGGTACAGGCCGTACAGGGTATGGCTTTTGTGGTAGATTTCCGACTCCGGAGAATTTACGTATTTGGCTGTCTTCTTGTCGGTGCGCAGGGTGCGTCCGCCGAACGCTACGATCCGGCCGCTCACGCTGTGGATCGGGAACAACACCCGCCCGGTGAAACGGTCGTACCACGTGCCGTTCTCCCGTTTGATCGAAAGGCCGGTATCGATCAGGTATTGTTCCTGATAACCCTCCTTCAGAGCGGTTTTGGTGAAAGCGTCGCCTTTGGTCGGACAGAATCCGAGGTGAAATTTTTCGATGGTCTGATCCGTAAAGCCCCGTTCCCGGAAATAACTCATCCCTACGGCCAACCCCTCCTCGTCGTTATGCAGTATCTGTTTAAAGTAGTCGGCCGCATAGGAGGATACGATCATCATACTTTCACGGTCGTCGTTTTTCTTCTGATCCTCCGGGGTGAGTTCCCGCTCCTGAACCTCTATTCCGTATTTTTTGGCCACCCACTTCAAGGCATCCGGGTAGGAAATGCCTTCGTGTTCCATGATGAAAGTCACGGCATTGCCTCCTTTTCCGCACCCGAAACACTTAAAAAGGCCCTTGGTGGGAGAAACGACAAACGATGGGGTTTTTTCATTGTGGAACGGACAGCACGCCTGATAGTTTACCCCTTTTTTTTTCAGCGTAACAAAATCACCGACCACTTCAACGATGTTAGCGGCGGCGAATATACGGTCTACGGTGGTGTTATCGATCATGGTGTTCTCCTAACGGACGGTAAAGGTACAGAATTTTACCGATCAAAAATCCCGTTAACCATTTTTGCGTCGCTTTTGCGGCGTCCGAAACAGCTAACGGGTAATGGAAGATTACAGCAGCAAGAATGCCGTAAATTACTTGGGATTCAGTACAATAAAAGGAACTATCATCTCTTCCATAGAGATTCCCCCATGCTGGAACGTACTCTTGTAGTACCTCACGTAATAATTATAATTATTCGGGTAAGCCAGAAAATCCCGGTTGTAGGCGAACACATAAGTAGAGGTAAGATTCGATTTGGGCAGGTGGATCTGCTCCGGCTTAGTCACCTCGAAGACTTCCTTCGGATTATAATTCAGGCTGCGCCCCGTTTTGTAGCGCAAATTGGTTGAGGTCTCCCGGTCGCCCTGGATCTTCACCGGATTCTCCACCCGGATCGTCCCGTGGTCGGTAGAAATAATGACTTTGTGTTTCCGCTCGGCAAGCAGGCGCAAAAGTTCGTACAGGTCGGAGTGTTCGAACCACGAGCGGGTAAGCGACCGGAAGGCCGCGTCGTCGTCGGCCAGTTCCCGGATAATCTCCGTTTCGGTACGGGCGTGTGAAAGGATATCCAGGAAGTTATAAACGATAACCGAAAAATCGGCCTGATAGACTTTCTGAATATTATCGATCAACTTACGTCCCTGCTCCGGACGAATGATTTTCTCGAAATAGAGGTTGTAGTTTTTACCGTAAGTCTGCATCTGCCGGCGCAGAAACTCCTCCTCATGGGCATTTTTCCCGCCTTCTTCGTTGTCGTTCAACCACAGGTCAGGCATGATCTTATCGATCGCCAGCGGTGTAAGCCCCGCAAAAATTGCGTTCCGCGCATACTGGGTAGCCGTAGGAACGATACTGCAATAGTAATCTTCCTTCTCTACCGAAAAGAGGTTGTTAATGATAGGAGCCACGATTTTCCATTGATCGTAGCGAAAATTGTCGATCAACAGAAAAGTCGTCTTCGGATTCTGATCGACAATGGGAAAAATCTTGCTTTTCATCATCGCGTGCGACAGCACCGGCCTGTCCGGCGTGCGGTCGTCGAACCACGACACGTAATTATTCTTAATAAACCTGGCAAAATCCCGATTGGCCTCGTCCATCTGGTATGAAAGGATCTCGGTGACGCTCTTATCGTCCGACTCGTGCAGCTGCAAATCCCAGTTGACCAGTTTGCGGTAGATCACCGCCCAGTCGTCCAACGTGCAGGCATCGGCGAAAGACATACTGATCTGGCTGAACGCCGAACGGTAGTCCGCCGTCGTCTTTTCCGTCACCAGCTGGTGTGAGTGCAGGTTTTTCTTTATCGAGAGCAGCACCTGGTTCGGGTTGATCGGTTTGATCAGGTAATCGGCAATATTGGAGCCGACCGCCTTATCCATAATATTCTCCTCTTCGCTTTTGGTCACCATAATCACCGGAACCATCGGCCGGATTTCCTTGATTTTCGGAAGCGTCTCCAATCCCGTAATACCGGGCATCATCTCGTCCAGGATCACCAGGTCGAACGATTCGGTGGTCAGGGAATCCAACGCGTCGTAGCCGTTGTTGGCCGTTTCGACTTCGTAGCCCTTATCACGTAAAAAAAAGATATGCGGTTTTAATAACTCGATTTCATCGTCTACCCAAAGGATCTTTCCATTGCTCATATATATCGTGTGTTTTTCAAATGCCAAAGATACAAAAACTTCCGCTGTACATACCAATTTAACGCAGACCCCGTTTTAATGTTGTGCGGAAAAAAAGTAACTTTGCCTATAATCCTGAAAAAATGAAGAAGAAACAACTCATAACGATAGGCGGTGCGGCGGTGGCTGCGTTCGCCCTGCTCCTGATTCTCGTTTTATGTTCCAGATCCACGCCGAATAAACCGGACTTCGTTGAAGAGGAATTTATCGAAGAGCCGGAAACCCGTTACGGGATTATCGTTGACGACCACTACATCGAGGAAGACGTGATTAAGCAGGGAGAACACCTGGGAGGTATACTGAGCCGGTACGGTATCGGCGCCCGCACGGTAGACTCGCTGGTACGGTGTTGTGAAGGAGTTTTCGATATCCGTACCCTTCGTGCCGGACACAAATATTTTGTCTTTATGACCCCGGATTCGGCTACCCGCCGTCTCGACCATTTTGTTTATGAACGGAATCCGATCGATTATATTGTCTTTACTTTTGCGGACTCCGTATCCGTGCGCACAGACAGTAAAACCGTCTATACGGAACGACAGATGGCTGAGGGCACGATAGAAAGCTCACTTTGGAATGCGATGGTCAGCAGCGGAAGTTTCCCGGCGCTGGCTATGGACCTCTCCGATATCTATGCCTGGACGATCGACTTTTTCGGATTACAGAAAGGCGATGCTTTCAGGGTCATTTATGACGAACGATTCGTAGATACGCTCAGTATCGGCCATGGGCAGATCCTGGGTGCGTGGTTCGAACACAACGGCAAACGGTATAATGCGATCGCCTACAATCAGAACGGTAAAATCGAATTCTGGGATGAACTGGGAAACAGCCTGCGAAAGAATATGCTCAAAGCGCCGCTCAGTTATTCCCGAATTTCTTCGACTTTTTCCAACTCCCGCCTGCATCCAGTACATAAAGTGTATCGCCCGCATCACGGTGTGGACTACGCCGCCCCGGCCGGGACCCCGGTAATGGCGGTTGCGGACGGTACCGTCACTTTTGCCGCCTACAACGGAGGAGCGGGTAATATGGTCAAGATCAAACACTCTCGCGGACTCGAAACCGCATACCTGCATTTAAGTAAATACGGAGCCGGAATCAAAGTCGGTACACGGGTGAGCCAGGGACAGGTCATCGGATATGTCGGATCGACCGGAACCTCCACCGGCCCGCACCTCGATTACCGGGTATACCAGAACGGTACGGCGATCAATCCGCTGAAAATACCGACCGAACCGGCCGAACCGATCGACAACGCCCACCGCGCCACGTTCGAAGAGGTGAAAAACCTGGTCTTAGGCGCACTGGACGGTACATTCCCGCTGAACACTATCCGCATGCCCGAAACCATTACACTGCAGGACAGTACCCAATTGCCGTCTGCCGTATTGCCGGACTCCACTACCGCTGATGATTAACGATACGCCGATGGACGAGCGCATGGTCCGCTTCCTGAAAAAACACCACGTGCTGACGCTGGCTACCTCGGTGGATAATCAGCCTTACTGTGCAAACCTCTTTTACGCGTGGCTGGAAGAGTTGCAGGCCTTTGTATTCACTTCATCGCTGTCTACCAAACACGCCTGTGATGCCCTGTCTCATCCGGAAGTGGCCGGAAGCGTCGTACTGGAAAGTAAAACGGTAGGAAAGTTGCAGGGCGTACAACTCACCGGACGCATGTACCGGCCCGAAGGAGAACTGGCCGCCAAAGCCAAAAAACGATACCTCCGACGCTTTCCGTATGCCGCAGTGGTTGATCTGGAGCTGTGGATACTGGAAGTAGATCGGGCAAAAATGACCGATAACACCTTAGGGTTCGGCAAAAAACTGATATGGGAGAGGACAAACAGATAACTCATCCGCTGAAAGGCAAAAAAGTCGCCGTCACGGGAGCCACCGGGATGCTCGGACATGAATTGGCCGAACAGCTGATTGCTACCGGTGCGGTGATCCGGCTTGTCGTGCGGAATGCGTCCCGGGTCGATGCCGGATTACTTTCTCCGGACACCGGAGCGAAGGTCACGATCTTCGAATGTGAACTGGTCAATCCGGCAGAATTGAAGCAGGCCTTCACGGATATCGACATCGTGTTCCATTGTGCCGCACGGGTGAACCTGCAGTCGGACGAGAACCAGGACCTGATCCGTACCAATACCGATATGGCTCATCATGTCGTGAATGCCTGTCTGGAAACCGGAGTCGAACGTCTGGTGCACGTCAGCTCGATAGCCGCTTTGGGAGAAGCCAATGCCGAGGGGATTATTACCGCCGATTCCTATCCGGACAGCGTAGCCGGATGGAACGCCTACGGACTGAGTAAGTTCTATTCCGAAAACGAAGTCTGGCGCGGCATCCGCTACGGCCTGAAAGCGACCATCGTCAACCCCTCGATCATTCTCGGTACGGGTGACTGGAAAGGCCAGGGCAGTCCGATGCTCTTCGCCGCACTTTCCAGCGGTATGCCGGTTTATGTGCCGGGAACCAGCGGATACGTAGATGTCCGGGACGTTGCCGGAGCCATGATTAAACTTTCGACTACCCCTGAAGCGGTTGGCCGGCGTTTTATCCTCAATGGAGCCAATGTTTCGTATAAAGAATTCATCACCCTGGCCGCTAAAAGCGTAGGCCGGAAACCACCCCGTTGGAAAATCGGCCGGAAAGGGCTGAACCTGATAAGAACCGTACTTGCGTCAACAGCAAAAATCACCCGCACGAAACCTTTGTTGACCGAAGGGCTGGTCAATGCCGCTCTTTGCACCAACCGGTATGACGGAGATACGGTAAAAGAGGTGATCGACTTTCAGTACCATTCCTTCGAACAAACCATCCAATATATCGCCGAGGCTTATCTTGCCGATAAGAATCGCCGCAAATTGAAACAATTATGACAGGAACCGGGATCATTATAGTGGCGGGCGGTATCGGGACCCGTATGGGCGGTGAAATACCCAAACAGTTCCTGTGCCTGGATGGCAGACCGCTGTTGATGCATACGATAGATCGGTTTGCGGAGGCTTTACCGGAAGCAAAACGGGTTGTGGTGCTGCCGGAAAACCAAATTAGGGAGTGGCAATCTTTGTGCCTCCAATATGATTTTCAGATTGTACACACGGTTGTTTCCGGGGGAGAAACCCGGTTTCATTCGGTAAAAAACGGATTGGCGGAAGTTACGGATTGCGACTACATCGGAGTTCATGACGGTGTACGCCCATTGATTACCCGGAACCTCATTACACGGGTACTGGAAGCGGCTCAGGATTTCGGAGCGGCGATTCCGGCGGTTCCCGTTTCGGATTCCCTCCGGGAAACCGTGCGATGCCAGGCCTGCGAAGATCCCTCGCGGATCATCGACAGCAAGCCGGTCGACCGCAGTCGTTTTTTAGCGGTCCAAACCCCGCAGTTCTTTCGTGCCGGAATACTTCTAAGAAGCTATGGGCAGGATTATACGCCGAAATTCACGGACGATGCCTCGGTTGTCGAGGCCGGCGGTTCTGCGGTCATGCTGATTCCGGGTGATCCGGCTAACCTCAAATTGACGACACCTGTCGACCTGATCCTCGCTCAGGCGCTCCTACGCTCTGACAACGATTAAATATTGGTCGTCTTAACACATAAAACAAGAATGATAACACCTCTTTTATCCGGTTGAAACCGGATAAATACCCTGCCGTTACCGCTTTTCTGAATCCATAAAGATCTCCGGATACTTCCGGATCAAATAAACCGGCGTACAACTCCAGGCATGGCAGTAACTGTTTACCGGATAGTATTTGTAGGGAGAAGCGTACTCATTTTGCGGATCGTAAACTTCCCAGAACGTATCCGCGCCTTTGCGGACCATATCCCCCAATAATCTTCCAGATATCGCCGGGCCTCGGTGTGCATTCCGGCGCGGATCATAGCTTCCACCAGGAAATGCGTCGCATAGGGGGTCCCCGGATAAAAAGCCATCGGATGCGCCATCACCCGGCGCAGGATTTCCGCTCCCTGCCGGGCATCGACCACACCGGCCAATACCATCCACACTTGCGAATGCCAGGAAATCTGACTGTTTTTCCCACTGAGAAAAAGTCCCGTTTGAGGATCATAATTTCCGCGGTAAACCACTTCCGACAAATGCTCGATCAGGGAGGGATATTCGGCTGTCGATTTTTCCAGACCGACCGACCGGGCTAAATTCTGCGCTTCCCGGAGGGTATAAATCAACAGTCCCTGCATCGCGGTCTGCTTATCCAGTTTGTCTTTCCAGTCGAAGAACAACCAGCAGGGAGAGTCGGCACGGTATAATCCGGAATCCCCGATCTGTTGCAGGGTATACTCAATCTGACGGAGGAATACGGGCCACAGGTCGGTCACCGTAGCCGTGTCGCCCGTGGCTTTATAATACTCGGCCAGAGTGAGGTTCCATGAGAGGGCATAATCCAGAAAAACCGTGCCGTTCTGCGGATGCGGTTCCGGTCTTTCGAACACGGTCGAATGCAATACCCCGTCCTCCTGCGCCAGGGCGGCCAACAGGTATAAGCAACGGCGCGTCAGAGCATGGTTGCGAAAGGAATAGTTGTTGGCCAGCACCTCCAGATAAAGGTCGCCGATCCATAGCCGGCGGTCCCGTTTCGGTCCGTCCTCGTAAACCGTCTGCATACATTCCCGCAGGGTAAACAACCCTACCCGGTCGATCTCCCGGATCAGATCGGAAGCGGAGGCCGGTAACGGTTCCGGGGTGGTTACGGCCGACGTGGTCGCGGTACAGGCCGCCGAAGAAAGCGAAAAGTCGAAATAAGGGGAACGGCCCATCGGCTCCACGCGTACATACCGGTAAGACATCCGTCGGGGAAAGGTGATCTCGGCCGGTACCTGTTCCACCACGATAATCTCGTCCTGAAACCAGGCACGGCTCAAGGACCCCGGCCACGGGTACGGTTCGGCGGCCAGTTCCGCCGGTACTTCGGTAAAGGTGAACTTCAGTCGTACCGGAGCGTCCGATACCCTTCCGTGATGGTCCAACCGGAAGGTCAACGTTCCGGTCAGGTGACGGCCGAAATCGAAAATGATCCGCGTCGAATCCGTAAACGGAACCCCGTATGCCTCCTCCGGCTTCCCGCAGGGCTGGGTCCGATAACCCTGGAAAGCGAGGGTATCGGCCAATAATTCTACTGTCGCAACAGGTTCAACGTATTCTTGATTCAATTCCGGTATCCGCTCTTGTGCCACCTGCAGCCACCGCTCACGCTGAGCGGCATATGGATCATCGGCATAACCCGCCCGGCAGGCCAGACAAGCTAACGTACAGGCGATCACCCGGAAAATGAGCAGCGGTTTGCGTATTTTTTTCATCGTTAGTTGACTCTGAATGAAACCGTTTGTAAGTCCTGATCCCTGGAAGACGAACCGATCATGACGGTAAAGATTCCCGGCTCGATGATACGGTTCATACTGCGGTCGTAAAAGGCCATATCGTCCGGATTCAGGGTGAATTCGACCAGACGGCTCTCTCCCGGCTGCAGGGTGATCCGCCGGAAGTCTTTTAATTCTTTGATCAGCCGGGTGACCGAACTGTAATCATCCCGGAGGTAGCACTGGACCACCTGGTCACCCGCACGGTCTCCGCAGTTGGTGACGGTAAATTTCACAGTGACCGGATCACCGGCAGGTATCTCCTGCCGGGAGAGTTCCGGTGCGCTGTAGGCAAAATCGGTATAGCTCAGGCCATAGCCGAATTCATACAACGGGGTACTCTCCCCGAAGGCATACTGGAAACTACTCAGCGTGTTCTTCCGATTATAGGTCATCTGTATCTGACCTACGTGGCGGGGGATGGTCAGGGGAAGTTTTCCACTGGGATTAACCTCGCCAAACAGGATTTCGGCGACGGCCTGTCCCCCGAAAGAGCCCGGCTCCCAGGCCTCGATCAGTGCCGGGATGTTTTCTGCGATCCACTGCACACCCAGGGGCCGGCCATTGATCAGCACTACGATCGTGGGTGTGCCCGAAGCATAAACCGCTTCCACCAGTTGCTGCTGCAATCCGGGTAAATGGATGTCCGAACGGTCGGTGTTCTCACCGCAGGTTTTGTCCATCCAGTGTTCCCGCAAAGAATACTCACCGACCACCACAATGGCCAGGTCGCAGCCACGGGCAGCGGCTGTGGCGGCTTTCACACGGGATTCATCCATTTTGCGGATGTTCCAGCCGACATCGTGGAAAACAAAATTAGTCTGTGGAGCGGTTTTCCGGAGTCCGTCCAGGACCGTGATCGTGTTCCCTTCCGGTTGGGAGGCGGCCCAGTCGCCCAACTGCGCATGGCTGTGGGCGTTTGGTCCCGTGACCAGAATGTTTCTATAGCGAGAGGGATCCAACGGAAGAATGCCGTCGTTTTTGAGCAGTACAATGGATTGGCGGGATAGTTCGAGAGCCGTCCTACGGTGTTCTGCGTGGAACAGGATCGAATCGCTGACGGCAGGTTCCACGTATGGATGTTCAAACAAGCCTAAACGGAACTTTGATTCCAGTATTTTACCCACCGCCTGGTCCACCCTTTTTTCCGGGATACGGCCCGAACGAACCCCCTCGACAATCGCTTCAAAAAAATGAGGGCCGTGCATGTGCATATCCATACCCGCATTGACCGATGTAACGAAGGCTTCTTCTATCGTTTCCGCGGTCCGGTGTTCATTGTGCAGGCGTTCAATGTCCATCCAGTCGCTGACGATAAAACCTTCAAATCCCCATTCTCCCCGTACAACGTCTTCCATCAGCCACTGGTCGGCATGGGCCGGGATACCGTTCGTTTCATTGTGGGCCATCATCAGGGTGAACGCGCCGGCATCGACCGCAGCCTGGAACGGCGGAAAGAATATCTCCCGTAAAGTACGCTCTGAAACATCCAGCGGGGCGATGTTCAGTCCGTTTACGGGCTGTCCCCCGCCGACCAAATGCTTGACACACGCCAGGACAAAGGTGTCCCGGGGGTGGTTCCACATATCTCCCTGCAACCCTTTTACCGTAGCCACGCCCATCCGGGAAACCAGTACGGGGTCTTCGCCGAAGGTCTCTCCCACCCGGCCCCAACGGGGATCACGGGCGATGTCTACGTTGGGCGTAAAGGCCCAATGGGCACCGGTAGCCCGGACCTCATAAGCCGTTTGGCAGGAAGCCTCTTCCACCAGTTCCGGGTTGAACGAGGAGGCCTGACCGATCGGTGTCGGATAAATCGTCACATTCTGGCACAGGCCGTTTCCGTGAATAGCGTCGATGCCGATCAGCAGCGGTATCTGCAGACGGCTCTTTTGCGCGAGCGACTGGAGGTAATTGGCCTCCTGGTAATCCAGTACGTGCAGAAATGAACCGATCAACCCTTGCTCAACCATCTTTTCCACCTGCGACGAATGCAGGCCGGGATAAAACCCGCGGGCGTGGCTTTTCTGCATCTCCTCGATGGTCATGTTTTTCTCCGATGAACGCATGTGTTTAACCCCGACATACTGGGCACATCTGGGCGACTTTCTCTTCGAGGGTCATCCGGGCCATCAGGTCAGCTGTACGTTTCTCTACCGGTTGATTAGGATCCCGGTAAATCGGGTCTTGATCGTTTGTCGTCCGGCAACCGGACAGAAAAAATAAGAGCAGAATATAAATACAGAAGTTTCGATTCATTCTTTTGCGTTTGTTTTAGGGTATTGAAATGGCCGGGAACCGGATTAGACTGAAAATACCGGATAGGAGTAAAAAGACCGGCCACAAGTGACCGGTCTTCCATACAAATGTCCGGGTATATCCGGTTGATAAGCCACCATTCCGGTTTTATTTCAGCTCGCTTTCCAGGAAGTGTCCCAGCTTCAGGTATTTCTGATAGATTTCGTCGTATTTCTTAGCGTTTTCCAGGTTCGGTACGTATTCGTGTTCGAAACCTTTGCCCATCGCCTGCTGCGCGGCCTCTACGGTGGGGTAAACCCCTGCAGCTACGGCGGCGAACATCGCCGCGCCGAAGGCGCAGGTCTGGTCCGTAGCGGCTACCTGGAACGGCATGTTCATCACATCGGCCAGCGTCTGCATCACGAACGGTGATTTGCGGGCGATACCGCCCAGGCCGATACAGCCTTTGATTTCCACCCCTTCCCGGCGGAAACGTTCCACAATGGCGCGTGAGCCGAACGCGGTGGCTTCTACCAGCGCTTTGAATACATGGGGAGCGGACGAACCTAAAGTGAGTCCGGCGATGGCTCCTTTCACCTCCTGACTGGCATCGGGGGTGCGGCGGCCGTTCATCCAGTCTACGGCGATCTCAGCGGTTTCGGCTACCGGAATTTTCGCCGCTTCCTCGCTGAGGGCGGGAATGATCATATCCAAAACGTCCGTGTGGTCGGGAAGCAGTTTTTCTACGGCCCATCCGCAGATGCTTTTGAACCACGCGTAAATATCCCCGAAACCGGATTGACCGGCTTCCAGGCCTACGTATCCGGGAATGACCGATCCGTCTACCTGTCCGCAGATGCCGGGAATGACCTTGTGGCCTACATTTTCGGCTTCGGTGATCAGGATATCGCAGGTCGATGTACCGATAATACGGCTTAGGATATTCGGTTTGATCTCTCCGCCGACAGCGCCCATGTGGGCATCGAACGCGCTGACGCCTACTACCACCTCCGGAGATAAACCCAAACGGTCCGCCCATTCACGGGTGAGCGTGCCGACGGCTTTCTCGCTGGTGTAGGTTTCGGTGAACAGATTGTCGCGCATGCCGGAGAGCAGCGGGTCCAGTTCGGTCAGAAATTCTTCCGACGGGAGGCCGTTCCAGTCCGGATGCCACATCGCTTTGTGACCGGCCGCGCAGCGGCTGTGCATAATCTCCGCCGGAGCGGTTTTGCCGGTCAGCAGGGCCGTCATCCAGTCGCAGTGTTCCAACCACGCATAGGCCGCTTCACGTACTTTTTCGTCTTTGCGGAGGATATGCAGTACCTTCGACCAGACCCATTCCGAAGAATAGATTCCGCCTTCGTATTGGGTGAAATCCACGTCCCAGCGTTTGGCCAGTTCGTTAATCTCTGCCGCTTCTTTAACCGCGGTGTGGTCTTTCCACAAGATGAACATCGCGTTCGGGTTCTCCTCAAAACCGCGCGTCAGCGCCAGCGGTGTGCCTGCTTTGTCGATCAGTACCGGGGTCGAGCCGGTGGTGTCGAACGACATGCCGACGATTTTTTCCGCCGTGCCTGCCGGAGATTTAGCCAATGAATCTTTCACGATGAATTCCAATACCTCCACGTAGTCCAGCGGGTGCTGGCGGTATTGATTGGTTACCGCGTTGCAGTATTTTCCGGCCTTCCAGCGCGGGTAGTGCATGACCGATTGGGCGATTTCGTCGCCATTCACCGTATTTACGATAACGGCACGGGCGGAATCGCTTCCGTAGTCGATGCCGATTACATATTTTTCCATCTGTCTTATTTCTTTTTTGATTGTCCGTAGTAAGCGTTCGCCCCGTGCTTGCGGTTGAAGTGTTTTTCGGTCAGGTGGTTGTTCATGTCCACCTGCGGGTTGAGCATCCGGCTTACAAAGGCCATCTTGCCCACTTCCTCCATCACCACGCTGTTATGTACCGCATCGTGGGCGTCTTTGCCCCACGAGAACGGGCCGTGATTTTTTACCAGTACACCCGGCGTATGCAACGGGTTTTTACCGTTGAAGGTCTCTACGATAACGGTTCCGGTGAGTTTTTCGTATTCCGATTCGATCTCCGCGGCGGTCATGTCTCGCGTACAGGGAATGTCGCCGTAGAAGTAGTCGGCGTGGGTCGTTCCGATGATCGGGATCGACTGGCCGGCCTGGGCCCAGGCGGTGGCGTAGGTGGAGTGCGTGTGCACCACCCCGCCGATGCCGGGGAATGCTTTGTACAGTTCGAGGTGCGTCGCCGCATCCGAAGAAGGGTTCAGTTCGCCTTCCACGACCTTGCCGTCGAGGTCGATTACCACCATGTCCGAGGCTTTCATATCGTCGTACGATACGCCGCTGGGTTTGATCACCACCAACCCTTTTTCCCGGTCGATCGCACTGGCGTTGCCCCAGGTAAAGATCACAAGATTATGCTTGACCAGGTCCAGATTAGCCTGGAAGACTTCTTCTTTGAGTTTTTTCAACATAACTGATTTGAACTAAGAAAGAAAAGGACGCGGGCATAGCTCGCGCCCTTTCAGGTAACTATTTTTTCGGTGATACTACCAGAAGTAAGCGTACACTACCACGAGAATCACTACGATACCGATCGCTCCCGCCATCAGGCCGGGACCGACTTGGAACATATTCAGATCATATTCATAAGCCTGAGCGTCTTTCATCTTCGCTTTACCGTTGGTGAGCAGCATAATCCCCACAAAGGCGAACAGCGTACCCATCAGGAAGATAGCCTGGAAGGCGTATTTGGCCAGCGGCGCGGAGAAAATCGCGCCCAACAGGAAGCATACTGCGGCCATAGCCAGCATTACGTAGGAAACTTTGACCAGTTTCTTTTTGTTGGCTTCGCTTTCGTCCGTATTGGGAACCAGGTGCTTTTTATCCAGCAGCGAAACAGTTACCGCGATCAGTACGAGAATGATAAATACATAGCCCATACGCAGTTGGAAGCCCATACCGGGGAAGGCCAGTTTCATCAGAATACCTGCCGGAAGTGTCGCGATAGCGGCCCACAGGGCGGCAGAATTGGTCGCCCGTTTCCAGAAAATTGCCATACCGAACACCACGCAAACCCCCGGATAGATATAGCCGGAGTATTCCTGGATGTACTGGAAGGCCTGGTCGAGTCCTCCCAACAGCGGCTTAGCCGCGATGGTGGCGATCACCAGGGATACCAGCGATACGATACGCCCGACCTTCACCAGCTGTTTTTCCGTGGCGTCCTTCTGCATGAAATTCTTATAGATATCCATCGTAAAGATGGTCGAGGTACTGTTTAACATCGAAGCGAGCGAAGAGACGATCGCCGCAACCAGCGCGGCAAAGGCGATCCCTTTCACCCCGACCGGAGCGAAGTTGCGCAGCAACCACGGATAAGCGTCGTCCGCTTTGTCGATGGTTCCCGCCAGACCGGTCGTATCGGCCAGTTCCGGATGAGTAAACAGTACGTAAGCCGTAATACCCGGAATAACTACGATAACCGGGATCAGGATTTTGAGGTAACCGGCGAACAGCAAGCCTTTTTTCGCTTCTTTCAGGTTCTTGGCCGCCAAACCTTTCTGAATGATATACTGGTTGAACGCCCAGTAGCCGATATTGGTGATCCAGATCGCACCGAAGATCAGCGCCAGACCCGGCAGGTCCTGGAAAATATCAAACGATCCGGTTTTGTCCGTCACGATGGTTCCTTCCGGAATGATCATGTTCAGGTGTTTGTCGCCCGGCGTTTCCTTGATAGCACCGAATACGGTTTGCAGTCCTTCCCAGGCATTGCCGTCGCCGACATGGGAGAGGGCGAAGTAAGCCGTGATCAGGCCGCCGCCGATCAGGAAGATCACCTGAAGCACGTCGGTCCAGGCCACGGATTTAAGCCCCCCGAAAATGGAATATATCCCGGCAAAGGCCATCAGAAGAATAACCCCGGTCACCACGGGTACGCCCATAATCTGGTTCATCGCCAGCGCTCCGAGCCACGCTACGGAGGTGAGGTTCACGAAGATGTACAGGAACAGCCAGAGGATGGAAAAAGCCAGCGATACCCCGTGGCTATAGCGGTCGCGCAGCAGTTGGGGCATGGTAAAGACTTTCTTTTCGAGCATCACCGGAAGCACGAAGAAGGCCACCAGGATCAGCACCACAGCGGCCATCCATTCGTAGGCGGCGATCCCGATCCCGATCCGGAATCCGGAACCTGACATACCGATGAAGTGTTCGGCCGAGATATTGGCCGCGATCAGGGATGCCCCGATAGCCCACCAGGGCAAGGTCCGTCCGGCCAGGAAATAGTCAGAAGAGGTTTTTTCCTCTCCTTTTTTCGTACGTGAGAGCCACAGGCCGAGAAACACGATCACGACACAGTAAACGGCGAAAATCACGTAGTCGAGGGTAGTAAAACCAGCGTTCATACGTTTTGTTTTAGGTTAGTATGCGATTAGTACTTGAAGTTGTTCATCAGGTAATACACCTCGTTCACGCGCATTTCCTGTTTGAAATCGCGGATCGTGGTGTCTTTGTCGATATACAGCAGTTCGATGCCCGCGATCTCGGCGTAATCCTCGATATATTCCGTAGTAAGGGCTTTTGAAAAACTCGTGTGGTGTGTACCGCCGGCCAGTATCCACGCTTCGGCGCCCACCTGGAGGTTCGGCTGCGGAATCCAGAACGCATTGGCTACCGGCAGTTTCGGCATCGGTTTAGCGTCGATCACTTTCACTTCGTTCACGATCATGCGGAAACGGTTGCCTACGTCTACGATCGTCGAGGCGATCCCGTCGCCCGGTGCGGTATCGAACAGCAGGCGGGCCGGGTCGGCTTTACCGCCGATGCCCAACGGGAATACATCCAGACGCGGCGTATCCTGCGCCACGGACGGACAAACTTCGAGCATGTGCGCCTGAAGAGCCGCCATATTGCCCGGAGCCATGTTGTACGTGTAGTCTTCCATGAAAGACGTACCGCCTTCCAGTCCGAGTGCCATTATTTTCATGGTCCGTACCAGGGCCGCTGTTTTCCAGTCGCCTTCCCCACCGAATCCGTAGCCGTCGGCCATCAAACGCTGTGAGGCCAATCCCGGAAGCTGGTGCATCTCGTGCAGGGCATCGAAATTGGTGGTGAACGCTTTGATGTTCCGCTCCTCGAAGAACCTGCGCATCGCTACTTCCTGGCGGGCCGCTTCCACTACCGAAACACGGTCTTTGCCGCCTTCCTGAGCGTTCGGAGTCACGTTGTAAGTCGAGTCGTAAACGGCCAGCATCTCTTTGACCTGCTGGTCGGTCACGTTTTTCACATAAGCAACGAGGTCACCGATAGGATAATAATCCACATGGTAACCCAGTTTCAATTCCGCTTCTACTTTATCGCCGTCCGTTACGGCCACGTTGTTCATGTTGTCGCCGAAACGGGCGATTTTCATGTCGCGGCTGTCGTCCCAGGCGTTGACAACGCGCATCCATACGGCGATTTTCGCCTGTACGTCCGCGTCTTGCCAGTAACCGACCACCACTTTGGTCGCTTTGCGCATCCGGCTGACAATGTGGCCGTATTCCCGGTCGCCGTGTGCCGACTGGTTCAGGTTCATGAAGTCCATGTCGATTTCTCCCCACGGAATTTCCCGGTTGAACTGCGTATGCAGGTGGCAGAGGGGTTTGTGCAGGACTTTCAGCCCGCCGATCCACATTTTGGCCGGCGAGAAAGTGTGCATCCACGTAATGATCCCAACGCAATTGGCGTTTGAATTCGCCTCTACGCATACGTTGTAAATTTCCTGCGAAGAACGTACGGTCGGTTTCCATACGATTTCCAGCGGCAGACCGGCCTGATTCAGCCCTTCAACCATCTTTTTAGCATCCTCCGCTACCTGGCGGAGCGTGTCTTCTCCATAAAGGTCCTGGCTCCCCGTAACGAACCAAACCTCTTTCGAACTTACTTTCATAAGGTATAGTGGTTTTTAATTTAGGTTTTAGTTTTGGTAAACCCGTGTAAATAAAATTTTTTAAAATTAATAAAAAAAACGACACGGGCAAACAACACCTGTCGTTTTTATCGAAATTTAAATTAATTTATCTGCTTTGGTATCCTTTACCACCTAAGTTTTATGCCCGGAAGGACCGTTTCGAGGTCCGGGTTATTCGGTTCACTGTAATGGTACGGGTAAAGGACTACCGGGCGTACCTTCAGGGCATTCTCTATAAATTGCTCGTCGCCCAGCGTATAATTCAGGTTTCTCGGCAGGAAAGCCACATGAATGCCTTCCAGTTCTTCCGAATCGGGAACTGTTGCGATTGCTCCGGCAACATATACGCGAAAATCGCCGAACGTGAGTACATAGCCGTTCCCCTCATGCATCGTAGGTTCGCCCACCGGTTCTTCCCACCCCTGGACCGTGCTGTTAGAAGAAGGTACGGCCAGAATATCGATTCCATTCCATTCCTTCCGATCCCCGTCTGAGAGAATATGGCTTCCCGGCCTCCCCTCTTTACCGGCAGAAGAATTGGTAATGATCAAAGTTTCCGGTGTGGTGATCTCCTCCATAGCTTTTGTATCATAGTACTCCCCCGATTCATCCGTAATAAGGATCAGATCGGCATCGGAAAGGAGGGTATAATCGGTCACCCGGCTGTTCGGATCGACATGGATCACTTTCCCATCGAAGCCGATCATCAGCGAACCGTAACCGATCAGCGAAATTTCCACCGGCCCTGCCGCTGTCTCGTAAGTATCGGTCAGCATTCCTGTTTGCTGCGCCGGTGCGAGCCTTGGCAGCAATGCCACAAGCAGTGCAATTATCATTTTTAGCTTCATTCCGTTTATCTTTATATTGAATACATCTTAATCAAAAATTGGTCCATCCCGGTAAAGGGTTAACTCATCAGCACTTACCGGGTTACGGTCCATCTTGCATCATTCAGAATATCTGTAAACAACAAAAGCCCGGCAATCCGGGCTTTTGGAGATCGTATGAATTTCGTACCGTTCCGGCGACTACCAGTTGTTTTTCCCGCTTTCTTTTTCACGGGCTTTGGTGTACAGGTCCTGAGCTTTGTCTTCCAGCTTGTCCGCCCGGTTTTGCAGGCGCTCGGCTTTATTGGCATTGTAATTACCATCCGAACCGTAAGCCTCGGTGCGTGCCCGGTCATACAACTCTTCTGCTTTTTGTTCTTTTTTTTCGGCCCGCTCTTCGTAACTGTTGTCGGTATATGTGTTCACATCCCGGCGGTCGTAATCCGTGTTCGCATAGTTATCACCGATATTAGCTGAAGTATCAGCATATTTGTCAGATGTATTGGCCGAATAGTCGTCACCGAAATTGTCGGTTGCGCAGTCACCGGCATAATCCGAAGAATTGTCGGCATAATTGTTTACGTTTTTCGTTGTATCGTAAGCGCCACGAGTAGTGTCTGCAGCGGTGTCAGCGTAATTGGTTACGTTGTCGGTTGCCCCGTAATTACCTGCGCTTTCACCCGGGCGGGAGTTCATGTTGCCTGCCGTATCCTGATCAGCGGCGGTGTCGTCTACCACGTCTACGATAAGGATATCGATCTCACCCCCATTGTCGCATCCGCAATCATTGGCACTCATGTCCTGATTCTGACTTTGATTCTGATTGTCGTTCCATTTCTTGTCTTCCATAATAGTAATTTTTAATTGATTAAAATATAAAATATGTATGTATAATTCACCCCATTAACCTTCAATCCTCATGCCGGATTATCGCTAAAAATTAAGATTACGGGAGCCTCGGCGGACCACCCGTAATCCTTCTCCGCAAGGATCCATCCCTGACCGGGAGAGTCCCTACCAACTTTTTTTCAGTCTGATATTTCTACCCGGTCAATACTCCCTTAATTTTTGCTGCCCGAAATAAATCCGCCGCCGGTGTCCGCGTTATGGAGAAGTTTTCGAGCGGCACGGACCTCCTTACCGTAGCTCAGTTTGATATTCAGTTTGACCAGCATCGTTCTGGACATATGCAGGGTATGGATATCCGAGCGCACAGGATTGAGCGTCGACCAATTCTCGCTGTGGATGTGATAATTTTTGGTAAACGGATTCATCGCACCGATCAGAAACGTCCACAAGGGCCGTTTATACCCCACCATGATCGTATAGGATTGCTGGCTGTCGAATACCTGTTCCCCGTAGACCGAACGCGGTGGGGTGATCATATTCGCGTTTGCGATAAACCAGTCATAGGAAAAATCGATCGCCCCGCGCAGTTCGTACATCGTATAGGTATGTAAATAAGTGTTTCCCTTACTGATAAATCGGTTGATTACCGGAGTGACGGAGATCGACAGGTGGTCCTTCCAGGGTTTTACCCGCAGACTGAGTTCCGAACTGAAATTTCGGAAAGAACGCTGGTTTTCATAGGTGCGCACAAACCATCCGTCTTCGTACAGCACCGATTCCATCACCGGATCGAATTGGTGGATATATCCCACGTTCCATTCAACGGCCCATTGCGGACGGGTATAGCCGAGGGTAATCGTTTGTTCCAGAGAGCGGAAAGGCTTCAGATCGGGATTTCCCCGTCGGACCTGATACCGGTCGATCTGCTGCTGAATATCGTTGAGATACCCGATCTGCGGGGTATGGGTTTTCAGGTCCGCCCGGTAGCGGATATTCAGGTCTTTCGTCAGCTCATACGCCACCCTGCCAGAGGGTTCCCATGCGTATTTTTCACGATCCAATCCGCGCTGGCTGTAATATATCCGCGCACCGCGTAATCCGGCCATGTAATCCAGGCGGCCCGCGCGGCCCTGGTATTCGGTATAAAGGTGTGTTTCGGCCTGCCGGAGAGAGACGTGGGCTGTAGAATTACTGGTATAGGTATTTTCCGTATAAGATTGCGAATGCCTGACGCCTGCCGTTAGTGTACCGCTTCCGATCCGGTTCTCGTAAATTCCTTCTCCGATGAGGGAATATTTGTCGCTCTCTACCTGTGCCCGGATATCGGTTAAAACCGTTTCTTGTTCCGTTTCCCGGTACTGACGCACATTATCGGTCGTCGAGTATGTTCCCACCGCGTTGAGCAGGATCACCTGGTCGTTGGCGAGTGATTTCTGGAAATAGATGTCGAGGGCGGGTATTTTGGTTTTTTCGGCGGTATTCCCGTAAATCGACACCGGAGAATCGGAACCTTCGGCCCGGATTTTACCCCGCCGGTCTTCCAATCCGGAGGGAAAATCCTGAAAAGTGAATCGAAACTGGGTATTGAACAGGTAATTACCCGGCTCGGAAAGCGTGTACTGGAGGGAAGAGCGGAAGATTTTTTTGTCGAAAGGCGTTTCTTCGCTCTCTTCGAGCCGGTGCAGGCTATAATCCGGAAAGCGGAATGTCTCGTCATATTCCCTGGTCCAGCGTTGATTGCGGTGCTGCAAAGCCGCATTGAACGAAAACTGGGATTTACCCCGGTTAAAGGCGGCCGAAAGAATATCATCGCGCGAGGTTTTTACGGAACTGAGGGCTTCCATGAAACTGCCGTTTACCGTACCTCCGGAATTTCTTTTGCGGGTGATGTAATCGATCACCGCTCCGGCATCGCCGTACCGTACACCGGGATTGTCGTGGTACTCGACCCGAAGGATATCTTCCGGAGAAAGGGCGGCGATTCCATAATGGGTTACCTCTACCCCGTTGACGCGAAGCTGTACTTCGCGTCCGGCGGACATGGTGACTTCTCCCGTCATCGGATCGACCATGATCCGCGGAAGCTGCATTTTTCGCAACAGGTCGGTTCCATCGGTCGAAGTCCGGGTCTGTTCCCCCGAAGGGAGGATCACTTTCCGGTCGCTCTTACTGATCACCGAGCGGGCGATGATCGTTACCTGGTCGATGGCCGTAGCCGAAGGTTCCAACGGCACTTCAATTCCCTCCGTACCGGTATCTATCTCCATAATCGTTTCCCGGTAGCCGATAAACGAGACTTTCAGTAAATAATGGCCATGCGGAAGATTGTTCAATACGAATAAACCGTTCTCTCCGCTTGCACCGCCTTTGATATACGTGGAGTCCGCGTCCAACAGTACGGTAGTCGCGCCGATGACCGGACTTCCGTCGGAGGTGTCGATAATCCGGCCCCGGCATGCGTGAGATTGGGAATAGGCACTGGTTGTCAGCCCTGTCAAAAGGATACTCAAAATAATAGATAGTGTTCTCATGTTTTTGATTTTTATACCGACTGGTTGGTATGTTGTATTCGCCAATAATCCGACCGTTCGGTATGTTTTACTGCCTATAAGGTGATTCTCCTTAGTAGACGAACCAAAGGCGCGTATATTTTACGATTTCGCGCGGATGAGTGAAAAAAGATTATCCCATGCGGTTTTCATGGTCTCCAGGGTCTGCTCGTCGGGATTTTTCACCAGCGTGGTCAGCGTGGAACCGTCGCTGATATAGAGGAACATCTCTGCCAATTGCCGGTCGGGAATAGAACTGTCTATTTCACTGTTCGATTTACCTCTTCGCAGAGCGTCGGTCCAGGCCGATAGTTCGGCTTCCCGTTGGGCGGCGTGAATTTCGGCAAAGGAACCCACGCGGCGGGATGCCTCGGCAATAAACAGGAACAGGTTCGTCTCCGCTTTCAAATCATCCAGTTCGGAAGGTTGGGCCAGGCGTTCGAGGTAATACCGGTAGAATTCCCGGAACGATCCGGTCGGAAAATCGGAGTAATCCGTGATCATGATACGGGCGTAAAAATACTTTACCACCTCTTCGTAAACTTTTTCTTTACTGGCGAAGTAATGGTAAAACGCGCCTTTGGATAGTCCGGTGGCCTGCACGATATCCTTCAGGGTGACTTCTTTGTAACTTTTGGTAATAAAGAGCCGGAAAGCCTTCACCAGTATGTATTCCTTCGTATCTTTCATAAACCGACCGTTTGGTATTCAAAGGTAATTAATTTCAGTGAACGGCGGCAGGAAAAAATGAAAGCACCGAACAAGTCTCCCTGTCCGGCGCTTTCGACCTTTTATAAAATTGTAAATATGGGGGAACTCCTTTAGTCTTTCATTTCGCGCAATTGCAGATCGCGGATGTTTTCGTCCGTGTAAGTCAACGTCGCCTCTTCACCTTTACCGCGCAGGTCGACCTCGTCGTTTTTGTATCCATAGCCGGAACCGGTAGGATATTGGGTCAGGTGATAAGTTTTATCGCCTACCGTTACGATGGCGGTTTCGCCTGCCGGGAAGAACGTTACCCGGACCGGATGAAGCATCCGGCTCACACCGTCCGAACCTTCGAAACGGGCCGATACCGAATTCAGTCTGGCATCGTGGCGGTAGACCACTTGTCCGCGCCGTTCGACAGTCCAGTCTCCGTTTACACGACGAACATTGTACGTATCGTCGTCCTCGATATTCCATACCGGACCGGAAGGAGTCTGACGTCGTTCCAGTACCATCGATTCTGCCCCTTCACTGTTGAAAAAGATTTCGGCACGCGTGGAATCCCGGTTGAAAATAACGTAAGCCAGGTGGTCCATATCGGGGTGTTGTACCGACATAAACGGAATTGCGCGCTCGTACAAGGGCACATAATCGTTGTCCAGGGCCGACCAGGCATAACCGGCATCCAGCTCTATTTTTCTCGCCGTTATTTCCCGTTCTTCCTCCTGAGTCGAATAAAGTGTGCTGTCGATTCTTTCCTGGTCGGTTACCCGGTTGTTATTTCTTGATCCGCAGGATGTTGCTCCCAAGAGGAGAACAACAGCCATAACATAAGTGATTTTCATTCTTGCGATGCTTGTAATTACTTGGGAAACTAACAAAAAACGCGCCAAATTATTGCACGGGATTCCACGGATCGTCGATGCGGAAGATATTTTCAGGGGTGTAGTCGGCCGCTTCTTGCGCGGACAATTGCCTGCTCCAGGCTACTCGGCCTTCTGTGGAGGCTCCGGGGCCATAGTTTTTGTACTCCACATAGCGGGCCGTGGCCTCATTTTCTTCTTTGCCCCAGTTGTGCCATCCTTCGGGGCGGATGTGCGGGCCCATTTCGCATTCGATGAAGGCCACGGCGGCGTGAGGTCTCCACGGACGGCCAAGGTAAACGCGTTGATTCGGGGATCCGTCGCCGGTCAGTCGGCATCGATAGAATACGTATCCATAAGGGACAGCGGCTTCGGTGGAAGCGGCGGTGAGATAGGAATTGGCTTTGCTTTTGAGTTCGCAGTGGTAAAAAAAGCAGATAGCCGCTCCGAAAATGTAGTCGGTCGTGCCCTCGATGTAGCAATTTTCGTAATAACAGCGGGAGTTTCCTCCTCCGGTGTAGATCGTGTCCTGGTTGCCCAGGAACCGGCAGTTGCGGAATACCAGGCGGTCGCCTTCGGTGTGAAGGGCTACGGCCTGACCGATTCTTCCGGCACAGTTTTCTATGGTCAGGTTTTCGAGGGTGATTTCGCTGCCCTGTATGCGCATCGTATAGGTGCGGAAAGTGCCCATGTCGTCTTTGGCGGCGTAGTCGTTGTATCGAATCACCGTTTTTTCTTTGTCTTCGCCGACAATGAGGATTTTATGGTGGGTGGCCGGGATGGTGACTTTTTCGTCGTAATGGCCGGATTTAATGAAAATCCGGGTAGTGTCGGGGGCGAATACGCGGATCGAGTTGATCGCGGCTTGCAGGGTTTTGAAATCGCCCGAACCTTGTTTATCTACGGTGATGTGGTCCATAGCGTGCGTCACGCATGCCATAACAGACAGGAAGGCGGTGATAAGAAATTTTTTCATGGGTAGGTTTGTTTGTTTGGTTTTTTTGTATCGGACCAAATTTACGAAAAACGTTGGGAAAGGCTTTCGGGTTTGGGAAATCTACGCTATCTTTGCCGGTGAAGAAGACACTGGTGACGATTCCGTATCTGCCATGCGGATAGTCTGAAAAGGGAATCCGGTAAGGTCTGCCAGCCTGAATCCGGAGCTGTTCCCGCAGCTGTAAACCTCTTTGTTGCGTTCGGCATTCTGTCAGCCACTGCTGCTCAGGCGGGAAGGCGGTCGAACGTGAGGTGAGCCAGAAGACCTGCCAGTGTCGTCGTTCAATTTTTGCTCGGGTAAAGCAGGATTGGGGTGTCGTGTGGGACGATTGTTCCCGGTTTTCACCAAAATTTAAACTTTTCCGATTACGGCCTTTCACCGCCTGTACACGGTGAAAGGCTTTTTATAACTTCCTCCGTAACTCAATTCCTCGCTAATTTTCATTGCTTTATTGCAATAATAAAATTTTTATTTTATCTTGCCTTTAGTATAAGGAGTATTACCTGTTATAATTCCAATCTGTTTCCGATTCCATGTTTCACCGTAATGACTTTGAAAGTAATACCAAGTTTACCCACACGCTGATACCGGAAATTAAAACTTAAAATAAAGTTAATTACTAACTAAAACTAAATCTATGTAAATGAAGAAAAGAATCTTACTTTTTCTCTTTTTTCTCCTCGGAGGAGTACTGGTATTTTTCGCCTGTCAACAGGAATCACGCATGGCCGGCGACAGGGAAAACCGGGGAATAACCATTGAAGAGGCCCGATCGTTTTTTGAGGGATTTATCACGGAATTCGAAGTCTTTCCTTTCACCACGAATAGCGGCCGTTCGTCCCAGTTGGAAGAAATAATCGTACTTCCCCGATGGGATAAGGCTACGGAAATCGATTTGAATGGAATACCCACCATTGAAGTTCCTTACAACACGAACTACAGCTCCATCAGGTATGCGGATGATCCGAAGAACGCAGTTCCATTGAACCAGCGTTTGAATGCCCGACATAGTATGGTGATACAAACCCATGCGGACGGTGAGATCACGTTCTATACTATGGTGATGATCGGAACACAGGAGTATCTTACCGGTCAGCGTAAGGCTCTCAAACGAGCCACACTCAGTCATTTGGACACCTTTATCGGAGAAATCAGGTTTTACACTATGGCCGGGGAGTTTGTCGCCGGTTATCTGTACAGGAACGGCCAATGCGCAGGAACGATTACCCGTGAAGCACCATTGCCCGGACAGGAATATTTGGTGCTGCCCTTACAGCCCGTAATGACCCGCTATTATATTACGCAACGCGTATGTGATACCTATGTCACCGAACGGGAAGTTTGCACCATGGTTGAGGTTCCCGGAGCCAGTGAAGATTACGGTGAACCGGAATGGAAATGCTGGACGGTAACTGACACAGAAACATATTGCTACGATGTCAGCGTGTGGGTAGACGATCCGGTCGGCGGCGGAGGTGGTTCAGGACCCGGTCCCGGACCGGACCCGGAAGATCCACACCCTGATCCGGACCCGGATCCTTTACCCTGCAGAGATATTGATAATAATAAGGCGAATCCTATGATGAAAATGAATATTGCACCATCAGGTGGCTGGAATTTTGCAGGAGGAACTTATGGACGTACGCGTGAAGGAGGCACAAAATTCCATGACGGTGTCGATTTGGCCGGAGATGTGGGAACTCCCATATATGCCATGTTCGATGGAACGGTATCCAATAAAAATTATGTTATTAACCAACCTAACCGTGATGCAGATGGGACCTATCCCAATGGATATGATGGAGATAGTAATGATGCCGGAAATAGAATTACTGTAACCTCCAGTATTAACGGAAAGCAAGTAGATCTTGGGTATTGGCATTTGGAAGCAGAAAATGCCGTAGCAATCAATCCTCGAACACAAGAAATTTTCAAGCCAGGAGACACAGTTTTTTCCGGGGATATCATCGGTTATTTGGGAATATCGGGGAATGCTTATAATGTACCTTATCCACACTTACATTTACAATGTAAGGTTAACGGACAGAGTGCGGATCCCGCCCAATTCCTGAATGCAACTATCAATATTAACGGAAAATCCGTGATTACTCCATGCGATTAATACTTAAAAAAAGAAACTATGAAGCAGATGTTTATTTTATCATTCTTTACCCTGTTACCCATTTTATCAATCGCGCAGTCTCAGGAAATAGGGCTTGACGTGAATAGTATCGATATTTCGCGAGAATACACAAAGCAAGAAGTCGTAGAGGCTTGGGGAGAACCAGATATTTATTATCACAACGAGTCAGATAATGGTATTTCGGAAAGATATTATTACGGAAATTCAGGAATGATGTTCAGTGACGGTTACCTTACGACGATTTCTTTATCAGATAACAAATTTTCTATTTTTACTTCGAAAAGTGGAGGATTAAAAGTTGGTGATCCGCTTCATCGTATCTCTGAATTAAAATTAGGGGAATTGATTCAAACGGATCAAAATACGTATAATTTGAAAATCGAGGGATTGGACGATATGATAAAAATTCGTACCGTGTCCAATAAAATATCATTTATTTTGTATATTATGAGTAGCTAAGTAAACAGCGGTCTTCGGACCGCTTATCCTTTTTTTTATAACCGAAAATAGGAAATCAAGTTTATCTTTTTAAGGGAATAACACGATAGTAGAAATAAACGAAATGATCATTGGATGGATTTCGACAAGGATTGTAAAAACTTTTATTTATAGGGAATATTTCAATCGACTTGGTTCTCAGGAAAGTTTTCAATAACGAAATATAAGAACGGATTGGTAAAACAACTTCGTTTTATATTTCCTGAATCTAACTATTTGACCTTCGAAGAAATAAAAGCCGTCGAAGACTGCCTTATAGGAAATTGTTATGTCAAATTGGAAGATGTTTGCACTTAACAGCATTTTTACCGGGTAATGAAAAGAATTTCGTTTCGAAACCCGTGATGGTCTTTACCATAGAGTTGATATTCAGAAAGAACAACCGAATGCCTGTAATTTGGAAAAGTGAAAAAATATGACATTTATTGCAGATGCCCTGATATTACTTATGGCTTGTTTCTCCACACATACTATTATTTCACAAGAACAAAGCCCCGTAATAGATGTAAACGGTATTAACATCACGGAAATTTACACCAAACAACAAGTAGTTGCCGCTTAGGGAGAACCGGATATTTATCGAATCGACCATACGGACGATAACAAAATCGAAAGCTATTATTACGAGGATACCAGTATGATGTTTACCGATGGTGTGCTTACCACGATATCATTGGCAGACAATCGTTTTAGCCTCTTTAAGTTAAAAGAGGGCGGATTTAAGGTGGCAAATTATATAAACCGGGTTGCTACGTTGAATCTTGGGGAATTAGTTTTACGCAAAGAAGGAGAATATTGGCTCCGATTAACGCACATGGACGACGCAATAAGAATACTTACCAAAAATAATCTGATTACCCGTATAATCTACGTTGAAACTAATTAATACCCATAGTCATCGGATTATAACTTTTGGAAACAGCACGTGGAAAGTGCCTCAAAATTAGAAAAATACTGCCCTAACAGCATTATTTTATGTTTGTGAATCAATATGTGCGACCCACAATTGAACATCTTCCATAAACACCCATGCTAACCAGAAAAATAAAAACTCCGGTTGTACTAATTTATCCAATAGAATACCTCCTCAAACAACCGCATAATTGCGGATGTTTGAGGAGGCGATTTAATCACGGGCGCTGGTTATAATCCGTAATTTACATCAAACTTTTGCGGCCTAACAGCGTATCGTGGTTGTTTTTTGGATTGGTCCAGTCTACTTTTTTGGTCGGATCGATACCGTTTATATACTTTTCGATATTGGTATACCCGTCGCCGTTCATATCGCCGTTCGCATCGCTCGGATCATTCGGGTTCAGGCCGTATTTGATCTCCCACGCATCCGGCATGCCGTCGCCGTCGCTGTCGATGTAAGGATCGCCCTTGTACTCCGGCAGACCGCCTACCTGACGGATATCGTAGATAATTCCCTTTTTGTACGACTCGTTATCCAGACGACGGTGCGTTTTTAGGGCCTCCATGTCTTTGAGCAGTTCCGTATAATCGCCTCCGTCTACCCATTCGATCACATTGGTACGGACCTGACGGATAACCCGTTCGTCCACGGCATCCCGTTTGGGCAGTGTCGCTCCGGCATGGTCCAGTACCCATTTATAGGCCTGCTTTGCCGTCATGATCGTTACCGGATCACGCATCGGCAGCATTTTGTCCGAACGGATATAAGCTAAATCCTCAGCCGACCAGTTTTCCTGCACGCCCCCATCCCAGTTGTTGCGGGTGATCTTCGGATAACCTTCCATCACATTACCCTCGACATATGCCCAGCCCGGATTTTGCCCTTTGTTGTTGGCCCGCCATACACGCCAGCCCGACGGATTGTTGGTCGGAGTGACAAATCCCGGTTTGAAGTAATTATTAAAGACGTTATAATGGTATCCCGCCCCGTCGCCGGTGCGGTGGTTCCAATTGTGGATCACGTTATTGAAAAAGTTGAACTCCGGACTGGACATCGACGGATTCCGGCCCGTGTTACCCGTGTACAGGTTGCGCATGTAGCTGTTGTTGATCCCGCCTATGGTGCTGCCGAATGCGTGGTTGTAAGTGTCCAGGCCCTCGGAACTGATGCTGTTTTGCATCGTAATATTCACCGTCAGCAGTTTCAGGCGTTTTCCTTCTTCGTTGACGTACATGTGGCGGTAGGCCGATACGTTTTCGTCCAATCCCCAGCTTACCGATAAGTGGTCGAAAATGGCGTTACCCACCACTTCTCCGCTCAAAGCATCGTCACGGCTCGTTACGTCGGTTTCTCCACGGCGAAAACGCATGTGACGGATAATCACATCGTGCGTGTCGACGGATACGGTTTCGCCCGTGATCACTACCCCGTCGCCCGGAGCCGTCTGGCCGGCAATTGTTACGTAAGGAGCGCGGATCGACACCGGGGTTTCCAGACGGATAATCCCCGCTACATTGAATACGATAATGCGCGCGCCACCGGTTTCACACGCTTCCCGGAATGTTCCCGGCCCGCTGTCCGCCAGGCTCGTCACCGTGATCACTTTACCGCCCCGGCCGCCCTTGGTCCACATCCCTGCACCCTCTGCGCCCGGAAATGCCGGGATTTCAGCCTTCGTAAGATGTTCCGGACGGGTTGCCCAGGGCACATACGGACGGTCGCCCGCCAATGCCTGTTCACGGATGATCGGAAACGCCCGTTCGAAAGCTTCGTCCGACAGTTTCTGACGCCATTCCATAATCGAATCCGTACGCGCCTGACGCTCCGGCGGAATCGTCGGGTATTGAGCCGTAGCCGTGCCTGTAATACAGAGACTAAGCACTGCCGACTGTATCCATCTCGTTGATTTCATCGCATTTATTTTGCTTGGTTCATTTCAAACAAAAATAAGAAAGCTTTTTCGTTTACCCGTTAATATGGAATTAGATTTTTACGTTTATTTTCGTTTGGGTAAGATTACAACATAAAAAATGTCAAGTAAGATTACCGTTTTATATCCGACGGGCTTACTTCGGGCGCTCCGCCCGGTGCAAATGCTTTAGGCTCGCTCGTGCCTCGCTCGGATTTATTGGCCCCGCGCGGCGAGATGCATGCATCTCGCTTTTGACGAATGGCCCCCACGCCCTCCGGGTCGATAACCTGCTGGTACTGCGACTTTTAGAAAGTCGCCCAAATCGTCGCTTTTTGAAAAAAGCGACACCAAAAACTTTTAATGGGCAGCCTCGGTTTTTGCTCTGACAGCTATTTTATATACCTAAAAGCTCGTTGATGCGGTTGGGAATATCCGTATTGTCCAAAATCCCCGTAAAATTCTCCGCACCTGCACCATAAGAAAATATTGGAACCATAACACCCGTATGCCCCCCGGTACTAAACGCATAGCGCACCCCCGCACCCTGGGCAGGAAGCGTCAAACCTCCCGTCTCATGATCCGCAGTCACCACAACCAACGTCCCCGGATTAGCATCCGCAAAATCAAATGCCGCCTTCACCACTTTATCAAAATCATAGGTTTCCGTAAGGATCTGTTCGATATCGTTAGCATGCCCCCCACCGTCGATCTGGGAACCTTCGATCATTACGAAAAATCCTTTATCATTCTGCGAAAGGATGTCGAATGCCTTCAAAGAAGCCTGCAGCAAATACTCCGGATCACGACCGTTGATGACACGAGGCAGATGTCCGTCATGCATCAACCCCGCAATTTTGCCCGATTTGATCGGCGCAAGTTCTTCCATCGTATACACCACCTGATATCCTTTATCGGCCAGTTCGGCTGACAAATTCCGGCCGTCCTCGCGCTGTTCGAACCGCGCACGTCCGCCACCGATAAACAAATCGATCGGAGTCTCCAGATAAGCCTCTGCAATAGCCTCTTCTTCACCGCGGTGTTTTACATGGGCGATGAAAGCCGCCGGCGTAGCATCCGTCACCCGGTAGGTAGCGACAATACCCGTAGCAAGCCCTTTGGCTGCTGCTTTTTCCAGCACGGAGGTCAGCCGTGCCGTGTCCGGTCCCACACCGATCGCGCCGTAATATGTTTTTGTACCGGTAGCCAGCGCGGTTCCGGCTGCGGCCGAATCGGTGACTTTATTGGTCGTACAGGTCGTGATTTGAAATCCCGTATACTGTGCACGCTGCATCGCCAACGGTTCGTCGGATTCCAGTATGGCGGCATTCACGTGCGGCAATCCCATACCGTCGCCGATCAGGTAGATTACATTTTTTACCGGCACGTCGCTTTTGGCTCCTTTCGGCTGATTGTCAGAGTTACAGCCTACCAGCAGAATCAACGCGGGCAGGAGAATCAGAATTTTTTTCATGGTATACTATTATTTATGGTTTCCTTCAACATTCGGTTTCTTCTGACAAATAAGCCTCTTACCGTTCAGAACAGCGATTGTTCTTTGTTCGGGCGCGCTACGCCCAGGTGGTCGTAAGCAAGCTGTGTAGCTTCCCGTCCACGCGGGGTACGCTTGAGAAACCCTTCCTTGATCAGGAACGGTTCATAGACCTCTTCGATCGTACCGCCGTCTTCGCCGACCGCCGTGGCGATCGTATTTATTCCCACCGGACCGCCGCTGAATTTGTGGATAATGGTCGACAGGATTTTGTTGTCCATCATGTCCAGACCACGGGTATCGATATTCAGGGCGTTCAGGCCGTATTGGGTGATATCCAGGTCGATATGCCCCCTACCTTTGACCATGGCAAAGTCGCGTACACGGCGCAGCAGGGCATTGGCAATGCGCGGGGTTCCGCGACTGCGCAGGGCGATCTCCTGTGCGGCCTGGTCGTCGATCTCGATGTCCAGGATACGCGCGGAGCGTTTGATGATGCCGGAGAGGGTCTTTGAATCGTAATATTCCAGGTGGCAGGTAATGCCGAATCGGGCCCGGAGCGGACTGGTTAACAAGCCGCTGCGGGTTGTCGCGCCAACTAAAGTAAAGGGGGCCAACTCGATCTGGATCGACCGGGCGCTGGGACCTTTGTCCAGCATGATATCGATTTTATAATCCTCCATCGCCGAGTAAAGGTATTCCTCTACGATGGGACTTAACCGGTGAATCTCGTCGATGAATAATACATCTCCTTCACTGAGATTGGTCAATAAACCGGCCAGATCGCCGGGCTTATCGAGCACCGGTCCGGAGGTTACTTTCATACCAACCCCCAACTCATTGCTTACGATATTGGCCAGCGTGGTTTTTCCCAGACCGGGAGGGCCGTGCAACAACACATGATCGAGTGCCTCACCCCGCATGATAGCGGCCTGAATAAAGACCGTGAGATTTTCCACGATCTTATCCTGTCCGCTGAAAGCGGTCAGCTCCTGCGGGCGGATCTTATTTTCGAAATCGAGGTCCGTGTCTATATCGCGATGGCTCATGTGAGAGGTTTAAGCCACAAATATAGTTAAATGTCAGGATTGAAGGTCTAAAAACCGCGTTAAAATTTGAATGCGGTTTTATCGCGGAGAGCATCCGTGTATCAGAGTACCCGGTCGTTGATCTGCCAGCGGCGTTCCTGCTGTTGGGGTACCGCATCGGGACGGCGGGTGTAGATTCGGCCGTAATCGAAATAATAACCGCGGGTATTGCCGGCCCGTTTGATTAAACGAAAGAATTCCGTGGTACGGCTCACGATCACGGGTTTGTGGTATTGGATGTTGAACTGGTCCATCACATCTTCGGCGTGGTTGAAGTAGAGAATGTGCCACGGGGAATTCTCCTTGTTTCCCTCCCCGGAAGAGAGGATCGCGTCCATCACGCCGTTGAAACGCCGGGCCGATTTTGCCGCGTTTTCCTCATCGCCGATAACACTGTAGGCGTAAGTCATCACATTGAGTACACGGGGGTTGAACGGGTCGCTTTCCATTACTTTGGAGCCGAAATAAATCAGTCGTTCGTAATCGTCCGGTACCAGATCGGGATCGTGCATAAGCAGGACAATGATACTGTCCATCTGAGGTACGGATGTAAACGGATCATACGTGGATTGGTGCAGGTATCCGTAATAGAGATGGCGGTAATCCTCGGTCGTGAGTTTGTCGTCGCCCTGACGATAGCGTTCCATCAGCGTCGGGTAATAGAACGGAGAGGAGGCGTTGTTGATCGCCAGGTCTATTTTTTCATCGTCCGGGGCCTGGGCCATTGCGCACAAAGGTACGAACAGCAGAAGCACCGTTATCCATTGTTTCATCTTGGTTTCGGGTTTGGTGAATAATTTCATAACGTACGGAAAAGCAAAGTTAGTGTTTTTCCGCGCGGAATTTCTTCCGGGATTTGATTATCTTTGTCCTGTTCAAAGAAAATCCATGGCAAAAAGCGGTAAAACTTCCTTTAGAGACAGTGTAGAACTTTTTAACGGTCTGGTCGCATCGATCCGTAACCGTCAGTTTGCACCGGTCTATCTGCTGATGGGCGAAGAGCCTTTTTTTATCGACCGGCTGAGCGACCTGCTGGCCGGAAGCATTTTGGATGAATCGGAACG
>Ga0192241_10117_pt1 | contig 44446 bp, 42 predicted proteins | sample Koala_Koa27_I3_FD_131239 | JGI IMG/M metagenome (GOLD analysis project Ga0192241, IMG submission 131239) | Enriched cells from koala feces incubated with labeled cellulose particles, San Francisco Zoo, California, United States - Koala_Koa2-7_I3 ... | reverse complement strand
CTTTCTCTTATCTTTGCTGTTATTTTAGACAAAGAAATTTTATGAGTTTAGAAGAAGAAGAAAATGTAGATAAAATATTGTCTTCTATTTTTTTTAAAGAGGAATCTTTTCGAAAAAAAGGAAGAAATAGGAAATCTACTTGCCAGGGAGCGTGAACGAGAAAGGATGAAGTTGAATCATCGTCGGAGAATAATACAAAGTGTTTGTTGGGGTATAGCTGCATCTATCACGGTCCTTGTTGTTGTATGGTCGCTATTTAATAGCGAGGTCGTTATTGAAACAGACCGGCAAAAGACGCTGGTTTCCCTGCCCGACAATTCTAGTGTAGAGCTGATGCCAAATTCGGCTCTGCATTATAACAGCCTTAAGTGGTACTTCTCCCGTGATTTGTATCTTACAGGGAGTGCATCATTTGCTGTGGCTCAAGGTCAAACTTTTACAGTATATACTTGGGTTGGGGCTATTTCTGTTTTAGGAACAAAATTCGAGGTACTTCAGAAAGAAAATAAAATGCGTGTCATTTGTATGGAAGGAAGTGTCAAAATACAGACATCTTCTGATAACAAGATATTGCAAGCCGGAGAAAGTGCTGATTGCACTCCTACGGATATAACGCTTGTGAAACAGCCCCAATCAATGCTGGATACATCGGAGGATCTGAAAGAGGCCTTCGGGGGTACTTCTGTGCTTTGCGGTATGTCTTATTTCCCGGATGTTGTAATAAAAGAATAGAGAATTATAAATTAAAGTGGAATTGTGGCCGGAGGATAGGAGCATTTCTTTTTGTTTAAGGTTGTATCATGAGGTAGAAGGCATGAATCTTTCTACTCTTATACAGCCCTTTTGTTTGAAATATTAATGCATTATTCTGCTTCGTATAAAATGTTTTCTTATTACTTTTTGGTACGATTGCCTGATTCTATTCTCTTTCATTGTAAAAACGATTGTAGTATTAATTAAGATATGTATAATGAATAAAAATGAATTAGTCCACGCAGTGGCTCAGAAAACAGGTTTGACTTTAGATCAAAGTATTATGGCTTTAGATGCTGTCATTGGAACAATGGTAGAGACTGTGAATAAAGGTGATAGTATAATGTTGGTAGGTTTTGGAACGTTCTCAGTTATTGAGCGTAAAGCTCGTAATTGTCATAATCCTCTTACAGGAAAAAATATGCTTCTTCCTGCTAAGAAGATTATCAAATTCAAGGCGGGTAATAAAATGAAGCCGGAATGAATTACGCCGGAATGCTATTAAAGACCGTTCTCTCTTAAGGTTTTTATATAGTATAGAGGCGAATCGGACTATTCCCATTTCTGTTGAAGCCATTTTGTCGTTACAAGATAGGCGTAGACCGGAAGGGAAAAGTCCGATTATTATTTATATAAGCAATTTTATTTTTAAAGAATATGAGAAAAGAATATGTAGTAGAAGCATTAGGTACCATGGTGCTGGTGTTAATGGGCTGTGGTGCGGCTGTATTGAACGGAGGAGCTGTTTCGGTGGCTGCTGTATTGACAATAGCTTTTGCCTTTGGGCTTTCCGTAGTGGCAATGGCTTATACTATCGGAGATATTTCCGGTTGTCACATTAATCCTGCGATTACTTTTGGAGTTTGGATTTCCGGACGTATGACCGGAAAAAGAGCAGCCGGATATATGGTGTCTCAGGTGATAGGGGCTATTGTTGGTTCCGGTATTCTGTATGTCATTACCAATGGTATGGGACTGGCTGGTACGGGAGCCAATGGATATGGCGAAGGAATGATGTGGTCGGCATTGGTGGCTGAGTTTGTTTTCACATTTATTTTTGTGCTGGTAGTGCTTGGCAGTACAGCCGGAAGTAGTACTGCACCTAAGTTTGCCGGCCTTGTTATTGGCTTGACATTGGTACTGGTACACATTGTTTGCATACCGGTTACAGGTACTTCTGTGAATCCGGCACGTAGTATTGCTCCGGCTTTGTTTGCCGGTGGTGAGGCAATTTCCCAGTTGTGGCTATTTATTGTATCCCCCATGGCTGGAGGTGCGGTTGCCGCATTGGTATGGAGATGTATCTCCGGTAAGAATTAATCATAGAGGCATTGCTAAAACCTTATTGTGAAATAAGGAGGTTTTATAAACTCTATTTTGTAGGGGCAGAAGTCGATTAGACTTCTGCCCCTCTTTTCTTTTACTCTTTTACCACCTCCTGGCATTGGAGCATAGAATAAAAAAGAGTTTTCTTTGGTACTCATCGGATTGTATGCTCTCTAATTCTACAAAGAAAGTCTAGTCGTTGTAGCCAGAAAGTCTAGTTTAAAAAAATATATTATGAAATTGAATAGTAGGTATTATAAAATACTTTTCAGTCTTAGTAAGATGGAATATCTGAACCGTTGGGTTGTATTTATGATTGATTTGTTACTCTCAGTGTTCTCTACTTATAGCATTTGCTTGGTTGTTTCCTATTGTTTAGGTTGGGGATTTGTTTTTCTGGATATTTATCATCTTATTGCTTTTGCCGTGCTTGCCTCGGTGGTTTCGATGTTTGTTTTCAATTCATATGCCAATACTATCCGGCATACTACGGTGGGGGATCTGTGGCGTTTGTTGATGATGTGCATTTCAAAAGGAATTATTCTGGCATTGTGCTTAATTTATTCGGGTATTATGGTAGAATACAGGGCTATCATATTTGTGGGGCCGATTTCTTTTTCACGTTTGCTTTCCTTTTGAGTTCTCGCATACTGATGCTTAATTCCTATAATATACTTTTGAGGTCTGTTCATGGCAATAAAAAAAATATTCTGATATATGGAATAGGTAGTGACAGTGTGGCATTGGCACAAGGAAACTCAACTATTTATATGCGGGATTATATAGTACGCGGATTTTTTATATCACAAACAGAAAAAAAATCAATGCGTATATCAGGATATCCTATTTATTGTGCAGCCAATGAGGAAGAACTAAACAGTCTGATTGTAAGCCGTAGCATAGGCGGAATACTTTTCCCCAGCACTCAGACCATGCAAACAGAAAAAGAAGGGATCGTTCCCCTATGCGAGAAATTAAAAATAAAAGTACTTGTTGTCCCTAATATGGAGGAAGTGAGAGGTGGTATCATTCACCGTTCTATCCGTAAAATCAATATAGAAGACTTATTGGGACGCGAAGAAATACAGATTAATCTGGATAAAATAGGAGAGTTATTGCAGGATAAAGTTGTTTTGGTTACCGGAGCTGCGGGCAGTATTGGTAGTGAAATATGCCGCCAGTTGGCAAGATTCCAAACTCGTAATCTTATTTGTTTGGATTCGGCAGAAACACCTATGCATGATCTTCGCTTGGAATTGGAAACGAAATATCCTACTCTGCATTTTGTACCCGTGATAGGCGATGTGCGTAGTGCGGAGAGAATGAAATACGTTTTTCGTGCGTATGCTCCTCAGGTGGTTTTCCATGCGGCGGCCTATAAACATGTTCCGCTGATGGAGGAAAACCCGTGCGAAGCAGTTCGTGTAAATGTCTTTGGAACACGGAATGTAGCCGATATATCAGTGAAACATGGTGTGGAACGATTTGTTATGATTTCTACCGATAAGGCAGTGAATCCTACCAATATAATGGGGTGTAGCAAGCGTCTGGCCGAGATTTATGTGCAGAGACTCAGTCTGGCTCTAAAACGTGGAGAGGTGAAAGGTGTTACTCGTTTCATAACGACTCGTTTTGGTAATGTGCTGGGTAGTAATGGTTCCGTTATTCCTCATTTCAAGGAACAAATTAGAACCGGTGGTCCGGTGACAGTGACACATCCTGATATTATTCGATATTTTATGACCATACCCGAAGCTTGCCGTTTGGTATTGGAAGCCGGAACAATGGGCGATGGCGGGGAGATCTTTGTATTTGATATGGGTGAACCTGTGAAAATTCTTACACTGGCACAACGCATGATAGAATTGGCAGGTCTGCGGCCGGATAAAGATATTCCTATTCAGTTTACCGGTCTCCGCCCTGGCGAAAAACTATATGAGGAATTACTGAGCGATAAGGAAGGAACCAAAGAAACGCCTCATCATAAAATACGTGTAGCGTCCGTACGCGAATATGATTACTCCAGCGTGTTGCCGCATATTGACTTGCTTTCACGACTGAGTGCTGATGTGAATATACCTGCTATGGTTACGGAAATGAAGGCTTTTGTACCTGAGTTTAAGAGTAAAAACTCAGTATTTGAGAAATATGATAAATAAAACAATAATATGAAACTTCTTTTTACCGGCGCTTCCGGCTTTTTGGGGCAAAACGTATATCCGCTTTTAAAAGAAACTTATCAGGTCGATACCATTGGGTTGTCACAGCAAGATACTTATCAGTTTAATATAGCTGGGGGAGTGCCTGAGTTTGCTGAGAAATATGACATAGTTCTTCATGCAGCAGGCAAAGCTCATTCCGTTCCTAGGACTGAGGAGGAGCGAAAGGTGTTTTATGATGTAAACCTTCAAGGAACTAAAAACTTATGCCGGGCATTGGAACAGTCAGGTATCCCTTCGGCGCTGATATTTGTCAGTACAGTGGCTGTATATGGCTGTGAGACGGGTAAAGATATAACCGAGGAACATCCTTTGGAGGGAACGACCCCCTATGCTGATAACAAGAAACAGGCAGAAGCATTCTTGACAGAGTGGTGCTCGGTTCACCGGGTGCGGCTGGGGATTATCCGTCCTTCATTGATAGCCGGACCTTGTCCTCCCGGTAACCTGGGGGCGATGATAAAAGGAATAAAGACGGGAAAATATTTGAGCATAGCCGGTGGAAAAGCCCGGAAAAGTGTGTTGATGGTACAGGATATAGCTCGCTTGGTGCCTTTACTGGCAGAAAAAGGAGGAGTATATAATGTATGCGATAGCTATCAACCTAGTTTTGGAGAATTGGAAAGAGTCATAAGTCATCAGTTGGGAAAAGGAAGACCCTTTTCAATCCCTTATTTTATGGCTAAAGCAATGGCGCTGGCGGGAGATTGTTTGGGCAAAAAAGCCCCGATAAATTCTTCTAAACTGGATAAGATCACAGAATCATTGACATTTAGTAACCAAAAAGCTATTAAAGAACTGGGATGGCTTCCTCTTTCCGTATTAGATAATTTCAAAATAGAGTAACTATATGTTATATTATATCCTCATATCTGTTCTGTTGGTAACTCTGGAGTTAGTTTATTTTCGTGTAGCAGATAAATTTAATATTATAGACAAGCCTAATGAGAGAAGTTCGCACACCGGAATTATATTGCGTGGTGGAGGCATTATCTTTTACTTTGGCGCATTGGTATTTTCTTTGTTTTGCTGTGAATACCTTTGGTTTACTTTGGGACTGACGCTGATTTCCTTTATCAGTATGGTAGATGATATTCGCTCGGTATCGCAGAGAATCAGACTTATTTTTCATTTCTCTGCTATGGCGTTAATGTTTTACCAATGGGGGCTGTTCGCTTTTCCCTGGTGGGCTGTCATTGCAGTATTAATTGTATGTACCGGCATTATCAATGCTTATAATTTCATGGATGGTATCAATGGCATCACGGGGGGGGGGATATTCGCTGGTATTGCTAGGGGTATTCTGCTACGTGAATGAGTATGTTATCTCTTTTGTCGATTCCAGAATGATAGGTACGATGATTATTGCCGTTCTTATCTTCTGCTTTTTCAATTTCCGTAAGCGGGCGAAGTGCTTTGCAGGAGATGTGGGCTCTGTTTCTATTGCTTTTATCATCTTATTCTTGTTGGGCAAGCTGATCTTGGCAACTGGTGATTTCTCTTGGCTGATACTGCTTGCTGTTTATGGTGCAGATACTATATTAACTATTGTGCATCGCATCATGTTACACGAAAATATAGGACTTCCACATCGTAAGCATTTATATCAATTAATGGCAAATGAATTGGGTGTTTCTCACATCGGGGTAGCTGCTCTGTATATGGTTGTGCAGTTAGCTGTTGCTGTATTCTATCTGCTTTATCCCGGTTATATGGTATTTGCGGTGGTTTGTATGGTATTGCTGGTTTTTTATATTTGGTTTATGAAGAAATATTATCATTTACATGGATAGAATTGATGAAAAACTTTTGGATAAATTGTCACAAGAAGCCCGGGACAATGAACGTTTGCGGATGAATTATAATTTGCATCAGCATTTGGATGACAAGGTACAGCGTTTGCTCAATGCACTGGAACCAGGGACGGAGATTCCTATACATCGCCACCGATATGCGACAGAAACTTATATTTTGTTGCGTGGCAGGATAAAAGTTTATTTTTATAATAGCAATAAAGAATTGCAGAGTGAAACTTTGTTGGATGTAGGTGGGGGATGTTATGGTATCCATATTCCTGCAGGACAATGGCACGCGCTGGAGGTTCTTGAAAGTGGTTCTGTAATATTTGAGGTAAAGGAAGGACCTTATACTCCTCTTACTTCTGATGATATATTATAGTTTTCTGATTATAAAATGCTTTTGTACTTCTAAGAACTATAATTCTTCTTTTTTGAAAATATTTCCGTACCAATCGACAGCTATAATGATACGTTTTCTATTTCGGCAGATATAAATTTTAGTAAGATGTGGGTGGTAAATTCATGAAAATATCGTGTTTATCCTATCATTTTGTCATCTATTTGATCATTGCAACGCATTATTTTATTTGTTTTCTTAGTACGCTCATTTCTTTTCTTTCTCTTTATATACGAAATGTAGTTGTTATAGTACAGCTTTTTATATCCGTTTAGCGAATCGATAGCTGCGATATCAAATGCTTATAATGAATACTTTTCATTCCCCTTATTGATTTTTCGTTTTGCGGTTTTCTAGATACATAAAAACGAAGATGAGATAACAAACAAAGATGTTAGATGAAACCTGTTTTTTGTGAAAAAAGCAAGGATAAATCCGGGAATAATAGCGATTATTTCCGGATTTTAAATTTAAATCCCCACTATGATATTTCTATTTTCCACTAGTAATAAAAAGATAAGTCTTTGCACTAATGTAGTCTTTCCTTTGATTTTTCAGTTTCGATGTTAAATAAAATATTTTACTTTCTGATGTTTTAGTTTCGCAGTACGAAACGCTTTCTTCCTTGGTGTGGAATGCGTTGTTTGAACCGTTGAAGCATTCAGAATTCTTCTATTTTCTAGTGGAAATATTCAGAGACTCTTAAAAAGTTCTTTCAAAATAATCAGTACCAATTAAAACCTTTTCTCTCATTATAAATGGATATGTCTTTCTTGTTTGTTTTTCGCGCAATTAATATGTGATAGTTTCGGAAAAAGGATATATCCCCAATTAATTCAAAAAAGTTCCGGTTTGTGGAGACTGGAGACATATTTTGAATTTGATTGCTGATTTGATTTAAAATAAATATGTAATGGACATGAAAAAAAGTTTTTTATGCGGCTGCCTTGTTTTTATTGGCTGCTGGTACTGCTGTTCAAGCACATTCTTTTGATGTGGGAAATGATGAAGATGACAGCGACAAATACCAAGTCACGACGAATCGGTTTCTAGATAATTGGTTTGTTAGTATGGGCGGTGGTGCCCAAGTGTATTTTGGCGATCACAATAGACAAATGTCTTTTGGTGATCGTCTAGCTCCTGCTTTGGATATATCCCTTGGTAAATGGTTTACTCCGGATATAGGTGTTCGGGTAATGTATAGCGGTCTTTCTATCAAAGGTGCTACGCAAAATGGTTCTCATTCCAATGGCAAGCCAATCAGTGGTAAACCTCAAACCGGCTATTGGTTGAAAGAACAGAAATTCGATTATTTTAATCTTCACAGTGATGTATTGTTTAACTTCTCTAACTTGCTTTGCGGTTACAATGAAACTCGTATTTGGAATTGCAGCCCTTACGTGGGAGTGGGTTGGATGAGGACTTGGGAAGCTCCTACTGCTAATAGGGTAAGTGCTAATGTGGGTGCCTTGAATTCTTTCCGTTTTTCTTCTGCTATTGATTTCCATTTAGATCTTCGTGGTACGTTAGTAAATGACCGTTTTGACGGCGAAACGGGCGGGCGTAAAGGAGAAGGTCTTTTTACGGCTACCGTAGGGATTATATACAAGTTTCCCCGCCGCACCTGGCGCCATAGCCGCACAGTGATTACACCTAATAACTAAATAGATATTTTTGAATCAATTGGAAGTACAATTATGAAAGAAGAGATGAAAAAAGAAAGTTATGAATGCCCTGTCATAAAAAGACAGCAGGTAATATTGGAACAAGTAATTGCTGCCGGATCTAAATTGAAAAGCTCCACAGGACCGGCAGAACATGAATGGATTGAGGAGGAAATAGATAATGGTGACATTATTACATTCTAATCCCTATCAATTAACCTAGATAATCAATTAATAAATTCATTGGAAAATAAGATGAAAACAAAAGAACTATTACCTGTCTTTTTCACAAATTTGTTGTTTTTGCTTGTCCTCTTATCCTCTTGCAGCGATAATGATCAGAAAGTAAATATTGGAAACGGAACACGTATGCTGACTTTCTCTGTCAGAGAAGGCTTTGACGAAACCTCTAATGAGAGTTCTCGCGGGCTTGGGGAAACTCCGGATACCACTTATCAGAGATTAAAAGATGGCACGATTCTGGAGGCTGTTGTAGAATGTGATAAAATAGCGGACTCTCGTGCCGCCGAGCCGATTGCTGCCGGAACAAAGGTGTTGGCAATTGTGATAGATGCCATGAATAATGTAGTTTACAGAATTCATGAATTGACAGTAGATGATAATGGCCAGCTATCCTGTGAGGTCCCTGATACCTATGTGAGGGTTATATTCTATTCTTATAATAGTCTTTATGAAATGCCGACTACTACTGTAGAAGCAGGTGATTGGGCTTTTCTAGAGACAAAAAATAATACCGAAAATTTTATGAGAGATGTGATGCGTTTTGAAACTGGTGCGATTGGTCCGGATGACACGGAATTAGGGGTAATACTATTTAAACATTTATTTATCAGAATGAGGGTGCGCATGTATTATAGTACGGGGCTATTTTCATTTAATACCTCATTGACAGAGTGTTCGTCTGTATATGCCGAAGTTGATATCCTTTCAGGCAGAATGGAGCCGATTGTTCCGGAAATCTATGTATCGATGGGAATGTCTGGTGCGGTTTCCCAAGGATCGCAAACGATACTGGATTCAAATTACTCAATCTTTATCCCTAGAAATGATGTAACGGAATATGATTTGCATATTGCTGAAATCAATGATGATTTGATGACAAACAAACATATGAGGATTTTGAAGGCTTTCAGGCCAGGTTATAGTTATACGATTCATTTGCGTATGCGGAAAAACATTATCTGGGGATGGACATCCGATTATTATAGGTGGGACGCTGTAGAACCTTTTGAACCTGGGAGTACTCCTTTCAGTGGAATATCAGGTTCTGCCAGCCATTCATGTCAATTTGCTCCTTCTCCTGAGGAAATTCAGCGTATACTCGGTTCGGGAGTCTTCTGGGATGATAAAGGCCCAGAGTGGATAGGCTATGATGGCAGAGTATATACCACAGGTTTGTGGGTACTGAAAAAGAGAATGTGGGGGCAAGCAAAGTCTGTTTCTGTTGCTCCTGAAGAAGCAACAGACCAGCAACGTAATTCTGAAGATTATATATTTCTTCCGGCTGCAGGTATGATACCTCTTGGTCAGAATTGTATATGTCCTATTGCAGTGGGTGAAAATGGAAATTATTGGGCAAATACTCTTAGTAATCAGGAGGGGAGTGACAATCCGGCTTATGCTTTACATTTTACACCGGAAAAAGCCGAGCTTAGTGAATGCTCACGGTACCATGGCTTTAGTTTGTGGCAGTTTTTAGAATAAATCAAGAGTTTTCTTTTTATTAGATTCATTAGTCATTTATGTAGTTGTAGTTTTTACGAAGAACACTTTTTAGTCCTAGTGAAATTGTTTTCTCCAATTCTTTTTATCTTTTATAGTACTATGGAGATAAGCAGCCCTCTCTTATACTAGAAACTTCAAAGTGTTTCTTCGTAATTTCTATTTCTAATTTTCGTATAAGATTTGAATGTTATAATTAAGGTGGAGAAAAATAATAATAAACGTATTACTAAAAATACATTGCTACTTTACTTCAGAACACTATTTCCTATGAGGGTAGATCTTTATACATCACGTGTGGAAGATTATAATGCCTATAATATTGCTAATGATAATAATAAATGAAATATATGGATCCAAATAAACAAGACTTAAGTATTCCATTAGTAGTCGCATTTACTCCTAACTACTTTATACCTGTGGCTACATGCCTTTACTCTTTATTTGAAAATACTGATGATAAGAACTTATTTCATGTTATTTGTTTATTAAGTGAAGAACTTTCAATAGAATTAAAAGAAAAAATACAATTAATAGGAGCTGAAAAGGCTACTTATTCTTTTATCAATCTTCAGGGGAAACTGAAGGATATCTATGTGGATGCTAAGTATACGGAAGCTGCTTCTTATCGTTTATTATTACCTGATTTGCTGCCTGAGTATGACAAAGTGCTATATATAGATTGTGATGTCATTGTCCGTAACGATTTGGGATATCTGTATCATTCGGTTGATTTAGAGGATAATTATTTGGCGGCAGTATTTGAAGCTCCAATGGATTTCCAACAGGATCACTTGAAAGCTATTGGAGTTGATTCTGGTTCATATATCAATTCCGGTTTTCTGATGATGAACTTAAAACAGCTTCGTGAAGACAATATGGTTGAGAAATTTATAGAAGCCTCGAAAGCGGAGTATTTGGAATTTCCGGATCAAGATGTTCTAAATCAGTTGTGCCGGGGACGAATTTTGGGTTTACCTCCTTATTATAACAGTATACGCACATTTTATTTACCCCAATACAAACATTATTTTCTAGAAAAATATACAGAAAAAGATTGGGAGGAAGTTTGGAGTCATGGAACAATACACTATACCGGAATTAAGCCTTGGAATGATTTTACCATAGAATTCAAAACTTGGTGGCAATATTATGATCAGTTACCTGCTACCATTAAGAAAGAATGGCAAGTGAATAGAAAACTATACTCTTTATATAAAGTATACGATTCTGCCATCGGTTCTTTTTTTATTGATGGTATACGTTCACTATATCGTAAGTGGAAATATAATAAATCGAATGAACTATGGTATTGAGTAAACAAGTAGTATCTATCATTATTCCTGTTTACAATGCATCGCAAACATTGTATGAGTGTATTAATTCGTTACATAAACAGACTTATAGACCTTTAGAGCTATTGTTTATTGATGATTGCAGTACAGATAATAGTCAGGAGGTTATTCAAAATATAAGTGGACAACATTCGTTGGAAGAGCTATCAATAAAAATATTGCATCATGAGTTTAATAAAGGAGTGGCTGCGGCTCGCAATACAGGTTTGGATAATGCAACAGGTGATTATATTTACTATGTAGATGCAGATGATAAAATAGACAATGATACTATTGAGTGTTTGGTAAAAGAAGCCCAAGAAAAAGATGCTGATATAGTGGGACATGACTGGTTCTTGACTTTTAATAGCAATGAGCGATACATGAAGCAACCATCGGTGGAAAATCCGGATGACGCATTGAAAAGAATGATGTGTGGCAGGATGAAATGGAATCTTTGGCTGTACTTGGTGAAGCGTTCTTTATATGAAGACAATAAAATCCGTTTTGTAGAGGGATGGAATATGGGTGAAGATATGATGGTGATGATGAAATTGCTGAGCGTTGCGAATAAAATGGTAATGTTGCATAAACCTTTTTATCATTATCGTCAGGTAAATCCGGAAGCTTTGACCAGAACTTCTCAATCCGAAGCTCATATTTTTCAAGTTACTAATAATATATATGAGTTGGAGCAGTTTTTACAATTACAAGAAGGAAAGAAATACACTAAATATATTGATATACTGAAATTGGTAATAAAATGGCCTTTATTAATAACAGCTGATAAAGAGTGTTATATTCAATGACGTAAATGGTTTCCTGAGGCTAATAGATATGCATTTGATAATGAAGTACAATCTTTTAGGATTCGTTTGCTGCAGTATGCTGCAATGAAAGGGCAATATTGGTTGATAAGATTGCATTATTATGGTGTAATAAAGTTGGTATATGGAGTAATATATAGATAGGACATGGAAATAGCTGCAAAAAATAAGATATTAGCTGGTGTAATAGGTGTATGTGCTGTCAGTTTGTACTTCTTTCCGTTTGAATTTACATTTCTGCCCAGAGGGTTGAATACAAAAATGATGTTGGCAGTGGCTGGGGTAATATTATTCGGATGGCAATGTTTGCAGGATGGCCGTATTCCTGTCAATCGAGGTATATTAGGAGCTATACTGATTGCTTGTATCTTTTCTGGGGTTGGCTTTATTGCTGTTGATTATAATCATACAGACGATTATACTTACGCTTTATATATCCTCTCATTTGCCACTTGGTTAGGAGGAGCTTATGCTGTGTATAGAATACTTAAATTATTTTATAATAAGGTTTCTTTTAGAGCACTAATAAATTACCTGGTATTGGTCTGTGTGATACAATGCTTTTTAGCTTTGGCTATTGAGTGGATTCCACAATTAAAGTTTTTTTGTGAATCTCTATACTTCCACCGAAAATACGATTGCTGGTGCTGATTTCTTTGATCGCGTAAATCGGCTTTATGGTATAGGGGCTGCTTTGGATGTAGCGGGTACTCGTTTCTCTATTGTTTTGATAGGATTAACTGCGCTGATTATAGAAAATATTCAAAAGAAGAAGCAATATGTCGCTTATTTGACAGCTTTCTTCATTATTAGTATTATTGGTAATATAATGTCGCGTACCACTACTGTAGGATGTATATTATCAATAATCTATTTGGTTTATTCTACGGGGATATTCAAATTTAATAATATAAAGATAAGCAGCTTGAATTTTTGGATAACTATTTTTATTGTGGCCGGAATTATGGCTGTTATTGCGGCTTATTTTTACAATACGGATCAACAAGTTCATGGGTTGTTAAGATATGGATTTGAAGGTTTCTTCAATTGGATAGAAAAGGGGAAATGGTATACTGATTCTACAAATAAGTTAAACAATACAATGTGGGTTTGGCCTACGGATACTAAAACATGGATTATAGGATCTGGAATATTTTATATCATTCATGGGCAGTGGACGGATATAGGCTATTGTCGTTTTGTATTGTATAGTGGAATTCTGGGTTTAGTTATTTTCTCGTTTTTCTTTGTTTATAATGCTATTGTATGTCGATATAAATTTCCTAGTTATAAACTGTTTTTTTTATATCCTTTTATCGCTGAGCTTTATAATATGGATGAAAGTGCCTACTGATTTATTTATCATTTATGCTTTACTCTATTGTATTGATAGAGAAGAGGAAGGAGTTATCGGATGAAAATTGTATATTGTATTGCAAAGACTCATAATTCTGGAGGAATGGAACGGGTATTGGCAAATAAAGCCAATTATTTGATCAGACATGGGTATGAAGTGACTATCATAACAACAGACCAACAGGGCAAAGAACCCTTTTTCTCATTGGACGAGCGTATTCAATGTTATGATTTGGAAGTGAATTATGAAGAAAATAATGGTAAGTCTTTCATCAATAAATTGATTCATTATCCATTTAAACAGGCAAAGCATAAGAGAAGACTTTCTGCCTTGTTGAAAAACTTGAAGGCAGATATCGTTATATCTATGTTTTGCAATGATGTTTCTTTTATTACGAACATTAAGGATGGGAGTAGGAAAGTATTGGAAATACATTTTTCCAAATTTAAAAGATTGCAATATGGACGTAAAGGCATTTGGAAATTAGCCGATTGGTATAGAAGTAAAACAGATAAAAAGATAATCGGAGCCTTTGATAAGTTCGTGGTTCTGACTAAAGAGGATAGAGGCTATTGGGGAGAATTGTCAAACATAGAGGTAATACCTAATATGCTCTCTTTTAGTCCAAAGAATGTAGCTGCATTAAAAAATAGGAAGGTTATCGCCATAGGACGATATACTCATCAAAAAGGATTTGATTATTTAATCCATGCATGGAAGATTGTCTGTGAACATCACACAGACTGGACATTGGATATAATAGGAGGTGGAGAATTAATGCAGGAATTGCAGAGCTTGATTGATGAAAATCATTTGGGAGAATATGTACATTTAGTGTCTCCAACTACACACATCGAAGAAATCTATCAACAAGCTTCTATATTGGTAATGTCTTCACGCTATGAAGGTTTACCGATGGTTTTACTGGAAGCGGAGGCTTTTGGATTACCAATTGTTTCCTTTGCGTGTAAATGCGGGCCTAGAGATATAATAACAGATGGCATTGAGGGATTTCTCGTTCCGGAGGGTAATATCAATATTTTAGCAGCTAAAGTAATAGAGTTGATGGATGATGAAACTTTAAGGTTACGCATGGGGATTGCTGCGAAACTAAACTCTGAACGCTTCTCTGAGGCTGATATTATGAATAAATGGATGAAGCTATTCCAGTCACTATAAGTAAGCAGGATGATGAAGGAAAAAAGGATATACATTAATGGACGTTTTCTGCAACAAGTGCCGACAGGGGTCAATCGTTATGCCTATGAGTTATGTAAAGCTTTAACTATCTTAAAAGTAAACTTTGTGATTATATGTCCAAAGGGAAACCTGTGTGATAGTTATGAAGTAGATGATTTTAATATTATACATTGGGGGATAGGACATTCCCACTTCTGGGAACAATGTGTTTTACCTTTTTTCTTTTTACAGCAAAAAGGAAAAAGCATACTGGCCAACTTTACCGGGATTGGTCCTGTATTGGTGAAGAATAAAATAGTGACAATCCATGATTTGGCTTTTATGTTTCATCCTCAATGGTATTCAAAGACATATGCTTCGTTTTATAGAATATTGACTCCTTTAAGTGCTAAAACAGCATTGAAAGTATTGACAGTGAGCAACTTTTCAAAGAGTGAGATAATACGTATGCTTCATATAGGCGATAGAAAAATAGAAGTAGTGTATAATGCTGTGCCTCCTTGTCTGATGGAGGAGGAGCCTGAGTATTCTTCTACAGAGAATAATATTTCGGATAAATATGTATTGGTGGTATCGTCTATTGATCCCCGTAAGAATTTTGAGAGATTGCTGAAAGCCTTTCGATATTTGGAGGATACCGATCTTCATTTATATATTGTCGGTGGATGGAATGCCATTTATACATCTGGCAGTATTCAGAATGAGATGGATGTTTGCGAGAATCCTCGGATTCATTGGTTGGGGCGTGTTAGTGATGAAGAATTGAAAAGTTATTATCGGCAAGCTGCTTGCTTTGTTTATCCCTCTCTTTATGAAGGATTTGGAATTCCTCCAATTGAAGCAATGGCCATGAATTGTCCTGCGATTGTGTCGGATATCCCCGTGCTTCATGAGGTTTGTGGAAGTGCAGCCATTTATGTCAATCCGTATAACGAAAGGAAGATGGCTGTGGAAATAAAACGATTGTGTGGTGATGAGAACTTGAAGGAGGAAATGAAATTACAGGGAAAAAAACAACTGGAAAATTATAGTTGGATAAAGAGTGCCGGTAAATTGTATTCTATTATAAACTCAATATAATCCCAATATTTATGTACTTTTTCTTAATTGTATTGGCTTTGTTGTATGTCTACTCATTGATAGAACCATTTAGGAATAACTTTTATCCTCTAGATAAAGATAGAACACTCTGTTTAAAAGGTATTCTATCCTTTCTTATTATTGCTTTTCATATTCAGTTTTTAGTTGACATTTCTATTTTGTCTTTATTTAATTCATGGGGAGCACCTGTTGTTTCTTTATTCTTTTTTATATCCGGATATGGATCTACATGTTCTTATCTTAAAAAAGGAAATAGATATTTAGACGGATTCTTTTATAGACGTATTTGGAAAACGATAAAGCCATTCCTTATTGTGACACTTATCTATATGGTATTGGAGTTTATGGATAAAGGATATTTATCATCTCCTTCATTGATTGAACTGATTCGTAAAGGAGATACTATATTACCATACTCTTGGTTTGTCATTGCTATAATTATTCAATACTTATTTTTCTTCTTTTCTTTTAAGTATGGCACTACAATGAGAAGTAAAATACTTTTTGTACTGGGGCTGACAATTATAGGGCTGACTATAATGAGCAGTATGCATTATGAGAGACATTGGTGGGTAAGTTCTTTGGCTTTCCCTGCCGGAATGTTTTACGCTTTTAAAGAATCCTCTTGGAATAGCATACTAAGACAAAAAAGATGGAGATTTCTATTTATGCCTGTTGCATGTGTAGTAATTCTTATTATTGCTGTATCCAAAGTAGAGGCTCTTTTTACTATTGTGTACATCTTGATTCCATTGCTTGTTGTTTATCTCATTAGTTATGTAGGTGGAAATCGGAATAAAATTATGATGTTTTTAGGGTCTATCTCATATGAAATTTATCTTTTTCACGGAGTTAGTATACATCTCTTAAGAGGAAAACATATCTATGTAGAATCAGATTATTTATTTGTCTTACTAGTGTGTGTATGTACCATATTATTTTCATATTGTTTACATAAAGTGATTTATGGGGATAAAAAATAATACAGAACTTCAACGAGCTGGTAGTTTTTATTTGATTTTCCTTCAAAATTTTAGGTATGAAAAAGTAAAACTCTTCTCTATTAATAATGAGTATTAAGGATGCGGAAAAATAATACTTGTGTTTGTATAATATAAAATGAATAATATGAATCTCAAGAATAATCATCTTGTAATAATGGCTGGAGGGATTGGAAGCCGTTTTTGGCCAATGAGTACTCCTGATTATCCTAAGCAATTTATAGATGTATTAGGCTATGGTCGTACATTGATTCAGCTTACTGCAGATCGTTTTCAGGGCATTTGTCCTTTAGAAAATATATGGGTAGTAACTTCTGAAAGGTATGCGGAAACAGTAAAAAAGCAACTGCCGGATATTGCTGATGACCATATATTGCGTGAGCCTTGCCGCCGCAATACTGCACCTTGCATTGCCTATGTAAGTTGGAAAATCAAAGCACGCAATCCTGATGCTAATATAGTGGTGACCCCCAGTGATCATATCGTGATGGATATAGTTGAGTTTCAACGAGTGATAAATTCGGCTATGAACTTTACTGCAGAATCGGATGCTATTCTTACTTTAGGAATGAAGCCGAGTCGCCCCGATACCGGTTATGGTTATATTGAAGCCGACTTGACCGTGTCTTCTACTACAAATAAAGAGGTCTATCGTGTCGATTCGTTTAAAGAAAAACCGAATCTGGAAATTGCCCAACATTATATTGAGAAAAATAAATTCTTTTGGAATGCAGGTATTTTTATGTGGAATGTTAATACCATTGTTAATGCTTTGCGTGTTTATCAGCCGAATATTTCTAAAATATTCGAGCACCTTCTTCCCTATTACTATACAGATAAAGAACAGGAAATGATTAATCGCAACTTTCCTTTATGCGAAAATATTTCTGTAGACTATGCCATTATGGAAAAAGCAGATGAGATTTTTGTTTTCCCGGCTAGCTTTGGATGGAGCGATTTGGGAACATGGGGAGCTTTACATGAAAATCTACCTAAAGATGCTCGGAATAATGTTCAAATAGGGGAGGGCATCAAGTTGTATGAAACGCGTAATTGTGTGATTCATACTATGCAGGAGAGAAAAGTAGTAGTGCAAGGCCTTGATGGCTATATTATTGCTGAGAAGGATAATACCTTACTGATTTGTCAACTGAGTGAAGAACAGCGTATTAAAGAATTCTCAGCCGAATAAGAATGTGATATGAAAATCTTGCAGATAGGTAAATCTTTTCCTTTAGTAGGAGGGGTAGAGAAAGTTATGTTTGATATTATGTTGGGTTTGTCGGAAGCTGGTGTTGATTGTGATATGCTATGTGCTACGACCAAAGGAGCCCGATCGGGTATTATTCGTTTCAATGATTGTGGACGGATATTATGTGTTCCTACTTGGTTCAAACTGGCTGCTACGATGATTGCACCTGCTTTGGTATTCAGGTTGCATAAGATCAAAAAAGAATATGATATTATCCATATTCACCATCCGGACCCTATGGCTTGTGCCGCATTGTTTTTTTCTGGTTACAAAGGAAAAGTCGTGTTGCATTGGCATAGTGATATATTAAAGCAAAAAACACTATTAAAATTCTATACTCCATTTCAAAAATGGTTGATAAAGCGTGCTGATGTAATAGTGGGGACTACTCCGGTATATGTAGAAGAGTCTCCTTATCTGCAAGCGGTGCAGCATAAAGTAACTGCTATTCCTATTGGTGTGCCCATGGCATTGCCCGGTGAAGAAATAGTGATGAAGATACGCCAACAGTATGATGGCAAAAAAAATAATATTATCTGTGGGACGTTTGGTGGAGTATAAAGGGTATGAATATCTGATTAAGGCTGCCGGCTATTTGGATGATGATTATGTGATTTTGATAGGTGGAGGAGGACCTTTGAAAGATGAATTACAGACCTTGATTAATAAAGAAGGAGTATCCGGAAAAGTAAAATTGGTAGGATTTATACCCGATGAAGAATTACCTGGATATTTTGGTGCTTGTGATTTGTTTTGCTTGAGTTCTGTATGGAAGACGGAGGCATTTGCTATTGTACAGATAGAGGCTATGTCTTGTGGAAAACCGATTGTAGCTACTAACATAAAAGGTTCTGGAGTGAGTTGGGTGAATGCTGACGGAATTTCGGGTTTGAACGTAGAACCGCGGGATGAGAAAGCTTTGGCGGGAGCAATAAGTCGGATACTTTCTGACGAGGGCTATTACAAACAATTGGCAACAGGAGCATCTGGCAGATATAAAACAATGTTTACCAGAGAAAAAATGGTTAATACATGTTTGGAGTTATATAAGAATTTGTGTGGAGTGGCTAAGCTGGCAAGCAGGTTTGAAAACTAATAAAATAATGGAAGTGGAAGAATGCAAAATGCAAACATCTTTGATTCTAATGGAAGTAAAAACTTTGTTGGAGGCGCAAAAAAAAAGTTGCTATTTACGTTCGTGGGGGTAGTATGCGCCCTTTTCTGCGTGATGGGGACAAAGTTGTGTTGATACCGGCAAATATACGAAATGTGAAGAAGGGAATGATTGTGTTGGCACAAACTTCACTAGGAACAGTGCTACATCGGGTAGTAAGTATAAATTCTGAAAGGGTTCTCTTGCGTGGTGATGCTAATCTTTGCCAGTTAGAACAAGCGAATATTGAGAATATATGGGGGGATAGTATCTGATGCCTATCGGAAGGAAAATGAATTGAACCTCTATTCCTATCGGATGTATGCAGCTATACGGACCTGGAATTGGTTGCGCCCGTTGCGGGGAGGTTTGTTACTGATAAATGATTGGTGGTATAAAAAAATGGAATATGAGATTAAAAAAGAATTTGGTTTTGCGCCATATAGGAGAAGAAAACATGATTATTGACCCCAGTACCGGGACGGTAGATATAGCTGATGTTTATACTTTGAATAGAACGGCGGCTTGGTTATGGGAACAGTTGGAAAACACAGAGTTCACTTTAGAAAAAGTGGTGGATTTGCTAGTGGAAAACTATGATATAGATCGCGAACATGCTTTAGGGGATGCTATAGTATGGGTTAAAGATTTGAAAGAACAAAGCTTGATAGTGGATGAAGCAGTCTAAAGGTGAAGTGCAGGTAGCCTTTCTGGCTTTGCTGAAAGCCGGATTATGGGGGAAGAGTATTAATGATGAGATTTTTCCATTGGATGAGGATACGTGGAAGCAAATTTATTTGTTGGCACGTAGACAGACTGTGGAAGGAATTCTGTTTGACGGGATGATGCTTTTGCCGAGAACCTGTCTGCCTCCTATGCCTTTGTTGATGAAATGGACAGCCGAAATAGATAGAGTGGAAAGTATGAATAGGCAAATGAATAAGGTGGTAGGTAACTTGGCCACCCTGTTTGCAGATCATAAGATAACGGCTGTTTTATTGAAAGGACAAGGAATAGCTTCTTGTTATGACAATCCGCTTCATCGTATTTGCGGAGATGCAGATTGGTGTTTTCCGGAAAAAGGAGAGTGGGAAAGCCTATAAGTTGATAGCAGATACCGGTGTTACGATAAAGCGGCAGGCAGGTTTTAGCATGACATATCAATGGAAGGGTTGCTTGATAGAACATCATAAGCGAGTTTTGGATGTGCATAATCCGTTCTTGCATACTTATTTGCACAGTTTCTTTGAAGAAAATTATTGCCAGGAACTTGTACTTGATGGAAAGGTTGTGAATATACTATCACCTTTACTGACTCATTTATCTGTAAACACTCATATATTAAAACATATGTTGGCATTTGGTATTGGCATTCGTCAATTGTGTGATACTGCCAGTGTGTATAGACACTATTATGGAGAGGTAGATGGTGCGGAATTAGAAAAGATATATCATAAAATGGGAATTTACCGATGGATTCAGGTATTGAATGCGTTATTAGTAGGGTATTTGGGAATGCCTGCCGACTTTTTACCGTTTCCTTTATCTGGCAATGAAGATGCGGAATGGATGATAGAAGATGTGTTACAAGTCGGAAATTTTGGATTTTATGATAAACGTTTTGGAAGTAAAAGTATGAACACAGGAACACGAAGGCAAAATGCAATAGGTTCTCTTTTTCATCATTTTAAAATGAATGTGTGCTATGCTCCTGCTGAGGCCTGTTGGTTTCCATTAATGCAAGCTTGTTCGCATGTTAGTAACTTTTTAAAATTTAGATAATGGACAGACAAATTGTGGAAGTCGAAAAATTACAATTTAATATAGCAGAACAATGGGTGGAAATATCTTTGCCTGCCAAAGAGGGCATTGAACCTTTACTACCATCTTTTGTGCCTTTTGTGGGAAAGGCTCCGACAGGAATTAATATGATGTGCTCTTTGCAAGTGGTGTATGAGAATATTGATCCGGACTTTTCCTCTATAAGATTAATGGATGCCATTGGGGTAGTGGGAAATCGTTTCCGCTTATTGGAAATGGAAAAGAGTTATGCAGTAGAATTGCAAATGGTAGAGAACAGACCGTGGAGTAGATTGGTCTGCAATAAATATTTTACTGAAGGATATGCTTACGTAGATATTAATAATCAGCATCTAGGTGAGATATTATCAGCTTTTATGATGGTGATGTTTGCACAGTCAGCTATTTTGCACAAGATGATATTGATTCATGCATCTGTAGTGATGAATGATGGAATAGGCTATGCATTTCTTGGTAAGAGTGGTACTGGAAAAAGCACACACAGCAGTTTATGGCTCCGCTATTTGGAAAGCTTTGAATTGTTGAATGATGATAATCCTGCAATTAGGATTGGAGAAGATGGAGAGGTATATGTATATGGTACTCCATGGAGTGGGAAAACACCTTGTTATAAAAATAGAAAAGCACGTTTGGGGGGGGGTTGGTTCGTTTGGAACAAGCACCGGCTAATAGTTTTTACAGGGAATCCGGAGTGACAGCTATTCTTGCGTTATTACCAGGTTGCTCGTCTATGCGTTGGAATAACAAACTGTATATGTCTATGGTGGATATATTGGAAATAATAGTGCGTAAAGTGCCAGTAGGACGTTTGAAATGTTTGCCAAATAAGGAGGCGGCTTTACTCTGTTATAGTGAATTGAAACGATTAAATTAAATATGATAAAAGATGAAAAGTAAAGTATTTTTATTGATAGCGTGGAGCTTGTTGGTTATGACTTCGTGTGCTCCGAAGAAAATGATTTATTTGGAGAATATGGAATATGGATTAGGGTATCCGGTAGGCGATAAAACAGAAATGGTAATTCAGGAGAATGATAGATTAAGTATTTTTGTTTCTTCTAAAAATCCTGAATTGACTATTCCTTTTAACCAGGAAATGGAAGCACTTTCAACTGTAAACTCAGGTGATGCGTCAACAGCCAGTTCCGGAAATAGGCGTGGTCGCGAATATTTGGTGGATTTGAAAGGAAATATAGAATTTCCTATTTTGGGTATGTTGCATGCGCAAGGATTCACTTGTGTGGAATTGGGAAAAATAATAAAAGAGCAGCTGGAAGAAAGGAATTTACTGGATGATGCAGTGGTGATGGTAGAAATGTTGAATTGGAAGATTCCTATGTTAGGCGAAGTGAGTCGTGTAGGGGTAATCGAAATACCGGATGGACATCGCATCACTTTGCTGGAAGCAATTTCCCGGGCAGGTGGATTAACAGAACTTGCTGCAGTGGATAAAATAGCTGTTATTCGTGAGGTAGGTGGAGAACGAAAAATGATCATGAATGATATGAGTAATGTGGATGTCTTTAAATCCCCGGTTTTCTATCTACAGCAGAATGATGTAGTATATGTACAGCCTAAAGAAGCAAAAAGAACAGCAAAAGAAGAACGAACTTGGCGTTGGTATAGCACAGGAATTGGTCTGATAAGCTTAGTTGTGTCAATTCTTACATTGTCTAAATTGTAATATTCTAAATATGAAAGAACAAGAGAAAGAACTAAAAGTAACTTCCGGTTTGGCGGAAGAAAAGAGTATTAATTTAGTAGATATATTTATGTATCTGCTTTCTTATTGGAAATGGTTTCTAGTCTCGATACTCGTTTTCGGTGGATATTTTTGGTATGACTATTGTAAGACTCCTTTTATGTATAATCGTTCTGCAGTAGTTATGATAAAAACCCCGGCTAATACGCAAGGTACCATGCGTATGAATCGATATAATAGTTTTATGTCGGGGCCTGTTAATGTTGCCAGTGAAATATTGCAGTTCAAATCTAAAGAACTGATGCGAAAGGTTGTTTCAAGACTGGATGCGGATGTGAGTTATACAGTAAGAAATGGGTTGAGACATGATGAATTGTATAGAGAATCGCCGATAAAGGTTTCTTTTATTCAAACGAGGGCTGATGACTATCTTTCTTTCCAGGTAATTCCGGTTGACAGTGACCGGGTGATTCTTTCGGATTTAACTGGTTCTGATAAAAAAATGACTATAAGTCTGAAAGATACAATAGATTCTCAAATTGGTAAGTTTGTAGTAGAAGCTACCGATACATATGGTGACAAATGGATGGATAAAACCATTACTGTTACTAAATTGCCACGTGATGGGATGGTAGGTTATTTCTTGTCTAATTTGGCTATTGAGCAAATGGATGATGATGCTTCTTTGTTGCAAATGTCCATACAGGATAAGTCTGCATTGCGCGCCGCAGATATGTTAGACATGTTGATCGCAGTATATAATGAAGAAGCGATAGAAGACAAGAATAAAATTGCTATTAATACGGCAGAGTTTATTAAAGGACGATTGGCTGTGATAGAGAAAGATTTGGGAACAGTGGAGAGCGATATAGAGAGGTTGAAAAGCTCGAATGAAGGTTTGGATGTATCTACCACGGCAGGAATGTATATTGCAGATGCTCAGCAATCTCAGTCAGAAATAAAAGGCGTGGATGCACAATTACAATTGATGTAATTTATGCAACAACATTTAATGAGCATAGATAATACCGATAAACTGATACCCAACAATACCGGATTGGTAGATGATGAAGTGGAAAGCAGAATTATTAAATATAATAATCTGGTTTTAAAACGTAATCGTTTGGTAGAAGGACGAGGAAGTAATAATCCCGTAGTACAGGAACTAAATCGTTCTTTGCAGGTAATGCGACAGGATATTACCCGGGCGGTAGATAATAGAATCAGTACATTGAAAGTAAAACAAAAAGAAGCTGATTTGCAAAAAAAGCAGGTGAGACAAAAAAATGCAGGCTTTACCTGAGTTGCAACGAAAAATGTTATCTGTAGAACGCCAGCAAAAAGTAAAGGAAGAATTATATTTGTTTCTTTTAAATAAGCGTGAGGAAAACGCTTTGAATCAAGCTATGACGGATAATAATGCACGTGTGCTTGACTCACCTTCGGGAAGTAATAGTCCTGTTTATCCTAGTAAATACCGGAAATTGCTAATGGGGATGGGATGTGGAGTTGCTTTTCCTGCAATAGTTGTACTTATGATGTTGATGCTGGATACAAGAGTACGCGGCAGAAAAGATATTGAGGCGATAGTCAGTGCTCCATTTCTGTGTGAAATTCCCCAAGTTGCTGTCAGAGACAATAAAACTAGCGGAGTTAGAGTTAGTATTCAGGGGCGCGATCACTTATCTGAGGCATTTCGTATCTTGCGTACTAATTTGGGCTTTATGATGGGACATTCAAAAAATGTGAAAGTGATTACACTGACTTCTTTCAATGTAGGTGCAGGTAAGACATTTATTGCTATTAATTTAGCAGCTTGTTTGGCACAAATGCAGAAAAAAGTTATTATAGTCGATCTTGACCTGCGTAAGGGTACTATGAGTGCATTGATTAATGCCAAACATCATTCTACAGGGATCATTCATTATTTGACAGATGCTGATGTGACGGCAGATGGAATTATACATAAGGACGTTTTAGAGAGTGGAGTAGATATAATACCGGTAGGTACAATTGCACCGAATCCCACTGAATTATTGTTAAGTGAGCGTTTGGATGAATTGATTGCAGAACTGAAGAATATGTACGACTATGTGATTGTAGATAATGTACCTATGGGATTGGTTGCAGATGCTGCCATTGTAGATCGTATCAGTGAGCTTACTTTATTTGTAGTAAGGGCGGGTAAATTGGATCGACGTCAATTGCCGGAGTTGGAAAGAATATATCGAGAACGTAAACTGAAGAATCTTGCTATTTTGCTTAACGGCTCTAAAAAAGGCAGTAGAGGTTATGGCTACGGCTATGGTTACGGCTATGGCTACGGTTATGGTTACGGCTATGGCAATGAAGACCAAAAAGGAGTATGGAATAAAATCAAGAATCTTTTTAAATAAGATCAACAAGAATGATTGCATTTTGGCCTAAACAGAAATATAATGCATCAAGTTGTGGCTTGTGGAGGGGGATGACAGAAGTTCATTGTCATCTCCTTCCGGGAGTGGATGATGGAGTAGGGACAGCATTAGAAGCTTTGTCCCTGCTTCGCTATATGGAAGAGGAAGTTGGAGTGAAGAATGTGTGGATGACTCCCCATACTATGATGGATTTTAATAATGCTCCATCTGGACTTCTGCTGGATAAATTCAATGACTTTAGTGCAGACTATCAAGGGAATCTTCAGCTTTCTATTGCTTCGGAATATACGCTTGATGCAACTTTCGATACTCGTATATCGCAAGGAGATGTACTTCCTTTAGGTAAATGGGTTAATCAGAAATTATTGTTGGTAGAAACGTCTGATATGATGCCACAAGGCTATTTGGATACGATGCTGGAGAATATTGCCAGATCCGGCTATATTCCTGTAATAGCTCATCCGGAGCGTTATCTGTATATGAATGAACGGAAATATCCTGAGTTGATCGAGAGAGGATGTTTGTTGCAATTAAATGTACCGTCACTTTACGGATATTATGGTGATAAAATTAAAAAACGTGCAGAAAAGTTGATGGATGAAGGTATGTATCAGTTTGCCGGTTTTGATATTCATCGTTATGAAAGTTATGCAAAAGTAATACAAGGACTGAAATTGACTCGCAAAAGATTGGAGCGTTTAGAAGAAATTCTGGATAATAACAACGTTATCAAATGATGGAAATGGATCATATTCGGAATGTTCCCCGAGGGCTGGTTATGGATATGTACAAATGCATATTATGGCTATGGAGAATTTCTCGTAGCGTCCGGATTCGTGTTGCTTTGAGTGGCATGGCAGGTATATTGCGAATGTGTATTTCTCTGCTTTTTGTATGGGTGAGCAAGCGGCTGGTGGATATTGCAACCGGACATATAGATGAAGGTTTTTCCCTTTATATAATGTTGATGGGAGGATGTATCGTTGCACAATTGGCATTATCCATTATACGTGAACGTTTGGATAGCCTGAATACTGTATGTCTGAAAAATGAATTGCGGCATTATTTTTTTACACGTCTGATGCAAAGTCAGTGGTCAGGAAAAGAACGATTTCATACGGGAGATATGGTGAACCGTTTGCTGGAGGATGTAAAGGTTGTGTCCGAACTTGTCTGTGTGTCTATCTCATCTATGTTTGTTACCGCTATACAGTTGGTTGGCGCTTTTATTTTTATGATGTTGTTGGACAATAGAATTGCATGGGTAGTTCTTTTTATTATGCCGGTAGCATTATTAATTAGCAGGAGCTATTTAAAGAGAATGAGAAAGCTGACTAAAGAGATTCGGTTGATAGATAGCCATGTACAGGAACATATGCAAGAGAATTTACAGAATCATATATTGGTCAGTTCGTTAGGACGTGTTACCGGGGTAGTAGATAGATTATTTATATTACAGGAAGGACTCCGGAAACAGATTATGCAACGTACAGACTTTTCATTATTTTCCCGTACAGTTGTACAGATTGGTTTTGTGTCTGGTTATGCTGTTGCTTTTTTATGGGGAATATTTGGCTTACGCGAAGGTACGATTACTTTTGGCGCAATGACAGCATTCCTGCAACTGGTTTCCATGGTACAACGTCCAATGGTGGACTTGGGACGTTATGTCTCAAATTTTGTTCACATGACGGCTTCTGTCGAAAGACTGGAGGAACTAGGTAGGTTGCCTGTAGAAAAACAAGGAGAAATTAATATTGAGGGAAATGTAGGGATACGCTTAAATAATGTCTCCTTTACTTATCCGGATGGAAAACGAAAGGTGATAAATGAGTTTTCGTATGATTTTGTACCCGGAAGCTGCACATTGGTTGTGGGGGAGACGGGAGCAGGAAAAAGTACGTTGGTCAGACTAATGCTGGCATTGTTGTCCCCTCAAAACGGAAATATCTCTCTTTATAATGAAAGACAGGAAAATATTGTATCTCCTATGACCCGTTGTAATTTTATATATGTGCCGCAGGGAAATACATTGATGAGTGGAACGGTGAAAGATAATTTATTATTAGGAAATCCCAATGCTACAGAAGCTGAGTTGCGTCAGGCACTTTATACGGCAGCGGCCGATTTTGTTTTTGATTTGCCAACAGGATTAGATACTTTTTGTGGCGAAAAAGGAAGTGGATTGAGCGAAGGGCAGGCACAACGTATATCTATTGCCAGAGGAATACTTCATTCAGGAAGTATTTTGCTGTTGGATGAGCCTACTTCCGCTTTAGATATGGATACAGAACGAGTGTTGATTGAACGACTCACTACCCAGTTGGCAGACAAAACATTAATTCTTATTACTCACCGTGAGTTAAATGTGGGGCGGAAAGTGGATATTATCCAATTGGACAGGTCTAATGAAATAAATTAATATTTTATATCCGTATTGCCTTTTTCAAATATTCTCCTTACCTTGCGCGTTTCTAAAAAGCGTATATATGAAACAATTATTTATTCTTTGCCTCCTGTTTTTTACTCTTTCGCTGTCGGCGCAAGATCGCCTGTCTTTGCTTTTTGTAGGCGATTTGATGCAGCATCAAGCTCAGATAGATGCTGCCAAGCGGGTGAGTGGATATGACTATGCCGATTGTTTCAAGTGTGTTAAGAAAGAAATCAGTGAGGTCGATTTGGCAATTGCCAATTTGGAAGTTACTTTAGGTGGAAAGCCTTATAGTGGTTATCCGGCATTCAGTGCCCCGGATGAGTATTTATATGCCATAAAAGATGCAGGATTTGATATACTGATGACCGCTAATAACCATTGTTTGGATAGAAGAAAAAAGGGATTGGAGCGGACTATTCTTATGTTAGACTCCTTAAAGATTCCCCATGCAGGAACTTATATAAATAAGGAAGACCGTGAGAAGAACTATCCCTTGTTAGTAGAGAAGAATGGTTTCCGTATTGTTTTCCTTAATTATACGTATGGAACGAATGGCATTGAGGTCAGTTTTCCCAATATTGTGAATTATATTGATAAGGAACAAATAAAGAAGGACATTCTTGCAGCCCGGCGTATGTTTCCCGATGTGATTATTGCTTGTATGCATTGGGGGATAGAATACCGTTCTTTGCCGGAACATTCTGAAAGAGAACTGGCGGATTGGTTAATAGAGCAAGGAGTAGATCATGTGATAGGTTCGCATCCTCACGTACTCCAACCAATGGAGATAAAAAAGACTCCCGTACTCCTGCCCGGCATGTTATAGTCTATTCATTGGGTAATTTTATATCGAATATGTCGAAAGAAAAGACGGATGGCGGAGCAATGGTGAAGCTGGAATTACAGCGTATTTTTCGGATTACTCGTTTGGTGGATTGTAAATATGCACTAGTTTGGACTTCGCGTCCGGTTTTGAGTAAGAAAAAGAACTTTGAATTGTATCCGGCGATCTTCTTAAATAAATCAATTAATAATGAGGAAGTTAGTGCAATGAAACGTTTCTTGAAAGGTGCTCGTTCCTTGTTTGAGAAGCATAATAAAGGTATAGAAGAATATTTTTTCGAATAATTTTTGCTCTAAAAGTTTGCAGATATAAAAAAAAGGCGTACCTTTGCATCGCTTTCGAAAGGAAGCCCTAACATGGTGACTGTAGTTCAGTTGGTTAGAGCGTCAGATTGTGGTTCTGAATGTCGAGGGTTCGAGTCCCTTCAGTCACCCTAAATCCCTTGGTAATCAATAGATTATCAAGGGTTTTTTCTTTTCTGAACTGGCATTTTCAATACATGAAAGAAGGGCTCCATGGAAGAAAACCAAAATGGGGTTTTAAATGAATTCTACCCTCACGGTGTCACTATAGAACTGACTTATGCATTATGAGAAGATGCTTATTGGCGGTGGCAAAAAAAGAATGATAAAATCATTTCAAGGCATTTATACTTTCAATTCTAACCGCTTCATGTCTGAAACTTCCTTAATCTTCTCCATTTGAAGAACATCTTAGCTATCAAATGATTTTAAAGTTTACCTTTGCAATGCAGTTGATATCAAAGGTATAAATATTCTGATATAATAGAAGACTAAAACGAACAGGTGTTGTAAGCGTACAATGCTTTTTGGCGGCCTTATTGGATGCTTGTGTTCAGATTAAAGATAAGGTCACCATATTCTCGTAGAGAATTTAGATTTTAATTTTGATGATACCTGCTCGTGATGAGTAGGTATCTTCGTTTTTATATGAACCGATAAAAATGGAATAATCCCCTCATTATAGCCTTGAAGCAGGTATTTTGAACAGATTCTTTTAATAAATGGAATAATAGTTCTATCCCTATAGGTGCATAAACCTCTATATTTGCACTCATGAAAAAACATAAATATAATAGTATGAAGAAGCTGGTATTTTTAGTGTGCGCAGTCGCCGTAATGATTGCATGTACGTCAAAGAAGAGTAATGAAGAACCACTGACAGAATCCGGATTAAAGAAAAGTAATTTCCAGACAGAAATGCAGGGTGAGAAGACAGACTTGTTCGTCTTGAAGAATAAGAATAATATGGAAGTATGCGTCACCAACTTTGGCGGCCGTATCGTGTCTGTCATGGTTCCCGATAAAAATGGTGTGATGAAAGACGTAGTGTTGGGATTTGATTCTATACAAGACTATATCAAATATCCTTCGGACTTTGGAGCAAGCATCGGGCGCTATGCCAATCGTATAGATCATGGACGTTTCACTCTGGATGGAGTGGAGTATCAACTTCCCCAAAACAATTACGGGCATTGTTTGCACGGAGGACCGCAAGGTTTCCAATATCGTGTTTATAAAGGAACACAAATCAATGACCAAGAACTAAAACTTACGTATTTGGCAAAAGATGGTGAAGAAGGATTCCCCGGGAACCTGAATTGCACGGTTACTATGAAACTGACCGATGATAATGCCATTGATATTCAATACGAAGCCGAAACAGACCAGCCGACTGTTGTCAATATGACCAATCACTCTTATTTTAATCTGGATGGAGATCCATCCAAAGATAACTCGGATTACTTGCTAACCCTGAATGCTGATTATTATACACCGGTTGACAGTACATTTATGACTACCGGAGAGATTCTTCCCGTTGAAGGAACTCCAATGGATTTCAGAACTCCTACTGCCATTGGTACGCGGATCAATCAGGATTTTGAACAAATAAAGAATGGTAAGGGCTTTGACCATAACTGGGTATTGAATACCAAGGGAGATATCAATCAGGTTTGTGCTACATTGGAATCTCCTGCATCGGGAATCGTGCTGGATGTTTATACCAATGAACCCGGTATCCAAACTTATTGCGGTAATTTCCTGGATGGAACATTATCCGGTAAGAATCACACCATTTATAATTTCCGTGCCTCTGTCTGCCTGGAAACGCAGAAATATCCTAATAGTCCTAATGAGAAGGATTGGCCATCGGCAGTGTTGAGACCCGGAGAAAAATATGAAAGTCATTGTATCTATAAATTTTCAGTTCGCAAATAGTTAATGTTTTTTTGTAGGAAAAGGTTTCAGAATCTTTGAATTCAATAGGGAGATTGAGGATAGCCCCTTCCCTGATTTTGATGGTTGGAAGGAATGAACAGCCCCATAGGAACAGCTTGAGTGAAAATCGTTTCTTTTGGGGCTCTTATTTGTTGCTAAGTTTGGGCTATACTTTCAAAAAAGGATTTCCATTTGCCATCATATGCCAAATTGTCTATCAATTCTTTTAGATGAGAAAGGTTTAGTTGATAGCTCTGCTGATAGTACTCTCGCAAAAAGCCAAAATACTGCTCACGTACACAATTGTTAGGGATACACATTTTTATTAGATCGCCTCGCGTGCCACACATTGTCAGCAATCCATAGTAATAAAGCAGGCAGCGAAAATTGTCTATGTCCACTATTTTTTCTGCCGGGAAGGAAGTATGCAGGTTTACCAGAATCTCACCTTTCGTCGCAATTTCCTCAATGGATTACCGTTTCTTATTCGGTTAAAGTCGGCTATTCTGTAAGGTATTTCTTTCACTTTCTCTATACTGCTGTTGTATCTATAAGAATCAGAAAAATGCTGAGCAAAGGAATGCTTCCTTGGTGCTCAGCTATACAAAGGTAAGTAATTTCTTGGGAAAAAGAGGCTTGAGGGATGTTTTTTTTTGACCCTTTGGAAATTTATTATGAAAGGGTGAAAGGTATTTTAGACACCGCGAAAAATAAATAAGACACCGCGAAAAATAAGGCTCAAGGAACACCAAGAATACAATGAAAGGGAGATGGGGAACAAAGAGGTATTTGCAAATTCCCTAAAAAAGTTGCTACAACAGAGTTTATGTTTTCTACTGCCACTACTACCACGGTTTGTACTATACAGCCGATGGATAGAGGGATTGGATATGTGGTGGTAGTAGAATTTGGAAGACGATAAAAAGGTGTACTACCACCACTATTCTTTGCTTTTCTTATTAAGAGGATTGTCTTTTACTATGGAAGTTTAACAGTAAGGAGCTTAACTTGGCGGCTATAGATAAGGAGTTTCAATGAGTTCCATAAGGCTGGAACTTTAGTTCCAACAGGTCGCAACTTTAGTTCCGTCAGGTTGAAACTGTAGTTGCGACCCTATGGAACTGTAGTTGCGACCGTATGAAACTGATTGAAACACAGTATGATTATTGTGTCTTAATGGCAGGATAGCCCTGTATCAATGGTAGTGAGTGATGGCTTGGGATATAGAAAAAGCCGGAAACTTCCTCACGGAAGCTTCCGGCTGCAATAGTTTTATTGGGATGAAAAGAAAAATCAGAATTATTCGAAGTCTACAATACCACCTCCGGCATTAATGTCGTCGCCATGACCGTGCCCGTGTTCTGATTTATAGACTACGTTTACAGTTCGACTGCTAACTGATTTTACACCGATACTGAATTCCTTGTCACCTACTATAATAGTATATACCTTTACTATATAGTTAGTAGTCAGCTGGATATAATCAATAGTAGTATTTCTTTGTACAGGCACAGTGAACGTTTTATTTACTTTTGCAAAAGCACTGCTGGTAGGACATATTTTGTTGTTGTCAGACTTGATTTTATCATATAACTTTTTGAATAAATATTCTTTAGTTGAAGCTGCATTCGCCAAGTCTGAGAATAATTGTTGACCCATTACATCTATTGTGTAACCGGGATAGCTTATTGTGGCGCCGTTTTCATCTGTATAGATCATTCCGTCTTCTACTTCTGCTGTAAAATCAAAGGAATCTTTGGTGAAAAGTTTGCCTGAATAGGTCTTTGTATCTTTCTTTTCTGTTTTCATCGTTGATGAATCAATTTTCTTGATCCTCATATCAAAGCCCGGAGCAAACAGAGAGAAATGGTTAACTTCAACAATCATTTTTCCGTCTTTACAGGTAGCTTTACCCATATCTGCTGGTGCGACTACCCACGTTTTACCATCATCATAAGAAGTTAAAAGAGCCATTGGCAGTTCTACATTATCAGTTGCAGCTACTCCTGTTGGTACGGGAGATTCGATTGTTAAAGGTGCACCTTCAAATTTTGTTCCACTAGGTTCTCCTGTGAAGATACGTTCAACAGTTGCTACTGGGACTTCTACTTTTGTTTCTGGTTTAGCTAATTCTTCTTTAACAGTTTCAGAAACAAGATTTTCTACTTTTTGCTCTTTATTTATTACAGTTTCTGTCTCAGCGTCACGTTTCACTACAAGGGTTTGGTTCACAGGCTGCCCTGTTGCATCTGTTTTTGGTATGATTATTTGTGCAGTTGCTCCCGCGGGTGCCGTGAAAGAGATTTCATCTACAATTTCTTTCGTTCCACTTTCGGTGCTTGTTTCTTTTGCTTCAATAGTACCAAGTTCTACTTTCTCATTAGGTTTTACTGTTGTAACTGTTGCATCTACTTTCTTTTCTTCAGTTGTGCCATCAGGCTTTGTGAATATTACAGTTTGATCTTTTACGTCTTCTTGCTTCTCAACAGCTGCATTGTGTTCAGGTTTCAAAGCCTCAGCTGTTATCTCTGTTTTAGGTTTAGTTACTGTCGTGGTAGTGTCATCGTCCGGTGTAGGATCAGGAGTTGGATCTGGAGTCGGATCTGGATCAGGTATTACCACCACCTTGCTCAACACTACATTAATAACTTCATTCCAAGTCTGTCCGGCAGCAACCTTGTTCAGTTTGAAAGACCAAGAATAAGTAGTATATCCGCTAGCTTTCACTGTTAAGAAGAAAGTAGCACCGGCATCTACCAGTTTCGGATCAATCTTTTCTGCGCTAAACTCAGCAGCATTTACAGTTTGAGTAGTAAAGCTTTCGTCAGAGCAAGACAAGGTGATAGTACTTGTTACAGCTTTTCCATCAGCATTTGTAATTTTTCCGCTGATGTTGTAAGCAGCTTCTGCCGGAGTTAAGCTGGCAGTTTTCATGGTGAATGTAGCACCGGTCTTCACTTCAAATGTACCTTCGCCTTCTACTTTCTCAGTCACTGCATTTACCAAAACCTTACCACTGGCAATGTCATAACCTGTGGCAGAAGCTTGGATGCTGTAGATGCCTGATTTCAAGTTAGTCAACTCGAAAGAAGCCTCATTTTTAGTGATGTCCACGTCACCACCCTTAACTGCAACTTTCAGGTCTTTGGCATCAATAGCCTTACCATCGGCATCGGTAATGTTGATAGACAGTGAGTAAGTAGGTGTTTTGTAATGCTTTTCCGGTTCCGGATCAGTGCTTTCGCCCTTTGCCATGGCAGCATTTACAGAATAATTAATAGTACCGCTAGTAATAGCAGTTACTGTTACGGGAACAGACATTGATTTGTAACCTTCCTTAGAGAATTTTACAGTGAAACTACCGGTAGTAGTACCCAGATCGAACTTATAAGAACCATCATTGCCACTGGTGGCACTTACACTTTTTGCACCACTCAGTTCTACGGTCACACCACTCAGTGCAGTGGTTGCATCGTTGCTATACACAGTACCGCTGATAGAATAAGTTGCTGCTACAGGCTCCGGATTAGGAGGTGTAGGATCATCTTTGTCGTCTTTACATGCTGTTACGTTAGTCATAACAAGCGCAGTTAAAGCCAAGACACCCCATGTCTTGAACTTCTTGAAAAAATCACTTTTCATTTTCATGTTTTTTTTATTAAACAGTTAATAATTAAATAGTTCCGATGTTATAAAGTACGGATTAAATTCATTCTCTTTCATCATGTTATCTTCCGGCAACGCCCGGAAGGACTTGTAATAATATCTTTCATTTCCGGCATTGTATGCCATTCCCATCTGTTTGGACGGGGTGACACGTAGCCATTTGCGTTTATACTTATAGGGTGGCAATGCTATTTGGAAGCGGAAGCCTCCGTTCTTGTTGGCATGCTGGGCAGCCATGGCATAGAATCCCACGGAGCAGTAGCGGAAATGGCGGATCATATCGAAGCGCACTCCTTTTTCTTCCAACAGATACTTTTCGGCTTTCAGGCTGAACTGGGTGTTGTACGAGGGTAAGTAAAAACTTCCTCCCAATGACCAGGTGACACGGCTCAGGGAACCGTAGTGAAAACGGAAACCTTCGTAACCGCCGGGACCCGTATAGGAGATGCGGCCTTCTACCGAGAAGCGTGCATCACTGAAAATGTGCTTTACTTTCAGATCCACTCCATAACGGTCTGAGTAAAATAATCCGGCGCTGATGCGTGCAAAGGTTGCCCCCCTCCAAGGCGGGCGGAAAGACTGGGAAAGGGCGATGACGCGCGGATGAATTTTGCTGTCATTTACGGAGTAACCATCATTATATATAGGGAATACCATCTGTGCAGTGAATTTCATCCCTTTCCAAAAAGAGACTTCGATGGCGGGAGATAAATTAAACAGTACTTGATATACTTGAGTGATTACCAGGTTCTTTAGCGATACTTCCGGGTAAACCACAACATCTACTTTGAATAGGGAACTATTGTGGCGGTGTACTTTTCTTGCTTCTTTCCAGTTATCCCCCAGTCCGCAAGAAACTTCCCAACCTTCGCGGGCGGGGATCTTTATGCTGTCTTGTTGGGGGACGGATAGCTGGTTGTTGCGATGATAAAAAAGAGAGAGTTGGGGCACATTATTGTCCAGAACAATAATGCGGCAATTCTTGCCTAGTGGGAGTCCGCTACTTTGAATGCAATCTATAGCTTTGCTGATGCCTACTCCCGAAAGGCGATAGGCAGCATTTTCAATAACGTACACTCTTTCGCTTTCGCTTTCGGTGCAAGAAACGTTTTCAAATCCCAATTTGACTAATAAGTCTACGGGAGAGAATGTTAGATCTTCTTTTAATTGTGCTTGAACAGAAACAGATGTGAGGAAGAAAAAAAACTCCGAACATCCATACCGTCAGCTTACTTTTCTCTTTCATGAAACCATGAGAGTTTAGCTTGCCTGCTGTTTTCCAATATGCAGACGTATTTATACAAGGAAAGCGTGGAAACTGCTATTTATTCGAATTCGAGGTATCGCCAAACACCCACTCTAAAGAACAAACAACAGCCCACGCCCTTATATAAATATACGGCATGCTTGTGACTGACGTATATAAATGCGGAGCGCGAGCGTTTTGTTGTCTATTATCCCTTTAGAGTCTAAAATTTGGCGAATTTTCGAATTCAGGATAATATCTTAAACGCTTCTTAAAACTAATGTTAAATCAGCTGTTTCTTTACCCTCCTTACAAGAGAGGGGAGAAACAATGCGGCAAATTTCACATTATTTATTGAAAAAAACAAGTAAAAGAGAAAATTTTTCTGTTTAAGATAACAATAATCTTTTATTTCTTAACTTTGCCGCACATTAAAAATGACTTACTGTAGATGTTTTAACAATCCATGATGCAACCATATAATAAAATAGAAGCAATACAATGTATGAATGAATTGGCGCGTGCCCGAAAACCGTTTCTATTTATTATAGACTACAAGCAAGAGTGCTCTTATATAGAAGAGGTGAACAAAATAGATCCTTCTTTCTGCCGTTACAATTTCAATGGAGTGAAAAACGTAGAAGATGCCGTAACATCTTATCAAGGAGAATTGGAATGGCATTTTACCCCGACATCACTGTCCGATTATCGGAAATCATTTGAAATCGTAAAGCGGAATATACTTGCCGGAAACAGTTACTTGACTAATCTGACTTGCAAAGTGCCCATTACTACCAATCTGAAACCGGAAGATATATTCCATCATTCAAAAGCCCTGTATAAACTCTGGCTGAAAGACCACTTGGTTTGTTTCTCGCCCGAAATATTTGTCCGGATAGAAGAGGGGCAAATAAAATCTCACCCCATGAAAGGAACGATTGATGCCACTCTGCCGGATGCCGAATCCCGCTTGATAAACGATGTGAAAGAAGCTGCCGAACACGCCACCATTGTAGGCCTGATACGAAATGACCTGAGCATGGTGGCAGAGCAAGTCCGGGTGGCACGTTACCGATATTGCGACCGTCTGGAAACAAGCAAAGGTGCTATCTTTCAAACCAGTTCGGAGATATGCGGCACATTACCTGCCGATTATCCTTCCCGCATGGGAGAAATCATCTTCCGATTGCTACCGGCAGGTTCCATTACCGGAGCTCCCAAACCTAAAACCATGTCTATCATAGAGGAAGCAGAAGGCTACGAGCGAGGTTTCTATACAGGAGTGATGGGGTATTGTGACGGAAAAAACTTGGATAGTGCAGTCATGATCCGTTTTATAGAACAGGAAGACGGTCGGCTTTATTATAAGGCAGGAGGTGGAATAACCTCTAAAAGCGATTTGCAAAGTGAATACAACGAAATGATACAAAAAATATATGTGCCAATTTATTGAAACCATACGAATAGACCGGGGGGAAGCGTGCAACTTGCTTTACCACGACAAAAGACTAAATGCCACCCGTGCCCATTTTTGGCCCGGAAGTGATTGCATTCATTTGGCAGAACATCTGAAACTGTCGTCGGATATGGACGGAATGAAATGCCGGATTCTCTATGATGGAGAAGGAATAAAAGAGATCTCGTATGCAGAATATACAATGAGACCTGTACATTCCTTGCGGTTGGTCTGTTCGGATGGAATAGACTATACCTATAAAAGTACGGATAGGGAGGAGTTGAACCATCTGTTTGCCCGCCGTGGTGAGCAGGATGATGTCTTGATAGTGAAACAGGGGCTATTGACTGATACGTCTATTGCCAATATCGCATTATTTGACGGCGCAGACTGGTACACCCCGCAATCGCCCTTACTGAAAGGAACCCGGCGCGAGGCACTGATCGATAAGGGAATAATAAAAGAAAGAGAAATAACTATGAGAGAACTATCTTCATTCTCTTTTGTTAGGTTATTTAACGCCATGATAGAATGGGGTGCTTTAGAGCTTTCAACGGAGTTCATTTATAATCCGTTATAAATGAGGTCTTTTTTTCAACTTTTTTATTGGTTTCCTTAAATTATTTGCTATATTTGCAAAAAAAACATAAATATAGGTAGGTATGAGATTGCGGACAGTTGCCAAATTGGGTATGGTGCTTTCAGTTGTATTGTTTTGTACGGCTGTTGGTTTGTATGGCTTTGCCAAATTAAGCACGACTGATAAGGGAAAAGATTTTAATCTCTTTTCGCTTGTACCGGCTGATGAGTGTATAGGTGTGTTGGAAAGTGACAACATCAATTACTTCCTGAACGGCTTTCCTGAGTTAAACTACAGTGAGGAATTAGGTAATTTTCAATTTCCCGGTTTATTTAATTATGTATTGGGTGGCTTGAATGAGTACACCACGAATAAGGCACATGGTTTGAGCAGCAAGATGAGCCGTGTGGTGGTGAGTTTCCATGCTCCGGGTTCTCCGCGCGACCAGGTGGTGTATTTCCGTATGGGCGATAGTGACGAAAAGACTTTGGGAGATATGTTGCTGGAACGGGCACCCAAGGATTTTTCACCAAAGAAAGAAAAATATAGAGGTAAGAATATCTATGTCTATCCGTTGAGTAATGATGATTTCCTGGCTGTTTACAGTGAGGCGGGATTCTATGTGGTGAGTTATCAGAAGCGGTTGATAGAACAGGTGATTGATGCAAGAGAGGACGAAGAAAAAGCATTGATCAATGATGTTGTATTCTCAAAAGCAATGCAGAAAAAGAAATCGCATAATTTCCTGACCCTGTACGGACGAACTCCTTCCATGCCTTTCTTGCAGGACAATAAAGGATGCTGGAGTGAGTTTGATTTCCATATGAACAGTGATGTGGTCTACCTTACCGGAGATACTTATATGCCCGATACTTGTAGTTGTATCCTCCAGATGGCAGAGAAATTGAAGAATATTCCGGATGTATGCGAAGATAGCCTTATTATTTCCGCCGACAAGGAATCCATGTCGGCATACATGGATGAAGCGTGCGAAAGAAACAGACGTACCTTATTTAATGAATGTGTGGCAAACCTCTCGCGCGAGGCCGCTTTCATGTTGGTGGCGGATATGAATAAAGTATCCGAAGAACCCAAACGTTTTGCACCTTATCTGCCCGGTTTCTTATTAGAAAATGCGGCTATGTTTCATTCGTTTATCCTTTCCACCCAGTTGTCGCTGGTGAATGATAAACTTTCCCATATCATGGTGCTGACGTATAAGGATTAACGCAACTTGTGCCGATGAAAATGCGGCGCAACCTTCCTTCTGAAATAAAATAAGGAAATGACGGTGAGCACGGCTCCAAACAGATAGGCCATCTTGAAGGTGGCTATTTGTGCTATGTATCCTCCTAACAGCATACCTGCCCCGATACCCACATCCCACGAAGTAAGATAAGTGCTGGTGGCAGTGCCGCGCTGGCTATTGGGGGCCAGGTTTACAAACAAGGTGTTGAATGCAGGAAACATGGTTCCGAAACCTATACCCAGCAGCAGGGCGATAAAGAAAAAGAAATAAGTAGTCCATTGGACGCTCCAACCTATCAGCCATCCGCAGGCACTCAGTCCGAAGAAACAGAAACATACCAAATACAATCCGGCTTCTATTACTTGCGTTATCTTGCCGCGGTCTACCAGGCGTCCGCTGAACAACCGGCTGGTGGCCATGCCGAATGCCATGAAAGTAAAGAAGAATCCGGTTTCGGCAGTGATACCTATTTGCAGGGCGTACATGGCTATGTAGTTGGAGGTCATTCTGTAGGGAACGGACAGCAGCAACAGGCAAATGCCGGCAGGAATACCTTTCAGTAAAATAAAGCGGTCTAGTGAGATAGGCTCTCTTTTCACCGGCTCCTTGGCAGGCGTTTGTACCAGGGAGGCCATGATGAATCCCAGTGCACAACTGATAAGGGCGCACCAAAAGATGACTTCGAATGAATAAACATCATGCAGGAACAAGCCCACCATGGGGCCTATGCTCATGGCCGTATTGTTCATCATGCCGTAATATCCCAATCCCTCTCCGCGTCGGGAACTGGGCATAATATCAATGACAACTGTGTTTCCGGCTACGGTCACCGTTCCGAACGCCAGTCCGTGAAAGATACGGATAAGGGTAAAAAGAGTCAATGTTCCCGCCAGCAGGTAACCGCCAAAGGCTGCTGTGAACAGGAAATAAGCTAATAAGTAAAGTGGCTTTCGGGCCAGTGTATCCAGCAGGTAACCGGAGAACGGGCGGATGCAGAGTGCTGCCACAGTATAACACGAAAGTATAATGCCAATGGTTCCGTTTTCGCTATGGAAAACCTCGGAAAGATAGAACGGCAATACCGGCATCAGCAGATAAAAGCCGAAGTATAATAGAAAATTGGCAGACAAAATTTCTATGTAACTCTTGGTGATTAGCTTATCTTTCATAAATATTTGTATATAAAGAAACGATTAATGAACAGAGCCGAAACTCGTCCATTAACCGTTTTATTTATAAAAAAAGAAACTTCTATTAATTGGCGGCTTCGAACTCTTTCAGGAAACGGGTATCGTTTTCAGAGAACAGTCGCAAGTCGTTTACGCGGTATTTCAGGTTGGTGATGCGTTCAATACCCATACCCAGTGCATAACCGGAGTAAACTTTGCTGTCAATGCCGTTTGCTTCCAATACATTCGGGTCTACCATGCCGCAACCCAAGATTTCCACCCAACCTGTACCTTTACAGAACGGGCAACCTTTACCGCCGCATATATTACAGCTGATGTCCATTTCGGCACTGGGCTCAGTGAACGGGAAGTAGGACGGACGCAGACGAATCTGAGTTTCTGCACCAAACATTTCTTTGGCGAACAATAGCAATACCTGCTTCAAGTCCGTGAAAGATACATTCTTGTCTATATACAATGCTTCCACTTGGTGGAAGAAAGCGTGTGCACGGTAGCTGATTGCCTCGTTACGGTAAACACGTCCCGGGCAGATGATGCGGATAGGCGGCTGTGTCTTTTCCATCACTCTTGCCTGTACTGAAGAAGTGTGGGTACGCAGCACAATGTTCTTGGCTACATCTTCCGAGTTTGCTTCTATAAAGAAAGTATCCTGCATATCGCGTGCGGGATGGTCTTCGGCAAAGTTCATGGATGTAAATACGTGCCAGTCGTCTTCTATTTCGGGACCATCGGCTATGCTGAAGCCCAGACGGTGGAATATATCTATAATTTCGTTCTTTACAATATTCAGCGGATGGCGTGTTCCCAGTTCAATGGGGTAGGCCGTGCGGGTAAGATCCAACTCGGCAGCGCCGTTGTCCTGAGTTTCGAACGCTTCTTTCAAAGCAGCGATACGTTCCTGAGCTTTGTTTTTCAGCTCATTCAGTTTCATACCCACTTCTTTTTTCTGCTCGGCAGCTACATTGCGGAAATCTGCCATCAAGTCATTGATTGCTCCTTTTTTGCTAAGATATTTAATGCGCAGGGCTTCCAATTCCTCCGCATTGGCTGCTTTCAAGCCTTCAATTTCCTGAAGTAATTGTTCTATTTTAGCTAACATACTTTCTTCTTTATTTTTTAAGTGGACGCAAAGTTAACGAATTAAACCGAATATTTTGCTGAAAACTAAAAAAATAGATACTTTTGCATCGAATTTTTCTAAATAGAAAATGAGAAAACTAATAATCGGAGTTTGTCTGCTCATGCTGATAAGCTCCTGTGGAGGCGGGAAAAAGAATATGAACCCCTTCGAGACGCTCACAGAAGAAATTGATTCGCTGACTGCAATCCCTGATACAACAGAAGCGATGGCGACAGTAGAGGAAGAACCGATGGTTCCCGCTACGGCCGACGAGAGTTTTGCCGATTTCTTCTATAACTTTGCCATCGACAAGAAGCTGCAACTGTCGCGCATTGTGTTCCCTTTACCTTATTATACTATGGATAAAAAGGAGCATATAGAGAAACAGGACTGGAAACACGATCCTTTATTCAGTCAGCAAGATGCCTACACGGTACTTTTTGATACGGCGGAGGATATGGAGATGGAAAAGGATACCGCCATGACCAGTGTGAAGGTGGAATGGATCTATCTGAAGACCGGAAAAATGAAGCGTTATTACTTTGAACGGCTGCAAGGGGTGTGGAAACTGGAAGCCATTGATTTTGCAGATATGCCGAAAAAGGATGACGGGAAAGAGGACTTTTATGAATTCTATGAGCATTTTGCCAATGATTCCATCTTCCAGTTGTCGCGTCTGCATAATCCGTTGAAATTTGTCACTGCCGACCCGGAGGATGAATTTCAGATATTGGAAACTACGCTGGAGCGCGGACAATGGTTTGCTTTTCAACCGGCATTGCCGCGTGAGAATTTGACCAATGTGAATTATGGCCAGAATGAGAATCCTGATTCCAATACCAAGGTGATTGAGATGAAGGGCTTTGGCAATGGATTTAATAATATGCTTTACTTTGAACGCCGCCACGGTGTGTGGAAGCTGATGCAGTTTGAGGATTTGAGCGATTGATACACGATAAATGAAAGAAATAAAGAACTACCCTTTGCTATCGCGCAATACATTCGGCATGGATGTAAAGGCCGCTGTGTTTGTAGAGTATGATTCGGTGGCGGAACTGAAAACAATCTTATCGGATAACAACTATTTGTCGGGGCAATGGCTGCATATAGGGGGCGGAAGTAACCTGCTCTTTACGGCAGATTATGCCGGAACTGTTTTGCACTCGGCTATCCGTGGCTATGAAGTGGTGGATGAAGACGATAGGGAAGTAAAGGTGAGGGTAGGAGCCGGAGAAGTGTGGGATGATTTTGTGGCCTATGCCGTGGGCAACGGTTGGTATGGGGCTGAAAACCTGTCATTGATTCCCGGAGAGGTAGGTGCGTCTGCCGTTCAGAATATCGGTGCATATGGTGCCGAAGCCAAAGACTTGATCGTAAAGGTGGAAACTCTTGCAGTAGAGACCGGCGCGGAGCGGGTTTTCAGTAATGAAGAATGCCGGTATGCCTATCGTGAAAGTATCTTCAAGAAAGAATTAAGAGGGAAATACATAGTGACATACGTTACTTATTGCCTGAGTAAACAGCCTGTCTTCAACCTGGAATATGGAAATGTGCAGGGTGAATTGGCGAAACGCGGTTGTGAAGTGACTTTGGAGAATGTACGCAATACGATTATTGCCGTTAGAGAGGTGAAATTGCCCGATCCCAAGGTGCAGGGAAATGCCGGAAGTTTCTTTATGAATCCCATGGTACCACGTGCCCGGTTTGAGGCTTTGCAACAGCAATATCCCGATATGCCGCACTATGATGTGGATGGCGACCGGGTAAAGATTCCTGCTGCATGGATGATAGACCGTTGTGGATGGAAAGGTAAACAGGTGGGGCGCGCAGGTGTTCATACTAAACAGGTGTTGGTGTTGGTGAATTGCGGAGGGGCAACAGGTGATGAAGTCATCTCACTTGCCCGCCAAATACAGGAGTCTGTGCAACAAAAGTTCGGGATAAGTATTTCTCCCGAGGTGAATTTTATATAGAGATCCATATGAAGATTACAATACTTGGCAGCGGAACATCTACGGGAGTGCCCGAAATAGGGTGCAAATGCCCGGTATGTACCAGCAGTGACCCGCGAGACAACCGTTTGCGTTGTTCGGGACTGGTAGAAACGGACGGGATACGCATCCTGATAGATTGCGGTCCGGATTTCCGCGAGCAAATGATACGATTAAATGATTTCAAACCCTTGGACGGGGTGTTGATCAGCCATGAACATTATGACCATGTGGGTGGTTTGGACGATTTGCGTCCTTTCTCCCGTTTTCGTGATGTCCCTGTTTATGCAGAGCAATATACGGCCGAGCGATTACGCCAGCGCATACCTTATTGTTTTGCAGAACATCTTTATCCGGGAGTCCCCCGTATCACCTTGGAGGAGATTGTGCCCGATGCCCCTTTCATCGTCAGTAATCCCGAAGGAAAGAAAGTGGAAGTGATGCCCATCCGTGTGATGCACGGCAAACTTCCTATCTTGGGCTATCGCATCGGAAAGATGGCATGGATTACCGATATGCTAACTATGCCCGAGTCTGAATATGAGTTGTTGCAAGGATTGGATGTGTTGGTAATGAATGCCTTGCGTCCCGGACCTCACACTACTCATCAGAATGTGCAGGAAGCATTGGAAAATACAAAACGGATTGGAGTCAAAGAAACTTATTTCATTCATATGAGACACCAGATAGGGTTACATGCAGATGCGGAGCAATATCTTCCGCCCCATGTGCACTTTGCCTATGATGGCCTGACTATCCAAAGATAACATTATACTGTAGGGGCAGGGTTTGCCTGCCCGAATGCACAAGGCGAACTGTTTTCGGGCGGGCAAACCCCGCCCCTACAGCAAAATGATAGCAAATTTTAGTTCCGCCCATTTACAGTGTCGGTTTCAGCGAATACTGGCAAAGCCCGTTCAGTCCGCATTCCGCACACTTCGGCGTGCGTGCCACGCATACATATCTTCCATGCAGAATCAACCAATGATGAGCCGTCGGCACAATCGCCTTCGGAATATATTTCATCAAATATTTCTCCGTAGCCAGCGGTGTAGTACAAGTTTGCGGAACCAGTCCGATGCGGTGGCTTACGCGGAACACATGCGTATCTACCGCCATCGCCGCTTTGTTAAATACTACACTTTGTATCACATTAGCCGTTTTACGTCCTACTCCCGGTAGTTTTATCAGTTCTTCCAGTGTTCCCGGCACTTCACTATTGAAATCTTTCACCAGCATTTGCGCCATTCCTACCAAGTGTTTTGCCTTGTTATTGGGATAGCTCACACTGCGGATATACTCATAAACCACTTCCGGAGTAGAAGCCGCCAACGCCTCGGGCGTGGGGAAATCCCGATAGAGGG
>Ga0192241_10114_pt1 | contig 45641 bp, 38 predicted proteins | sample Koala_Koa27_I3_FD_131239 | JGI IMG/M metagenome (GOLD analysis project Ga0192241, IMG submission 131239) | Enriched cells from koala feces incubated with labeled cellulose particles, San Francisco Zoo, California, United States - Koala_Koa2-7_I3 ... | reverse complement strand
TTTTCGGTTACTTGTCCCCAGGTGTCATTGCCCAAGTTATCTTCTATGCAATGAATGACTTCGGGAGTCACCTTGCCCGACACATAGACCGAACAGTTTCCCGAATGATAATACTTCTGATAAAAAGAACGGAGCACTTCGGGGGTGATACGGTCATAGTCTTCGACCACGGCATAGCGTCCGAAGGGGTGTTGAGGGCCGAACAAAGCCATATTCAACTGCTTGCGTACAATCATTTCCACCCGGGTGCTGTTCACCAGGAACTGTTGCTTGTTGGTATCTGCCACCACCGACAGTTCCTTGGCGGGGAACAACGGAGCTTTCACCATTTCTGTAATGACAGCCAGTGTGCGGGCAAAATACTTGTTCAAGGAATACAGCGTAATAAATCCATAGTTCACAGAAGACGAGAGTTCCAGCCATGCGCCATAGTAGTCCAGTTTCTCCGCTATTTGGGATGAAGTAAGATCTCCTGCTCCTTCGCGCAGCATCCTATTGGTAAACATGGCCTGCAAGGGCTGCTCCTGGTTCCATTGTCCGCCGCCTATCAAAATATCGAAACGCACCACGTCTTCTGTTCCGGCATGGATGATATTAAGCGGCATACCGTTTTTCATTACCTTGCGTTCGGGCAGGGCAATGCTAAACTCGCTCAGTTGGCGAACGGGCGGCGGTGTAGTTCTGTCCAGCATCATTTACCCTCCCGTTGCTTTAAGAATTCTTCGGCACGCGCCAAGTCTTGCGGAGTATCAATGCCGATGGTTTCCACTTCACTGATTCCCACTTTGATGGTATAGCCGTTCTCCAGCCAGCGGAGTTGTTCCAAAGACTCCGCCAACTCCAATGACGATTGTGAGAGGGATGTAATTTCTTTCAATGCGTCTGCACGGTAGGCATACAGCCCGATATGCTTGTAGTAAACATGCCCTTTCAGCCAATCCGCCTTGTCGGCATTGCGCCGGTAAGGGATGATGGAACGGCTGAAATACAATGCATTCATATTCTTGTTCACCACGACTTTGGGGGAGTTTACATTCTCCAATGCCGCCAGCCCGTCTTCGGGAGTGAAAGGCTTTACCAACGTGGCTATTTGTGTGGCGGGATCTTCAAAACACGCCTTTACCGCCTCTAGCTGAGAGCGTTGTATAAAGGGTTCATCGCCCTGAATATTAACGACAACATCATATCCTTGCCCCACTTTGGTATAGGCTTCGTAGCAACGGTCCGTGCCGCTTTTGTGGTTTACGGAAGTCATTACCACCTTGCCGCCAAAGCTCTTTACGGCTGCTTCTATGCGTTCGTCGTCCGTAGCCACATAGGCTTCGTCCAGTATGCCTGCCACTTGTTCATACACTCTTTGAATCACAGGCTTGCCCCCAAGGATGGCTAAGGGTTTAGCCGGAAATCTCGTAGAGGCATATCTTGCAGGAATAATTCCGATATATTTCATGGTACCATTCTTTTTCATAATCGTGCAAAAGTACAAAAACATTTCTTACTTTTGCAGCATCTTGTCATATTAATGCAATAAATGTTATGAACGAACACCAGTGTTTGCTTTGTATGGGCTCTAATACAGACCGTTCTGCGCGGCTGTCCGAAGCACGGGAAGCGCTAAGCAGTGCTTTTCCCGACATTCACTTTGGCGAGCTGATGGAAACGGAAGCCATTGGAAGCGGAATGCGTTCTCCTTTCAGCAACCAACTGGCTAAGTTCACCACTACCCTTACCCCCGACTCTGTTCACGAACTCTTTAAGAAGCTGGAACAACGCAGCGGACGCACCCCGGAGGATAAAGCAGCCGGCATTGTAAAGCTGGACATTGACCTGTTGGTGGTTGACGACAAGGTGCTGAAACCGGAGGACATGGAACGGGAATATATCCGAAGGGGATTACGCATCTTGACGCTGCATGATTACTAATGGCAACGCCTCGTCGTTACTGATCTTATGCCGGGGGCGTTACTAATGACGAAGGCTTGTCGTTACTAATACCTGAGGCTTGTCGTTCTAATGGCCACTGCCTGCCATCCCAATTTGCAACCCTCGCTACCCTTCCACCAACATTGTCATCTCCTCCCCATTTGTCATTCTGAACAACGTGAAGGATCCAAACGCATTCACCGAAAAAATGAGGAGGTAAAGCAAGACGTTTCGTTTTCGGGGAAATAATAATATATTTCTCTCTAGTATATATAATATTAGTATTCCCCGAACGAACGAAAAAGTGGCTTTTTACATGCTAAAATGATGGTTTTTCACTCGTTTTCGGCATGTTTTTCATTCGTTTTCGATATGTTTTTCACTCGTTTTCAGTATGTTTTTCGATGCAAATTCAATGCTTTTTCCTATGTTTTTCACCTCTATTTTTGTCTTTATCGGATACTTTTTCGTCTTCTTTCAATGTGTTTTTTATCCCTTTTGTGCATACATTCATTTCTCATCCCCCATTAAATTGCTCTTTCTACATATCTCCATTAACATTTCCTGTAATGCTTTCATCAACCGTAGGGGCAGATTGAATCTGCCCGGAAACGATTTGCTTTATGCATTCGGGCGGATTCAATCCGCCCCTACGGTAAATGTTAACGAGATGTGTGGAAAGAGAGCCTAACATAAGAATATACCCTTCACTAACATTTTTTGTCTTTATTCTCTTGCTATTCTCAATTCTTCCCCATACATTTGCGTTTACTAACAATCCTGTTAAACATATATGATAACATGAAAGAAGAAGTAAGTAACACAGAACAAGCCATACTGCAAGCTGCTGAAAAAAAGTTTATTAAAAAAGGCTTTGCCGGAAGCAAAACCACTGAGATAGCCAAAGCAGCAGGAGTGACACATGCCATGTTGCATTATTATTTCCGTACAAAGGAAAACCTTTTCAATAAAGTATTTGAAGAAAAAGCCCGGCTATTGTCCGCCACCTACCTGTCACGTGTAGATGATTCCCTCCCCTTCCTAGATAAAGTAAAAGCCAGCATAGAGTCACACTTCAACCTGTTGATCGAGAACCCCGACCTACCTTTATTTATATATAGGGAAATCCTGGTGAGCGCCAATGGAGAAGCCGTATGCCGCAATACCCTTTTCCCCAACTTTAAACTGGCAGTAAAGGTGCTGGATGAATCATTAAAGGAAGAAATAGCAAAAGGCAACATCCGCCCCATCTCCGCCGCCGACCTGTTAATAAGCGCTGTATCACTGAATGTATTTGTTTTTATAGCCAATCCGATGATACGCCTGTTAGCAGAAGAAAACGGTGAGGAATATCATCAATACCTGGAACGCAGGAAACAAGAAAACATAGAAATCATATTAAGCAGATTAAGGAAATGAAAAAGTTATTCATTCTGGCAGCACTCTTTCTCAGCCTCCCCACTGTCCTTGTAAGGGCACAGGAACTCACACTGGAAGAATGCCGGCAACAAGCCCAAGCCTACTATCCGTTGATAAAGCGCTATGGTCTGATAGAAAAGACGAAGGAGTACAACATCTCCAACGCCAACAAGGGGTATCTGCCACAATTCTCCCTGTCCGCCAAGGCCAGTTACCAATCGGAAGTAACGGAAATCCCCGTGGAACTGCCCGGCATTGATATCCGGGGGATGCGCAAGGATCAGTACCAGGCCATGCTGCAACTGGACCAAGTGGTATGGGACGGCGGCAATATCCACGCACAAAAGGAAGTAACCCGTGCAGGCTCCGAAGTGGACAAGCAGAAATTGGAAGTAGATATGTATGCCATTAACGAGCGCGTAAACCAACTGTTTTTCGGCATCCTGCTGCTGGAGGAACAACTGAACCAAAACCATTCCATGCAAGAGGAATTGCAACGGAATTATGATAACGTAAAAGCCTACGTAAAGAACGGCATTGCCAACCAAGCCGACCTGGATGCCGTAAAAGTGGAGCAACTGAACAATACCCAGCAACGCCACACACTGGAAGCCTCGCACCGCGCTTACTGCGAAATGCTGCGAATTATGATAAACCGTCCCACCCCGATAAACGGAGCAACCTTAAAGAAGCCGGATGTGAACACCTTATTATATAAGGAAACAACCTACACCCCCGGATTAATCCAACGTCCCGAACTCAACCTGTTTGCTGCACAAGACCGCCAACTGGAAGCACGCCGCAAGCAACTCACCGCCCGGAACCTGCCCAAACTAGGCGTATTTGTACAAGGCGCCTACGGCAATCCGGGACTCAATATACTGAAAAATGAGTTCTCCGCCTATTACCTGGCAGGCATCTGCCTCTCCTGGAACTTCGGCAACCTGTACACCCGTAGGAACGAGTCCCGCCAAATCACCCTGAACCAACAGGATGTGAATGTGCAAAAGGAAACATTCCTGTTCAACACCCACTTGGAAATAACCCAGAACAACAGTGAAATAAAGAAACTGACGGAACTGATGAAGAATGATAACGAAATCATCGCCCTGCGAAACAATATAAAGCAATCCGCACAGGCCAAAGTTGCCAACGGCACACTGACCGTCACCGAGATGCTGCGCGAAGTAACTGCCGAAGACCTTGCCAAACAGGACAAGATATTGCATGAAATACAGTTATTATCAGCTATTTACGAACTAAAATATACCACCAACCAATATGAGAACAAATAAATATCTCTTACTCACCGCCTCCCTGCTGGCGCTATCCGCTTGCGGAAACGGCAAAGGCGACTATGATGCTTCGGGCACGTTTGAAGCCACAGAAGTGATTGTATCCTCCGAAGCCAATGGCAAAATCCTTCAGTTCCACGTAGAAGAAGGACAACTGCTGGCAGCCGACAAAGAAGTGGGCTGCATAGACACCCTGCAACTCTATCTGAAAAAGATGCAACTGCTGGCAAGCGGCAAGGCGGTGGCAAACAAAAGCATGGACATAAACAAACAGATAGCCGCCACCAAGGAACAGATAAGCAAAGCCGAATACGAGAGAAAACGTACGGAAAACCTGCTGAAAGAAAACGCCGCCACCGGGAAGCAGATAGATGATATAGACTCCCAGATAGCCGTACTGAAAAAACAACTGGAAGCCCAGATCTCTACCCTGCAACGGGGTAATGCCAGCGTAACCGAAGAAAGTTCCGCCTACGAAATACAAGTGGCGCAACTGGAAGACCAACTGCGCAAATGCCACATCACCAGTCCCATAAACGGAACGGTACTGGCCAAGTATGCAGAAGCCGGCGAACTGGCAACACAAGGAAAACCTCTGTTCAAGGTAGCAGACGTGCAGAATATGTTCCTGCGCGCCTACATCACCGCCGACCAGTTATCCCTGTTGAAACTGGGTGATAAAGTGAAAGTATTCTCGGACCTGGGCGAAGATAACCGCCGCGAATACGAAGGCGTCATCACATGGATCTCGGACGAATCAGAGTTTACCCCCAAGACCATTCAAACCAGAGATGAACGCGCAAACCTGGTTTACGCCGTAAAGATAGCCGTAAAGAACGACGGATACCTAAAGATAGGAATGTATGGCGAAATGAAGAAATAATGGAGAATATCGTTTCTATAAAAGAGATCAGCAAGAGCTACGGCGAAGTGCAGGCACTAAAGAATGTCAGCTTTGAGGTGAAGTCGGGAGAAATCTTCGGACTCATAGGGCCGGATGGCGCAGGAAAGACTACGCTTTTCCGCATCCTCACCACCTTGGTACTGGCGGACAAAGGCGAAGCCCGCGTATGCGGACACGATGTAGTGGAAGGCTACAAAGAGATCCGCAAACGGGCAGGATATATGCCGGGACGTTTCTCCCTGTACCAAGACCTGTCCGTGGAAGAAAACCTTACGTTCTTTGCCACCCTTTTCAATACCACCATCCACGAGAACTATGCACTGGTAAAGGACATCTACCAACAGATAGAACCCTTCAAGCACCGTCGCGCCGGAAAGTTATCGGGAGGCATGAAACAAAAACTGGCATTGAGCTGTGCCCTGATCCATAAGCCCGACATCCTGTTTCTGGACGAACCTACCACCGGTGTAGACCCCGTATCCAGAAAAGAGTTTTGGGATATGTTGCTGAAACTGAAAAAGGAAGGTATCACCATCATCGCCTCTACCCCTTATCTGAATGAGATGAAATGCTGCGACCGCATCGCGTTTATCCACCAGGGAGAGGTGCAAGGCATTGATACCCCGGAGCGCATCTTGCAACAATTCAGCCACATACTTTCTCCCGAAGGGCTCTCTTTCAGCGAGCCGCCCACTGCCAGTGAATATGCCATAGAGGTGGAGGGACTGACCAAGCGTTTCGGCGATTTCACCGCCGTAGACCATATCTCATTCCAAGTAAAACGTGGAGAAATCTTTGGCTTCCTGGGAGCCAACGGTGCAGGAAAGACTACCGCCATGCGCATGCTATGCGGACTGTCACAGCCCACAAGCGGCAAAGGCACGGTAGCCGGATTCGACATCTCCACACAATACGAGCAAGTAAAAAAGAACATTGGTTACATGAGCCAGAAGTTCTCTCTGTACGAAGACTTGAAAGTGTGGGAAAACATCCGCCTGTATGCCGGTATCTATGGAATGAGTGATGAAGAAATAGCTGCCAAAACAGATAAAGTATTGGAACAACTGGGCTTTCTGCATGAAAAGAACACATTGGTCCGCTCCCTCCCCCTAGGCTGGAAGCAGAAACTGGCTTTCTCCGTCGCCATCTTCCATGAGCCTAAGATCGTATTTCTGGATGAACCCACCGGAGGCGTAGACCCTGCCACCCGCCGCCAGTTCTGGGAATTGATCTATCAGGCAGCCGAAAGGGGAATCACGATATTTGTCACCACCCACTACATGGACGAGGCGGAGTATTGCAACCGCGTATCCATGATGGTGGACGGAAAGATAGAGGCACTGGACAGCCCGCAAAAATTAAAAGAACAATTCCATGCCGATGATATGGACGAAGTGTTCCGGCAACTGGCACGCAAGGCGGTGAGAAACTAAATGAATAACAGAACAGACTATATAAAGATATGAAGCAGTTTTTATCTTTCATCCGAAAAGAATTCTATCACATTATCCGCGACCGCCGGACGATGCTGATACTGCTGGGTATGCCTATCATAGAGATCATCCTTTTCGGCTTCGCCATTACCACCGAAGTAAAGAATGTGAAAGTGGCGATACTGGATTACTCAAAGGACGTATCCACCCGTCAGATTATAGACAAACTGGATGCCAGCGAATACTTCAACGTAACCCGCATATTGCACAGCAACGACGAAATAGAAGAAACCTTCCGAAAAAACACATCGGATCTGGTCGTGGTATTCGAGCCTGATTTCGACAACAACCTGCGCCACGCCGGCAAGGCAAAAGTGCAACTGATAGCCGATGCCACCGATCCCAACAACGCCACCATACTGACCGGATACGCCAGCAGCATCATTGCCGACTACCAGCAAAGCATGAGGACACAGCAACAAATCCCCATCCAAATTATTCCACAAACCAAGTTGCTATACAACCCCAGTATGCAAAGCGCCTATAACTTTGTGCCTGGGGTAATGGGACTTATCCTGATGCTGATATGCGCCATGATGACCTCCATCTCCATTGTCCGCGAGAAAGAAACAGGCACTATGGAAGTGCTGCTGGTATCGCCCGTGCGCCCGCTATGGATGATTATTGCCAAGACCGTGCCCTACTTTGTACTGTCTTGCGTCAACTTGGTTACCATTTTGCTGCTATCCGTCTATGTGCTTCATGTTCCGGTGGCAGGCAGCCTGTTTTCACTGGCACTCCTCTCGTGGATATTCATTATCGTATCCTTATTATTAGGACTGCTGGTTTCCACCATTGCCACCACTCAGGTAGAAGCCATGCTTATTTCGGGCATGGTGTTTATGATGCCCACCATGCTGCTCTCAGGCATGATCTTCCCCATCGAAAATATGCCGCTAGCCTTGCAGGTAATTTCCAATATTATCCCTGCCAAGTGGTATATCATCGGTGTAAAAAAGATTATGATAGAAGGACTCAGCATCAGCTTTGTGTGGAAAGATATATGTATCCTTATCCTGCTGGCAACTATCCTGATGGGTATCAGCCTGAAAAAGTTCAATAAACGGTTAGAATAAGCTCAGAATGCCATGATTAAATATTTACTAGAAAAAGAGTTCAAGCAATTACTCCGCAATCCTATCTTGCCGAGGTTGCTTCTTGCGTTTCCCTGCATCATCTTGCTGGTGCTGCCCTGGGCTGCCAATTTCGAGATAAAGAATATAAACCTCAGTGTGGTGGACAATGACCGCAGCCCCTATTCCACCCGCTTGGCGCAGAAGGTTGCTTCTTCGGAGTACTTCAGGCTGGTAGATGTTTCCCGGAGTTACGAGGAAGCAATGGAAAGCATTGAAGAAGGAGATGCCGACATCATTCTGGAAATCCCGCCCCACTTTGAGCGCGACTTGCTGAAAAGCGGAGTGGCAAAGGTATTGATTGCCGCCAACACCGTAAACGGCACAAAGGGTGGTTTAGGCAGTTCGTATTTAGGAGGCATCATCAATGATTATGCCGCCCAAATAAGGCCATTGACTGCCGGAGGCACCATTACCCCTACCATTGAGATAGATACGCAGGGAAGGTTCAATCCCCATTTGGATTACAAAATCTTTATGGTTCCCGCACTGATGGCGCAACTGTTGATAATGCTTTGCGGATTTCTGCCCGCCCTCAATATTGTGAGTGAGAAAGAGTTCGGAACCATTGAGCAGATCAATGTAACCCCCGTCAGCAAATTCACATTTATCTTGGCAAAGCTGATCCCTTACTGGACGGCAGGTATCGTTATCCTTACCATCAGCGTCATTCTGGCACATCTGGTATATGGTTTAAGCCCTGTGGGGTCACTATGGCTGCTTTATTTCTTTGCCCTGTTGTTCATCATCGTCATTTCGGGACTGGGACTGATTGTATCCAATTATTCACAGACCATGCAACAAGCCATGTTTGTCATGTTCTTTTTCTTGATTATCATTATACTGATGAGTGGATTGTTCACTCCTATCAACAGTATGCCGCAATGGGCGCAGCACATCACCATCGTCAATCCTTTAAAATATTTTATCCAGGTAACCCGAACGGTTTACCTCAAAGGAAGCGGCCTTGGCGATCTGACTACCCAGCTTACTGCCTTGCTGCTTATGGCAATTGCCTTGAACGGTTGGGCAGTGTTCAGCTACAAAAAGAATTCATAGCGGATAATTTGGAACTTTCCCTTGTTTACCATTGTTAATATCAGTAGCTTAGCACTCTGTTGCTAACCTAATTTTAATTACCTAAAAAGGAAAAAGTTATGAAATTCTTTATTGACACTGCTAACCTGGATCAAATCCGCGAAGCAAACGCATTGGGCGTACTGGATGGCGTGACCACAAACCCATCTTTAATGGCAAAAGAAGGCATTAAAGGAGTAGAAAACCAACATAAACATTACATTGAAATATGTAATATAGTGAATGGAGACGTCAGCGCCGAAGTCATTGCCACCGATTATGAAGGAATGATAAATGAAGGTGAAGAACTGGCCGCCCTCAACCCGCATATTGTAGTAAAAGTGCCATGCATCGAAAACGGCATCAAGGCTATCAAGTATTTCAGCAACAAGGGCATCCGCACCAACTGCACCTTGGTTTTTTCTGCCGGACAGGCATTGCTGGCAGCCAAGGCAGGAGCCAGTTACGTATCGCCTTTCGTGGGCAGGCTGGATGATATTTGCAGTGACGGCGTAGGCCTGGTTGCACAAATCGTAGAACTATATCATTTCTATGACTACAAAACAGAAGTACTTGCCGCCTCCATCCGCCACACCCAGCACATTATGCAATGCGCCGAAGCGGGAGCCGACGTAGTAACCTGCCCGCTTTCCGCAATCAAAGGACTACTGAACCACCCGCTGACGGATAGCGGACTGGAAAAGTTCCTGGCAGATTATAAAAAAGTAAACGGATAATAAAAAAGGTTCCCCCGCCAACAATTGGTGGGGGAACTTGTTTTCCTGTCAAAGCAGAACGAATACTATACCATACATCGGATTTTATTTGCAATTAGTCGAATGTGGTTGCTTCATTCTGATTTTATTTCTTCTTTTACACTAAATAATATCAAGAATGACCAAGGAAGATATAAATATAGACATTTGGAGCACTGATTTCTTTACTGATGCTGATTATTTCTCTGATGATTTCATCATATACAATGATATTGGGAAAGATTTCACACGCAATAAACATGCTCAGTCAACATACTTCAAAAAATCTCACAAAGCATCCTATACATCTTTTATACTTTGCCTTGCCGGTAGTGCAGAGATAGAAATAGACTCTGTGAAACATGTCATTAATCAAAATCACTTACTGGTTATCACGCCCAATCAAATCGTAAAGTGCTGTAGCATTACCGAGGACTATAGTTCCCATCTCATCATTATATCCAACAAATACTTTGACAGTCGTGATAATTTCTATAAAATGATGTCTTTGCTGATTCCCCTGAAGAATCATCCCAGTGCAAATTTAAATGAAGAAGAAACGGAGTTATTGAAAGCATACCACGGATTGCTATACAGGAAAATTAGTGACCAAAGCAATCTATTCCGTAATTTCACTATACAATATCTGATACAAGCTACCTTCTATGAAGTATGCAATTTGCTGTTAAAGCATATTAATGTCAAGACAAGTAACTTGTCACACAAAGAAGAGATATTCAGGCAATTCCTGAGAATGGTAGAAGTCTATCATTATAAAGAGAGGGACATTACTTTTTATGCCAAACGGTTATGCCTGAGCCCTAAATACCTGTCGTCCATCGTTCGTGATGTCACCGGGAAACTGACAGGCGACTGGATTGACAATTATGTAGTTATTGAGGCAAAGGCTTTGCTGATCTCCTCGAATATGACTATTCAGGAGATTTGTTATGAACTGAACTTTTCCAGTCCGTCCTCGTTTACCCGTTTCTTCAAGCGAATAACAGGTATGTCACCGCGAAAATTCAGAACCCAGAAAGTCATTCCCAATCTGATAGAATGAGTAGCCTTGACAAGACATACACTCAAACATAATCAGCTTTTCCCCTTTCTATTCTCATCAAAAAAAAAGAAATAGTGATATTTATACTCTTGTTTTAGTCTTTTCATTTTAATATTTGGAACACTATACTTTCCACGGTTGGATGCAGAATAAAGAAAGGGGAAGTTGATATCAGGACACTATATTTGATCGAAGTAAACCAAGAGTAATATCAAAGTATGGAAAATATGAGTTATATTAAAGGACAATTAGTCTTATCCAAACAAATACTGAATATCTTGCCATCCGCCCTTATATTTATGGATGCAGACGGTGCTATCGAACGTATCAATGATGAAGCCGTCAAAGAATTGAATCTGGAAGATGAAGATGTAACAGGTAAAAGTATATTTGAGATTATTTCCATAGTGCAGAATCATCAAAATATTACTTCTACCCTCATTGAAGAACTAAAGCAGGAAGAAAAAATCATAGATTTCCCCAAAGAGACTTTTATCAAGAGTGAATTAAAAAAAAGGACGGTTTATTGCCGAAGGACGCATTGCCAGTGTATTTTCAAAGAAGAAACTATCACAAATTATTATCTCTTTCCGCAATATAGAGGGAGAACTGACCCAGCAGCATATCATAAACATGGCGCTAAGCCTGACTAAGATTTTTCCTTGGTTCTATGATATGGAACAGCGAAAATTGATTATTGATGCACGTTGGTTCAAGCATTTAGGCATACCCACTAAAGATTATACATTGACCGAAGAAGAATTTGCTTCTTATCTGCACCCCGATGACCGGGAAATATTGATGAACGCCCTTGCCAATCAAATAGCCGGAATACTGAACACCGAAGCATTTACCTATAGACTGAGGCGCAGTGACGGTACATGGGAGTGGTTTGAAGAACAATCCCTATACCTGGAACAAATAGAAGGAGCACCTTATCGTATTATCGGAGCCTGCCAAAGTATCCAAGAGCATAAGAGCGTAGAGCAGAAACTAATGATAGCCCGTGACAAAGCCGAACAGAGCGATAAACTGAAAAGTGCTTTCCTTGCCAATATGAGCCATGAAATCCGCACTCCGCTGAATGCGATAGTAGGTTTCTCCAATTTATTGGTCAGCGGAGACATTGAAATAGGAAGTAGCGAAAGTAAAGAATTTGTTTCCATCATCGACAAGAATTGCGAACAGCTGCTGGTACTTATCTCCGATATTATAGATTTGTCAAAGATAGAATCAAACTCCATTGAGTTCAAAATGAAGAAACAACCACTCAACTACATATTATCGGACGTTTATCAATGCCAAGTGCTGAATATGCCGGAAAATGTGGAGTTTATCTTGCAACAACCCAAAGAAGCTTTGGAAATAGTAACAGACGACACACGGCTGAAACAGGTTATCAACAACCTGATAAACAATGCTATAAAATTTACCACCCACGGAAGCATAGCATTGGGCTACAAAGCACTATCCGATAACACTGTAGAGATCTTTGTGAATGATACGGGCATTGGCATGAGCAAAGAAAAACTTGCACATATATTCGACCGTTTCTACAAAGTAGATTCATTCAAGCCGGGTGCCGGACTGGGACTATCCATCAGCAAAACCATCATAGAACATATGCAGGGAGAGATTACCGTAACCTCCGAGGAAGGTAAAGTACGCATTTTACCATTACCATTCCTATCCATGCGGATACTATTTGAACTTCAGATATCCGATGCGGGTACATTTAATTCCCCGGCTTTCGTAATGGGAAAGCACTTTGGCAGATTTAATGTACAGGGTATCTTTGGGGGTGATCTTCTTACTGTAAGGGCTTAACAAATCCGGTGACATACTGGGGGCTGCCGCTTTAATCATAAAAGCAAAGCGGTTGCCATCGGCATCAGCAGCCAATACGCTCTGATCCACGTAGTAACCCTTCACCTTATAAGCATCCAGTTGCAATCTCACTCCCAACACTTCCAGGTGTAAGTCTGCCAGTTTCTCACCCGGCTGACCAATAAAACGGCTGCCGGCAGGCAAGTGGTGTTTCTTGATTACCGTCTCATAGTGCACCATGGCAAAGCCCTTTGCCAGTACTGCCAGCCTGCTATCCCTGGGATTCCTCGCTTCGAATTTATGTGCCAGCCAAAGCACATAGTTAGGGTCTATATAATAGACTTCCGAGAGTCTTTTTCCCCGATATTTTCCAAACGAAACCACATCATCCGTTATGCCGTAATAGGCTTCAAAGAAGCTGTTATCTTTTACTTTCAATACTATATTGCAGTTCTGCAAGTATTGAAAAGCACGATCTGCCGCATCATCAAAAGTGACCGCCAGCGTTTGGATAAACAAAGGGGAATATGTATTCTCGGGGAAAACACGCCACAAGGCATAATAAGAGCGATAAGCAGTGGAAACACTCAATGCGTAGTATCCGGTATCTTCCCTGCGGCCTTTATTGAAGTTTTCTATTTTCTGAAAAACTTTCTCGGCCATTACGTTAGTTATCTGATACAAAGTAACATTACTATCCATAGTAAACCTCCTATCTTTAAAAGGAAAGTCTCCTTTTTGTAAAGATAGTATTTCTTGATGAAAATGCAAGCGTTCTATAGAAAAACTTTATCTTGCATTTTATCTTCAAGTGAGAGTTTACTCGAATATATTATCCAGCCCGCCGATCTCCTCTATCGAAGTATCCTCTATCAGAGTATCCTTGCAAGGATCAAAGTCTTCGGGAATCTTAAATCTTTCGTCTTCCGAGTATCCCAGGCTCTTATCCTTGTAAACTTTCTGCATATAAAGTCCCCAAATGGGCAGAGCCATGGCGGCTCCCTGACCGTCTACCATAGTATCAAAGTGAATATCGCGTTCCTCACCTCCTACCCATACACCGGACACCAGCGACGGAGTGAAGCCCATAAACCAACCATCCGAGTTGCGGTTGGTAGTACCTGTCTTACCACCCATATCGGCGTTGATGCCATACAGACGGCGTACACGTCCACCCGTACCTTCATTGATTACGGCACGCAGCATCACCAGCATCTTGTAAGCACTGGTTTCACTGATTACCTCATCCATCTGAGGCGTAAAGTTTGCCAGCACATTTCCTTCATTATCCTCAATGCGGGTTACAAACAAAGGCGCCGTGCGGATACCCCGATTTGCAAATGCGGTATAGGCGCTTACCATCTCGCCTACAGAAATTTCGCAAGGTCCCAAACAGAGTGCAACTACCGGATCAATCTGCTTATTCAGCACACCGAAAGAATGGATAAGGCGCACCAACTGGTACGGATTCAATTTACTCATCAGATAAGCCGTTACCCAGTTATCCGAGTTTGCCAATCCCCATTTAATGGTTACCATCTCGCCATAACGCTTCTTGCTGGCATTGCGCGGTGTCCAGGGACGGCCGTTCTCGTCTATCAAAGTCTGCTCTACGTGGCGCACCTCGTCGCAAGGAGAAAAACCATTCTCCATGGCAAGCGTATATAAATAAGGTTTAATAGTAGAACCTACCTGCCGGCGTCCCACCATGGCCATATCATACTGGAAGTAATTATAGTTAGGGCCACCCACATACGCCTTTACGTGGCCGTTCAACGGGTCCATGGACATAAAGCCGGTGCGCAGGAAGAACTTATAATAACGGATGGAGTCCATCGGAGTCATTATCGTATCCTTCTCTCCTTCGTAAGAGAATACGGACATTTCGCATTTGGTATTGAATGCCTTCTTTATTTCCGCTTCGGAGTATCCTGCCTCTTTCATGGTGCGATAGCGGTCGGTCTGCTTCATGGAACGTTCCATGATGGAGTTCACTTCCGCTTCGCTCAGCATGCTGGTATAAGGGGCTGTTTTCTTTTTCAGCTTTTCCTTAAAGAAACGGGGCTGTAGGTAATGCGCCACGTGTTCACTCACCGCTTCTTCGGCATACTTCTGCATACGCGAGTCGATGGTGGTATAGATCTTCAGTCCATCCGTATAGATGTTATAGTTTGAACCGTCTTTCTTCTTGTTCTTGGCACACCAGCCAAATAGCGGATTGGTCTTCCATGCCAGTGAATCTTCATAATACTTCTGCATCTGCCATCCGCGATAGTCACTTTTCTTGGGTTCTTTGGCGGTCATCACGCCGCGCAGGTATTCGCGGAAGTAAGTAGCCAAGCCTTCTTTATGGTCTACACGGCGGTATTTCAGTGTCAGGGGCAATGCCTTCAGTGAGTCTGCTTCCGCATCGGTCAGGTAGCCTGCCTTGCGCATCTGGTTCAGCACCACGTTGCGGCGTCCGCGGGAACGCTCGTTGAAACGCTTGGGGTTATAGAGTGAGGGATTCTTACACATTCCTACCAAGGTGGCGGCTTCTTCTATGCTCAAATCCTTTGGCTCTTTGGAGAAATAGGTATTGGCAGCCGTCTTGATGCCTACTGCATTATTCAGGAAGTCGAATTTATTAAGGTACATGATCAAGATCTCCTCCTTCGTATAATAGCGCTCCAACTGCACGGCAATCACCCACTCTATGGGCTTTTGCAACAGACGCTCCATCACATTGTCCGCCGTAGGCGAATAGAACTGCTTTGCCAACTGCTGCGTAATGGTACTGCCGCCACCTGCATTTTTCTGCATCATGACGCCGCGCTTCACCAATGCACGGATAAAGGCGCGTGCATCAATACCCGAGTGTTCCTTGAAGCGCTCGTCCTCGGTGGCAATCAATGCCTGAATGATGTTGGGGGAAAGCTGGTCATAGCCCACAAAGACGCGGTTCTCCTTGCTCAGTGACCAGGTACCCAGCATTTTACCGTCATCGGATATAATTTCGGTAGCAAATTTCAAGTTAGGATTCTCCAGTTCTTCGATGGGAGGCATATACCCTATCCATCCTTTCGCTATGGCGGTGAATATGAACGCTATAACTAATATTACGCCGACCACAAGGGCCCAAAGCACGTATATGAATTTCTTCCTCATGTTGTTTTCTAGTAATTAATGGTGCAAAAGTAAGGAAAAACTTTGAAATAGAATGTGTTTCTAACAAAGTTCAACGAAATATCTTTTGAATCTTCGCTAATTTATTTTTTTTTCATACCTTTACGCTCCGTATAAGTTGTAATTATAAATGCAAACCCATATGGAAAATAGAAGTTTAGTTACTATTGCCGAGCACTCGAAAGAGAAGATCCTCTACCTTTTGGAGATGGCAAAAGAGTTTGAAAAGAAACCCAATCGTAAGATTCTGGACGGCAAAGTGGTTGCCACCCTCTTTTTTGAACCTTCCACCCGCACAAGACTCAGTTTTGAAACAGCAGCAAACCGCCTCGGGGCACGCGTTATCGGTTTCTCCGATCCCAAAGCCACCAGTTCTTCTAAAGGTGAAACACTGAAAGACACCATTATGATGGTGAGCAATTACGCCGACATTATCGTGATGAGGCATCACCTGGAGGGAGCTGCCAGATATGCCAGCGAAGTGGCGCCGGTGCCCATTGTCAATGCCGGAGACGGAGCCAACCAACATCCGTCGCAAACCATGCTAGACCTCTACTCCATATACAAGACTCAGGGAACACTGGAAAACCTGAATATCTACCTGGTGGGCGACCTGAAATACGGACGCACCGTGCACTCCCTGCTGATGGCGATGCGCCACTTCAACCCCACTTTCCACTTCATAGCCCCGGAAGAACTGAAAATGCCGGAAGAATACAAACTCTATTGCAAAGAGCACAATATAAAATACGAAGAACATACGGACTTTACCGAGGAAACCATTGCCGAAGCCGATATTCTGTACATGACCCGCGTGCAACGCGAGCGCTTTACCGACCTGATGGAATATGAACGCGTGAAGGATGTATATATATTAAGGAATAAGATGCTGGAACATACCCGTCCCAACCTGCGCATCCTGCATCCGCTGCCCCGCGTAAACGAGATAGCCTATGATGTGGACGAGAACCCGAAGGCTTACTACTTCCAGCAGGCACAAAACGGACTTTATGCGCGCCAAGCCATCCTGTGTGATGTATTGGGCATAACCTTGGACGATGTAATAGAAGATGCTAAAAAGTAAATAAATGAAAATCAAAATGAGCGAAAACAAACAAGCATTGCAGGTTGCCGCTTTGAAAAACGGCACTGTCATAGACCACATACCTTCTGATAAACTGTTCACCGTAGTTGTGTTACTGGGATTGCAGAACTCAGACTCCAACATTACCATCGGAAATAACTTTGAGAGCAAGAAACTTGGCAAGAAAGGAATCATAAAGGTAGCCGACCGCTACTTTACCGACGAAGAAATAAGCCGCCTGTCCGTCGTGGCTCCCAATGTGAAGTTGAACATTATCCGCGACTATGAGGTAGTGGAAAAGAAACAGGTATTGATGCCGGACGAGCTGCGCGGCATTGCAAAATGCGCCAATCCCAAGTGTATCACCAATAATGAGCCGATGACCACCCTGTTTCATGTCATCGACAAAGAGCATGGTACGCTGAAATGCCACTATTGCGAAAAGGAACAAAACAAAGAATGCATTAAATTGCTTTGATTCATATGAAACAAGACTGGAAACCGGGCACCATGATTTACCCCCTTCCGGCCCTATTGGTGAGTTGCGGAAGTACGGAAGAAGAATATAACATCATTACAGTGGCATGGGCGGGTACTATATGTACCAACCCGCCCATGTGTTACATCTCCGTGCGTCCGGAACGCCATTCCTATCCCATCCTGAAACGGAACATGGAGTTTGTCATTAACCTCACCACCAAGGATATGGCATTTGCCACCGACTGGTGCGGGGTGCGCTCGGGCAAAGACTACAATAAATTTGAAGAAATGAAGCTCACGCCCGGCAAAGCCAAACTGGTCCGTGCTCCTATCATTCAGGAATCGCCACTCTGCATAGAGTGCCGGGTAAAAGAAATCATTTCACTGGGTTCGCATGATATGTTTATAGCCGATGTGGTGAACGTAAAGGCAGATGACAAATACCTGAATCCCGAAACCGGGAAGTTTGAGTTGTCCGAAGCCAATCCGTTGGTCTATGTCCACGGCGGTTACTTTGAGTTGGGCAGGAAGATAGGGAAATTCGGCTGGTCTGTAGAGAAGAACAAGGCACGCGCCAAGGGTAAATGACGGTAGAATGTAGCAAAAAGAAAGCACTGCCTGCCTTTTCTGCAATTCTCCGAATAATTTCTCCTAAATAATTTCCTTATATTCTAAATATACTTAACTTTGTGAGCTCAGAATCGAATATCACACATAGTAACTTATTATAAAAAGAAATGAAAAGAGACGATTTGATTTTCGACATTATCGAAAAAGAGCATCAACGCCAGCTCAAAGGTATCGAGCTGATCGCATCCGAAAACTTTGTCAGTGACCAAGTAATGCAAGCCATGGGTTCTTGCCTTACCAACAAGTATGCTGAAGGGTATCCCGGCAAGCGCTACTACGGCGGTTGCGAAGTGGTAGACCAGAGCGAACAGATCGCTATCGACAGACTGAAACAAATCTTCGGTGTAGAATGGGCTAACGTACAACCCCACTCGGGCGCACAGGCTAATGCTGCCGTATTCCTTGCCGTATTGAATGCAGGTGATAAATTCATGGGATTGAACCTGGCACACGGTGGTCACTTGTCACACGGTTCATTGGTAAACACATCGGGTATCATCTATACTCCGTGCGAATACAATCTGAACCAGGAAACAGGTCGCGTAGACTATGACCAGATGGAGGAAATCGCATTGCGCGAAAAACCGAAGATGATCATTGGCGGTGGCTCTGCATACTCTCGTGAATGGGACTACAAACGTATGCGCGAAATAGCAGACAAAGTAGGTGCCATCCTGATGATAGACATGGCTCACCCTGCCGGACTGATTGCTGCCGGATTGCTGGACAACCCTGTGAAATATGCTCACATCGTTACTTCTACTACACATAAGACGCTTCGCGGTCCCCGCGGTGGTGTTATCATGATGGGTAAAGATTTCCCTAACCCATGGGGTAAGAAGACTCCGAAGGGTGAAATCAAGATGATGTCACAGTTGCTGGATTCTGCGGTATTCCCCGGTATTCAAGGTGGTCCGCTGGAACACGTGATTGCTGCAAAGGCTGTTGCATTCGGCGAATGCTTGCAACCGGAATATAAAGAATATCAGAAACAAGTGCAGAAGAATGCTGCCGTATTGGCACAGGCCTTGGTAGATCGTGGTTTCACTATCGTTTCCGGCGGTACGGACAATCACTCTATGCTGGTAGACCTTCGCAGCAAGTATCCTGAACTGACGGGTAAGGTGGCTGAAAAGGCGCTGGTTTCTGCTGATATTACAGTAAACAAGAACATGGTTCCGTTTGACAGCCGTTCTGCATTCCAGACTTCCGGCATTCGTCTGGGTACTCCTGCTATCACTACCCGTGGTGCAAAGGAAGACCTGATGTTGGAAATCGCTGAAATGATTAAAACAGTTTTGTCTAATGTGGATAATGAAGAAGTGATAGCACAGGTTCGTGCACGCGTCAATGAGACGATGAAGAAATATCCTATTTTTGCTTACTAAATAGGTTTACTGTAGGGGCGGGGTTTGCCCGCCCGAAAGCGGTTCGCCATGTGTATTCGGGCAGGCAAACCCTGCCCCTACGGTGGACGTAATGAACCATATTGCGTTTATGTCCACTGTAGGGGCAGATTGAATCTGCCCGATAACACTCCGAATGGATGTATTTGTTTATGTATTCGGGCGGATTCAATCCGCCCCTACGGTGAATAAAGCGTGTGTCCATAAAAAAGGAGATGAAACGTGATCTCCATAAAAATAAGGCGTAAAGAGTACTCTTTGCGCCTTATTTTTATACCTTTGCACACAATTTATCCATAAACGAAAGCATGAAAGGAACAAAAAATCTGACCCAAGGCCCTATTTTGAGGCAACTGTTCACCTTGGCAATTCCCATCATGGCCACCTCATTCATCCAAATGGCCTATAGCCTGACGGACATGGCATGGGTAGGCAGGCTGGGAAGCGAAGCCATTGCCGCCGTAGGCTCTGTCGGCATCCTTACGTGGATGTCCACTTCCATTTCCCTGCTGAACAAAGTAGGCTCGGAAGTCAGCGTGGGACAAGCCATCGGAGCACAGGATGAACAGGCTGCACGTGCCTTTGCGTCACACAATCTTACCTTGTCCCTGCTTATTTCACTCGCTTGGGGAGCACTCCTGTTTATCTTTGCCACCCCTATTATCGACATATACAAACTGGAACCACATATAGCCGGCAATGCCATAGAATATCTACGCATCATTGCCACCGCTTTTCCGTTTGTCTTCCTCTCTGCCGCCTTCACCGGCATATTCAATGCTGCCGGTAGGAGTAAAATACCTTTCACCATAAACGGTATCGGACTGATTACGAATATGATACTAGACCCTCTCTTTATCTTTGGTCTAGGTTGGGGAACCATGGGAGCCGCCCTTGCCACGTGGCTGGCAGAAGCTACCGTCTGCTTCCTGTTTGTGTATCAACTGAAAAAGAAAAAGATTCTATGGGATCATTTCACCTTCTTCACTCGGCTAAAGAAACTCTACACCCGCCGCGTCCTGAAAATAGGTTTGCCTGTGGCAGCACTAAATACGCTGTTCGCCTTTGTTAATATGTTTCTAGGCAGGACAGCTACCGCCCAAGGCGGCCACCTGGGACTGATGGCACTCACCACCGGAGGACAGATTGAGGCCATAACCTGGAACACTTCGCAAGGTTTTTCCACCGCCCTCAGCGCCTTTGTGGCACAAAACTATGCTGCCCGGCAAATAGCCCGTGTATTGAAAGCCTATCGCACTACCCTGTGGATGACATTTGTCTTCGGTTCTTTCTGTACTTTTCTTTTTATTTGCTATGGTAACGAAATATTTTCTATCTTTGTCCCCGAAAGGGCAGCTTACGAAGTCGGCGGTGTATTTCTGCGCATAGATGGTTATTCACAATTATTCATGATGCTGGAGATCACCATACAAGGCGTGTTTTATGGAATGGGACGCACCATGCCTCCCGCCGTGATAAGCGTTACCTGCAATTATCTGCGCATCCCTATGGCACTGCTGTTCGTATCCTGGGGATGGGGATTGCCCGGCATCTGGTGGAGCATAAGCATTACCAGTATCATGAAAGGAATCATCTGTCTGGTTTGGTTTATGGTCATTAAAAAGAAAGCGTTAAAATATCCGGCTTTTTAGCGAACAATTTTTTGCATGAAGCCATTATATTAATAAAACAAAATGAGATTATGAGAAAGAGTAAAATTACAGTTTTATTGCTGAGCGCAACTTTGTTGCTCAGTGGATGTGGAAACATGAATAATACTACTAAAGGCGGCTTGATAGGCGGTGGCGGTGGTGCAGCTCTGGGAGCAATTATCGGCGGTATAGCCGGACATGGAAAAGGTGCTGCTATCGGTGCGGCAGTAGGTGCTGCGGTAGGTACGGGTGCCGGTGTGCTAATCGGCAAGAAAATGGATAAAGCGGCTGCCGAAGCTGCTCAGATTCAAGGTGCGCAGGTGGAACAGGTAACGGACAATAACGGCCTGCAGGCTGTAAAGGTTACTTTTGATTCAGGTATCCTTTTCAATACAGGAAATGCGGCATTGAGTCCTTCTGCCAAATCTGCATTAAGCAAATTTGCCAACAATGTATTGAACCAGAACAGAGATATGGACGTGTCTATCTATGGCTATACGGATAATCAAGGCTGGAAGAACAGTACTGCCGAACAAAGTATACAGAAGAATATCAATCTGTCTCAGGAACGTGCTCAGAGCGTAGCAAGTTACTTGTTGAGCTGTGGTGTGAACACTGCCCAAATCAAATCGGTAGATGGTATGGGTCAGGCTGATCCGGTGGCTAATAATGATACAGCCGAAGGACGTCAGCAGAACCGTCGCGTAGAAGTTTATATGTATGCCAGCCAGCAGATGATTCAGCAGGCTGAAGCAGGTACGCTGAAATAAGACGCATTCGGGCGGGTTTGGAACCCGCCCCTACGGCAAAAATGAAATGACCCGCACCCCGGTGTGGGCTTTTTTATTTTTAGAATAATCATAGAGGGGTTGCGGGTCCAGAATTACTTTCTTCATGACAGATGAAGCATGAAGCAGATGAAGTTTCCCTCCTACCCAGCAGGCAAATCCTGTATGCACCACATCCAGTCCCTTTATATTGGTGGTTATTGCCAGAATATCGCCATTCCTTATATTCATTTTATAATAAGGATAATTTAGTTGTTCCTTGGGGAAATAGAATACGGAAACATTCTTCCATTCCCTTTCCCGATGGGCTATCTGTGCTGTCAAGACCGGATTATCTTTCAACTGCTTGTAACTTTCGGGATGCGTGGACATAAAGTCCAGTTGCAACACTTGTGTGGAAGAACTCATTTCTCCCGTCCGTTCCTTCACAATGTCTTTCTGCTCATTATCCTTTATCCAATCACTGAAATAATGCAGACGGGAAGCATATCCGTCCGGTTTTCCTCCCCGATAACGTATTTGCTGCAATGCCTGCTTAAAGCTATCAAAACTTCTGCTCCCCTTCTTATCAGCCATAGCCAGTGCAAGGACAGTTTCTACAAAAGTAGTACAATCCGCCTTGTCTAAATGGACAATCAGCGTTTCTTCTGCTCCCTCATCCAGTGTTCCGGCTACGTAAGGAATACCTGTTAACTGCTTGGCAAAGAATAAAATGCGATTACTATCAGCAGGTAGAACAGCGGCATCCCGAAGCAGTTTCTCCACTTTTATGCTGTCGTTTCCGGTAGATGCGGATGTTATCATCGGCATGGCTATAAAGAGCATTCCGAGCATGAAGGAATGGTAATATTTCATGGTTCTTGCAATTATGATATTGATCTCCACAAAGATAGTATTTTTATGCGTATTTCGCGCAGTAAGCTCTTCTATGAAATTAATTATTAAAAAAGCCCACCTAAATAATTAGGCGGGCTTCCTTATATCATTTATTTATATAGCTCTTACTTCGCTACTTTTTCCAGCTTCTTCATAATAGAGAAGATGAACAATGCAGAAAGCAAGCAGCATACGATCAATACACTCCATACCATCCACAACTGCATATCGCCCCACAAGTAACCGATGATAGCCACCAGATAGTTACCAATAGCAGTAGCCACAAACCAAAGTCCCATCATAGCACCCTTATACTTGGGAGGAGCAACCTTGGAAACAAATGAGATACCCATAGGCGACAGGAACAATTCGGCAAATGTCAATACCAAATAAGTAGAAATCAACCAGTTAGGAGAAACCAATGCACTTGCAGCAATACCGTTGGCATCTACTTCGGCAGGAGTAGGCAGACCGAATGAACCGAATGCCAACAACATGAAACCGACTGCCGCAATGACCATACCAATACCAATCTTACGCGGTGCAGAAGGCTCTTTGCCTTTCTTTGCCAACGAACCGAACACTGCCAATGATACCGGAGTCAAAGCCACTACAAAGAACGGGTTAAACTGTTGGAAGATTTGGGGAAGAATAGGTAATGTGGGATCCATTGTACCATAATTAACACCCAGAATTACGAGCGCCAAGGTAGCAACAACACCCGAAATGAGTTTACCCTTACCGGTCTTGGACTGGAACAATGAGAAACCTGCATAAACAGTAATAATAAGGAGTGCCAGATTCCATACGCTGAAACCAAGACGATCCAGTCCGGTAACTTCGTGTGCCGTATAGTCACGGGCAAAGAAGGTCATTGTCAAACCATTCTGGTGGAATGCCATCCAGAAGAAAATAACAACTGCAAACACCAGCAACAGAGCTGTGATACGCTCTCTGGTCTGTGCGGGAGTTAATTCTTTCTCGTGTACATTAGCCGGTTTAGCTTGCTTAGAGTTGTAATCGGCATGCTTGAATGTAGAACGGAAAACAACGTAGATAATCATGGAAAGAATCAATGAGATACAGGCAACACCGAAACCATAATTGTATGCTTCGGACAGCTTATCAATGTAAGTAGTACAGAAATCGGCTGTACTTCCTGCAAAATTCTGTGCACTCTGCATAGCAGTCAATGTAGCTTCACCCTCGGCAGTGATAGTACCGTCCAGGAACTGGTGAGCCAAAGAAGGAATCTGAGGCACATAGCTGAAACCTGCCTTACCCAATACATAGTTGGTCATGGCAGTAGCAGCCGTAGGAGCAAACAAGGCACCGATGTTGATAGCCATATAGAACAAACTAAAAGCAGTATCACGCTTGGCACTATACTCCGGAGCGTCATACAAATTACCTACCAATACTTGCAGGTTTCCTTTGAAAAGTCCCGTACCCAAAGCAATAAGGGCAAGAGCACCGAACATAGAGTACAACCCTACATTAGTTGCCATCGGGATAGCCAGCAATACATAACCGGCAAACATGATAACGATACCGGTGGTAACCATCTTACCATAACCGAATTTATCTGCCAAGATCCCCCCAATGAGCGGCATGAAATACACTCCAGCCAAGAAGCTGGCAAAGATCGTTGATGTGGTAGCGGCAGTAAAGCCGAATTTCGCTTGCAAGAAAAGAGTGAAAATAGCAAGCATGGTGTAATAACCAAAGCGCTCACCAGTATTGGCGAGGGCTAACGCGTATAAGCCTTTAGGCTGTCCTTCAAACATAATTGATAAAGATTTAATTATTTATAGTTAGCATAAGTTTTTTTTGCAAAGATATAACTTTTAGTCAATCTGAAAAAAGAACCACAAATGTGGTTCTTTTTATCATATTTATTCGATGAAAAGGGAGCAAATCTCCGCTTTCGTCTCTTTTACCAGGTCGTGGGGGGAGATTTTGATCTGTAGTCCGCGGATGCCTGCACTGATATAGATGAAGGGGAAAGCGGTACAGCTATCGTGTATATAGGTAGGGAAATGCTTTTTCATACCGATGGGGGAACATCCGCCCCGGATGTAGCCGGTCAATGGAAGGAGTTCCTTCATGGGAATGAGGTCGCATTTCTTGTTGCCGGAGACTTTGGCGGCCATCTTGAGGTCTACTTCATGTTCGCCGGGAATGACGCAAACAAAGTAGCCGGATTTATCACCGTGGAGAACCAAGGTTTTGAATACTTGGTCTATGTTCTCGCCCAAGCTGGCAGCTACGTGGATGGCGCTAAGGTCGTTCTCATCGACTTCGTAAGGGATGAGTTCGTAGGGGATTTTGGCCTTATCGAGTAGGCGGGCGACGTTGGTTTTAGGGACTTTTTCTTTCATATCATAATCATGTTTCCATTCACTGTAGGGGCAGACCCATGTGTCTGCCCGATTACATAAAATTTGTGACAATGTTATCGGGCGGACACATGGGTCCGCCCCTACAGTGGATGTTAGTTCAATTCTTCTTTTATAAATTGGGGGGGGGTAGCCTTTTTTGCTTTTGGCTACTTCTTCGGGCGTTCCGGTGGCTAATACTTGTCCGCCGCCACGACCGCCTTCGGGTCCCATATCTATAATATAATCTGCTAATTTGATCACATCCAGGTTATGCTCGATGACGATTACCGTATTCCCTTTCTCCACCAGCTTATTCAGCACATTCATCAATACGCGGATATCCTCAAAGTGAAGCCCTGTAGTCGGTTCATCCAAGATATACAAAGTTCTACCGGTATCCCGTTTAGCCAGCTCCGTGCCCAGCTTCACGCGTTGGCTCTCCCCTCCCGACAAAGTGGTAGAAGGTTGCCCCAACTTGATATATCCCAAGCCTACTTCCTGCAATACCTTAATCTTATTCAAGATCTGCGGAACATTCTCAAAGAACTCTACCGCACGGTTGATAGTCATATCCAATACATCGGCAATGGACTTACCTTTGTAACGCACTTCCAGAGTCTCGCGGTTATAACGCTTGCCGTGACACACTTCGCAAGGCACCAGCACATCGGGCAGAAAGTTCATTTCAATGGTCTTGTACCCGTTACCTCCACAGGTTTCGCAACGTCCTCCGGTTACATTGAACGAAAAACGTCCCGGTTTGTAACCGCGAATCTTGGCTTCGGGCAAACCCACAAACAAGTTGCGGATATCCGAGAAAACCCCGGTGTAAGTGGCAGGATTGGAACGCGGCGTTCTGCCTAGCGGAGACTGGTCTACATTCACCACCTTATCTATATTATCCAGTCCTTCTATGCTGTCATAAGCCAAGGGATCTTGCAGGGAACGATAGAAGTGCTGTGACAAGATGGGTTGCAAAGTATCATTAATCAAAGTGGATTTTCCACTACCCGATACACCCGTGACACAAATGAGTTTTCCTAGCGGGAACTCCACATCCACGTTCTTCAAATTATTCCCTTTCGCCCCTTTCAGCCACAAGGATTTTCCATTACCCGGCCTACGTTTGGCGGGAACTTCTATATTCATCTTCCCGTTTAAATAGCTGGAAGTAAGTGTCTCTGTTTGAAGCATTTCCGAGGGCGTACCTTGGAACACCACTTCACCTCCCAAGCGTCCGGCTTTCGGTCCCATATCTACTACATAGTCCGATGCCAGCATCATGTCTTTATCATGTTCCACCACGATTACCGAGTTACCCGTATCCCGCAATTTCTTCAAGGAATTGATAAGGCGGAGGTTATCGCGCTGGTGCAACCCTATACTGGGTTCATCCAGAATATAGAGTACATTTACCAATTGCGAACCGATCTGGGTTGCCAGGCGGATACGCTGGCTCTCTCCACCCGAAAGGGATACCGAAGTGCGGTTCAGGGAAAGATAATCCAGCCCCACATCCAACAGGAATTTCAAACGGGTACGGATTTCTTTCAATATCTCGGCAGCAATCTTGCGCTGTTTGTCTTCCAGGAACGGATCTACATTCTGCAACCAGTCATACAGTTCGTTGATGTCCATACTGGCAAGTTCGTAGATATTCTTGTCATGGATGCGGAAATGCAAAGCCTCTTTGTTCAGTCGGGCCCCCTTGCATTCGGGACAAACATCGGTCTTGGCAAACTGCTCCGCCCACTTCTGTGCCGTGGTGGAAGCGTCCTTTTCCTGCATCATTTGGATGTATTTCACGATCCCCTCATAAGTCACAAAGTAATCGGAAGTAGTATGGATCAGGCTGCTCTTTATCTTGATGCGCTCGTCCGACCCATAGAGGATTTCATCTATCACATCGTCCGTCATGTCCTTAACCGGGGTTTTAATCTTAAAATCGTATTTCTCCAGCAAGGCTTCTATCTGCCAGAAGATCATGGCATTCTTATATTTGCCCAGCGGGGCGATGGCACCTTCGTAGATAGACAGTTCGCGGTCGGGAATCACTTTGTCCACATCAATCAGGTTCACGTATCCCAGACCTTTGCATCGGGGGCAAGCCCCCTGCGGGGAATTGAACGAGAAATTGTGCGGAGCAGGCTCTTTATAAGATAATCCGGTAACGGGACACATCAGGCGCTTGCTATAGTGACGGACAGCTTCGGTCTGTGCATCATAAATCATAATCAGCCCGTCGCCCTGCTGCATAGCGGTGGCAACGCTCTGTTTCAGGCGTTTATCATCTTTTTCCGTTACTACCAGTTTGTCTATCACTACCTCTATGTCGTGATTCTTGTAACGATCCAGCTTCATGCCGTGCACTATCTCGCGCACCTCACCATCTACACGCACATACAGATAACCTTTCTTGCGCACTTGCTCAAAAAGCTCCTTGTAGTGTCCCTTACGGGTACGCACCAACGGTGCAAGCATAAAAATCTTCTTCCCCTGGTAATCCCGGTGAATAAGGTCGATAACCTGTTCCTCTGTGTATTTCACCATCTTCTCTCCCGAAAGATAAGAATAAGCGATACCGGCACGGGCATAGAGCAGACGGAGATAATCGTATATCTCGGTCGTAGTGCCCACCGTGGAACGGGGGTTCTTGTTCGTAGTCTTCTGTTCGATGGAGATTACCGGGCTCAGTCCTGTAATCTTATCCACATCGGGCCGTTCCATGCCTCCCAGGAAATTGCGGGCATAGGCAGAAAAGGTTTCTATATACCTACGCTGCCCCTCGGCAAAGATGGTATCGAATGCCAATGATGATTTACCGCTTCCGCTAAGGCCGGTAATCACGGTCAAGCTGTTTCGTGGAATTTCTACATCTATATCTTTCAAGTTGTGCACACGGGCACCATATACATTAATCAGTTCTTTTTCTTCTACCATAATTATTCTTACTCTGCGTAATCTTTGCAAAATTAATGCATCCGGACGAAATATTTAATTAAAAAGCCTAATATTATTTTCTATTCTTTCTATATAATGTGAATAAAGCAGTTTTTTTTGTACTTTTGCCACTCAGTTTAATCAACACACTGCAAATGAAATTTATTCGAACATTATACCTTATCGCAGCTTTGACTGCAACGGGCAGCGGAATGATGTCTCAAACACAGTCGTCCGGTTACTTTCTGCACACCATTACCAAAGGGCAGAGTTTATATTCTATCGCCAGCATGTACAACGTGTCTACCGGAGAGATTATCAAAATGAATCCGGGCAGCGAGGAGAAGATCAAAGCAGGCGAAACATTGAAAATTCCACAAAAAGGCGTGGGGACGGAGCAACAGATGTTCCACACCATCCAGTCCGGCGAAACACTTTACAAGCTGACGCAACGCTATGGAGTAAGTGCGCAACGCATCTGCCAGGCAAATCCTGGACTGAGTGCGGAGAACTTCCGTATAGGACAAGTGATTGTGATTCCCGCCAAGGCAGAAGCCAACCCGGAAGCAGTGCTGAACAAAGAAACGAATGCCGGAGTAAGCACGGCTCCCTCTACCCCACTGAAACCCAAATGCAGGGATATGCACAAAGTGGAACGCAAAGAAACCATTTTCAGCATCAGCCGCCTGTATGGCATTACGGAAGCGGAACTGATAGCCGCCAATCCCGAACTGCGCACGGAGAAGTTGAAAAAGGGTAAATTCCTTTGCATCCCCTATGCCAAAGGCACTCAGAACCAGACTCAGACCAATACGCCAACAGTAATTCCCACGGACGACCAACTGTTTGATGAAAGCAAAAAGAATATAGAAAAGATTTCTACCATAAAAGCCGCCGTCATGCTCCCCTTTATGACCGATGGCAGCGGTAACCGCGACGAGCAGGCACGCATGGTGGAATATTATGAAGGTTTCCTGATGGCAGTAGACAGCCTGAAAGGAAAAGGTGTTTCCATAGACCTGTATTCTTATGACACCCGCAACAATGCTTCTTCCATCAAGACGATTTTGGGAAAAAGCGAACTGAAGGACATGGATATTATCTTCGGCCCGGCATATCCCGACCATGTGAAAACGGTGGCGGACTTTGCCAAGAAGAATAACATCCGCCTGGTTATCCCGTTTACGTCTAAAGGTAATGAGGTATTCAGTAATCCGGCTATTTACCAGATAAATACTCCGCAATCTTATTTATACTCTGAGGTATATGAACACTTTACCCGCAAATTTACCACAGCCAACGTCATTTTCCTGGACGCTGAGGATGGTGATAAGGATAAAGCGGATTTTGTAAAAGGACTGAAAGAGGAACTGAAAAACAAACGCATTCCCTTTACCGAGCTGAAAGGGGACAATATTACCCCGGAAACCTTAAAGGGTGCCATGAATCACATCATGGATAATGTGTTTATCCCTACATCGGGCACTAATGTAGCGTTAATCAAGCTGTTGCCGCAACTGATCGTCACCCTGCGCGATAATCCCGATTACCGTATGCAGCTATTCGGCTATCCGGAATGGCAGACTTACACCAATAACCATCTGGCAAGTTTCTATGAGCTGGATACTTATTTCTATTCTTCTTTCTATACTAATAATTTGTTTCCGGCAGCCGTGCAATTCTCATCGGCCTACCGCAAATGGTATAGCAAGGATATGATGAATGCTTTCCCCAAATATGGCATGCTGGGCTTTGATACCGGTTACTTCTTCCTGAAAGGACTGTCTCAATATGGCAATAACCTGGAAGACAAATTGGGCAAAGTAACCGTCACCCCTATTCAAACCGGATTCAAGTTTGAACGTGTGAACAACTGGGGCGGATTTATTAATCGCAAAGTATTCTTTGTCCACTTTACCAAGGACTTTGAATTGATTAAACTTGATTTTGAATAATGAAGAAGTATAAGAACTTTGGACTGTTGGCACTTGCATTGCTATTTGCTTTGCCGGCAGCAGCACAGTTGGGTGAGGAACGTCATAATTTTGCTGTGGGTATCAATGGCGGTATCAATATGAGCACTGTCAGCTTTAACCCGAAGATCAAACAGAATTCACTGAATACTCCTTCCATGGGAGTTACCTTGAGATATATGTCCGAGAAGTACTTCAAGACGCTGTGTGGACTGCAAATGGAAGTGAATTACTCGCAACGCGGATGGGACGAGAAGATAGAGGATGAATCAGGCAATTCCTACAGCCGCACCATGAATTATCTGGAGATTCCTTTCATGGCGCATTTGGCATTCGGAAAGGATGCACTGAACCGGGGTGTGAAGATCTTTTTTAATGCAGGTCCGCAAATAGGTTTGTTCCTTAGTGATAAAGAGAAAATGAATTGGAATTCTTCCAGCCATCCCGAACAGCACGGAAAGGCGGTAGAGAGTAAATTCGATTATGGTATTACTGCCGGTGCAGGCTTGGAGGTAAGTACAGGCATCGGGCATTTCCTGCTGGAAGGACGTTACTACATGGGATTATCCGACTTTTATAAAAACTCCAAGAAAGATTACTTCGAAAAATCGGCGCATTCGTTTATAGGGGTGCGGTTGAGTTATTTGATTGATATTACGAAATGATATAAAAATAGCCTGCTTCAATATGAAGCAGGCTATTTTTATTTATAGCTTATTATTTCCACCATTTTGTTTTGGGATCACGCGTTTTTGCCCAATCTACAAATCCAGGATAAGTTTTATCTATTCGCACACCTTCCTGTTTTAGATTTATGTTTAGCATAGACTGATCGGCACGTGCATCCATATGAATTGCAAATGGAAAGCCATCTTCACAAACAAAGAATGTTGTTTCTCCATCCGAAATATCAGCACCATTAGGGAACTGATTCGTTGCAGCAGAGCTCGGTTTTTGATCTGTCAAATGTACTTCTACATTTCCTAACTTTATAAATGGGTTATAAGGTGGAGTAACGGATTCTTTATCAATAGTTGGCTTATCAAATTTCATAGTCACAACAAAACTCTTCTCCGTCACGTTTTGTGATGGCATCTCTCCGGCAGGTATCCCTGATACTCCCAATTCCTTTTTAGCATCTGTAAATACATTAATTACATTATCACCTGATACAGACGAATTTTCTCCACCATAGAAAGAAACCTTCATTTGGCTCAAGTCGAATGGTACTTGATAGGAAAAGCCATTTCTATAATCTGCACCGGTCCATGACAATATGATTCTATCAGTAATACTAACAATCTTGTCGTCTTGATTAAAATCGATATTAGATAAATACTTTATAACAACATCATTCATATCATAATCCCCCTGTTCCGGCCAATTATCTTCAAAGCCTAATAAGCCCGTATAGGTTTGAGTTCCTGTTCTATTATCACTGGCATCAGGAACTTCCGGAATATCAATAGCTTCTATAGGATCAGAAGAAATTATAAATGCAACATCATTATAATCCGGTTCATTACCACCAATATTTTTCCAATCTTCCATTGTTATGATATTGTATTTTTTTCCTTCAACAGTAACGGCAAATAGAGCAGTATATGTTCTATTCCCTCCATTCAAGCTTTCTGTGGAATAAAAAACATCATTTTCAAAAGCTTTATTTCCCCCTGTAAAGCCATTATTCCATATAAGAAGCCCTATTTTAGTTCCGGCAGGAAAACCAGAATCTACACTGGCCAGATTGCCATTGGCATCAATATATCGTAAATAAGTTCCCACACCACTATTAGCTCCTAATGCCTCTTTTCCACCTCCATCCAACCCTCTCGCAAGAGGAAAAATCACACAAGCCCTCTTAGCGGCCTCTTTTATCTCATTTGGTCCATCTGCAACATTATAGCAATAATAAGCGAAAACGCTAAGAGCACCTGTATGAGCTCCCAAAAAATTCACCCATACTCTGGCATCCTTTTCTATTAGTATATCGGCATTATGAGATATATATGAAGAATTACGATTGTCGGTATTAGGAAAGTATGCAGTAACATAGGTATTCAACTTGCTTACTAACTTAGCGTCCATTTTCTTCTCTAGGTCCAAATAGTCCGGCTTTCCCGAATTATTCCAACCACCTAAAACATAAGGAATATGCTTCTTAATATCATCAACACCCCATCTGGCAACCGCCCTGGAACGCGATAGTGTACTTACATCTATCTCATTATCAAAAGTGATAGTTGCATTGATAGCTTTGTTTACCACTTCCGTTTTATAAAGTTGAGGTACTCCAAAGTCCGGAGAGTAAATATAAACCTCTGATACAGATGCGGGAATTACTGCCTTTTTATCATATATCCCCGCCCCATTTGTAAATCCACTAGCTATAGCAATAAGATCTTCCCGTTTACTTACCTGGCTTCCCTCCTCCTGAAAGATCAGTGGGTTTTCCGCATACACTTCAAAATAAGCCTTGGGACAGTCTTCGCCATAATTCACATTGAGCTGTACAGTTTGAGTAGTAGAGAAGTCAAAATAGTTATCTAAAGTGACTTTACCGTTCTCCTTTCCGTCATCTTTTCCAGAATCCGGTTCATAAAGTTCCTTTTTCATGCACCCTGTAAGGGCTAAAGCAAGGATTCCTACCGCCATAAAAGATTTTACAGCAATAGATGATGTTTTTAAATTCCCCTTCATTATATGTAGTAATTTAGTATATAAAAATAGATGAGACAAAGATAGGTATTAAATTTAATAAAAACACTTTCTTGATAATCTATTTTAAATAATAGAGGGAAAAGAAATAAAGAGAGAGGGGGGGGAAAAAGAAAAAGCGCTATCGTTTCACCGTAGGGGCGGATTGAATCCGCCCGAAAACGATTTACTTTATGCATTCGGGCGGATTCAATCCGCCCCTACGGTGAACAACTGGAATAATGTGACCTATCTTAAACGATCATAAGCTTTTACTAAAACTTCATCCTTACCAATAGCGCGAATAGCCAACCAATTCAGAATGATAGCAACCGCCGGCAGGCAGACTGTCCACGAAGCAGAATAAGTGTTATTCTCGCCTTTCAGCATAAAGATGAAAGTAATCAAAGTAGCATAATAGCCAACCAATAATATAGTGCTGAATATGGTCAGACGGATCTGCAACATACGGTTCTTGAATAAGAAGATAGTAACCACGGCAAGCAAAGCCGCCACCGAAAGGATAGCAAAAAGCGCCCAAGGAGCATAATCCTTCACTCCGTCCGGCGAAGTAATACTTAAGTTGGTAAATTCAGAGACACTATAATCAGCCGCTATGTATAAACCCACAGGGGTGCACAGGCAAACCACAAGCAGGATGGTAACAACCAGTAAATAAACAGATTGAATGCGTTGTATCATAATAATATGTTTTTATTAATGGTAAACAAAAAAAGAAGAGGGTGTATCAAAACCCCCGAAGTAACTATCAAATTATTCACCGTAGGGGCGGATTGAATCCGCCCGATAATGAATAACTTCGTGTATCCGGGCGGATTCAATCCGCCCCTACAGCAAATGATAGTATAGTTTTGACGCAGCCTCCTGTTTAGAGAGAAAAACGTTTTACTGCAATTTCTCTTTTTCTTTAGCAGGATTGCGATAATACACCTTACCTTCTTCGTACTCCTGAGCAGCAATCAATGTAGCTTTCGGAAGTTTCTCGTAGTAACGTGAAATCTCAATCTGTTCTCTATTTTCAAAGACTTCTTCCAGATTATCGTTGTATGAAGCGAATTCCTGCAATTTCTTTGAAAGATCATTCTTCATCTCAACACTGATCTGATTGGCACGTTTGCCAATGATAGCAACGGTTTCGTAGATGTTACCGGTGTCTTCACTCAGGTCCACCATGTTACGGGTAACGGTATTCGACGGAGCGTTTGTCTTTTTGTAATCCATAATTTCTTATTTAGTTTTATTCATTAATTTCTTTCACATATTTATTGGCATCCTTAAAGATGTTGTCCACTTCCTTGCCATACTTGCTATCAGGAAATTCATTCTTAAAGGAATAATATTCGTCTATCGTTTCGCGCATACGTTCCTCTTTCTTTTCCTCCACACTCTCTCTTGCCATGTCATACTTGGCACGCAGCACCAGGATGGAAAGATCTTCGCGCATCTTTGTATAAGGATAATCCTTCAAAGCATTCTGCGCAGTAACGATGCAAGACAGGTAGTTGTTACCTGTGGTACTATAAGTACTGTTACCGGTATAGGAACCCAAATCATAATACAGCTTGACAGCCATATAGTCCTTCATCACCAACTTATCCTGCAGGTCGAAAATCATCTGCTGCACATCATCCCTACGGCTGCTGGTGGGGAAATACTCCATAAACATCTGTAGCTCCTGGATGGCTTTGTATGTACTCGACTGATCCAAGCGGGGTTCCGGAGTATCCAGGAACAATGCCTTGCCCGAGAAGAATCTGGCCTGCTCTGTATAAGTACCACGCGGATAAGTATTATAGTAAGTAGTAAAATAGTGCGATGCCGTGATAAAATCACCTTGATTATAGTAGGTCATCCCCAACATATAAAGTGATTCTTCAGCTTTGTCCGTTCCCTTCAGAATGGTAATCAACTCCTCCAGGATAGTGGCCGCCTTGGTGTTCTGCCCTTTGCCAAAGTAACTTTTGGCCGCTTCGTACTTATATTCGTAGTCCGTGCTTTTTAAAACTTTGTTATATTCTCCGCAAGACGTCAACACGGTCCCGGAGACAAGAGCTATAATGATATATTTTTTCATCTTATTCTAATAATTGCGCAAATTTACGCCTTTCCACCGAATAATGCAATAAATACATGTTTTTAAATGCTAAAAAGTCGACAAGCACCTATTTTTTGGAGATGAATACGCGTTATATAAGGAAATAACTGTATTTTTACACCTCATAAAACTAAATGGATCATTATGGATTTTGAACTGATTTCCGAATATCAGCCCACCGGAGACCAACCCGAGGCTATTGCTCAACTCACCGAAGGGGTTCTGGAAGGAGTTCCTGCACAAACATTATTGGGAGTTACAGGTTCCGGCAAGACTTTTACAATTGCAAATGTGATTAAAAACATCAATAAGCCCACGCTGATATTAAGCCATAACAAGACGTTGGCGGCACAGCTCTATGGAGAGTTCAGAAGTTTCTTTCCCAATAATGCTGTGGAATACTACGTATCATACTATGATTACTACCAGCCGGAAGCCTATCTGCCCTCCAGCGACACATATATAGAAAAAGACCTGGCTATCAATGAAGAAATTGACAAACTGAGGCTGGCAGCCACCTCCGCCCTGCTGACGGGGCGCAAGGATGTAGTGGTTATTTCATCGGTATCATGCATCTACGGTATGGGTAACCCGGCCGATTTCTACGAGAATGTAATCGAAATAAAGAAAGGCAAGTTACTGGATAGAAACGTATTCCTGCGCCGGCTGGTGGACAGCCTGTATATGCGCAATGACATAGAGCTGAATCGCGGAAACTTCCGTGTGAAAGGCGACACGGTAGATGTTTCCCTTGCCTATACCGACCATATTCTGCGGGTCATGTTCTGGGATGATGAAATAGATGCGATAGAAGAAATAGATCCGGTTTCGGGAGTACGCACCGCCTCATTTGACGAGTACAAGATTTATCCCGCTAACCTCTTTATGACTACCAAAGAGAGCCAGTTGCGGGCTATCCACCAGATAGAAGACGACCTGACGAAAGAAGTAGCCAAGTTTGAACAGGAAGGAAAGCCCTATGAAGCCAAACGCCTGTATGAACGGGTGACATACGATATGGAGATGATCCGCGAACTGGGACACTGTTCGGGCATAGAGAATTATTCCCGCTACTTTGACGGGCGCAATGCCGGAACCCGCCCCTACTGCCTGCTGGACTTTTTCCCGGAAGATTTCCTGATCGTTATTGACGAAAGCCACGTCAGCGTGCCACAGATACGCGCCATGTACGGAGGCGACCGGGCACGTAAAATAAATCTGGTGGAATATGGTTTCCGCATGGAATCGGCCTTCGACAACCGCCCTCTTACCTTCGAGGAATTTAAAGGGATGGCAAAGCAAGTGATCTACGTCAGCGCCACCCCTGCCGATTATGAATTGATGGAAAGTGAAGGCGTGGTAGTGGAGCAGGTGATCCGCCCCACCGGCCTGCTTGATCCCATTATTGAGGTGCGTCCCAGCCTAAACCAGATAGACGACCTGATGGAAGAAATACAGCTACGAATCGAGAAAGAAGAACGTGTATTGGTAACGACACTGACCAAGCGCATGGCGGAAGAATTGACAGAATACCTGCTGCGGAACGATATACGCTGCAACTATATACATAGCGATGTGGATACACTGGAACGCGTTAAGATTATGGACGACCTACGCCAAGGCATATATGATGTATTGATAGGCGTAAACCTGCTTCGCGAAGGTCTGGACTTGCCCGAAGTATCCCTGGTGGCCATTCTGGATGCGGACAAGGAGGGTTTCCTGCGCTCCCACCGGTCATTGACGCAGACCGCAGGACGTGCCGCGCGTAATATAAACGGCAAAGTAATCATGTATGCCGACCGCATGACGGACAGTATGCAAAAGACCATAGAGGAAACCAACCGCCGCCGCGAAAAACAGTTGGCTTACAACGAGGAACACGGCATTACCCCCAAACAGATACAGCGTGCACGCAACGCAAGCCTACTGGGAGGCGGCAACGGAGAAGCTGATACTGAAACAAGCAAAGGACCCAAGGCATACATCGAACCTTCTTCTGCAACAATGGCAGCAGATCCGATTGTTCAATACATGACGAAACCGCAAATGGAAAAGACCATAGAGCGCACCCGCAAGCTGATGCAGGAAGCTGCCAAGAAGCTGGAATTTATAGAAGCGGCGCAATATAGGGACGAATTGCTGAAACTGGAAGATGTAATGAAGGAACGGTGGGGGTAACTTTAGAAACGAACCATCAGTTCCATCACAAACTTATCCTGTTCCGATTCCTTTGCCAATGACAGCTTGTCATAGAAATACTTTTCATAGTTCAAACGCAAATCAGCTTGAAACGCCTTGCCGAAACTCAACGTCACGCCACCGGTAATTCGCTGGCGGGAATAATCATTGATAATGAGTTTGCCATCTTCATTGGCTATACCGTTACTATGGTCGCCCATGCTGTCATAACGCCCCAGGAATGAAATCTTTTTAAACAACCCTTTCTTTAAAGGCAGATCATAGTTCACAAAACCATCGAAGGCACATACATCATCAAATGAATCCTTCGTATAAGTTTTATAAAGAAATTCCGCCTCTATATGCCAGTTATTAAATTCATAATACGTACCCACATCATACATATAGACACTCACTTTATCGGGATGAATCTTCTGGGTACTCAATGTCAGGTTATAACCCTCCCACGGCATCAGTTGAAGTTTTACCGAATAATTCAATGTATTGTACCACTCCTTCTGATTGGTCAATCCGGAACCGTTAAACAACCCTCCTTCCAATTTCAGAGGCAAGCCTTTTTCCAGGCAAACAGCTCCCGTAGCTCCTACATCGCGCACATTTCCCACCTGCTTGGCTATAAAGGAACGGTTGGCAAAATACTGCTGGTGCGGAGAACGATGCGCGTCAATGGTGAAGGGGACGCGCATTTGCCCCATAGTGATGCTCCATGTGTCATTGGGAACAAAACGGGTATAAGCATCCAGCATCTTTATACTTCCTTCATCCGACAAATCTATTTCGGCTTTATAGGCTATGACCGGCAGCACCTTTCCGTCCAGGCTGACACGTGCGTTGCGCACCTGGAAACGCTGCATTCCATTGGTGGTTTGAAGCTCATATTTACTGCGGATCGTTCCGTGTATTTCCGGCACATACTCTTTGGGAATAGTTAATTGCGCAGAAGCAGTCGTGAAACATAGGACTGTTAAAACAGACGCTACAAGTATATTTCTCATCTTTATTCTATTAATGTGACTTTCTTTGTTTTACGGCTGCAAAGATATGGCGCGAGTATCTCCTCCGTATTTCATTTATGTTACAAATATGTTTCACTATAAGAATTTATAGAATTTCTTCTTAGCCGTCCGACCCACGGCCAACAACTGAATAAAGCAGTAAGAAAAGCGGAAATAAAATTGTATATCTGCCCTTATTTTCGTATCTTCGTAGAGTAATAAACAGAGTAACAAAATGGAACAAAACAAATTAGAAGAAGAAACTTTTCCCATCCGCGTTTTCCCAAAGGCGGATTTAGCGGTATTGTATAGCCCGAACAGTGCAATAAGTACTGCCATGCGCAATTTATCGGATTGGATCCGTAAGAATCATATGTTGTGGCTTGCCTTGCAGGCTATCGGCTATAATCGCTACCGCCGTTGCTATATGCCCCGGGAGGTGGCACTGATTGTGCAATACCTCGGCGCACCCGGGTAACCCGTAATCATGGAAAATTATCAAAGGGGCTAATGCTAAATATGACACCGCGAAAAACTTTTTTCACGGTGTCATATCATTTTTTCGCGGTGTCAAAACGTCCGGCCCTCCCCTTTTTGCAGCAACCGCCTTCCCGCCAGTTGGCGACATAGCGACAAAGCGACACTTATACAACGGTAACATCTACTTTCTCATAACATCCGCGAGACAACTTATTGATTTTCATACCGGTTAGCTTATTCAGCAAGCGCTCTACAGCGCGTCTGCCAAAACCACGACTTGCACCGATAGTCACCGCTTCGGCATGCGTAAAGCGTTGCGGAAGTTCATCCAAAGGAAATACCTTATCATTCGGATTTTTCAATGCAGACAGCACCTCACTATTAAAGGAAGTAAACAGCAACCGGCAATGCTCATAGCAACACAGCATCATGCTGAGCGCGGCACGAAACACAGTTTCCGAACAATACATCTCCGACTGGCACGTCCCCTCCTCATACTGCGTCAGCCGCGTGAGCACCATGGCCACACGCATTACGCACACCCCATAACGGCGCACGGTGGCCTGCAATTCATCCCTGTCCTCCAAATAGGCATTGAGGGACAAACTTCCAAAGATTTGATTCAGCTCATGCCATTGCGCCTTACTGAAACGAAACAGTAACGGATGCTCCCGGCAAAAGCAAAAGAAGCGATACGACTTGTGTGAGAGGCGCTCAAATAAATCTTCCGTATCCTCGCCATCCCCACCCATGAGCTTCCACTCGTGCCCGGTGCGAAAAGTAAGAATCAGAATGCGGCTCTTGATACCACTATCTGCCGCACCCAGCAGATTCTCCACCTGCGTGGTGGTACTGGTGAGCATCACCGCCAGGCGGGTAGAACGGCAACTCACCGGCTTCTTGCCATGCTTAAAGAAGGAGGACGAAACGGTTTCGTGCTCAAATGCCTTGCACAGGATGGTATCCAGGTGCTCATAATCCTGCTTGTTGGTGTTGTTCAATGTCTCCGCCTCGGTGTCAAAGATGATGCCGCCCAGTTCGGCATTATCCCGCAACTGCACTATGACGCGGCTGTTGCTGGTATTGGCAGGAATCACCAGCGAACGATAAGGGGGTTCTGCAGGCTTCTCCGGAAGCTCCGTTTTCTCTTTTGTCTTTTTGTTGTGCAAGCGGCATTCGTTGTATTCCTCCAGCAGGCGTTCATATTTATCCTGCTGGGCATCGCTCTCCTTTTCTATAATGTCGTTGGTTACATCCAGCAGGTGGAGGGCGGCGGCTGCAGCACCCTTTCCGCTGGCAGGCGGGGCAATGATCCACGCATACAGGTGCGGAGAGTAACGCTTTCGTCCGTATTTAGCCCAGGTTTTGGGCATCAGGGCGCTGAATGCCACCAGGCAGGACAGGATGCGCCCGTCGCGCTCGCGAGGCAGCAAGTCGGGTTCCAGGCACTCGCACAGTATAGGGGGAATATTATCATACAATTCATCCGGAAACAAGGGTGTCCTCATGCGTAACTCCTCGCCTTTCTTATACGCTTCTTTTTCGGCTTCGGAACTTGCCTGCGTTATATAGTGTCGCTTTGTCGCCATGTCGCCAACTGCCGTTTCGGAAGTCTTACTTCCCGGAGCATTCATTTCATGGGTAACAGACTGATATGCAGACTGTAGATTCCTCTTTAGGTCGGAATCCTTGAAGTCTTCATTGCATATCTTTTGCGCCAGCACTGTGTATATGGCTTCAAAGTCACATCCTGCTTTTGCAGCCCGGCAACCCAGAGCGTAAGAGCCGTTATTGCGGTTTCCTTCGCGCAGCGGGTGCAGTAAAAGATTCGCACTGACAAAAGCTTCCTCCCGTCCCAGGAATGATTCTTCGGGCTCTGTCCCTGTTTCCTTCCTCTGTGCCGCTACCGATTCTGTGGGCTCCTCCTTTTGGGGAGGTGCAGGGGGCAGCACAAAGCTGTCATACAAAGTGGCAATGTAGCCTTGCGGGTCATAACTCATCAGGCAAGTGCGGCTCAGGTCGCTGCCCGAGGTATCCAGTTTCATGCCGGTCAGTTCTTCGTAGTGCAGCCTCACCAGTTCGTAAGCCTCCTTGTGACGCTCTGCCGAATATTCCACATGGACTATCACCTTGAATCCGTCTTTGGGGCTTCGGAAGCTGGCCAGGGTGTGGGGGTCGGCGTTGCACACGGTGCGCAGCAGGTCTATGGCATGCAGCGCGTGGTCAAAGTCCAGGGTAATGAGGCCGGTGCCTTCCATCAGGTTCTTCACGCTGTGTCCGCCGTTGAACACGCCCGCTGAGGTGAAGGCAGGCAGGCGGGCTTTCAGTATGTTTGCCGCCTGCACATCGCCGTCTTCCATATAGTGGCGGATGGCGTTTACTTTATCCTTCAGTTCGCCGGTAATTATGCCTCTCAATATATTGATAAGAGAAACTTGAACGCATTTTACCGAGTTGTTTACTTCATACAGGGATACTTTAAATTCTTCAATAGGTTTCATTGTTCTATGTTTAATATTTATATTCTTAAAACTGAAGCAAAGGTAGTGGTTTACAAAAAGGATATAGACAAAGAAATCTATTTTATAACCGGAATTAATTTATGATAAGCGCCTAATAATAAAGCGATAATGTTTTTACGAAACAGGAATTAGTGTATATCTTTATATTTATAATATGAAACATTTTTTCTAATAAACACAGATCGAGGTTCACCACAGGTTGCGCCTTCCGGGGAGAAGCCCGGGAGGCGGCATGTTTTTACTTGTACTTATACTTGTGTTTCACCATTCTCTGCAAGATAGCCTTTGATTCATCATCGGGTATGTCACTTACAAATGCCTTGTGAAACCATTCTACAAAGCCATAAGTCACAATGTCTTCCGTCCATTGGTTAAACTCACTGATATAGAGGTATATGTCTTCTACAAAAGCTATAAAACTTTTCTTTTTATCTTCCATTTGCCTACCTGCCAGCTCCAGGTGCAGGCGGTGGCGGCGAAAAAGGATTTTTACTTCTGATTCCAGGGTTACACTTTTGCTCAGCAAAAAATGCAGATCTTTTACTTCGCCGGGGGTCAATGGCGTCTTTTCTTTGACCAGTTGCTTCATGATGACAGTGGCTGCCTCTAAATGAAGCTCTAATTCGGACTTTTTACGTCTCATTTTTTAGTTAATTAGTTATTGTTATTATTCAAAAAAGCTCCGGCACCGTGAGATGTCAGAGCGTAATTGCCTTTACATATACCATAGGGAAGCTAAAATTTGTTATCACTTCCCCATAAGGGCGGAGTATGGGGGATAGTTACTTTAATTTTCAGCGCCTGCCAGTCGTTGCAAGATGCGCTTCACCAGTTGCTGCATACAGAAGGGTTTTTCTATATATTCTTCTTGCGTCAGCATTCTGCCGCCGGGGGTAAAGAAGGGATATTCTCCCATATCTACCACATAGAGAATGGGGATGTGGCGGATATCTTCCTGCTGCGCCAAGGCGGATGCCACTTCAAAGCCGTTCATTTCCGGCATATAGAGATCCAGCAGAATGAGGTCGGGATGTTCCCTCTCTGCCTGATGCAGGGCATCGCACCCATCGGTAGAGGTGAGCAGATGGCAATGGTCTCGCTTTAGCAAGACTTTAAATAGCAGCATATCCGTGGGGATGCAGTTTGCTACCAAGATGGTGTATTTTGATAAAGCCATGTTTTTATTTCTTTTGTTTTATTATTATCATTCTTGTTTAAAATGCTGCAGGCAACACTGTAGGGGCGGAATATTTTCCGCCCGATAATGGTTCGCTTTGTGTATACGGGCGGAAAATGTTCCGCCCCTACGGGGGTGTAACACTAACACTGGATGGATTCCACCAATCAGTTGGTTTATTTGTATCAGCCAAGTACTATTCTACAATCTTGTCTATATTCTCTATAAAATAAGTGGTTTTGTCACTAGTAGTATTAACAAGGGTGAGATGATTTCCTTTGAATTTTAGGTTTACACCTTCTAATAATGTCGCTTTATTTATTTCTTCACTGGGCACATACCTCTTTAAGATTGCTAAAAAACTTTGATTGTAATCGTTTGCATTTGAACTTGTACTTCCCAAGCGATACCATTTATCATTATAAAAACAGTACAATACAAGCATACTTGTTGAACCTGCAAAAGCATAATCCCCCGAAATAGCTACAGGAGGAGCACCAGAACCGGCTTTTACCGCATTCTCTATATTTTCTTCTGTTATGCCACTGGGTTCTCCTGCATTATTATAGGTAACTTTATGGATTTTGATATCATTTTCGCCATCTGCTTGGGTTATTATTTTCTTTCCGTCAGTATAACCGCGCAGGTAGTTTGCAACAGTTCCAATAGATCTTGTATTAACCCTACCGTCCGTGCCTGTAGTAAGCTTATATAATGTAACACCTGTACAAAGGATATTGTTACCTCTATCATCTTTTCCTATATTCAATTTAAACCCGTCAAAAGTACTAGTTTCAGTTGCTTCCCCAAGTCCTCCCTCCGAGGTTATCGGATAGATTTTGCAGCTTTTACTGTTATGATATCCTCCATAAACAATATAGTCTTCATTCAAAGTCAAAGCATAGCAGTGTGCCTTCTCCTTTTGTATTACATACCATCTTCCGGTAGTTGCATCCTTTTTGCACAAATAGACGGAGTCAGTAGATAGTGACACTGATTCATTAGTCGTAGTAATCCCTATACCTGCCCAATTCTTACATATATCAATAGTACGCACTTTGTAACTACCGGTTACTCTTTTTATATAATCCACTCCCTCTATCTTTTCATATACATACAATGGTACTCCCCATGATCCATATTCATTTGTCTTTTCATAGACAGTAATCGTTTTATCTTTATTGGCAACGATTAAACGCTTTTCCCAAAAAGAACTAACTTCCGTATTGGAAATAACGGTTATTGTAGGCTCAATAACCTCTACTTCCACAGCATTGACAGTCACAACAAGCGTTACCATTTTTCCGGCATCCAAAGCTAATTCTTTGTTTAGTGAACAAGTGTATTGCTTTCCGTTGCCCAAAGTAATGCTGATTTTATTTGCCGTAGTCAAAGTTTGGGAAGGCACAAGGCAATTAGCTTCCAAGCCGGGCATCCCTCCTTCTGCAGCAGCATCGGTCCGGACAGTGTACATAGTAATATCACTCGTTCCATCGGTAGCTGTCAGCTGGTAATCACTATTGGTATCCTTTCCCACCGTAGCCCCCACTTTCAGCGAACTCATTTTTACCACAGCTCCCTCTATATCTTCCGCTTTCAGACCGCCATCAGTAAAATTAACAGTGAGGCGGATGCGTGAAACCAAATGCTTAAATTCAAGATCAAGGTTATTGGCTGTACCCGCCGCCTTGATATGTGCTGCCATGTAGAGGGAAGACAAATAGTTTTCTTCCACACTCTGGTCGCCTTCTACAGAAATACTGCTACCATCGGCAGGCAAAGCCACTGCAGAAGTACCATCGGCAGAGGCAGGAAGTTTTCCATACCAGGCATATATGTCTACCAGGTTGCTTCCCACCGTTTTCAGCTTGCTCCATAAATCCTTGTTACTATCACCTAGCGCCGCCACAAACATTTCTTTCGCTGCCGAGTAGGCATATTGATATTGATAAGAATTACTATTGTACTGCCAACCTATCCCAATAGGGTCTTGATCGGTAAAAGTGGTTTTCAGTCCGTCTATAGCCACGCGTGGGGAAGCGGATACAGAGCTGATACTGGCCGTTACCCGGTGGTAGGTATCGGCAGCAGGTGTAGGAAGTTCGTTTACATCTGTGCAAGAGGCTACCAGCATGGGAAGCCATAAAAAGTAGATTGCGTATTTTTTCATTTTATTTACCGGTTCTATAGTTAAAGAGGAAGACGCCGATGGTCTTACCTGTCACTCCTTCTGTTGTTTCTTCTTTTTTCTCTGTCCATTGTGCCCAAGAGGGGGTTACTGTTGTTATCTTATTATTCAAGTTTTGACAAAGGTTTGCCCACTCTGTTATTTTAGTGCCTTGGGTTGTTGCTGTTATATTACTTGCTATTTGCCCCTCAAAATAATAATCGTTGGCAAAGGTAGCACCTGTATCGGCATCTGTACCCACCAGCCATCCGGCGGAAACGGTGGAAGAAATGTTTGCTGTATCGTCAAACTCTAAGTCGCTGATATTTGTATAGCAGTTGCTCACGCCTTTTTCTGCTTTTCCTGCCAGCCCGCCCATATAGGCGGTAACCGTGGCAGTGGGAACCAGCTGGATGGTAGCAGTAGCGCCAGTGATATTTGCCATATAGGCGGCGCTGTTATAAATACCTCCGGTGCAATGTCCCACCAATCCGCCTATATAATAGTTTTCGTTTGCTGTGCCGGGGGTGGAGGTAAGTGTACTACCTCCCACCTCTACAGTGTAGTTTGTAATGTCTCCCTCTGCTTTTCCTGCCAATGTGCCTACATAGGTGGCATTCCCACTATTCACCGTGTTATAGTTGTTTGTATCTATAAAGTATGGATACAGCAATCTGAGGTTGCTGATACTGCTTTTGGTATAGCCCATTATGCCGACGTACTTGCTATCGGCAGAGAATGCCATTGCTCCGCCGGAGAGATCGAATGTGATGCGCCATCCTTGTCCGTCTATGGGGATGGTAAGCGGGTGGGTGTCATTTCCTATGGGAGTCCAGGTTGCTTTTGCTTCCAGCTTTACTTTAAAAGATTGCGTTAGTTTGATGGTGAATACTTTGTGGCCGGTTGCGTCTTTTTCATACCAGCCGTAGGGTTCGTATATGCTATAATTATCTGTTGTGCCATCCTCTTTTTTTGGGGAGCCCGTTTGCATTCCACAAAGTTGCAAAAGCCATCAGTTCCT
>Ga0192241_10111_pt1 | contig 45910 bp, 41 predicted proteins | sample Koala_Koa27_I3_FD_131239 | JGI IMG/M metagenome (GOLD analysis project Ga0192241, IMG submission 131239) | Enriched cells from koala feces incubated with labeled cellulose particles, San Francisco Zoo, California, United States - Koala_Koa2-7_I3 ... | reverse complement strand
AGCCTTTTATTCGTATCGGCTATAAGGAATTTACACAGGAAAAGTCCGCATTCAATGCTGCCATGTCCTATACACTGAAAAGAGCCGTGACGGGTAACGGAAAAGAAATCTCGATTGACTTCAACCGGGCATTGGTTTCCATGGGAACCTTAATGCCTATATTCGAAGGAGCGGCTGCGATGAGCAATAACCAAATAACCTTTCATTGGAAAGACAACAGCAGCATGGGGAATGCTGAAAAAACTGATATTGCAATGGTGATGGTATATAATAAAGACAAGGAAGCAGCCGTTTACAATATGGAAGCAGCTTTGCGTTCTTACTGTCATACCGAATTACAACTCCCGGAAGACTGGCAGAACGATGAATTGATTGCTTATCTCAGCTTTTGCAGTGCCGACGGAAGCAGCGTGGCTAACAGCATCTGTCTGCCGATTTCTGTAACAGAAATGCCGGAAGATAAGGTAGAAATACAAACTGAATTTGTCAAAACAATATACAGAAGAATATTACCTGATATGGAAACAGCGCTCCAGCTACACACAACGGTACATTCGTTATCGGCTCCCCCTGATAAGGTTCAAAATTACAAATGCGATACTTAACCCATTATTCCCGCAATCTAATAACAAAAAAACCGGATATCTGAGAAATACACCCTCCGTATCCGGTTCCCAATGTTGACTATGTCTTTATCTGGCACTCGCCAGCATCAAAGCAGCATTAGCATCGTTCAGTTCGTAAACTGTCTTTTCGATATTGCTATCGTAAGCGTTGCTCTTGGAGTTCCAACGGGCATGACTAAGTTCAACTTCATTGTTGGCATAAGAAACGTTCATCTTGAAATAAGGCACCCAAGTTTCTTTTGAACTGTCCCATTTAGAAGCTTCCTTGCTGGTTACACGGTTTTCATTGTCATAAGTGTAGGTGTAACGGAGGTGGCGGAACAAGTGACCGTCTTCATTCTTAAAGATAGTCTTAGCGGTCATCAACTCGCCGGTCATCTCTTCGTTCTTTACGTACTGAGTAGGATTACTTGCACTTGCAGAGAAGTTCATTACACTGGCCATTACTACTGCTAACATTACAACTGCTTTAGAAATTAAGTTCGTTTTCATAATCGTTATTTTTTTATTGTTATTACTTCTTGATGTTTGAGAGGAAGTCTTTGTCAACCGCCTTCGACTATATATAGTCAATTGGCGTGCCAAAACAATAAAACACTGATTATCAACGAATATTCAATTTTAGGCGATGTTCATTTCCGGACAAGTGTCCGCATGAAAGCGGACAATGGAATGGAAGTTATAAAAAGCAAATACAAATGAATGATGAATACCTATTTTATACCTTAGGGGGTATAAGCAGGATATAGAGACAAACTATTTATACCCGATATGGTATAAATAAGAAGATAATTATTACATTTGTACCCAAACGGGTATAATATGGAATATATGAATTTAGCAAAATACGTAAAAGAGATGCGTAAGCAGTATGAACTTACCCAAGTTGATTTATCAGAAAAGTCCGGCGTAGGCCTCCGCTTTATCCGCGAATTAGAGCAAGGTAAGCAGACTTTAAGATTGGATAAGGTAAATCAAGTATTGAATCTTTTTGGAATGGAAGTAGGTGCCGTTCCAATGCCTAAAAATACAGAATTATGAATCGAGCATCAGTCCATTTGCACGATTATAAGGCCGGAACATTGACAGAAGATGAAAACGGATATACATTTTTGTATGATAAAGATTTTTTAGAATCTACTCATGCAGAAGCCATCAGTCTGACTATGCCACTAACCGACAAACCTTATCAGGATAAAGTTTTATTTCCTTTTTTTGACGGATTAATCCCCGAAGGTTGGTTACTGAATATAGCAGAAAAAGCTGGAAAATCAATCAACGAGACAGAATGTCTCTATTATTGGCATGTTGTAAAGATTGCATTGGAGCAGTCAGCATAATACCTGATTAAACAGAGGAATAATATGAGAAAATGTTTGTATTGCTATAAAGAATTAAAGAAAGGAGAAACAGATTTTCATCCGGCATGCTCCCAAAAGATGTTCGACATGAAAACACCTCCTATTTTACCATATGTAAGGAATCAATTAGCCGATTTAGCTGAACAGGTGATACGGAGTCAGACTACATTGACAGGAGTACAGGCTAAACTATCCCTGGATATTCATAAAGGAGAAAAAAATGAACCCGAACGCTTCACAATAGTCGGCCTTTGGGGACGGTATATTCTGAAACCACAAACAGATCTATATCCCCTTCTTCCGGAACTGGAAGATCTTACGATGCACTTAGCTGAAATAGCCCGGATAAAAGTAGTGCCACGCTCCCTGATACGGTTTCTGGATGGTGAACTTTGCTATATAACACGGCGCATTGACAGACGTGAAGACGGGACAAAACTCCCTATGGAAGACATGTGTCAATTAGCCGAACGATTAACAGAATACAAGTATAAAGGCTCTTATGAGCAGATAGCGAAACTTATACAACAATATTCTTCTACTCCCAAATTAGATCTCATAAACTTTTGGGAGCAAACAGTATTTTCGTGGATTACAGGAAATGCAGACATGCATCTGAAGAACTTTTCCTTGTATAGTCCAAACAAAGGGTATCATACATTAACTCCTGCTTATGACATGCTTTCAACAGCATTAGTTATGCCTGAAGATACCGAAGAACTGGCACTGACGCTGAACGGAAAGAAAAGCAAAATAAGGAAAAAAGACTTCATCACAGCCATCACTTCTTCAGGTGTCGAAGAGAAAATCATAGAGAATATCTTTAAAAAATTTACAAAAGCCCAACAAAATTGGTCGGACTTTATAAAAGGCTCTTTCCTACCGGATGATATGCAAAAACAATATATAAGTCTTATAAACGATAAATTATCCATTATAGTGTGAGGGAAGCCCCAATAACTTCCCTCACACTACAATATCAGCCAGATATATTATCCCTACCCGATTCTCCCTTTATTTTAAGAGAGCATCAATCTTTGCCACCGTCTTCGGATAACTGGGTCTCAATCCACTGCCGTAATCCACAATGATCCCATCACGATTAATCAAAAGGAATTGAGGTATGCTGTTCATATCCCAATGACGCATGATACGATGATAATCGTCAGCAGTCGCCCAATCTTCCGAATAGATGCATTCAATGTTCTTCCCCTCCAAAGAGAAACGTTCCAGAATCTTTTGATATGCCTCCCGCTCTCCACTTCCACAGATACTTACCATTACAACATCATCGGGCGAATAACGCTTCCGCAATTCCTTTAAAGGCTCCATTTCTGCCAGGCAAGGTGGACAAATAACTCCCCAGAAATCAACATAAATCACCTTACCGGCATACTTCTCCAAAAGGTTGTATACAGGTATCATAAACGGCATTTCTTTCTGTGCAGTTGCCTCATCGGCATTATTGCCATAGAGCATATAATGGGATACTTTCTCGGGAGATTTTAGAAAACTGGCTTTATCCTGATAGAATTCAAGCAGAGGTTTTCTCAGATAAGGTGCTTTTACAATAGAATCTAACAGAACTCTGTTATCAGTTAAATAAGTCGTATCGTTATCATATAAAGTCTTAGCTATGGGGTAGAGAGATAAATACGGCAAGATGGCACGATTCTTACCAACCTCGACAATATCCTTGAACTCAAAATCACGCTTTTCTCTCCTGATATGGTCAAAATAGAGGAACCTTTGAACTATGTCAGCCAGAGAAAACTGACTGGCATAAACAGTCTGTTCGTAAAAGAGAGGATCAAGCTCTGATAATAGTGCTTTATACCGACTGACATCCTTACCATTTGCCGCTTGTGACATGGCATAGTTAAAAAGGGAATAATAATAATCTATCGACAGTAAGTCTGCCGTATATTTCTCAACTTCCGCACCGGGAGAATGCTCCTTCAGAAAGTCAGTACGACGCTCCTGACGACTGGCATACTCTTCTTTCAATTCTTTTTCAAATTCTTCAAAAGTAGCATTATTACCACCTAAATAAGGTCCCCTATAATATCCACCTGTGGTAAAAAGAGCCATATACTGATTCAGTGTACCGGAAGTTCCGGTAATACGGGGATTCAGTAAATCACTGAAATCAATTTCAACATGCAGGCTATCACCCGGGTGTACATACAAGTGTTCCGCATAATTGCGAAGAACAACCTCGCGCGTTGAAGCATAAGGACTAAAACGAAAACTGAAAGTACCGTCATCTGCTATAGGGGAAGTATATATTGTTTCCAGATAAGGCATACAGGGAAGCACAAGTTTTACCTCCTTTTCTTTCGGATATACCTCCCTATTCAATACACGACCCGAGATTATCACCTCTTTTGCCAAATCCTCATTATCTTCCTGTGCTCTACAACTGAGGATAGATAGAAAAGCAAACAGTAAGCATAGATGTTTCATACGTATTTTTTATTAGCGTCCAACAATTAACCGTTCATCCACAAAGATATATTTTTTATCCTTAGGGTAATAAATCTATTCAGACTCTATAACATTACAATAACCATCCGTTATCGAAATTAATTCATAATGGTATGAAAATGAATTCAAGATTACTGATGACCTTTTGCTAGTTTACTGATAATCAACCAATAGTATTTACCAATGGGTTACTACAAGATGTAAAAGCATTTACTGCCGTATGTAACGTCCTTTACCCCTTATTGTAACGCTCTTTACCTCGGTATGTAACGAGCTTTACTTCGGCATGTAAATGGAGTTACCGTGCGGGATAAACAGAGTTTCCATAAAAGGAAACAACTATGTACTTATAGGAAAAAAGGAATAAAGGAGTGATAAGGTGATAACCATACGCTGCTTTTTAGTTCAGCTCTTAATATTTAGTTACATTTACAGCCTCAACGTAACCAATATATACAATATGGAACCGGACTTAGAGAAGATAGTAGAGCAATATGGCACAATGATATCCTCCATATCGCACCGCATGATACAAAACAAGGAAGTAGCAAAAGAAGCCGCCCAGGAAGTCTGGTACGAAATTATCAGGAGTATCGGCTCTTTCAATGGCCAGTCTGAGTTATCTACATGGATATACACAATATGCAAACGTACCATACTGCGCTATGTCCGGAATGAAAGAATCGCCACCATGAACGAATTGAAAGAGTTCCGTAATCTTCCCGCCATTGATCCAGCCGAACAGGACAGAGACGAACACGAATGGATAAAAAATGCTGTGACTGGTGCCTGACAGCCCAACTCCATTGTTTAACCAATGATGCCCGACTGATATTCATATTCAAGATAAACCTTAACCTTTCCCACAAACAGATCAGCGAAATCATGGGTATGACGGAAGACAATATCAGACAGATTTCTTCCCGCTCCATCAACAAGATTACCCACTTCATGGATGGCACCTGTCCGCTATATAACCCACAGGGGACTTGCAAATGCCGGATATGTAAGCATGTCACCTCACTCAATTTAGAAAAAGAATATACAGCCGTAAAGAAGATTATCCGTCTCGTCGATATTTATCAGAGATTTGAGAAAGAACTTCCAAGAAAGAGTTACTGGGAAAAAATAATGCCCTGAGTTGTCACAGAACGAAAGACTTGCTCACTAACTACTATGTATAACTTAAAAACAAATGAATTATGAGTAAGATTAATTTTCTAAAAGAACAGATCATCGAATCACGGAATTTTGTAAACCGCCTGGTATCCGAACTCCCGGAAAATCTATGGTACACCATCCCTGAGAACACCGATTCTAACTTTGCATGGCAGATCGGACACCTGATTATCAGCCAGAACTTCCATGCCATAACCTGCATTACAGGAAGAAATGAAGAAGTTTACAAACTCATTCCGCTTATTGATTACATAAAGATCTTCAATGGGATGGGGACCTTACATCGCTCCGTCGAGAAGGACTTAATCCCCACAACAGAGTTAAAAAAGCAATTAGATGCCGTTCACGAGATTTGTATCCGCAACTTATCCCTGCTGGACGACCGTATCTTATCGGAGAACTTAGAACCTATTCCTTTCAAACATCCGGTTGCCAATAATAAGTATGAGGCGCTGTCCTGGTGCTTCAAACACGAGATGTGGCACAGTGCCGAAATGGAAGCGATAATACGGGCATTAGGGCACCCTGTCAAGTGGATGTAATTGGGTACATCGGCACAATTAAAAATTGTATAGCAGTTCTTCCAACGTAACACCACTATCCGCTCCCATCTTTTCCATACGGATACGTTTCAGGCGTTTCTTCACGGAATCCCGCTCCAGATGCATCACTTGTGCCATACTCGACTGAGACAATTGCATTTTCACCATGCAGCAGTAACGCAAGTCGTCTTTATTGAGACTTGGGTAAGTCTGCTGCAAGCGTTTCGTAAAGTTGTCGAAGATAATATCAGCATTCTGCACAATGTCATCCCAGTCTTCATCTGAAAGGATGACATTGCCGCCCTTCTCTAATTCTTGTACCACCTTCTGGCTTAATCTCCTGAAAAAGGTTTCCTTCAGCTTTGCTTCTTTTTGTTCCATTTCCACCATGCGGCGAAGACTCTCGGAAGTGGCCTTACGTTGTTGCTTCAGTTCCTTTTCCTGTTGCACGAGCTGATGTTGCTGCGCCATCAGGCGATTACGGTTACGGCGATAGATGAAATATACCGCACTTGCCACCCAAACCAACAGCAAAGAGATTGTGGTCATCCAATACACATTACGCTGCCTTTCCGCAGCCCGGGTGCGCCAATACAGGTTTTCTACCGAGAGCTGTTTGTGTTTGTAAAGCTCTTGCAATGCAATGGCTTCCTCAGTATGACGATACTTTCGTATGGTATCGGATAATTCAATAAAGCGTTGTAGCATAGGATAGGCATCTGAAGCACGGCCCATTTTATGATATATTTTCGACATATTATTATAGGCATCGGCCACCGAAGAAGGCTCCGGACTGGAGATAACTTTCTGAAAATAGTGATATGCCGAATCATATTGTCCCAGTTTTCCAAACAACTCCAACTTTACTCCATAGAGCGAAAGAATTCTTGCAGTATCTTTAGCCGGACGAAGAGCTATTGATTTATTTATATAATCCAGTGCTTTGGCAGGCTCTCCTTGCTGAGAATAGATACTACCCAGATTTGTATAGATGAAAGGAAGTTGCCGAGGAACAGAATCGGCTAAAGCCGCCTCATAGGCCGCCTGAGCATAGTAAAGGGCGCTATCCAATTGGTTCAGAAACAAATATCCGGTAGAAATATCGCACAAGGCCATATTCTTATAGAACATATTTCCCAAATCCAAAGCCGCCTTCAAGGCTTCTTTGGAATAACGTACCTTGCCGGAATATTCTTCCTGGTTCAAGCAAACAACTCCCAACCAGGTATTCACCCGGTAGAGCTGCTCATGATTACCACTATTTTGCAGGAAAAGCAGAGCTTTCAGAAAAGATTGCATGGCATCGCTCATCCGGTTAAGCCGTCTGTCCAGATGTGCTTTGCAGTAAAGGGCCCGTTCGGCATAAAGAGAATCGCCCGATTGGCTGAAATATTTAATTGCCGGTAGCAGCAGGGTATCTGTAGCTGCATTCAACTGTTGTTTCCTGTGGACTGCCTCGGACATCAGTAAGGCATAAAGTGCATAGTCGCGTTTCGATAAGTTATGCACCGGTTCTTTAATCTCATTCATTACGGTTATGGCGCTATCCGTCTCCCGCTCCGCCATCAGCTTCTCCACCAAGGACACGCGATTATCAGGACCGCACGAAATCAACATACTACCCCATAGGATTATCCCTATCAAACTCTTCAATCTCATCTTCAATATCGTGTTATTCGTACGAATCCATCATCACTTCTCCAGTCTCTCCATGAATCAATATCACTCTGGCCATATCCGGCTGAATGGAATCGCGTATATCAATCTCCCACACCGGAATACCTTTTTGCCCGTCTATATACTGATTTACACTGACATGGGTGGTATCCGATAAATTAATATTCCTCAGTTTGGCAAAGATATAAATATCTCTCCATGTATACTTAAAAGCTTTTTCACTTTTTTCGTGCAAGCAAGAGTCAGGCGCCTGTGTCTGCTCATCTTCAGGGAAACGAATTTCTACTTTTTCCGATATTTTTGTTGCGGCCACCGAACTGATCTTCCGTATTACTCCCCATCCCAGCCAGCCATCTTCCAACTCTATTTTAAGATAGATACCTCGTTCACCGCTGAGCCGGTATGCAGAGTCAATGGGTAAGTAGATGCGAGTGTAACGGTCACCTTGTATAAATATCTCCCCGTAAGAAAATGTATTCAGCAACCATGCACCAGAACGGGGAATGTAACTCTTACGCGTCCTGTCGTGTGGAGCGATATTGACAATTATATACTCACGGGTCTGCATTCCAGAAGTAAAGCAACTGTTCAGCCAGAACAGAAAGACAACCAGCACATTGGTACATAATCCCACTACAATACCTCCATACACAAAGGCAGAGACGAAGTTTCTCCAATGATACCACTTCCCAGTGCTTTTCTTATAGATATAAACCATGCAGCTACACATCGTTATTGCCATAAGGAGAATAACGATTTTCCGGTTCAATCCTAAATAGCTGCCGGAAGAAAATGCAGTATGCATCAGCATTTCCTCTTCTATATACCACATCCTGCAATGCAACAGGAAAAGAAAGACAAAGACAGGCACCAGGATTTTCCATAGTGCCGTTCTTTTCTTCGGCTGCTGTCGGGAGGCATCTTCGCCATGAACCGGTTGCTGTTTGGGTCTAAATTTCTTTCTGCTCATAAATACGGAAAGACGAAGTTAGCATAGGAGTATTTTCACATAACTGAAACCTGCTTTTCAGTATGGCGTACAATAATAAAGAATCAATCGTTTTCTGCATCTTTAAGCATCTGTCTAATTACATCTGCATGATCGAGATAATCATTTCCTGATAAGGTCAGGACATTGGTCAGACCGATAATATTGCTGTCAGAATCATAAGAAGTCAGTAGGCAATACATCTCTTGCCCTAATTTATCCTCTTCCACATGAATCTGAACCGGTGCGCTGTATGCTCCGGGCAACTCTGCCAGATACTCAAAGTCTTTTCTGAGAAATGCTTCCAGGATTCTGTTTATATCGGTTTCATCGCGTTTGAACTTCTTCAAACCTACCTCTTTTATCTTACCCCCACTCTCGCTATTATAATAATCGAAATTGCTCAAATACGCTGCAAGCAGACATATTAATACAACAATTACTCCGACCGTCCGAACCAACCAACCCGCTACAGGGATAAAACCAGGAAAAATAACAATAATAACAGCAACTACAGCCAATCCATAATAAAGCATCGGCTTAACATTGTTCTTTCTTTTTTTCAAATTTCACCGGGTTTGCTGCATAGAATTCACCCATATAGCTTGGGTAGAGTTTTGTTTGTTATAATGATTAATAATAGTTCTATCTTTTCTATTAATTGCATTGAAACAAAAATAAAAAGTAACCTGTAAACAATGAAACAATCGTGGGGGATAAATGAAGGGGACAAGTAATATTATAAAACACTGTTTATCAAAGGATAATAATATATATAGGATGGACAAATCAGGGGACATTTATATTAAAGAGCTAATTTCATCAATGGCTTTGCACAAAGAATCAATAGAAAAACAGCATTACCTCCTCTCAGGTATATATTCGTTATCTTGTCTCCATATTTTCACACATCTCTACTTTCCTAATATCCTCCTTAAGCGGAATAATAGCCTATTCCAGTAATCGGATATTTTCTTTGGTGCCAAGATAATATTAACTTCAAAAAGGAAAATAGCTTTTTCACAGCTTATATTTAAAAATAAACCGGGATGATGAGATTTCTATCTCAATCATCCCGGAATTTATACCCTAATTACTGATGTTTTATTTTGTACTTGCCAACATTAAAGTAACATTATCATCATTCATTTCATAAACAGTCTTTTTAATATTGCTGTCGTAAGCGTTGCTCTTGGAGTTCCAGCGGGCATAGCTAAGTTCAACTTCACTGTTGGCATAAGAAACATTCATCTTGAAATAAGGAACCCAAGCCTCTTTTGAGCTGTCCCATTTAGAAGCTTCTTTGCTGGTCACGCGATTTTCTGTATCGTAAGTGTAGGTGTAACGGAGGTGGCGATACAGACGTCCGTCTTCGTTCTTAAAGATAGTCTTTGCGGTCATCAACTCGCCGGTCATCTCTTCGTTCTTCACATATTGGGTAGGATTACTTGCATTTGCAGAGAAATTCATTACACTTGCCATTACTACTGCCAACATTACCACTGCTTTAGAAATTAAGTTCATTTTCATAATCGTTATTTTTTTATTGTTATTACTTCTTGATTTTTGAGAGGAAGTCTTTGACAACCGCCTTCGACAATATATAGTCAATTGGCGTGTCAAAACAATAAAGCACTGATTATCAACAAATATACGATTTCAAGCTATGTTCATTTCCGGACAAGTGTCCGCATGAAAACGAACAGTAAGGACAAAAAAATATTCGAGACACAGTTTAGTGCCCCGAATAATTATAGTAATCGAATAGCCGGAACTATACGTTTTCTTCCAGCATCAGTCCCACACCTTTCACCGTTTTAATGCTGACTGATGAATCTTCAGCTATCAACTTACGGAGTTTCGTAACGAATACATCCAGGCTGCGGGAAGCAAAATAATCATCTTCCGTATTCCAGAACTTATCAAGAATGGCTTCGCGGCGTACTACATCACCTCTGTTCTCACAAAGCATTTGCAACAGTCCGGCTTCACGGGCGGTCAATGTCTTGTTTTCACCGGATGAATGTTTCAATATGGCGTGCGTAGCATCAAGTACATATTCCTTTCCAATCTTGTAACATTCGCTTTCGTCCTTACTCTTTTCACCTTTGGAGAGTTTCAACAAAGCATGAATATGGGCATCCAGTTCTTCGGGAATGAAAGGTTTCTTGATATAATTGTTGGCTCCCAACTCATAGCCTTTCAATACATTTTTGGGAGAAACCAAACCGGAAGAAAAGATTATAGGCGTCTCTTTATCCACCTCACGGATACGCTTCACCATCTCATAACCATCCATGACGGGCATTTCTATATCCGAGAGAATGACATCGGGACGGTGTTCCCTCCACATTGCCAATCCTTCTTCACCATTGGCGGCTGCCAACACTTCATAGCCCTCTATGATATCTTCCAATCCGCTCTGAACGATGTAACGCAGGCTGGGATCGTCCTCAACTAACAATAACTTTATTGTATCCATGTCTTTGATATGAATTGTATTAACTTTCTATACTATAAATTATCAATTAACCTTCGCTCTTCCAATTCTTGCTTAAGCGTTTTCACAAGTTGCTCCTCCGAAGGTAAATAAATCTGGTATTTACTTGACAATATGGTAGTGTTATTTTCTGGTAACGAATAACGAACTACCATATTATTTTTATCTGCACATAGCAATATCCCGATAGTAGGATTCTCTTCCGGAAGTTTTTCCTCCCGATCATAATAGTTCACATACATCTGTAACTGTCCTATATCCTCATGGGTTATCTTCCGGGTTTTCAGCTCTATAACAACAAAACAGCGCAGCAGACGATTATAAAAAATCAAATCTGCAAAGAATTCGTCATCTTCAAGTAGCAGACGCTTTTGCCGGGCCACAAAAGAAAAACCATTTCCTAATTCTAACAAGAAATCCTGCAAATGGGTAATCAATGCCTGTTCAAGGTCTTTTTCATAATATGCCGCTTCCTTTTTCAAACCAAGAAACTCTAACACCATAGGATCTTTAATGATTTCCAAAGGAGTCTCTGGGATACGCTCTCTACGTGCTACAGCCAAAACAGCCTCCTTATCATTACTTAATAACAAACGTTCATAAAGGCCTGAATTGATTTGGCGTTCTAACTCACGCGCTGTCCAACAATTGTTCATCGCTTCCAGTTCGTAATATTCCCGCTTATCCGGATTATCTATTTGAATAAGAAGCCTATATTGAGTCCAATTGAATTGTGAACGCAGTGCGTTCACAATTGGATAAGTTTTATAAAATTGGCGGCAGAAAGCCAATTGACGATAAGAAAACCCACTGCCAAATTCCGGGACAAGCTCCTTAGAGAGATTTTTCAGCAAGTAAGCTCCATAATCGGCACGCTCCTTTCCATCTTGTTCCTCTTCAAAAATACGCTTCCCAAGTGTCCAATACATCTGTACACGACAGAAGTCTACACTTCGTACAGCATTAGTGCGTGCCTGCTGGATGATTCCTTTGATTTCTGAAAGAAAATCTACCTTTAATGACTTATCTAACTCCATCTTTATCAGTTATGATATCAGCCACAAAAGTAATAAATTATTCGTTAACCCGAAGATAACATTGCGATATCATTCATTCTTATTCTGATTACCGCAAGCATGTTCTTCACAAAAGGATATGCCCAGCAGGCAGAAGTCCTTACGTTGGGAGTCTTCCACTTCGAATTTCCCAATCTGGATGTGCAACAAGTATCCGAAGAAGACCAGATAGATGTACTATCTCCTCAATATCAAAGGGAGATAGAGTTAATATCCAAGAAACTGGCACAATTCAAACCGGATGCCATTGTCATTGAATGACCCTTATACAAACAGTCAGAGATAGACTCTCTCTATAACTCATACCTTACCGGCAAGCATGAGCTGAGCAGAAACGAAATTCAGCAGTTAGGTTTCAGAATAGCCCGAATGTACAATGCCAAGATATACTGTGCAGATGCCTAGGGAGCACACACTACCTATCAAGAAAGATTTAGGAAACTATCTTATCAAGCATTTCAAGTATGAATCCGTCAAAGGCGATTATACCGGAACAGATTTTGAATCCGGAAGATGGTTCAACCGGAATCTAAGGATACTCAGGAATATCCAGCGGATTCCCGGTACCGCCGGCAAAAGGATATTGGTTATCTTCGGCGCAGGACATCTGAACATCCTGAACTATCTGTTTGAATGTTCGCCCGAATACAAGCTACTGAATATAAACGATTACCTGAAGTAAATATCTGCTTCTTCTACCTTATCGGAAATGAGAACTTTGGCGGTCTAATCGTAGGGCCGCCACCAAAGTCACCGCCGCCACGATTATCAAACACCGCACTACGCAGAATCTCGTATATTATTCCGCCTACATCCAGCCCCAGCTTAAACTTCTCGAAGCGATAATAAGGTATCACAACGGGAACCGTCTGCCAACCTCCACGCATGGCATCGTAATAGCGCTGGGCACCTACCTCCACACCAAAACGTTCGGACATGTCAAGAGACATCGTAGCACCATAACTATTAGTGCTCATCCCATAAGAATTACCGATATCATACGAACCGAAGACATTGAAAGCAACCCGGTCGGAAGCACGATAAGTCAGCCTGCCCGCAGTACTGAAGGCTTGCCCGGTGATGTGAGACATATTTATCTTCATGGCATTGGCACGAAGTTGCAACGATAGCCGATCATTAAAGATATGCTGATATCCTAACGAAGCATTATTGAAACGCCCGATGCCCGGAACACTGGTCTGGCTTCCGGAACCGAATACCGCTCCATGAGGAAATTGCCTTAATACGCCTCCTGTGTTATAATCGCCCCGGAATAGCGGAGAAGGATTTATATAATAGGGGATACGGAGTTCCTCTTTCAAGGAGAAAGAAGGTAAATCACCTAACTGTATAGGATTTATCAAAGGGTATACGGTCTTTTCGGGAAGCAGGTTGATGGATGGAAGCTGAAATGCAGCTTTCGGCTTTATCAACATGCTATCAAGAGTGAAGCGTGTACTATCTTCCTGTGCAGAAAGCAACTGCAAACCAGAAATGAACAGAAAAAATAATCCCCAACGAATTGGGAGCCAAGATATGCCAACCCTGCGTGTCATAATCTACCTCCTTTGTTTTTTACGGACTCTGTACACAAAAATAGTAAAGGCCTATCTGAATAACAAATAGTTGGGCACATTTCATCTTTGCCAACAGGCTTTTTTAACGCAAGGGGAATTGTAGCGTAAATTCACTGTAACTCCCTTCCACACTTTCTACCTTCACCATACCACCGTGGGCACTCACCACCTGCAACACATAATTCAATCCTAACCCAAAACCTGATGCACCCGTCTTACGACTGCCGGAAGCAGCCCTCTCGAACTTATTGAATATCTTATGCTGTTCGCTCAAAGGAATGCCAATACCGTTATCATGCACTCTAACAATGGTTCCATCCTCTGTCTTTTTACCTGAAAGAATAATCAGAACCTCTTCATTAGAATACTTGACGGCATTGTCCACCAGGTTGGAAAGTATCTCACGCAGACAGAAAGCATCCGCATAAACACTACATCCTTCTTCACAATCGATATCGAAATGAATCGTCTTCGCTGCTTTCAACTGATACTTTTCTGCTATATCCCGTAACAACGGCCTTAAGGCAACTTCTTCTTTATGTAGTTCCAATTCCCCACGATCTATCTCTGTCAGCATCACTACGCGATTGGAAAGTGTCAACAGATGTTCGCACTCATCTCCCATTACTTGCCTGTAACGGACCAGCTTCTCAGGCTTATCCGCCAACTTACCACTTGCCAGGATATGCGCTCCCATCATGACAGACTGCAACGGTGACTTCATATCATGTATCATGGAGTAAGTAAAGTCCTTCTGAAACTGCTCCAACCGACGCTGTGCCCGCAACATACGTATCTGAAAGAAAACACAGAGAGATACGAAAAGGAAAGCAATAAGCAGCGGCACCTGCATATACCATGTGGTACTCATAATAGTACGTTGTGGTGAACGAACCACGGCAAAGATGCAACTCGTACTATCCTTATCCAACGGAAACAACCGGGTAGTAATATCCCCGAAGTCAACAGTCGGACTACCTGTATAAAGTATCAACTCCCGGGACGGATACTTGATCCAACGGATATCCGCCCTATCCGGAAAGCCTGTTTCCAAAAGCTGTTCTCTGAAAACACTGTCGGCAAACTGCAAGGAGAACGGAATGGGCACACGGCTACGCAGACTAATCGTATCCTGTATATCATAAGCCATCTTTACGCGGAAATCTTCATCAAACTTACTGTAAAGATGTCGTATGATACTCAACTGTACCCGGTAACGATAACCTTTCTCCAGATATACTTTATAAAGTTCATTCATCATACGCCGCGGATAAGGGAGAAATTCTCCCGGTGAACTATCCCAATTAAAATCAGGATTAGCCTTAGTGAAAAGCGGATACCTATGTAAGTCTGCCTCCCGGTAAAAAGCCTCTTCCAATTGCTCCTCCGCCTGATACCGTATCTTTTGAGATGTAGTATAATACAAATATCCCGACCAGACAGCCAACAACAGGAATACTCCCGCCAGGCTGACTATAGAAATTGCTTTAAGAGAAACAGGCCTGCCTGTACTTCCTTGCCGGTTTTCTGCTTTGGCATGTGCCAGAGTAGCATTGGTTCTCTCAAAGAGTACGTTGCTTTGTGCCTCTATCTCTTGCCAGTTTTCTGTGGTGATCAAGTTCTTCATCCGGCTGACGGGATGTTTCATTTCTTCGGCCAACGTATAGAAGTCCTGTTGTTGTTTCTGCAAGTTATGCCGTTGACGGAACACCGACTTCATCTGTACAATCAAGGCATAAACAGCCGTACCCAGCAATAGCCATGTAATGAATGACAGTAACAGGAGTCTCTTCTCCATCTCCTTGGCAGGGAAAGAAAGAATGGCACGGACAGCCTCCCCACGGGATTTAAAGGTAAAAGCAGTTTCAGAAGTAACAGCAGCAAAGTTACGGATGCTTACCTGAGGATTGGTAGTTGCCAGCACCTCATTTGTATTTACATTAATTCGCTCCACGGTCAGCGTTCCATCCATGTCTAACTTCCGCAACTTATTGTGCAACACGCTATCTATGGTGGCTAACGGAATTTCTTTTATTCCATACACCCGTTGCAAAGCCTGTGCCACTTGCTGGGAAGTACGCTTATTCCTTTCATTCCCATCAATCCGCTTGTATTTAGGATTGGGTGCATACGCTATGATAGCTATTGAATTATCAGGATAAGGAAGGTTGTTCACCAAATTATCCACTGCCTCCGTGAAAGACATCCAAAAACACCTGTTCAGTAACTTCTCCGCTTCCTGCATCTGTGCATGGAAAGCATAAAGCATTCCGCCCAACTGTATCAACACAACAGCAACCAGACTCACAAGCGAAAGAGAGATGACAGTACGTAATTTCATCTTATCCGTTTATATTCGCCTGCAAAAATAGCAAATAACTATGGATCACGAGTAATGTACTACTTTTTATATGCGATGAGAATGCGTTCTTTCCAGCCAATGGCAAGGTACGATGAAAAGAAACGAACGGAAATCAGCATCTCACTGATTAAAAGAGGAATATAAAAATACATACAACTCTAAAAAATACGAAGTCGCTCATGTATGCAACCTCCCTCTATGTATAGCAAAGTAAAAGCCATCAAAAAAAGCTTGTAAAAGGAAATAGCCATATTTTGGAGAATTTGTCTATTTTTGCACTCATAATAAGTCATATTGCTGCAAACTATTTATATAGGGAGCTTAAGCAAAGATTATCGTTGAATTGACATAAAAACCACAATTATATAATATATCTAATTTTATGAAAACTGAAAGAATTGTTTTTTTAGACTATCTCCGGGCGGTTGCTTGTTTTATGGTCATAATGGTGCACACATGTGAAGCATTTTACTTTAACCTCGACGGTATCAATTTTGCAAATAATGCAGACCGTTTGTGGGTTTCTTTTGTAGACAGTGCCCTGCGCCCATGTGTTCCACTATTTGTCATGGCTTCAGCTTATCTGCTAATACCGCTTAAAGATAACACACTCAACTTTTTCAAACGTCGTTTCACAAGAGTCCTGATTCCATTCATCGTATGGAGCATTATCTATGCCTTGCTTCCCATGAGTTGGGGTGAAATCAGCTGGAACGAATCGAAAGTATTGCTAACAACATTTCTTTATAATTTCTCATCCAATGCCATACATCTCTGGTTTATCTATATGCTTATAGGTATTTATTTGTTTATGCCCATTCTTTCACCGTGGCTCAAGCAGGTAGGAAAAAAAAGAAGAACTCTTTTTCTTAGGTCTTTGGTTCCTTACCACATTCTGGAATTACATAAAACTCATTGTTCCGGGTGGTGAGATATATGGAGAATGCAGTTGGAATGATTTCCATATGGTTTATTATAATGCAGGATACATCGGTTTTCTCATTATGGCCCATTACATCCGCACTTATATAGACTGGAGCTGGAAGAAAACACTTCAAATAGCTATACCTCTCTTCTTATTAGGCTACGGTATATCTGTAATAGGGTTCTATCAATTATCTCTTACCAGCTCCGACCCTTATATAGTAGAACAACCCTGGCGTTTCTGCACACCGAACTGTGCCTTGATGACATTCGCATTATTTATTATATTCAAGAAAATTTCTTTTAGCAGCGGTATGCTTTACAAAAGTATAGCTTCTATCTCCCGCCTCAGTTATGGTATGTATCTGATGCATTATATGTTGCTCGCACTGCTTTATCGCGTGTTGGCTCCCCATTTGAATACTCCTGCAACTATTTTCGGTGTAACCACAGTAACTTACGTCGCTTGTTATGTACTGACCTGGCTATTAAGTAAATTACCTAAAAGTAAGTATATAATAGGATAGACAGACTTAAATCTTACTAAAGCTTTCCAGAGTTGCAAAGATATCGTTAACCTAATGATAACATTACGATAACATTCATCCTCATGCCCCTGCCCTATCTTTGCAACATCAAAAGTAACGAAATGTATAACTTAAAAAATAAAATCATTATGAAAGCTCTAGTATTATCAGTAGTATTCGCATTGACATCAGTAGTAAACGCAGTAAGTGGTAACAACGTAAAAGACTTCGCTTACAACAGTGAGAAACAGGAAAACGGTGTAGAAACCCAAACAGTCTATAAAGTAAAAGAAGGCAAGTACTTGGAACGCCACCTGCAATACAACTACACACATGATGAAAAAGGTCGTGTATCCACAAAGGAAATCCTGAAATGGAATCAGGACAACAGCCGCTTTGAAAAGCTGTATTGCCTCAACTTCAGCTACACCGACAACGAAGTAAACGTGGAATATGTAGCATGGAACAATAAAATCGGTGACTACACAGACGTAAAAGCAAAAGCCGTTTACCAGATGAACGAACAGGGTATAAACTACACTGCCTACAATTGGGATAAAAAGGAAAACGCCTGGAACCTAACTGTAGGACAAGATAACCGTTTTACTCTCTAACCGGAAAATAAAGCGTAAACTCACTGAAACGCCCTTCTTCGCTCTCTACTTCCACCCGGCCCTCATGTGCTAACATCACTTGCTGCACATAGTTCAGCCCCAGACCGAAGCCCGTAGCTCCTCCTTTACTGCTGCGGGCAGCAGCGACCGAACGTTCAAAACGGTTGAAGATACGTGAAAGGCCTTTCACAGGAATACCCAAGCCATTATCACAGATTTTAATCTTGCTGAAACCTTTCTCCGACTCACAGATGATATCGATCTTCACCTCGTCACGGGAGTATTTTATTGCATTATCCAGAAGATTACTCAACACTTCACGCAAGCAGAAAGCATCTGCATAAACAGTCTCACAACGATGATAGAGGGTATTAAACTCTATTTTCTTACTAGTTTTCAAAGATATCTTAGCCAATAAATCATCCATCAGCGGACGCAAAGGAACTTCTTCCTTATGCAACTCCAAATGACCTTCATCCAACTGCGTCAACATCAATACCCTGTTCAGAAGCACTGATAAATGCTCACATTCATCAGTGATCGCCAGCTTATACTTATCTTCCTTCTCCGGTTTCTCTGCCAACTTACCGCTTGCCAGAATTTGACTTCCCATTATAATGGAACTCAACGGAGACTTCATATCATGTATCATAGAGTAAGTGAAGTCCTTCTGAAATTGTTTAAGGCGGCGTTGTGTGCGCGAGATCCGCATTTGGAAATAAACACAAGCACCCATAAACAAAAAGATAATGCCCAACGGAAGAAGCATATACCAATTGGAAGCAATAATATACCGTTGGGGAGTATGTAGAATACCCTGTACACAATACGTGCTATCCTTATCCAGTGGAATCATTTGGGTTATCATATCCAGATTCGCCGCATATAGACTATCCGCATAAATCGTCTCGACACCCAACGGATACTTCATCCGGACTATGCTGCTTTTATCCGGAAGTCCCTTTTCACGAAGCACACCCGAGAAAACGCTATCGGCATATTCCATCGAGAAAGAAATGGGTGTGGGTGCCTTTGCATTGATAGTGTCCTGCATAAGATAAGCCATAGATAGCCGGGTACTCGCATCTTCATAATCATCATAATTCATACGAGTGATATAGAAAGGGGATGGTCTGACGTTATACTTCTTTTGTATATCCTGCTCACGGATAGCTTTCACCAATTTGCGGGCATAAGGCGACATACCTGTAATCTTATTAGGCATCGGATATTTCTGGTCAAGCAAAAGTGAGGCAAAGCGATGGTAAGTTGTTTCACGAAAAAAGCCTCTTCAAAACTATCCTGCACCTGAAGTTCCAGTTTTCTATAACCGATGCGGTACAAATATACTGACCAGATAGACAATAAAAGGAATATTCCCACCAGAGTGACAATAGAAAATGTTTTCAATGAAATAACCCTACCGATATGCTGCAGCGATGCCTCTGCTTTCACTTTCGAAAGCATCTTCTCTATCATTGTCAGCAACGTAGCGCCGTCATTTTCTATTTCATTCCACAATTGCCCGGATACCTTTGATGACATTTCGTCGACCGGCAGACGCATTTGTTCTGTCAAGACATAAAAATCCCGCTTCTGCTCCTGCAAGTTATGTTGCTGATGGATTAATGATCTCATCTGCAACACCAGCACATAAACTACTATTCCTAATAAAAGAAGAGTAATGACGGATAATATCAATACATTACGCATCATTTCTCCGAAAGGGAAGCGAACAATGGCGCGGACAGCTTCCCCTTTTTCCTTATATACAAATACTTTTTCAGAACAGACTGTAGTAAAACCACTATTTCCTATGCCCGTATTCGTAGTTTCAAGTATTTCCCCCGTATCGACATTAAAACGTTCAATGGCTACTTCACCTTTAATATAAACACGTGAGAGTTTTTTATGTAATACACTATCCAACTCGGCCAAACAAAATTCCATGCCATAAGCTTTCTGCATAGTCTGAATTAATTGCTGAGTCAGTCGGTTTGCTTGAGCATTGATATCTTTATTCAAGCCATTAACAAAGAAAATTGATACAACGGTTCCATCAGGATACGGCAAGCGATCTTGCATTATATTCGTCATATCCGAAAAGGCCAGCGAGAAACACTCATTGAGTGTCTGTTCCGCCTCTTTCATCTGGGCTTTATAGGCATAATACATTCCACCCAATTGAATAAGGACAATAACCAGAAGGCCTGCAATGGAAAGGCGAATAACGGAACTAGCTTTCATATTGTTTGTATTTTAGCTGCAAAGGTAACAAATTATCTCGTTAACCTAATGATAACATTACGATAACATTCATCCTCATGCCCCTGCCCTATCTTTGCAACATCAAAAGTAACGAAATGTATAACTTAAAAAATAAAATCATTATGAAAGCTCTAGTATTATCAGTAGTATTTGCATTGACATCAGTAGTAAACGCAGTAAGTGGTAACAACGTAAAAGACTTCGCTTACAACAGTGAGAAACAGGAAAACGGTGTAGAAACCCAGACAGTCTATAAAGTAAAAGAAGGCAAGTACCTGGAACGCCACCTGCAATACAACTATACACATGATGAAAAAGGACGTGTATCCGCCAAGGAAATCCTGAAATGGAACCAGGACAACAGCCGATTTGAAAAGCTGTATTGCCTCAACTTCAGCTACACCGACAACGAAGTAAACGTGGAATATGTAGCATGGAACAGCAAAGCCGGTGACTACACAAATGTAAAAGCCAAAGCCGTTTACCAGATGAACGAGAACGGCATGAACTACATGGCTTACAACTGGAATGAGAAAGATAACTCCTGGAATCTGGTAACAGAGCACAATGCAACAAATTGGAACAGTACTTTGCTGGCAAACAGATAATTACTCTAACAAGAATTCTCTCTTACAGTTTCCAATGAAAAACGCGGTTGCCGAAAGATAATCTTTCAGACAGCCGCGTTTGCAATTATCACTTAAAGTCAGTCTTCGTGTTTAGAATATTCAGAGGGTAATTAATTATGTAATTAGTTTAGCCTTAGTTCATCCGTCACCTGGCAGGCAAGGTTTATGTCATTGTATATCTCTTCAAGCAGATACTCATTGTCCAGTGCCTGTTTGCGAAGACAGAGGAAGCCGTCGGGCATCACTCCCGCATAGTAAAAAGTATCTTTGCTGAAAGAGAGCATCATATCGTGCCCGAATATTTCGCGCAGACTGGTAATCTGACGCATGATTGCCGGTGTAAGTATCATACGGGCGGTCACTTCGTCATCGGCATAAACCACGAAATACTTCTCGAAATCCGGGTCTTCCAGATGAACGAAACGGGCATTATAGCGTTTCTTCAAGCCCTGGATATTCTTTGCCAGATAGCCGACCTTTTGTTCCAGATGGTCGGGCAGGATAATCGTGCTACCTTTAAAACTACGTTCCAGACGACACCAGCCAAACATTCCGCGGAAGTTATGCGCACTGCTTTCATACCTGGAGGCAAACAGCGGACGGAGCACATAGCGGTAAAGCATCACGAAATAGCCCGCTACAGAGTTGAGCTCCAACTTATTCATCAGCCCATAGGAAACCCCTATATCGGCTATATAAAGGGTACGATCCCCTCGCGGCACTTCCAGATAAGCATAGGTGGTAGCCGCCAATGCCGGATCGGAAAAAGAAGAATTAAAGAGCTTGCTACCGGATAATATACGCTGGTCCAGTTGCGAAGAGAAGGAGAAAAGAACGGATGGAAACATAGCAGACATAATGCTGCGCATGATATCATTTTCCTACCTTTGGAATTTCATAAGAGAGCGGCTGAATGCGAAGTTCAGCACAATAAATCCCATAAAAACCGGGAAAATGTATTGCGTAACCACACTGTAGTTCTCTAATCCGATGTATCCAACAAGATAGCCCCCAAACAGGACGAACATCATCCAGCAAAAGACAAAGAGATAGACTATGATGCTCAGAATACGAACGATCTTTTGCCAGAAATATACACGGGAAAGTTTGGTACGAAGCCTTTCGGAAAGGCTTCTGAAGTCAATTGATTCCATATTACATCTACTTTAAAAGTGCACTGGCATCCACATTCCGCTGTTCCTGTTCGGGAATATCAATCAGTTCTTCCTGATGATGATTCTGCCGGCCTGCCACGATGGAAGAGGGAAACATCTCAATGGAGTTATTATAGTCGGTGACCGCAGCATTATAGGTGCGGCGTATGGCTTGCAGTTGCAATTCCATATCTTCAATGCTCCTTTGCAGCCGGGTGAACTGCTCGCTTGCCTTCAGTTCCGGGTAATCTTCTACGGATAATTGAAGTTTGGAGATTAAAGAAGAAAGCTCATTACCGGTTTTTATCTGTTCACTCTCCTGTGAAGGCTGAAAAGTTCGTGAACGAAGTTCTGCGATACGGGTCAGCGTCTCATTCTCATGTCCCATATAGGACTTTACGGCAGCTACCAAATTCGGTATCATATCGTTCCGCTGCTTCAATGCCACGCAAATGCCGCTACGGCATTGCTTTACCCGATTCCGCTTTGCAATCAGATTATTGGCAGCCCAGATATACCAAAGTACCAATAAGATGATAAGGGCTATTCCGATATAAAGAAGTATTCCCTGGTTTTCCATAATTTTACTGTCTGATATAGATTAATAATAGTTGTATCGTATCTACTTACGAGAACGGAACAAAAATAAGAAGATAGACATAAAACAGAAAAGAAACAGGGGGGGGACAAATAGAGAGTCTCATTTTTATTATAAATCTTTGTTTTTCAACTGATTATTATCATTAAGCAGAGAAGAAGCAAGGGGATATTTTCAATTATAAGGGGAATAGTCCAATAGAATAACAGACAAAACTAAGGATAATGATCTAATTCATGGCGAAATAGTAATGAATCAAATGACGAGCAATACTATCTCAATTCTCCTCCTCCCCGGAGGAGGAGTACCTGAGGGGGGAGGTGGTAGGTAAGAAAAGAAGTCCTTAGGTATATGATTCATAGGCATTTCTTGCTTTACCTACCACCCCGCCCTCTGGGCACCCCTCCTCCGATGGATGAGGGGAATTGAGATACTCGATTTATATTGGGATACCCATTTACCTCATAATCATACAGAAAGGATTTGCCAGCAAGTTTTATTAGTTCTTTATACCTTACTAAAAAACACCTGTTTCTTGCATACCGACTTATGATCGTTAACCTAAAGATAACATTGCGATAACATTCCTTCTCTCCCTGCCGCCTTACCTTTGCAACATCGAAATAACCCCAATGTATCACTTAAATAATAAACAAGTCATGAAGAAATTTCAGAAAATAGGAATCGAATTTGCAAAAGGTATTGCAATCGTTTTGGCAGCTTACGTATTAATGGCCACAGTCAATCCTGCGTACACTGGACTCAAACACGCCATTGCAAATATATTCTTCAATTAATAAAAAGAACGAATGATGAAAGCGGATATCTCAATTGTACAAAGCAAGAAAGGAACCGAAATCATGGTTTCGGGAAATAAGATCAATAAGTATGGAATACTGGCTGCAATCCTTTTTACAGTACCCATACTGCTCTTATTCCGGTGGATACATGGAGAAGATATGGCTCATGTATCATTTCTGATATTCTGGTTGTGTGCCCTGGCAGGCTTTGGAGTAAATCTATTGCTTCATGCACTTTTCTTCGGAATCTTCTCGCCCAAAGGTTTCCGGTCCATCTCTTTCGTAAAGCATAAGGGAGGCATACGTTTCTGCCACTGCAACGAACCCATCAGAATGTGGCAATATCGCACAACCTGTTTCTTACCTATTCTGTTGTTAGGCATCCTTCCGCTTTTGTATGGCATGGCAACAGGGAATTATTATTTCACATTATTCGGAACATTCTTACTTATCGGTAGCATGGACGACATCTGCATCCTTTGGAAACTGCGTTCATTCAGCAAAGATGCATTTATCAACGACTGTTCACAGGAGTTGCGATTCCACATATGGTAAAGTCAGGATCGTGCCGGAAAATAAAGAGTAAACTCACTGAAACGGCCTTCTTCACTCTCCACCTCTACCCTGCCCTCATGTGCCAGCATCACTTGCTGCACATAGTTCAAACCTAAGCCAAAGCCTGTGGCCCCTTTACTACTACGTACTGCCGCCGCAGAACGTTCAAAGCGATTGAAGATACGCGACTGGTCTTTCAAGGAGATACCCAATCCGTTATCGCATACCTTAATTTTGCAAACTCCCCTTTCCGACTCACAGATAATGTCTATTTTCACCTCTGCACGAGAATACTTGATCGCATTGTCCAATAAGTTTCCCAGCACTTCACGCAGGCAGAAAGCATCCGCATAGACCGTCTCACAACGATGATAAACCGTATTGAATTCCACCCTCTTACCGGCTTTCAGAGAAATCTTCGCAACCAGATCATCAATCAACGGACGCAGGGAAACATCTTCCTTATGCAACTCCAAATGCCCTTCATCCAATTGTGTAAGCATCAATACCCTGTTCGATAAAGCCAGCAGATGCTCGCTCTCTTCCGTCATCACCAGGCGATATTTCTCTTCTTTTTCAGGTTTACCCGCCAGTTTCCCTCCTGCCAGCACATGTGCCGCCATCAATATGGAGTTCAACGGAGACTTCATATCATGAATCATGGCGTAAGTAAAGTCTTTCTGGAACTGCTCCAGACGATGTTGCATCCGAAGCACCTTCACCTGGCCGAAGATACAATCGAGCATTACCAGGAATGTAATCCACAAGGGAAGCAAAAGATACCAGATAGAAGTCGCCACATGACGATAAGGGTTCTTCACAACTCCCTGCACACAAAGCGTACTATCTTCTTTCAAAGGAATAAACTGAGAAGTATAATCACCATACTTTTTGGAAGCGTATCCAACCTCTGTAACCGTACTATCCGAAGAATGGAGAAACTGACGAATACCACTACGTGACTTTATGCCCAACCGGCTTAAGCGTTCCGCAAAAGCTGAATCCAGATATAGAGAAGATAAGGGCATTTCTATGCTACTTTCATTGATCTCACGTTGCATAATCAAGGCTGCACGAAGACGATAATTCTGATCAATCGTATTATAGGTATGTACCACAAACAGACGGTTTATGCTATACTCAGCCTCCTTTCCTTGTAAAAATTTCTGTTGTTCCTTGGCAAAAGGAGCTTCCTCTGGCAATTTCTGTTCTACGGGCTTTTTTCCTCCTTTAGTCTGTGAAAGGAACAACGGATAACGTTCCACCACCTCATCATAGAAAGCCGCTTCAAAGCAATCATTCACCTGATAAGCAGTCTCACGGGCAGCTGTGCGATACAAATAAGCAAACCAGGCTACCATCAACAAACAACTTGCCAACAGGCTGACTATGAAGAATACCTTAAACGAATGTTGTTTACGGGCTTGGCGTTTCCACTCCTCTTCTTTAGCCATGGAAAGTGTTTGCTCCGTCATATCCAGAATCTGCCTGCTCGATGTTTCTATGGCCTCCCACTGTTGTTCGGGAATCTGCCTGCGCACCTTACCTATCGGCAACCTCATTTTCTCCGCCAGAGCATAGAAAGCAGAGCGCTGTTCCTCAATCCCCCGGCGCTGGCTGATGATATACTTCATCTGCTGTGCCCAACTGTAAATAAGGAAAGCAGTCAATAACAGAGTAGGAAGAAACAGGAAAAACACATCCTTCACAAGTGGAAGGAAAGGAGAAATGATGGTAGCTTCTATCGCTTTACCCTTACTTTCATTCAGCCATGCCTGCTCCGAGATAACCGTTTTGAAACGCCTGTAAGCCGAATATTTACTGTGATCTTCTACCGAATCAATCCATACGGTCCTATCGATATTCTTCCATTTCAGCTTCTTTTCCAAGACCTTCTCCATCTCATCCAGCGGTATCTCCACATGATAAACATCTTCCAGGAAAGAGGCTACTTGCTGATATCCCAAAAATACCATTTCATCGTAAGGCATCTTTTCATCCCTGCGGATGTACGAATAGAATGGTACGGTATAATCAGGAAAAGGCAGGTTATTCACCCGGTTATCTACCGTTTCTATAAAAGCTTGCCGGAAACATTCGTTCAGTGTACGCTTCGCCTCATTTTTATAGCTGTCATAAGCATATATCATGCCTCCCAATTGTATTACCACAACGAGAAACAATCCTATAATAGAGAGGATATAGAGTGAGCGAAGCTTCATCTTGCTATTGTTTGGGGGACAAATATAACGTTTTCAGCATCCATTTCCATACAGGAAGAACATGAATCGTATATTCACTCACATTTATTTCTTCCTCTTCTTCAAGAGTCAGAATAAATAATGCACGGCAGCCTGTAGTTTGAGCAGCCTCCAAAAGGCCGTCTATCTCCCGTTGACGAGTATCTTCGTCGTGCAAAGTATAAGTCACTTGAATCAACTGATTCACTTCTTCATGGTCAGTAATTACAAAATCACACTCCTTCTTACCTTTATAATAATGCAAACCTTCCTGTATTTGCAAATTCCGGCGTAAATGAAGATAAACGGCATTCTCAAGTAATTTACCATTATCTTCACTTAGAGGATTAAGCAACACGGAACGCAAACCGTTGTCAATACAATAGTATTTCTTATCTCCACTACTCTCTTTCACGACCGAAGGCTCATACTTCGTTAATGAAAAAAACAAATAGATAGATTCTGTTTGTACAATTACATCATACAGGGTATTCTTTCCGATACTAACCCCCTGTGACTTCAACTCATTATAAATACGATTGATAGAGGTCGGTTTCGTCAAATTACTCATTACTCTCTTAATGAAGTAACGGACAGGTTCCGGATTCTTTATTTCATATCTTTCCACCAAATCCTTATAGAGCATTACGAAGAAATATTCCTGCAGAATACGGTCTTTCAACATAGGAATAGCAAGACTGACTTCAGGAAAACCACCTTGATGCAGGTACACTTTAAATGCATTTACAATGCGTGCCTTATATTCAGGTACATAATAATTGGTATCCACGCCTACAAATGAGCAATACTCCCGAAATGAAAGAGGAAACTCTTCGTACTGCAATGTACGCCCCCGCAAGGAAGTGGCAAGTTCCGACGAAAGCATATTTGAATTACTGCCTGTAATAAAGATGTGTCTACACTCCTGTTCATACACCCTAAGTACAAATGGTTGCCAATCTTCCGCCATTTGTATTTCATCAAAGAACATATATACATCCTTCAAGGAAATATCAGGATATAGTTCCCGATAAGCCTGCAATATTTCATCTAAATTTTCAGCATTAAACTGCAAACGCTCATCATCGAAATTCAGAAAAAGTATTTGTTCCTTCCGAATGCCTTTCTCCGAAATCAATTGATTGATTACCAATAAGAATAAAGAAGATTTGCCACAACGTCTCACACCCGGAACCGTAATAATTTTGTTACTATCTACGGGTAGCATCAATTCACGGGGATATACTTCCACGGGTAAGCCCGCCTGGAAACCTGAAATCAACTGTTTTAGTAATTCCTTCTTCTTCATAAAGATAATATATTGAAATTATTTCTTTCTTGAAAAGACAAAAATAGAAAAAACTTTCTTTTTGAAAAAGAAATAGTAGACAAATCAACGGATTTTCTACGTTAACCTAATGATAACATTGAGATAACATTCATTCCGCTGCCACCAGCTTACCTTTGCAATGTCGAAAGGACAAAGAAAACAGAATGTATAATTAAAAAAATAACACCATTATGAAAACTTTAGTATTATCAGTAGTATTTGCAGTAACTTCAATCGTAAACGCAGTAAATAACAACAGTCTGGAAGGTTTTGCCTACAACACCCGCATGGATGGAGATCGTGTAGAAACCAAAAACGTATACAAAGTGAAAGAGGATAAATATCTTCAGAATCATCTGCAATATAACTATGCGTATGATGCCGAAGGACGCGTATCCAGCAAAGAGGTATCGAAATGGAGTAAAGGCAATCAACGCTTCGAGAAACAGTATTGCCTGAACTTCTCATACGACGGTGGAGAAGTAAACGTGGAATACGCAGCATGGAACAGCAAGGACAATGCCTACACCGATGTAAAGACCAAAGCCGTTTACCAAATCAGCGGAATGGGCGTAAATTACCAAAGCTACGAATGGAACAAAAAAGAAAGTAGCTGGAATCTAATGGTAGAACACTCCACACAACCGGAAGAAATCATTCTGTTTGCAGAGAAATAAGTGACGGATTACTTCAGTTCAGAGGGAAGCACATGGTGAATTCACTGTAGCTTCCCTCTACGCTTTCTACACTAATCATACCATCATGCGCTTTCATCACCTGAAGCACATAACTCAGTCCCAAGCCAAAGCCCGAAATACCTGATTTACGATTATTGGCGGACAGTCTCTCAAACTTATTAAATATCTTCCATTGCTCTTTCAACGGAATTCCGATACCGTTATCACGCACTTTGATTAGTGTAGAACCGGCCACCTCTTCACAGGAAAGAATAATTTCCACTTCATCCTTTGAATATTTAATCGCATTATCAATCAGATTGCCAAGTATTTCACGCAAACAGAAGATATCCGCATACACTGAGCATGTCTCTTCACACTTTATTATGAAGTGAACTTCCTTAGTTGCTTTCAGCAGATACTTTTCCGTGATATCTTTCAACAAAGGAGCCAAAGGGATAACTTCTTTATGAAGTTCCAATTCACCCCGTTCTATCTGGGTCAGCATCAATACCCGGCCGGAGAGTGCCAGCAAATGTTCACACTCATCAATTATTACCTGCTTGTACTTTTCCATCTTTTCCGGTTTATCTGCCAGCTTACCGCTCACCAGAATATGAGCTCCCATCATTATAGAACTCAGAGGAGATTTCATGTCGTGTATCATGGAGTAAGTAAAGTCTTTCTGAAATTGCTTCAACTTACGTTGCACATACCAGATACGTATCTGGAAATAAACACAACCACACATAAACAAAAAAGTAATGCCAAGCGGCAAAAGCATATACCAAATAGAAGCAATTATAGATTTCTGAGGTGAGTGCACGATACCACGTACACACTCGGTACTGTCTTTATTCAATGGTATAAGCTTTGTCGTCATATCCATGATACCTACATGGGGATTTACTACAGAGCCTATCACTTCTTGCGAAGGATATTTCATCTGATGGATATCAATTTCATCTGATACGCCAACTTTGCGAAGTTCTCCACCAAAAACACTATCGGCAAATTGCAAAGAAAAAGTTATTGGTGTCCGAGCATTATTATTAATGCTGTCTTGCATGATATAGGCAGCATGCAACTGATAACTCTCGTCAAATTTTGAATCCACATGATACACAACAACATTATTTCGCCAGATATGATATCCCTTATCAAGATAAAGTTTTCGAAAATTCTTAACTACCCTATCAACATAAGGAGTGATACCTGTAACCTTAACCGCTTCTCCCACACCTTTATTAGCAGTAAGGAACGAAATATACCGGTTATAATAGGTTTCTTCATAAAACATTTTTTCAAAATGCTCTTGAGCGCGAAGTTCCATTTGCCGGTAACTGATATGATATACATAAACCGCCCATACTGATAATAATAAAAGCAAGCCGGCAATACTAATGACAGAAAGAGTTTTTAATGGAATCTTTCTGCGAGTAGGTTCAAGCAATGCTTCCGCCTTTGCATTCGAGAGTGTTTTTCCGTCATACCCAGTAGAACAGTACTCTTTTTCTCTATCACTTCCCATGTCTCATGCGACATTTCCGATACAATTTCAGAAACCGGAATGCGCATTTGTTCAGCCAATGTATAAAAGCCCTGTTGCTGTTTCCGTAAATTATGCTGCTGCCCGATAAGAGATTTGATTTGCAGAACCAGTGCATAAACAACTACACCCAGCAGTAAGAAAGTGATGGCAAACAGAAACAATACATTTCGCATCACATCCCCAAAAGGGAAAACAACAATAGCTCGTACAGCTTCTCCCTTTTCTTTGTATATAAAAGCCTTCTCAGAAGTTATGGCAGTGCTGTTTGCGTGTATATCAGAATGAGTACTTTCCAATATTTCTCCCGTATCTGTATTAAACCGCTCCACCGTTACATTTCCTTTAATATAAGCATGTTCCAGTTTACTCTGCAATACGCTGTCCAGTTTAGCTAAAGGAAACTCTTTCTGTTTATATACTTTTCGTAAAGTTTGTGCCGTTTGTTGGGCACCAACCTGACTAAATTCATTCTGATTCAAACCTAACCGATGTGGGAAATAAATAACACTCACAACTGTCCCGTCAGGATAAGGTAAATTATTCACCATATCGTCCACTGTCTCAGTAAACGCCATCCAGAAGTATTTGTTAAGCGACTGTTCCGCTACTTTCATCTGGGCTTTATAGGCATAAATCATTCCACCCAATTGTATCAGAACAATGAATAAAAGACCGATGATTGATATATGGATTACTGAACGAGCTTTCATATTGTTTTATTTTAGGGTACAAAAGTAATGAATTTAAAAAGATATAGCAAAAAGCCGCTACTTTCTGTTAAGTAGAAAGAATAAAAAGAGAGCAAAATGTATGTATTCAAAATATAAAAGCGCCGAAAGATTATTTCGACGCTTTTATATTTTAGGGATAAGATATATTTGAAATCAAACTTATTTGCTAAGCAATTCTACCGACATTAAATATGAATTATATGGCAACCACATGGACATAATAAAGTAAAGAGTATCACCTTCAAGCGATAACGGGTGAATAAATGATCCGTAAAGTTGGGCATATTGCCAACCATCTACCAACTTTGCAGGTTCACTCCATGGCCCTGTAATATGATCGGCTGCACGGAAAGATATTTCATAGCGGGTACCATTGAAATAAAGCAGTATCCACTTATTGAACTTCGGATGATAGGCTACAGAGAGTTCTCCAGCTATATCATCAAAAAGCGGAACGGCGGCTGTTTCATTATCTTTAGCCCATCCGCTACCATTCCAAAACTCATACTCTGATTGTTTTTCAATGTTTTCCTCATGGAAACGCGCAAGATGTGGTTTATTATCACGTCCAGTTATAGTGCCCACCATATAAACATAACCGTCTTTCTTAAAATATCCAACTTGTCCGAAATTACTCATTGAGCCAAACTTTACATCCTGGCAGCGTACCCAATTCGCTCCGTTATCTATGGACTTATAAAGGCTGGAATAATTGGTCATCCATCCTGCCCAATTACGGATATTCATATAATGAACATAATCTGTTCCATTTGCACGAATAGCGGCCGTAGGGATAGAAGTCCAGTCACCATTGCCACTACCATCCTTGCCACCATAGCATATTTCACGGGCATTCTTACCACTCTCATCCATTGCCGCACCATTGATAACCAAGCCATCGGACAAATCTGAATCTTCAGAGAAAAGCAATACATTACTTCTCCAACTACCACCATTAGGATCCGGATTGACAAAATTCGGATAGAAATCACTGCCAAATGTATCACCAAAGAAAAGTCCATAACGTCCCGGCTGAAGTTCCCAAACAATTCCCAAATCAGTACCACCTACATTATACTGTTCATTGGTACGGTTATTTACTTCAAATTCGACAGCAGGCAGGCCATTGGTACCATTCACCTCAGCTCCAGTAACCCGGGATATACATTTCAGATTAGTAAAAGCCAATGCTTTCGATTCCTTGACAATACCTCTATTCACATCCAATCTGACCGCTTCCGATGATTTATTACCATTGCCCACAGCCACAAACTCAAAAGTAAACTGAGCATCATCATCTTCTTTCACTGTATATTGATAGATATATTTCTCCGAAAGACTTGACTTCATACATTTCTCAGTCGCACTTTTCACACTACCGACCTTCGTAATTTCCAAATAATCCAACTGTGTGAAGCCACCTATCGTCATTTCAACAGATACTATTCCATCAACAGCCGTAACTTCATTTTGAGAAAGTTGTACACTCAAAGTTTGCCCACTCTCCTCCGATTCCGACTTCTCGCAGCTTGCAAGCCCACATATCATCAGAAGGCTCACAAACAGCCATACATATTTCTTGACCATATTCCACTACAATTTGGAAATGCGTAGTACCGAACCACCATCGGCAGCCAAAGGTAGCTCTATCACATCTTTACGGGTTACTGTACGAGTCTCTTTATTCAAATGATTCGGATTCTCGTCCGCATCCGAAGCATCGGTATATATCTCTGCCTGATATTTACCATCCCCCAGAAAATCTAATTTCAGATTCAATGTGCGTGCTGTACCGTCATTCAACGTTCTTACCCACCAATCCGTACCACTACGACGAGCTACTGTAACATACTTATTAAATTCAGCCAACGGTACACGTATTTCATCCCAAGTACCTGGGACAGTACGTAAAACCTCAAAACCTGGTTGTCCTTCATAAGCTTCCGGCTTATCACACAAGGATGTAAGATGATTTTCCAGAACTACATACATTGCCATCATGTGGCAACGGGTACTCATTACATAGGGATTAACATATTGAATTTTGAACTTAGAACGAGGAAGCGCACGAAAACCACCCAAGTGATAATCTGCAGGCCCTGCCAATAAGCGAGTAAATGGAATGGAAATATCATGGTCAGCATTCACCAGTGTATCCCATTTGCAAACTTCATAATTAAGCGTGCCTTCACGAGTAAATTCATTGGGATAAGTCCGTGTAAGTCCTGAAGGCTTACTGGAACCATGGAACTGAATAAATAAACGATGTTTAGCAGCCGCTTTCAGGATATCTTCTTGAATACGTATCATTTCCTGATCATCACGATCCAGAAAATCAACCATCAACCCTTTTACACCCCATTTTTCATAAAGTGCAAAAGCCTCCTCCAGTTTATCATATAGAGGGCGCCAATGTACCCACAGATGTATTCCCACTCCCTTACTCTTTGCATAATCAGCAATACGGGGCATATTCAAACAAGGTATCGGACGAGTAATATCAGCATTGGGACCAGCCCAACCGAAATTAAAGTTATCATCATAATACCATGGGGTTTCAGCATATCCATAAATGCCATGAGCATCCAGTCCGTTACGAGCTGCAAAATCTATATAATACTTATTCGTCTCAAAATTATTACCAGGAGAGAATGTACTATCAGGCACCACATTACCATTCCACCAGGTAAATGTAGTGCGGCAAGGCTTAATCCATGAGGTATCTTCTATCTTACAGGGTTCATTCAGACTGGTAAGGATATTCGTTTCAAGAAGTCCGCCTATGCGGTCGGAAACAGAAATAACACGCCAGGGAGTGCGATGTGGAAATTCATTGATTTCCACTTTAATCTTCTCTTGTCCAAGACGTGGTGAAAGTTTACCTGTAAAAGCATACTTCTCCTTCACCAGATACATACCTGCATAATCACGAATAGCCGCCTCTGTAATTGACATAAATACCCCATTCTCAAACTCCAGGGTAACAGGCATTTCAATAAGGCGCTTTTTAGCTATTTTATCATATCCTGTATGTGTATAAACCCCTTCATGTGTATTGATATACCCAGGTAAATACATCAGTAATGCCATCGGATTGCCGCTTAACCTGAATTGAGTTTTCTCATCGTACATGACATAGGAGTTCCATCCTTCCTGTTCAGGAAACTCATAGCGGAAAGCTATTCCATCGTTAAAAGCCCGTACCACAAGATTAATCAACCTTCCCGGAGATACTTTCTCCTGTAAAGGTACCACCATTTCATTACAATGGTTTCGTGCCGTGCTCACCTTTCCTACTACCAATTCATAAGTTTCATCAATAGATTTCCTTCGTACTTTGCCCACCTTCAGATTACTGCCAAATTCACCACTGTCGAAATTGAATCCTAACGAAGAATTCGCCACCAATGGCTGTTTTTTGTAATTAACTTCATAAGAAATATTCTCCGGAGTAACTTTTAATGAGAATTTAAGTTTCCCGTCAGGTGATGATATTGATAGGTTCTGTTGTGCCGAAACATGCATAAAGCAGAATAGGACGGCACATAAAATCAAGAGTTTTTTCATTGTTATATGATAATTAAAGTATCCGGTCAGTGCACTCTGACTGCTCTCTGACCGGATATTGTTTATTATTTCGGATTTTGTACCAAATTGGAGTTACGCTGCAATTGGTCGAATGGAATCAGCATCAGATTACGTTTGGTATCATTGGTAGGTGTATGTTCCCACCAAGTACCTTTTGTGAAATTATCATCAAAACGTATCAACTGACTACGGCGTAAACCTTCCAATGCAAACTCAACGCCCAATTCCTGAAGCAAACGGCCATACTTTACAGAAACTCCATTATAAGCTATCGTAGCTGCAAGATCGGAACCAGTCAACTCATTAGTTGTATCAAAGTTTCTTCTGCGCACTTCATTCACTAAATCTGCTGCATCCTGCGGATTACCTCCCGTACGAAGAATACACTCTGCCTTTGTCATAAGTACCTCAGCATAACGCATAATGACATAATCATTGTCCGGAGTACCAGTAGCACCTACCTTAATTTCATATTTACCAAAGCGATAACCCTGATACATAGTAGCATCACCACTGATATTAGTAACCTCTCTGGTATAGCTAAGCAACATTTGCGGATCACCACACCAACCGTTTGTCCATAACGGAGTACCGTCGAGAGCATATTGTTGCCCCATACGCCACGTTTTTTCCAGACGCTCATCACCTTCTATATAGTTATCAAAGAAAGTAGGAACCCCCAGACAACCACCGTCAAGCCAAGTAGACTGGAGACTAAAGGTCTGCATTTGTGAGTAATGCAACGTTTTACGTGCCCACATATATATCTGTCCGCCGGATTTCGTTTCATCAAACGGGATAACAAACATAGTCTCATTACTCAATTCATTGTTGGTAGAAAAGGGCAGTGAATAATCACCATCCAGCCTATACTTATTTGCAAGTATAATCTCATCACATAAAGCTTCACATTCACTATACTTTGGCGTACCTATCCAGGCTTCAGCATTCAGATACATACGTGCAAGCAGCATTTTTGCATTCCATTTATTGAAACGTCCGTAAGTATTCAATCTGTCTTCACTCAGATTATCGATATTATCTTTCAATTCCGTTTCTACAAATTGGAAAACTTTAGTACGTGACTCTGTTGCGGGAAGATAACCGTCAGGCACATCAAAACGATCAATAATAGGTACATTTCCAAAGGCTTCGAGCAACAAATAATAATAGAATGCACGTGCCACCTTCAACTCTGAAATATAATTTTTCTTAGCAGGTATTTCTATTGAAGAATTCTCAAATTGATAAAGCACGCGATTAGCACTTGAAACACCCGCATACAATACATTCCAGATAGCATTCAGATGCGGATCTTCTTCCGTCCACGAGTGCTGATGCAAACGAATATAGATACCACCATCATACCACAGACCATGATTTTTAACAGGAGTAACACATACATCGGTCGTTTCTTCCAAATCCCACCAATTCTGCCAGTCAGTCATAGCACGCATACTTGAGTAAACCGGAACCATGGCAGCCAGGAATTCTGATTCTGTCTTATAGAAATCATTCTCCGGAATGCTGCTGAAAACATCCTCATCCAGATTAGTGCAACCACTAAATACCGAAGCAACGGTAAGAAGTGCTACGATAATATATTGTTTTCTAAACATTGCTATAAATTTTAAAGGTTAAAACAAAAGATTTAAACCAATAGTGAACTGGCGCGTAGTAGGATAAAGCTCTCCCGAACCGGAACCTTCGATACCCGGTGCAAGCCCTTTAATGCTTACTTCCGGATCCAATCCTTTGTAACCAGTCATAGTAAGTAAATTATTTCCGGCAACATACAAGCGAAGGCGCTGAATAACATTCTGATTCTTAAGATTAAACGTATAGCCGATATTTACATTATCCAATTTTACATAATCACCATCTTCCACATAGTAACTCTGCATGGCAGGAGCACCCTTCACATATGAGTTACTGCCAAATGGCTTATTGAGAACGGAACTTGGCAGATTTCCTTCACCAATACGTGCCGTTGTTTCCCAATGCATCCGTTGACGGTTGAGAACCTGGAAATTGAAAGCACCACGGAACATTACAGATACATCGAAACCCTTATAATTCAAAGCCAGATTAAGACTACCATACGTCGTCGGAATACCATTACCAATGACCCGCTTATCACCATCATTAGCATCTGTCAATAACTTTGGCTCACCATCAGCACCATAAACCATCCATAGTCCGTCAGAAGTAAGGCTATGCGTTTGGAAACCATGGAAATTACCTACCGGATCACCTTCCTTCACGATATGTGTATGTGTCTGTATCGGCGAACCTGTGGCACCTGCATACCAGTAATCCTTTTGATAAAGACCATTGGACAGAGATACGATCTTATTTTTGTTATAGGGAAAAGTTCCTGTAATGTCGAATCTCAAGTCTCTTGTCTGAATAGCTGTACCACTCAATAGCAATTCAATACCACGATTCCTTATTTTACCCACATTTGCCATCATGCTCGATACAATATAAGGGGGAGTAGGAACTTCATAAGTAGAAAGCAGATCAGAAGTCACACGGTGATATACATCAATAGAACCTGAGAGCCTGTTTTTCAGGAACGAGAAATCAAGTCCTAAATTCAGTTCACTCTTTGTTTCCCATTTCAGATCCGGATTAGGATTCTGATAGGGTGCAGCTCCCTGTGTCCATTTGCCATTGATATAGGCATAACCACCATAACCCAACAAATACATTGACAGCAAATTTGCATTTACTTCGTTACCCGTAACACCATAACCGACACGGAACTTTAGATCATCCAGCCACTTCACATCTCTCAAGAAGTTCTCCTTACTAAGACGCCAACCAGCCGATACAGCAGGAAACCATCCCCATTTATGATTATCACCGAAGCGAGAGGAGCCTTCCCGGCGTAAACTGGCCATGAACATATACTTCTCATCATAATTATAAGTCACACGACCAAAGAATGAAATCAGTTTATGCGTATTCCTATAGCTAGTCATAGCTGCCTTGTTATCCTTCATATCATTCATTGAACCTATATTCCAGGGACCAAACATATCGGTCGGAAAATCCTTTGCCCATTGATATATACCTTTGTCATCATCATCCTGATAACTGTAACCTGCCATTATACCCATATTATGCACTCCAAAGGATTTAGTATAATCACCTACCAGTTCCAAAGTTTTCTGCAAGGTATTATCAGCCCAATTCCATACATTTCCATAATCACCATTAACAACAGTAGACATGTGCTTAAAGGTATTGCTCTTATTTTCCATACGGTCAAAGCGCTGGAGAGCTCCCATAACGCTCAAATTAAGTCCTTCAATGGGAGAAATAGTCATTTTACCACTCATCATCAGCTGGTTATATCCCTCTTTGTCATATTCTTCATTAATCATGGCAACAGGGTTATAAGGCTTCAGATTAACTTTATATTCGGTATAATTTCTATTTTCATCATAAATAGGACGGGTTGGATTTTCCAATAAAGCATTCAGGTATGCAGCATACCATGCACGTTGTTGTGTAACATAACTATCATTGATATTCAGTTGAAAGCGTAGTTTATCATTGAACATATTATGATTTAATCCAATCTTTGCAGTAATGGACTCACGATCCGTTTTATTTATAACGCCCTCACGCTTCCGGTAATCGATAGAAGCCACATAATTGGATTGTGCATTTCCTCCCTTCAAAGAAAGAAAATGATTCTGGCTAACGGCTGTACGACTGATAGCGTCTACCCAGTCTGTCATAGTTCCCTCATCCTGAATTCCCGGAAAATCCGGATCATCCTTCAAGCGACGATAATCATTTGCGGTCAACATATCTGCGTGTTTGGAAATTGTTTCAAATGATACGGATGCATTATATTCCAATGACATCTTGGTTGCCTTGACACGATTGGTTGTAATTACAATCACACCATTCGTACCCCGTGTACCGTAGATTGCTGCAGCCGAACCATCTTTCAATACATCGATAGATTCAATATCTTCACTTGAAATAGCTGTCATGCTGCCTCCAGGAATACCATCGATCACAATCAGAGGACTGGTATTACCAGATAATGAATTTACACCACGAATCGTCATTTCAAGTCCCAGAACCGGGTCACCTGTATAATTGGAGAGTTACAAGCCGGCTACTTTACCCTGTAGCAGCTGCTCAGGGCTCTTTATCATACCAGCAAGGAAGTTATCCTTTTTCACCGAAGTAATGGCACTTGTAACCTCTCCCTTCTTCATTGAACCGTAACCTACTACCACAACATCATCCAACAGGAAGACATCTTCTTCAAGAATAATATTAAGGGAAGTAGTATTTGCATTCGTCTGAATAGTACGTGTCACATAACCGATATAACTCACTGTTAATGTGTTACCCGGATTCATTTTGATTTCAAAATGTCCATCAACATCTGTTGAAACACCGTTCGTAGTACCAGTTTCCAAAATAGTAACACCCGGTAAAGTGTTTCCTTTTGAGTCTTTTACGACACCCTGAAAATTCTTTGTCTGTGCAGTGATAAATTGGCACATACATAGCATACATACCATTGTTATCAGCCGCATTGTTCCGGGAATAATCCGTTTTTGATTAAATTTAGGCATAGACTTAAAGTAATAAGGTGGATAAATTAAGTTGTTATTTGTCTCTGGTTATCTTCGTTTCAGAAAGGTCTGACAACCTCCAAATCATCAGCCGAAGGTAATGCCGGGAATTTTGCATGCGGCTCAGATTGATACCAGAATACAACAGAAGAGATATCTGATTTCTGATCAAGATAGCATCCATCGTTGCGCCATCCGAGATCCTGGATAGTCACTTTCAGATCCTTGTCAAAACGAACGGGATCGAGGATATGCCAGCGATACATACCAAAACGTTGTTGAGAACGGTATACTCCGTCAGGACGTATAATCTGGTGAAGTCCGGCATAAGGTGTAGAGAACTCCTCATATTGGCGGGTTATTTTATTCTCAAAGTTATAAGAGCCACAGAAGTAGTCTTCAGTACCGGTTCCGCAGATAGTCGGGAACTTTTTATCGCCATCCATGAAGAACTTGATTTCTCCTTCACCCCACCAGCCACTGTTGTTAACCTGCCACGCCATGTATGTTCCTACATATTGACCTTTACCTTTGATTCCATCAACCAGCACATGATCTGAAGTCATGTTAGGATTTGAACGACGGAATTGTGCATGAAAGTAAGCTGCATCTTCAGGAACTTCTGTCAATGTATAGTTAATCTGATAATAAACCCGCATTTCATTATTCGGATCTATGTTTTCCATTGTAATTCTGCATTTCTTGCGGAAAGGCATTTGCCAGTAACAATTGAATGCACTGCCTGGATTCACGCATACAGCCAATGAAGACAACGGAGAATAGACTCCCCAGCCACTACAGAAAAAGTCGCCTATGGGACATTCCACAGAAGGTTCCTTTTCATCATCCCAATAGAACCGGATTATTGTCTTACGCCACTCACCCGTAGGAGTCATCCATATCTGTTGGATGGCACCGGGTCCTTCTATTTCAGCCAATGTAAAAGTCTCATTAGGAGCAATATTCACATAAGGGTTCACTTTCCAACCTTGCCCCAATGTCTTGGCCGCATGGTGCGCATTAGCTTGATTGGGCTTATCCTTATCTTTCACCGGATCAGCCATACCACCTTTACCTTTTTCACCAGTAAAGTTTTCAGGACTGATAGAACGTGTCTTCGCATTAGATAAACGATACAAATTGCCCATATTCATGTCAAGTCCATTGAAATTCTGGGCATAAACACTCATTGTGGCCAAGCATAAGGCACTTAAAATTAAAGATTTGATTTTCATGATTTAATAGATTAATGGTTTGTATGATTGATAATTTCTGCGTTTCTCGCTAATTGAAGATACTTTCTATAAAGTATTTCATAGATTTTCTTTCTTTCGGTATCCGGCCTATATTCTATTTCAATATCCGACCCCATATACCTCATCGCCTCCTCGACCGTGGGGTAAACTCCCGCCGCAACCGCCGCAAACATAGCTGCACCCAATGCACATGTCTGTTCCGAGCGTACGATGCGGATAGGCATGCCCAGCATGTCTGCCAGCGTCTGCATTACAAAAGGAGCTTTCTTACTGATTCCACCAATGGCATTGACCGAATCTATCCGCAGTCCCTGGCTTTTCATATGCTCCACAATACGGCGGGAACCGAATGCTGTGGCTTCAACCAGCGCTTTGAAGATCTCCGGGGCAGTGCTGCCCAAGGTGAGTCCTGCAATAGCACCTTTCACACTTTGGTCGGCATAGGGGGTACGGCGACCGTTCATCCAGTCCAGAGCGACGATGTTGTCTTCTGAGAGTTCTATCCCTTGGGCTTCACGCGTCAGACCGGTCAACATGTCATCCAGGGCTTTCTGTCCGGCTTCCGTTTCGGGAATATTCTTCAGTGCCCATGACAACATTTTCGCGAACCATACATAAATGTCCCCAAAGGCTGACTGTCCGGCTTCGAAGCCTATGAATCCGGGTAATACGGACCCGTCTACCTGTCCGCAGATGCCTTCTATGCATCGGTCGCCTATCTCGGTTTTCTCTGTTACCATGATGTCACATGTGGAGGTTCCCATGATGCGCGTCAGTACCCCTGGTGCTACCGAAGCTCCTACGGCTCCCATGTGTGCATCGAGTGCTCCTACGGCTACGGCGATGCCTTGGGGAAGTCCCAACCGGGCTGCCCATTCGGTGGTCAGCGTTCCGGCACGGGTGTCGCTGGTGTAAGTTTCGGTGAAAAGATGTGGAAGAATATTTCGCAAAGAGGGGTTAAGTTCTAAAAGAACTGAGAAAGGAGGAAGTCCCCAACTCTCATGCCACATGGCCTTATGACCTGCAGCACAACGACTACGAAACATTTTCTCAGGTATTGTATTCCCTGTTACCAAGCCCGTCATCCAATCACAATGCTCTACCCATGAATAAGCGGTATCTCTTACTGCAGGATTCGTATTGATAACATGTAGAACTTTCGACCATACCCATTCAGAAGAATAAGTACCTCCTTCATAGATCAAATAATCAAGATTACGTTCTCTGATAAGAGTATTAATCTGTTCTGCTTCACGAACTGCCGTATGATCTTTCCAAAGAATAAACATGGCATCCGGTTCTTCTGCAAACTCAGGACGCAATGCCAATGGCATTCCATCACGATCAGTTAATACAGGAGTACTACCGGTGGTGTCAAAGCAGAGTCCACAAATAGAAGCTACTTCTTCTTTCTCCAAATGAGATAAAGCCATATGTACGGCTTCCGTCATGGATTCCATATAGTCCAATGGATGTTGCCGATAACGATTACATCGTGCATCACAATAAAGACCAGCTTTCCAACGGGGGTAAAAACTTACCCCCGTAGCAACCTCATGTCCGTTGCATACATCTACTATCAGTGAACGACAAGAATCCGTACCAAAATCAAGTCCAATGACATATTTCTTATTCGATTCTATCATGTGAGTCTCTATTTAGTTGACAATTCTTGTTTTCTCGCAATGAAATATCCATAGTAAGCAATCACAGCAAATGCTATTGCCGGTACAATATAGGCCGCCATGATACTACCGGTTTGATCAGAAACAATCCCTTGAATCTGAGTCAGAATAGCAGCACCTGCAATAGCCATTACCATAAACGAACCGCCAATTTTAGTGTCCTCTCCAAGTCCGGTAAGCCCAAAACCATAAATAGTCGGGAACATCAATGACATGCAACCGGAAATTCCCATCAAGCAATAAACACCGAAACTCCCTTTACCGAACATAGCACCCAAACAGCACATTACGGCAAGAATGGCAAGTCCTATCAGTAGCTTATAAGCTTTCACATACTTCATCATTCCTGTACATGCAAATCTCATGAATACAAAAAGAATGAGCGACATGATGTAATAAGTGGCAGCAGCCTGTTCGGCAGTACGCGGCAATAAATCGTTCAGTCCAAGCCACTCACAACAATTATAGAATGCAGCAGCCACCGGTTCTACATTACGCAATGCATTGACGACAGTATCTGCTGAAGCAGAATTTCCTAAAGAAGCCAATACACCGTCAAAGTTTAATTGTTGCATAGCATAGCGAATAACAAAAGACCATACAGCAATTTGAGCACCAACATAAAAGAATTGCGCAACTACTCCCCACACATAATTCTTGTTTTTTACAAGCCGGCGAAGCGTAGCGCCAAATTCAACCTTTTCTCCACTCTCACGAAGATTTGGCATTTTGGTCAGTCTTATGGCAAGCAACAACACTACCATAACCAGGCCAAGCACTACATAGGCCGTAGTAACAGCATTCAATTCCTGTCCCTGAATGACAGCTAATTCTTCAACCGGAAGTTGGGCACGTTCTGTTGCTGTCATTCCATTCAGTTGTGAAAGAATGAAAATCTGACTGATTACTACTCCTGTAATCGCCCCGAACGGATTGAATGCCTGAGACAAGTTCAAACGGCGCGTAGCAGTACTTTCAGGGCCGATTGCCAATACATAGGAATTAGTGGAAGTTTCCAGAACAGAAAGCCCTGCAAAAAGTACAAAGATCGCCAACAGATACATGAAGAAGCTGAATTCAACATTTACTTCCGAACTAAGCATTGCCGGATAGAACAGTAAAACTCCAAACGCATATAGACCAAGTCCCAGCATTACACCGGATTTATAAGTATATTTCTTGATGAACAAAGCACCGGGAACAGCACAACATCCATATCCCAACAAATAGCACACCACTTGTATCCAAGCTGTTTTGGAATCACTCATACTCATGATTCGCTTGAATGCGGCAAACATGGTATCCGTGAGGTTATTGGGGACAGCCCAAGCAAAGAAAAGTGTGGTGAGCAGGATGAACGGAAAGAGGATTCCTTTCGGTATTATTCGATTCGATTCCATACGAATTTGATATTATATAGTTACCCTATTGAAACTTTGATTTAATTACATTCAAATCTGCTCCGAATAATTTCTGTACGATGGGAGCCAGTTGTCCGTCTTCACCCTGTATGTGAACCACCTTTTGCGTATGTACCAGAGATGCACCGGCTGCAAGTTCTGCTCCCGGAGAAGATGTTTCGATTTCATAGAAAGGTCCCATGATAGAGCCATCTTCCACCGGACCATCATTATAAGAATTGATAACATCACCGGCAAATGGATCTTCCTGAGGTCCCCATTGACCGTTTACATAAGCCGAAGGAGTATCAGGCAGGCTACACCATAAAATAGTCAGTACACCTTTTGACGAATCATAACTTCCGCATAAGTTTGTTGCACGTGAAGCTGGTAATCCCAGTTTTGAACGATATTTTCCATCTATTTTAAAATAAATGATACCATTTTCCTTAATCAATCTGTCTGATGGAATCTTACCGAAATATTCGTCATTTACAATAATGCCTTCCGTATCTTCTTTGTATGGAATGAAAACGGTGGTAGTCGGTGTAGGATTGAACATGCTGAGCATCCATACTGATACAAGACCACCTTCTTTAGTCCATGCATTGAGCCCTGTATTAGTAATCTTGTTATCACTCTTATACGCTACCAATTTCATATCCGGTGAAAGTTGTATACCAAAATCCGCAGCCACTTCATCAGCATTCATCAATGATACGGTACGATCGATATTCATATCGAATACTGTACCTGAAGCATTGGTCAAGCGGGTATCTTTTGCAAAATGAATACTGCTCTTATCCTGTGACTTGATAGTAAAAGCTTCCGTATCAAGAACCGTGGGAACTACCCAGTTATCATAAACCTGTTCCTGTCCCTGCTTAAAATAGAGCGAAAAAGGTCCACCTTCGGGTCCCAGCCAAAAACGTTCTTCACCTCCTACAGGATTAAATTGCGGGCTGATTTTACCTTCACGTATGAAACGGTAGTTTATCCAACCATAACTATCCCCTTCGTCACCGGAAGCAGAAGTGGTCATTACCCGTCCTTGCCATGCCGGAATAATCATAACTTTGGAATTTCCATCAGCAGAAACCAGTTCAGTGTATTCTATGCCATTCTCTTTCAAGAACTGGGCATCATAAGCATAACTTCCCATCTTAACTTCTTTTTGTCCGCCACAAGATGCGAGTACTGTGACCGCACCTACAAGCAGAGTGTTTCTCAATTTGATTCGTTGTAACATAGCTCAAATGTTTTTCATTTATAGAGAGATCCGTAATTTTTGCAGGCTCTGTAATCACTACCTTCCATATCTTCACCGAAAGCAGTCCATGAGCTGGGGCGGAAAATATCTTCCTCAGGAACATTGTGCATGCATACAGGGATGCGAAGCATGGAAGCCAGCGTAATCAAATCAGCGCCCGTATGTCCATAACCGATGGCACCATGGTTGGCACCCCAACGGTTCATAACCGTGTACACATCGCGAAAATAACCTTTACCGGTCAGGCGCGGAGCAAAGAAAGTAGAAGGCCACGTACGGTCGGTGCGCTCATTAATAGCCTTGAAAACATCTTCATCCAGGTTAACAGTCCAACCTTCAGCTATTTGCAGCACAGGTCCTTGTCCTTTTACAAGATTAAGGCGGCACATGGTTACAGGCATTTCGCCACGGGTCAGGAATTGGGAAGAATAACCGCCACCACGCATATATTCGCGTGAAGCCGGATACCATTTAGTTGCAGCAAGGCATGCTTCAACCTCTTCTTCGGATATCTCCCAGAAAGGTTTCATAACTGGCTTGCCGTCGCGAGTTTCAAGTCCTGTTCCGTCCAGTGTACAAGAACCGGAATTGATAAGATGGATGAATCCATTGGCAGCTTTGCCTTCCAGCTTCTTACCGGTTACCCGTTCTACAGCTTTCGGGCTCCAATATGTACGTACATCAGCAAATATTTGTGCAGTGTTGGATAATAAGTGACCCAACAACATGGAAGCACCATTCAATGTATCATTTTCCGTAGCAAAAGTAAATGCTTCACGAGTACCATTCCAGTCAAATGAACTGTTCAGAATAGCTTCAGAGAAATCTCCATCCGGTTTAAAATCAGTCCATTGACGTTGTCCCTGGAAACCTCCGACAATTGCATTGTGCCCCATCGCCTCTTCTTTGAAACCCAGCTCCGCCAACTTAGGATTACCAATCATCATGTCACGGAAAATCAGAGTCATTTTCACCACATACTCCCAACGTGCGTCTTTTTCCTCACGGGAATATACCAGATGTTCCGGATTGAAATCAGTTCCTTCGTTGCTTTTGCAATATTTCTCTGTCCATGCCATGGCACGTTCAAATTCTTCATGATCATAAATGCCCAACTGAATACGGCG
>Ga0192241_10110_pt1 | contig 45927 bp, 28 predicted proteins | sample Koala_Koa27_I3_FD_131239 | JGI IMG/M metagenome (GOLD analysis project Ga0192241, IMG submission 131239) | Enriched cells from koala feces incubated with labeled cellulose particles, San Francisco Zoo, California, United States - Koala_Koa2-7_I3 ... | reverse complement strand
TTGGGGAGATGTTCCTTATTTTAGCGAAGCAGCAAAGGCAGGTATGGAATTAGACCTTCCTAAGACTGATAAAAATATAATCTTCTCTAAAGAAATTCAAGCATTAGTTGATTTGGAAGAAAATATGATGTTCTCTGATGTCGCACCTGATGGCATCGAACGTATGAATCGTGATTTTGCACTTGGTCTGATTGCACGTCTAGCAATGTTCCGTGCAGGATACGGAATGACCAAAGAAGGCACAATGAAACGTGCAGAAGATTATTTGGATGTAACAAGCGAAGATTTGACTGTTACCTATACTATTAATGGTACGGAAAAAAGAGCCAGTACCTCTAGAGATTACTATGAACTAGCCAAAGATTACTGTCAGAAACTTATTAGTCTGAAAGGACGTGCGTTAGTATCAGATTATAAAAACATATTTGAACGCCAATGCCAGTTTGTAACAACTCCTAACGAAGAAGTTCTTTATGAAGTAGCCTTTGTTGCTGGTAATGGTGGTGATGTAGCTTGGTGTATCGGTCAAACAGTAAGTGCTAGTTCTAAAGGTTCGACAACAATTCAAGTAAACTTAACTCCAAGTTATTATTGTTCGTTCGATGACAATGATATACGTCGTGACGTTACTTGCTGTTTTGCTAAATATACAAGTGATAACACTCAATCGCCAGAATCATTTACAGGGCTTACGGTTGGAAAATGGAGTCGTATGTGGATGACTAGTACCCCCGGTAAAGATTCATCTAAGGGAACCGGTATTAATTGGCCTCTGATGCGCTATTCCGATGTGTTGCTTATGTTGGCTGAAGCAGAAAATGAGTTGAATGGACCAACGGCTTTAGCAAAAGAGCAACTGCTTAAAGTACGTACTCGTGCTTTTTCTTCTGCAGATCAAAGCGAAAAGGTTACAAACTATGTAAATGCTTTAAGCAATAAAGAAGAGTTCTTCAATGCTATTGTTGATGAACGTGCATGGGAATTTGGTGGTGAAGCTTTACGTAAATATGACTTGGCGCGTTGGAACATTTATGGTAAAAAGATCATAGAAACAATTGAAACTTTAACTCAGATGGGACGCTCTTCCATTGATGAATTCAAAGATGAACCAGGAGTACAACCTTATTTGAACTATGCAAGAAAGCTTTATTATACGAAGAAAGCCGGTATGCTTGTATTCCTGAATGACAAATATAAATTGGCTCCGGAAGATGAGCCTAAAGAAACTGTAAAAGATGAGGATCTGAATAAAGTTGAAAATGAAGGAAAATATGCAACCATGAACTTCACTAGTCAACTTATTACTGCATTAACTGCTAAAGATCCTGTAACAGGAGAAGAGGTAAAAACAGGTGAGTATGAACCAGCCAACTATATCAAATATTGCTGGAGAGGTTATACAGATCCTACCGGGCAAAGTGCAGTTCCTTACCTGTTGCCTATTGGTATTGAAACTGTTCAAAACAGTACAGTACTTAATAACGATGGTTATGGACACGTAAAAAGCAGTAACTAATCTCTAAAAGCCAAATGATTATGAAAAATATATTCAATATCAAGACATTATTATTAGCACTGACCTTGGGAATTGGTGCGATGATGACAGGATGTGATGACGATGAGAATCTACCTAAAGCTGATGCATTGTTCCGTCCTATCGTAAATGAAACAATTGTAGGTGGTCAATGGATCGAACTCAATTGGGATCGCTATGAAGGCGCTGAATCTTTTCAACTTGAGTTATCAGGAGAAGATGGACTGGAATTAACTGCTGAAACAGACACTACATTTTATCGTTTCGAAGGCTTGTCCTACGATACAGATTATGTAATTAAGATACGTTCATTTAGCAAAAGTTCTGGATTGGAATCTAAATTTTATATAGTACCGACTATCACTACCACAGATATCGTTACAGATTTAAAGGAAGTACAAACCATTGATAATATGGCACTTGTATCATGGGGTAGTCCAGCAATATACAATAATCTAAAGATATTCCATGTATATACTCCCGAGGGAGCAACAGAAGAAACTGAAGAGGTTATAAAAGAAATACCACTATCTTCGGATGAATTAGCCTTAGGACAAATCATTATTGACGAATTAAAACCTGAGAATAATTATATTGTCCGCGCTTATTATGGTGACACTTATCTAGGTAAGAAGAAGTTTACAACCAAAGCGCCTGAAAATTATGAAGGAGCAGTTATAGACCTCCGCTCCTACAGTGAAGAGGATAGCTACAGCTTATTTACTCAAAGTTTCATAGATGATGCAGTTGCTCAATATCCTGACCAAAACATTACCATTGTTTTACAAGGTGGCGTAGCCTATGAATTAGCTACAGTTCTACTTCCTGCAACTACCGGAACAATCAGTGTTGTTACAGGACAGACATTAAGAGGAAATGCAAGTTTCAGAGTATCAGGAAATCTCGGAGTAAAAGATGGTGCATCTGTAGGTGGATTTATCGTCAATAACGTGTTCTTTACTGAGCATGATGACAAACCTAAGACGGCAGGCAATTTCGGTGGATGTTATTTGTTCAACTTCAATAAATCAGGTGCAAGTTTAGGTACATTAAAACTCTTAAATTCAACAATCAAATACAAACGCGGTCTATGCCGTATACAAACAAAAGCATCTATTGATAATTTCATTATGGACAACTGCATTGTTGATTCTATTGGTGGATATGGTATTACAAATGCGGATAATGGTGATGCAGATATTAAGAATATCAATATCACAAACAGTACATTCTCACACTGTGAAAAATTATTCGTTTCAACGAAACCAAACAGTAAATCAGTTAATTCTTTCTCTGCCGAGAAATGTACTTTCGTATACAATATGAAAAATGGAAACAACTACATGTTTGATTTCAATAATATGTCATTCGGTTCAGATCCGAAACTAAAAGATTGTCTGTTCGGTCCTGGAGGTAATGCTGTCTCTATAAAGGAAGATGGCAGTTCAACAGGTTCTATCGGTGCATTTAGTGCTTTCAGAGCTGCAAAAGGCAGTTTAACTCTTGACAATTGCTATGGTACTACTGATATTAAGTGGTATATAGCTGAAGGAGCAACAGAGCCAGCATCTGCACTAGATCTGACATCAACCAAAACTGATGTAAATGCTACTTTTAACAATGCAGCGGGAAGTGACTTCAGTCTGGTAAATCTTACATTAAAAGGTGTTGCTGGTGATCCACGCTGGTAATCATCTCTTCTATCCTTGATAGATAAATAATAAAAAGAGGGGCCGCTCCAAATAACTATTTGGTAGCGGCTACTTCATATCCTCAAAATAGAAGACATGAAAAAACGATTATTATATATCATCTTTGCCTGTATCTATTTACAAGCATTCCCTCAATCTCGTAATCTCCCTTGGGAGAATGGAAAACTGCAAGTATCAGAGAACTCCCGCTACCTTCAACATACCGACGGAACTCCCTTCTTCTGGCTCGGAGATACCGGTTGGCTACTTCCCGAAAGGCTGAACCGGGATGAAGCAGAATACTACCTGGAACAATGTAAACAAGCCGGTTTCAATGTAGTACAAGTACAAACAATCAATGGTGTACCTGCAATGAACTTTTATGGGCAATCCTCTATGCCGGATGGATTTGATTTCTCAAACATAGATCGTCCGGGAATATATGGTTATTGGGATCATATGGATTTCATCATTGATGCCGCCTCCCGCAGAGGAATATATATTGGCATGGTCTGCATTTGGGGTGGATTGGTAAAAAGTGGAAAAATGAACGTAGAAGAAGCCCAAGCTTACGGTACTTTCCTTGCCAATCGTTACAAAAATCGTCCTAATATCATCTGAATGATTGGCGGAGATATCTACGGAAACATCAAAACAGAAGTATGGAACATGCTTGCTAACACTATCAAATCTATCGACAAGAATCATCTCATGACTTTCCATCCTTTCGGCCGGACTCTTTCTACAGAATGGTTCAATGATACCCCATGGTTGGATTTCAATATGTTCCAAAGCGGACATCGCCGATACGGACAAAGCAAAGAGAATAAAAACAATCTGTTGCCACAAGGTACAGAAGAGGATAACTGGCGATATGTGGAACGTAGTCTTTCCCGACACCCATTACGCCCGGTTATTGATGGCGAACCTTCCTATGAAGCTATACCACAAGGTCTCCACGACCCTAAAGAAGGTTTCTGGAAAGACAATGATGTACGCAGATATGCTTATTGGTCTGTATTCGCCGGGGCATTCGGACATACATACGGGCACAGTTCCATCATGCAATTCTTAAAACCAGGAGTAAACCCGGCCTATGGTGCAACAAAGCTATGGTATGATGCACTAAAAGATCCCGGATTCAACCAAATGAAGTACCTGAAGACCTTAATACTTGCTTTCCCCTTCTATGAACGAGTACCCGATCAAAGTTGTATTGCCGGTGAGAATGGTACTAAGTACGAACGCCTTATTGCCACCCGGGGAAATGATTATATGCTAATCTATAACTACACCGGACGTAGCATGCAAGTCAATCTCAATAAAATCAATGGAAAAACTAAAAAGGCTTGGTGGTATTCACCCCGCAACGGTAACCTGTCTTATATTGGTGAATTCAGTTCCAATACAGCAACCTTCCAACCCGAAGGCGGTCATATAAACGGAAATGATTGGGTATTGATTATCACAGATGCCGATAAGAATTACACAACTCATTGGCAAAACTAGCAAGAAAGGGGCGTTACTTCTTCAGCCCCTTATCTCTATACTCAGTAGGTGTCATTCCCATCTTCTGTTTAAAGCACTTACTGAAATAACGCGGATCATTGATGCCCACCATATAAGAGATCTGAGTCATGGAATACTCTCCCGTCTCAATAAGCTGGACAGCGCGTTTAATACGCATTTCTTTGATAAACTCAATAGGAGCCAATCCGGTCAGCGTCTTCAGCTTTTTGAAGAATACAGAACGACTGACAGCCAACTCTTGCACCAGATCATCTACCACCAATTCACCATTATCCATATTCTTTTCCATCAGGTCTACCAGTTTATCCATAAACTTACGGTCGTTAGGAGACATTTCAGGACCTTTTTCTTCCACTGTTTCTTCTTCGGACGTAGTAGCAGGAGCTCCAGTCATTAAGTTATCGCGATAAATTCCCTGCAGCTTCTGACGTTGAGTAAGCAGATTCTTTACACGCGCTTTCAGGTAAGTGGCACTGAACGGTTTAGTAATATAGTCATCAGCTCCATACTCCAAGCCTTCCAGTTTGCTCTCAATGGAAGTCTTGGCTGTCAACAATACAATAGGAATATGGCTGGTCGTCATGTCCGCACGCAATTCACGAGTCATAGCTATGCCATCCTTTTCGGGCATCATCACATCACTGATAATAATATCCGGTAAGAATTTCAAGGCTTTACTCCAACCTTGCATACCATCTACAGCTTCCACAATCCTGTATTCGGAAGCAAAGATACTGCGCAAGAATAGACGGAGTTCTGAATTATCTTCCACAAGCAGCATCGTCCCTTTAGCATTTGTATCTTCTTCGGCCTCATCCGGAAGAATTTCCTCTTCCGGATGATTGGGGACTTCACTAAGTATGTCCGTCACTTGTTCTACAACTCCCATACCCACAGTAGTATCATCCTGTAAGAATTCCACAGTTTCATCATAGTGCTCTTTTCCTTTCAGGAAATCTACTTTAAAGCAACTACCCTCACCCAACTTACTGTCAACCGTAATAACTGCCTTGTGCATCTCCACCAGCTCTTTTACTAATGACAAACCAATGCCTGTACTGGACTGATTGAACAAGTTACGGTCTACCAGATTTTCAAAACGGACAAACAATGATTTCTTCTTATTATCCGCAATGCCTATTCCCTGATCTTCCACACCCACGGAAACTGTCTTTTCATCTTCACGCACCAAAACTGTAATCATCTTCCCGTTTGGAGTGTATTTAAAGGCATTAGAAAGCAGATTGAATACTATTTTCTCAAACTTATCAACATCCACCCACAGATATAATTCCTCCTTCTCTGTTTCAAACAGGAAGTTTATCTGATGTTCTTCGGCAACCGACTCAAAGTTTTCCATGATCTTACGGGTAAAAGCAACTACATTTATGCGTTGCACCTGCATCTTCATCTTCCGGTTCTGTATCTTCCGGAAGTCCAAGATCTGATTGATAAGCCTCAACATACGATTCGTATTCCGTTCCACCACCTGCAATTGCTCACGTGCATCAGCCGGAAGTTTCGTATTTGCCAAGACATATTCCACAGGTCCCGAAATCAGAGTCAACGGAGTACGCAGTTCGTGAGAAATATCTGTGAAAAAGCGCAGCTTCATATCTGTCATTTGTTGTTCTACAGATACTTCATGTTTCAGACGATAAATAGTGAACAGGATATAAACAGCCGTCACAATAATCAGTATAACGAAAAGCACATACAGGAAATAAGCAAACGGAGTTTCCCAGAAAGAAGGAAGAATCTCAATATTCAGTATGCGCGTATTTTCCGTCCACACCCCGTCTCCATTGGTCGAACGAACCTTAAAGATATAGTGTCCCTTCGGCAAGTTGGTATAGGTTGCAGCACGTTGCTTGCCAACAAAATTCCAGGCTTTTTCAAAACCTTCCAGAATATAAGCGTACTGAATTTCAGAAGGTGCAGAATAATCGAGTGCAGCGAACTGAATCGTGAAGATATTCTCCCGATGGGATAATACCAGTTCCCTCGTATCATCCAAACCTTGTTTCAGTACCGAACCCTGTCCCGGCGGTACATCCTCATTGGCTATCAATAATTTGGATAATACAATCGGCGGTACATAGTTACTTTTACAAATAGAATCCGGATTAAAGTAAAAAATACCTGTATTGGCTCCGAAAAGGATATTCCCTGAAGCCGTATATTCCGAAGCCGCCTCACTGAAACGTGCACGGAAGAAGATTTCTTTATCCGCATAGTTTTCAAACGTCTCTTCAGAAGGGATAAACTTGCTTATACCATTTTCAGAACTCAACCACAAATTACCGTTCTTATCTTCCTGTATGGAAAGCAACACATCCGAAGGGAGTCCATCTTGCACCGTATACGATTTGAAAGTGGCATTACCATTGCCGTCCAACGACACCAGTTTATTCAGTCCGCCGCCAAAAGTGGCAATGAAAAGTTCCTGATCACGAGTCGATACAATCCAGTGTACATCATTATTGCTCAAACTGTGCTCATTATCCGGAACACGCAGAAAATGATGAAACTTCACATCTTCGGGATTCTTGAAGTCGGCATCTATCATCAGCGCACCAATAGTAGTCCCTATCCAGATATGTCCTTTATGGTCTCCTGTAATAAAACGGGCTTTATAGCAATAATCAATGGGATATCCTTTCAGATTATTACGATGGTTCACAAAGATTTCCTTTCCACCCTGATCACGTGTCATGTAGTTTATTCCACCGGCAAAAGTCGCTATCCAGATACGTCCGTGGCTATCTTCATATACACAGTAAACATTGTCATCACTCAAACTATAAATATCCTCTTCCTGATGCTGATAACGAGTCAATTTATAGTGATATCCACCTTTTTGCTTCTCGGCTTTCACCAGACCATCCCCTTTCGTTGCAATCCAAAGATTTTGTTTGCTATCCTGCAAAATGAAATAGACATTACCACGCAATGGAGTACCACTGTGCGACACTGTACCATTTTCAGTCAAATAGCCCTTATCTACACGTTTCTTATCATATACCCGTAATTTTCCATCTTTCAAACCTACCCATAAATTCTGATCCATATCTTCACAAAGGGCACGAACCTCATTACTCAAAGACTCATAATCATGTGGCATGGGAGTCATTACACGGAACTGGGATGGCCGGAAGGTCACTTTTTCCAGTCCTTTAGAATGCGTACACATCCATAAATCACCCTGCCGGTCAGAAAAAACTGCATGAATCTTATTAGAGAAACGCCAATCACTTCCGGACAGACTATTATAGAATGGATGTAAACTATTGCTTTCCCGATCAAAATATGAAAAGCCGCCCCCATAAGGATGTACCCACAGTACACCATTAATATCCTCATGAATATGAAAAGCCGGACGCGATCGGTCGGTACTGGTAGGTTCCACCAGTACTCTCTCATATTTCAGTATCCGTGTACGCGGATTGAAGTGCACTACTGTACCCGGAATATGCTGTTCAAACCAGACCTCAGATGCCTTATCTACATAAACCGAGTGAATAGATGCATTTGGAAAGCGGGAAGCCGGAAAATGCTCTAGCACTTTCGTCTTAGGTTGATATGCGAAAAAACCATCTTTCGTAGTAGTAAATATCAGTTCATTACCCTCTACACTATTGATAGAAACAATACGAGAAGATGCAGGCAAATTCTGCAACTGAAATTGTCCATTCTCCTTCTGATAGCACCACACACGTCCGTTATCCGAACCAAAATAGATTTCCGAATCATATTCCAGACAGGAGTAAAAAGCTTGTCCCCTTTCTTTTCCCGTTCAGCAGCATCTACAAAATAAGATGTCGGAGTGGTCTGTCCCGCTGCCAACATTCCCAATCCGTTATCAGACAATATCCATTCATTACCCGAAAGATCCTCATATACACCAAAAACACGAGTGGCAGAGAATTGTCCTGATTGAGCAGAATACCATTGTGAAATCAAACTATAATCTTCCGGATTCGTAGCTATGCGAATGGCGCCTTCCGTTTCGGTTAGCAACCAAACCGCACCACCCGGAAGGGCTTCTATCTTCGTGACAATGACTGCACTGCCCCCTTCGCCTTCAGCCGGAACACGCTCAAATGCTTCCGTACGCGGATCAAAACGGTAGGCATGATTGTCATAAGTCTGTAGCCAAAGAAAGCCATACTTATCTTCCACCATATAATCTACACGATTATGACTCAACACGATACGATTGTCAAGACGTGCCTTATATGTTTTAAAAGAATAACCGTTGAACTTGTTAATACCATCCCAGGTCGCAAACCACATATTTCCTTTGCGATCTTGCAGGATGCTCATTACTGTATTTTGAGAAAGTCCGTCTTCAGACGAATAATGGGTAAAAAAACAATCCGGTTGTGCTTTTACTGATAACACACATACCAACCCAACTATTAGATATAAGATTTTTTTCATCATAACAGGCTTATTCTATGCGGTAAAGATACGTATTTCATAGAAAAATCATGTATCTTTGTTTAGTTTTTAACAACCACTGACCATGAAACGCATTACAACCATTTTCCTAATAGTTCTCTTCGGACATCTTGGCATGATTGCACAAACTGACACTACCGCCTATGGTGTTGTAAAAAACATGCCTGTTTTCTATGAGCAACTGAAACAACAACTTACCTTTCCGATGGCATGGGGAAATTCCCCTGTCCGTAAATTTGAGACATGGCGTACCCAGGCACGGGAAATCTTATTAGACTGTATGCAGAATTTACCCCCTGCTCCTGCTGATTATGCCATGGAAGTAATCGTTACCGAACAACGCAATGGATATAAAGCTCAAAAAATACTATTTAATGTATCGGAATGGTGCCGCATCCCCGCCTACCTGCTAATACCTGATGGTGAAGGTCCTTTCCCGGCAGTCGTGATGTTGCACGACCATGGTGCGCACTTTTCCATCGGTAAAGAAAAAATGGTTCGTCCATTCGGTGTAAGTACCGAAGTCATGGCAGATGCAGATGACTGGGCATCCCGTTGCTACGACGGACAATATACAGGAGACTATTTTGCCGAACACGGTTATGTAGTACTCTCCATTGATGCCTTATTCTGGGGAGATCGCGGACGGAAAGAAGGAGTGAGCTATGACGGCCAACAGGCATTAGCTTCCAACTTTCTACAAATGGGGAGTTCATGGGGAGCATTCATCCATATAGATGATGTACGAAGTGCAGAATTTCTGGCTTCACTCCCATGTGTGAATAAGAATAAAGTAGGTTGCGTAGGTTTTTCGATGGGAGCCTATCGTTCATGGATGCTAGCTGCAATCACCGATTGCATAAAAGCCTCCGCATCCATCTGCTGGATGAACACTACTGAGTATCTGATGACACTAACCAACAATCAGAACAAAGGGGGATCAGCCTATTCCATGTTGATACCCAACCTGCGCCGCTATCTGGACTACCCGCATACGGCAAGCATTGCGTACCCGAAACCAACTTTATTTTTTAACGGAAGCCAGGACAAGCTATTCCCGGTAGAAGGCGTGAAAGATGCATATAACATCATGCAGACTGTTTGGCAAAGTCAGAAAGCATCCGAACGCCTGGTAACTAAAATATGGGAAGAGAAGCACTTCTTCAACAAGGAAATGCAGAAAGAGACATTGGAATTTTTCGATAAATGGCTGAAATAAACTCTCATTTATTATCTAATCATGGAGCACATCTGGATACTATTTATATTTTGTATAGCCTGCAATAGCCTATGCATGGGACAGCTACCACATACTTTCACGCAATATACTTCAGAGGATGGACTTGCACAAAAAACCATACAGGGAATCATGCAAGATCATAAAGGAGTTATGTGGTTTGCAACATGGGATGGACTTTATAAGTTCGATGGATATACATTTAAAAACTATAAAGCACATCCGGGTGATAGTATCGGATTAAGTAATAACCGTCTGGACAATATAAAAGAAGATAAATACGGATATATCTGGGTGCGAAGTTATGACCATCAGGTATACAGGTTTAATCCAAGAACGGAACAATTCCAGGCAATCCCTTACGAGAACTATTTATCACAGGATATATATGTACTTCCATGCGGAGATGTCTGGGTGGTTACCATACAGAATGAACTAATTCGTATAACTATTCATCCGGATACTCAGGAGATGAAAGCCACTAACTTTTTCAAATCCCACCAAATTTCATATTCAGAACGAATTAATCTCATCTTCCAGGATAAACAACAAAACCAGTGGATATTAACAGAGAATGGTTTGTATCGACTGAGTCAAAAAAATGGTGAAGAGAAGTTATCCTCCTATTTTGTCACCCCCTCAATAAAAGACAAGCAGCCTTTTTATGATGCACTAGAGAATGAACATGCACTTTACTTCACTTCCAAGCGAGGATGTATCTACGAATATCATTCCAATAATGGTCAGTTCTCAAGACAAGAACTCACCACTCACTCTTCCCTTAAAATTATCCGGCAATTAAAGCATGATAAACTATTTATCGGCACAGCCACCGATGGCTTCTTTATTCACGAACAAGGAAGCAAAACCTCCCACCATTACAACACTGCCACCCACCCTTCACTGAAAGATAACCAGGTAAAAGAAGTGTATGTCGATTCCAATGGTGAAGTGTGGATGCGTTTGAAAATAAAAGGAGTCACCCACTTTAACCCAGAGAATGAACAATTTGATTTCTTCATTCTGAAAGATAAATACGGAAAAGATGTTGTTGACTCCCGACCTGAAATGTATATCTATGAAGATATAAATGGTGCTTTATGGATACACCCTTCCGGTGGTGGATTTGCTTGGTATGATCGTAAAAACAATCGTATAAAACCCTTCTATAACCCATCCTTGCAATCCGGGTGGAGCACCGACAATAAAGTCACAGCTATTTTTACCGATAAACAAGGTAATCTATGGTTAGGATCATATGGTAATGAACTGGAAAAGGTATCTTTCAATACCAATCACTTTCATCTTTTAACAGCAGCTCCTGATGATCCGGAATTTCCAGGTAGTAATATTCGCGCCATTTATCAAGATCGTGACGGATACATATGGACTGGAAATAAAGATAAAATAGTACGGGTCTATGATCAAAAACAACGTTACATAGGCAATCTCACTGCACAAGGAACGATTTCTCCTCATAGCACAGATGAATTAGGCATAGCTTATGCCATTATGCAAGATCATGAAGGAACAATCTGGATCGGCACCAAGGGGAATGGTTTGATTGCAGCCAAACCTCAAAGTAAACCATTGACCTATCATCTTACCCAATATACAACTGACACCAACAATGTATATAGCCTAAGCGGCAATGAAATCTACAGTTTATATGAAGATAAACAGCAACGAATCTGGATTGCAACATTTGAAGGCGGAATAAACTATCTGAAAAAAGAAGCGAATGAAAAGCCTGGCCAATTCATTAATTACCGAAACCGGTTAAAGAATTACCCTATCACCCAATGTTATCGTACCCGTTTCATCACCTCTGATGCTAAAGGAAATATTTGGATAGGCAGTGCTACAGGGTTACTGATGTGTGAAGGTAATTTCAATGAACCGGAAAAAATCACTTTCCATCGTTATAGCCGTATACCTGGTAATCCGCAAAGCCTCAGCAATAATGATATACATAATATCTTCTTCACTCAAAAAGGTGAAATGTACGTTGCAACATTTGGAGGTGGTCTCAATAAATTGCTCTCACTTAATAAAGAACAAGCTACATTCAAAGCCTACACGATGAAAAACGGACTCCCGTCGGATGTTCTGTTATCTATCGAAGAAGACAAAGACGGCAATTTATGGTGTGCCACAGAAGAAGAACTCTGTAAATTCATTCCCACAACAGAAAAGATCATAAACTATCCTTCCAGAGTTTTTCCAAGACGAATTTCCTTTAATGAAGGAGCCGCATTACGGGCGCACTCTGATCATCTGATGTTTAACACAGTCAAGGGGATCCTTTGCTTCTTTCCGGATTCTATCCATACAAGTACTTATATTCCTCCTATTATCTTTACCCGCCTCCAACAAGCGGAAAAACGGTAACACCCGGAGAAGGCAGCATATTGTCCACCCATATTGATGATACCCGACTCCTAACATTACCTCACGATAAAAATACTTTCAGTATTCAGTTTGCAGCACTGGACATGAAATATCCTAATAACATTTCATACTCTTATCAATTGGAAGGGTTTGAAAAAAACTGGAATGAAATAGGCAATCAACGAACTGCCACTTACACCAATCTTCCTAAAGGACATTATACTCTGAAAGTCCGTTCCACAAATAGCGATGGCGTATGGGTAGAAAACACACGTACATTAGCCATCACCGTACTTCCCTCTTTCTGGGAAACCCCATGGGCGTATCTGCTTTATATACTCTTTATCCTATTAATCATTTTTATAGCTGCCTATATTCTCTTTACTATCTTCAGACTTAAACATAAAGTTACTGTAGAACAGGAGATATCAGATATCAAATTACGTTTCTTTACGAACATCTCTCATGAATTACGTACCCCGTTGACTCTGATTGCCGGCCCCATAGAGCAAGTCTTGCAGCATGGCAAGTTAGAGGATGAAGAACGAGAACAATTAGTTTTAGTAGAACGTAATACAAACCGAATGCTACGCCTCGTCAACCAGATACTGGACTTCCGCAAAATCCAGAATAAGAAGATGAAAATGAAGGTGCAGCAAATCGATCTTATCCCGTTTACCCGGCAGATAATGGAAAGTTTCAACAGGCTGGCGGACGAACATCAGATGGATTTCGGAATGACTGCACAAACTTCGCAGGTCAAAATATGGGCTGACCCGGATAAATTAGAGAAAATATTATTTAATCTGTTATCAAATGCATTCAAATATACTCCCCAGGGTAAGCAGATTAAAGTAAGTATACAGGAGGGTGAAACTGATGTAACGATTGCAGTGGAAGATCAAGGTATCGGCATTGCCGAAAACAAACAAAAATCTTTATTTGTCCGCTTTGAGAATCTTGTAGATAAGAATTTATTCAACCAAGCCAGCACCGGTATCGGACTTTCACTCGTTAAAGAATTGATCGATATGCATCATGGTACAATCAGCATCCAAAGCAAACCTGGCGAAGGCAGTTGCTTCACCATCAAACTTCCCAAAGGAAAAGAGCATTTTGATGAAACTGTTGAATTTATCCTATCCGATTATGTTATAACTGATATTGTTCCGGGATATATGAATACCTCGTTATCCTCTCTTGCTGAAAGTGAAGAAACAAACCTGAACAATGAAAAAGAAACGATTCTGATTGTAGAGGATAATCAAGAACTACGCTTCTTCATAAAGACTATCTTTATTCAACACTTCAATGTGATAGAAGCAGAAAATGGAAAAATAGGATTAGAGAAGAGTAAGAAATATCTGCCGGATATTATTATCAGTGACGTGATGATGCCCGAAAAGGATGGAATTGAAATGGTACGCGAACTGCGGGAAGAGATGAATACCAGCCATATTCCTATTGTAATGTTGACAGCCAAATCTACTATCGAAAGTAGAATAGAAGGTATGAAATCAGGAGCAGACGACTATATAACCAAACCCTTCAGTGCTGCCTATCTGAAAGCGCGAATTTTCAACCTGGTTGACCAGCGCAAGAAACTGCAAGCATTATTCTGTGCAAGCCTGCTGCCCACAGCTACCAGCCAACAAACGAACTATGAAAAAGAAGAAGCACAACCCTCCTTATCCGCCAATGACCAGAAATTCATAGACAAAGTTATGGAGACAATAGAGAAACATCTGGATAATGGTGACCTTATGGTTGAAGATATTGCCAACGAAGTAAATATGAGCCGTTCTGTATTCTTTAAGAAACTGAAAACACTGACAGGCCTGTCTCCTGTAGAATTTCTAAGGGAAATACGCATGAAACGTGCCGCCCAACTAATAGAAACTGATGAATATAATATGGCTCAGATAGCTTATATGGTAGGACTAAATGATTCTCACTATTTTAGTAAATGCTTTAAGCAACAATATGGCATGACGCCAACAGAATATAAAGAAAGCCGGAAATAAAATATCCCTATGTTCTGTATTAAAAGCATTCGTACATCCTTAATACAGAACATAGGGGTATCTTATGAAATAGTAAATCTCTATAAAACAATCAATCTTCCTGTAACCACTTATCAAGGAAACCCAAGACAGCTTCCTGTACTTTCTTACCGCAATCATGTGGCATATCCCACAGTTCTGTTACCAGTTTATCTCCTGCCGAGCGACTTTCCCACACTTTCCGCATCTCAGCGAAAGCGGCGTTTACTCCTACCGGATGAAACAATTTATCATGCTCTCCATTTAGAAAGAACATAGGTTTAGGGCAAGCTATAGAAGCAATATGCGGATAATCCAGATAGCGCCTGATGCCTGGAAGCATATTGGCAAATCCTCCCCTTTCATTTCCATATTCCCATGAGAACTGACAATCCGTGGTAACCATCCAGCAAACGGCCGCTCCAGCCTTTATTTTATCAGTCAAAGCCGAAAGCATCCAGGCGCGATAGGCACCCATAGAAAAACCCATGCAACCAATACGTTTAGAGTCTACTTCAGGCAAGGTTGCCAGAAAATCAGTAGTATACATGTCTTCATAGTTCATAAAAGCACTCCAACTACGCCCTAACATCATAAAGTTGCCAGCCACAGCCATATGTTTATCACCATCAACTCCCTCTTTACGTCCGCGTTCACCCCAAAAGATAGCGTCGACAGAAATAACCACATAACCATGGGCTGCCAAATAATCGCCTACATATTGCCCACCATAACACTGTTTCGCCCAAGCATCGGCATCCGCCAATACTTCCGGAGACACACCAAAAGGACGTATCATCTTCTCTTTACCAATCGTATAATGTCCTCCATGATCGTGCAGAAGCACAACTGCTGGAAAAGGGCCTTCACCATCAGGAACCAGCATATAAGCATTCACCCGTGAATAACCAGTCAGATTAAAGCGTAATTTCTTTGCTTTATATCCATCACGTTGTTCTTCCGCTACTACTTCCACCTTATAATCAGTAGTATAAGGAGGTGGGCCAACATGGCATCCAACACAGCATTGCGCGCTTGTTTACGCCATTTCTTAAAATTCTTGACAGGACTATTTCCCCAAGCCATGGGGTAAGTCAACTCTTGCTTTAACTGATCCAGAAAAACCGGCATTTCCCTTTCCAGTTCGTAACCGGATAAATGCTGAGAAAGGGCGACCACCGAAGTGGCCAACCCTAACACGCAAAGAATGATACTTTTTATCATACCAAAAACATATTTATTAATAATTCGGATTTTGTTTCAAATTAGGATTATTATTCAATTGAATAGCAGGTATAGGATAAATACCTCTCCACTCTTCCGTAACACCAGTCTTATAGAACCAGGTATCTGTGAAATAAGAACCAAAACGAATCATATCACGTCGACGCTGGTTCTCCCAGATAAATTCACGGGCACGCTCTTCTTCTATCTTTTTCAAAGTCAGCCCATCCCAATCGGAAAGGTTACTACGCCTGCGCACCTGATTTACTAATTCGAGTGCCTCATCCAATTGTATCCCTTGCCTGAACAAAGCTTCAGCTTTCATCAACAATACATTGGAATAACGTTCCAAAATATAATCGTTATCAGCCTTACTACCAGACCAGGCAACACCTATTGGCGAATACTTCAACACGCGGTAGCCTTCATTATCCTGGGCAGAAACCATATCTTTGATAGTTGTCAGTACCAATTGAGTGCCTTTATCATCGCATAACGGAGTAACCCCATCCTGATAATACTGAGGACCATACTCCAAAAGTTCCAGACGTTCATCTCCTTCTTCATATCTCTTCAAGGCATCATCCGTAAAACAATAACCGTTAGCCGGTGCAAAAGCTAAGTTATACTTCTTTTGATCAAGAGCATGTTGAGCATAAAGAATGAATTCATTGCCATCAACACCTTTGGACGGATCTACCGCAAACGAAGAAATAACCTCTTTTGAATTTGATTCATTGGTAGCAAGAAAGCAATCCCCTACTTTATCTTCCAAAACATAAGCATTGGTTCCGATGACATGATTACACATAGTCACCACATCAGCCCAATGAGCTTCACCGGCATAAACCTCAGCATTCAGATAAACAGAAGCCAATGCTGTATACACAGCTTCCTTTGTCAAACGAGGATAATAAGATGCAGGATTCACTTCTTTAATAGAAGGCAAATCTGCAGCAGCCTCTGCAAACTCTTTTACTACAAATTCATAGACCTCTTTTCTGGAAGCAGTTTTCGGTAAATCATTTGCATCAACTTTAGCTCCTGTAAAAAGAGGCACATTTCCGAAATAATCCATTGCATAATAATATCCATAGGCACGGAGAGCACGTGTTTCCGCAATCAAGGCTTTCAATTCATCTTTCATGGGAGAGGATTCCATACTGGCTATCACAGCATTGGCTGCACCAATACCGGGAAATAGATAAGTTCCCCAGCAAGTTTCAAGACGTGCATTATCCGCTGTTATCTTATGTGCCATGATCTGCATATTACCTTCATCATACCATCCACCACTGGCACGACCCGGACAGAAAAATTCATCCGTGCCAAACTCTCCAATTCGCCAGCCATCACCACCTGCCCTGGACATATATGCCAGATATTGGTATACACCTACTATGGAAGAGAGAGCTTCTTCTTCTGTCTGATAATATGTTTCGGGAGAGAGTCTACCGTATAATTCTTCATCCAGATTAAGACAACCGGACAACATGCTAATTCCAACACTACATGCAATTATGCTCTTAAATATTCTTTTTGTTTTCATCTTCTGATAATAAATTAAGGTTTAAAACGAAACGTTGATACCCATTGTGAAAGTACGTGCTTTCGGATAACTCAAATAGTCTATACCCATCGGAGCTACTCCTGTTCTGGAAACTTCCGAATTTACTTCCGGGTCCAGACCGGAATATCCGGTAATGGTGAATAAATTCTGACCGGAAACAAATACACGGGCACGAGTAATACGCAACGGTTTGAAACTAAAATCATAACCTAAAGAAAGATTATCCATACGTAAGAACGAACCGTCCTCTATAAATCTGGAAGAGAATACTTTGGCTTCTTCACGATTCACACCGGCAGTCACTGCCTCTTTCAATACATTTCTACCCGGTAGGTTATTCAGATAAGAGAGGTTGTTTGCCGTACAGTTATAGACATCATTTCCTACACTACCACGCAGGTTCATGCTTAAACTCCAATTCTTATAACGCAAAGTAGTAGAAATGCCATACGTAAAATCAGGTTGTGCGCAACCTATGATTTCAGACTCGCCATTATTGGCAAACTGTTCTTTACCATCTACGATACCAATGAATTTCTTTCCATAGAAAGTTCCCAAAGGTTGTCCAGGTATTACCAACTGGGCATAAGAACCTGAAAGACCTTGGCCCTGACAAGGAGCAACTTTCATGTTTTCACCAGTCCACTTATCATTCGACAGACTTATCAGTTCATTCTTATTCCGGCTGAAATTCAAATTCACATCCCATGAAAAGTCTTTGGTACGCAGTACACCAAATCCTAAGTCTATTTCAATACCCTGATTCTTTACAGAACCTACATTCGCAATCTGCGAAGTAATCAAGGAAGGGGAAGGAACCGCCACGAAAAGCAATAAGTCAGTCGTCTTTTTATAGTAATAGTCAATACTACCATGAATTCTTCCATTGAAGAAACCAAAGTCCAAACCTATATCTGTCTGTGCAGTCTGTTCCCATTTTATATCAGGATTAGAGTATTGTTGAGGTAATACAATAGTTACCTTCTCCCCCCCTACCAAATATCCATTAGTACTGGCGCCCAACGTATTCAGAGAATTATAGTTACCAATCTCCTGATTACCTGTGATACCATAGCTGACACGTAGTTTCAGATCTGTAAGAATATCGCTATGATAGAATTCCTCCTGAGAGATTCTCCAGGAAGCTGCTGCAGAAGGGAAAATACCCCATTTGTGATCAGCACCGAAACGACTGGAACCATCACGACGTACTGTTGCGGTAAATAAGTATTTGTCCCCATAATTATAATTCAGACGTCCATACATAGATATAAGGGTATTGCTTTCAGCAAAGCTACTTACGCTTTCCACTGTTTTTGCAGCAGCAAGGCTATACCACTTGAAGGTATCGGACAAGAAACCATAAGCACGGGTATGATTTCCTTCATCATAAAAATACTGGTAAGAATAACCCAGCATGGCATCAATAGAATGTTACCAAATTTTTGATTGTATTTCAGGATTGTTTCCAACAGTTTAGAATAATCCTGCAATTTCTGTACACTAACATAACCATCATTGCCATTACCCAACAGATTACTCTTGGATATATAAGAGTTACGTTCGATAGAGTTATAAGTATAACCCAAATTCACCTGAAACGTAAAAGGTTTATAGAAATTCCAATCTGCAGTCAGATTACCCAGGAATTTCCTGTTTTTACGCTCATCCAGAATTTCAGATGCAAAAGATACCGGATTCACACGATAAGGAGGCACATCATAGAAATCACCTTCCTCATCATAAACCGGATAAGTAGGATTAAAAACATATGCTTCGTACAACATACTACTTCCCATCTCACTACCAACAGTATTGGATACCGGTGCCTGGTCAGCATGTGTTTCACCATAGTTCAAATTCATATTTAACTTCAGCTTGCCATCCAGTGCTGTATGATTAATATTCACACGGGCATTGGCACTTGTCATACCAGAACCCAGCATAATACCTTCCTGGTCACTATAACCCAAAGATGCACGATAGTTTGTATCCTCACTTCCACTCATGAAAGAAAGGTAATGATTTTGAGAGATTGCCGTACGGAAAATACGATCTTGCCAATCTGCATTATCGCCTTTATCATCCAAAGATAATCCTAAATCAGTTACTGCCTTACGGTATTCATCACCAGTCAGTACGTCCAGCTTGTTAGCTACATTAGAAATACCCAAGCTATAACTGTAATCCAATTGCTTAACACCTTTTTTTCCTTTCTTCGTAGTGATCATAATAACGCCATTAGCACCGCGGGAACCATAAATAGCCGTAGCAGAAGCATCCTTCAAGATATTGATGGATTCAATATCATTAGGATTAATAGAAGATAATGGATTTACTGATTCTTGGTCAAAGAAGTCTGTATTACTACCATTGGAAGCGATGTGGCTGGAACTTACGCCAGCAGAAGAATTGATAGGAACACCATCAATTACATATAACGGATCATTGGAAGCAGTAATAGATGTACCTCCACGAACACGGATTGTATTAGATCCACCGGGCTTACCACTATTCTGGCTGATATTTACTCCTGAAAAGGCACCTTGCATCAATTGTTGAGGGCTCAGGTCAGTACCAACTTTAAAACGATCACTACTGATGGAAGATACAGAACCTGTCAAATCGGACTTTTTCATAGTACCATAACCTACTACTACCACCTCTTCCAAAGCCTGTGCATCATCCAGCAGTACAACATCAATTATATTCTGTGAGCCGACTGCGATTTCCTGTGTTACATATCCTATATAAGAGAAGATGAGAGTGTTTTTTCCCGAAGAAACCGACAATGTATACTTACCATCCATATCAGTTATTGTTCCTACAGCGGAATTACCTTTTACAGTCACATTCACACCGATCAACGGCTCTTGCTTCGAGTCAGTCACCGTTCCTGTAATCGTCTTGTTTTGTGCATACAGACATTGTGTTACTATCAATGCCAATACAAAACATAACTTTCTAAAATCAAAATGCAGTTTGTTTTTCATATTAATACATTTGGGGTTAATAAATAAAGATTCAAAGTTTCTCAATAAGGTTTTGTCTTTCACCTTGCCATGCAAAGAAGAGGATTATATTGATTTTACAGGTGAAAAATATGCTCAAATCGGTTAAAAAAATAGTCCACACAGCCCAAAGCTCTTCTGGAAGGGGTTTTAAACAATTATTCCACATCTTTTCTACACCTTTTTTTCCCTTTGGAACCGTTTTTTCTACGCATCTATTCACCACTCTCTATTTATTCATATCAACCACTTTATTAAACTACTATTTCGCTACACTCATTCATCTCATTTTCTATCAAAAAAGGAAAGCTTATAAAAAATCCTTTCTGATATATTTTCAAAGGAAGTATATCAGAAAGGAAACAGAATATAAAATGCTCTTATTTACTTCAAATGTCTCAATATCCACTTCAACTGTCCATATTCCGTAGCATCAGAAGTCCAATGCTCATTAATCGGAGTTATCAGTGCTTCTTTGGGGCAATCCAGCACATTATAAACAGCATAACTGGTAGTAGGCGGACAGGTATCATCATTATATCCCCAAGTGATATAAGTAGGAACTTTAATCATACGGGCGAAGTTCACCACATCATAATATGCCATCGTTTTCAGCTTATCCGGAGTATCCATACCCTCTACTCTGAAAAAATGAGGATAGCCACCTGCACGTCCAGCTTTATAGCCTGCCATATCACTCAATGCCGGATGATTGGCAACGCAAGCTGTTACACGGCTATCCAGTCCGGTAGTAATCAGTGCCAAAGCTCCTCCCTGGCTGCCACCTTGGACAATTACATTTTTACCATCCCATTCGGGCAGAGAAGTCAGGAGATCGATGCTGCGTACACAACCCAGATAGACACGTTTCATGTAATAATTATCACGATTCTCCAATCCGTTATTTAAATAACCGTTCTCTCTGCCATTAAAAGCATTGCTGATTTCCTTAAATTCTTCCGCACTCATCTCCGGATTCAGGCCATGTATCTCGATTTCAAAACGGATACATCCTTCTTCTGCATAATATTTATGGCGCAGAGGCTCTTTTATAGTTTTAATTCCAGCTCCCGGAGGGCAAAGTACAACCGGACAAGAACCTTTCACTGCATTCTTCGGATAGAAAAGATAACCATAAATGCACTGTCCACGGTTATTCAGCATTAATTTAATGAGATAACAATCAACCTTATCCGTACAATACTCCTCTGCAAACTTTTTAGTATAAGTCAACGGATATTTGGCAGCTTCCGCTTTATTGTTGTCCCAGAATTCTTTAAAGTCTTTCGGCATCTGTGTGTAAGGTTGAATCTTTTCTGGTGAAAAGCCTACCTTCACATGATGTTTATAGCTTGTTCCATCCACAGTTGCTGTCAGACGACAATCACGGAAACCGGGTTCTTTCATTGTTCCCACAGGTATCACCGCCTTTCCTTGCTTCAAAGTAACGGAACCGGAAGTATCCGCCGGCATCATGTCACCACCTATTTCATAAGAAACGGTTACGCCATCCTGCGGAATGCCGTATTTATAGAACTGCACCTCAACCGTAGCTTTCTCTCCGGCCTTATAAATCCAATCAGCATGATTGGGCACGGTCACCCAAAGTACATCACTCCGGTACGGATAGTTTTCCGCATATACAAATGACAGCGGAAAGATCAGGGCGAACAGCCATATAAACAAACTCTTTTTCATCATTATGTTTTTAGTATTATCACATTATTTTACCAGTCACAAAGACCATCTTCCTACCAAGTCCGTATCAACTCCGTGTCAAGACCGTGTCAAGACCGTAGTTATGAACACGGAGATGGTACGGAGATGATACGGTTTTGACAGATGCCGGTCAGCGCTTTATGCTCAATAATTCATTCCCATTTTTTACCGGATTCCAACCATCTTCTCCGATAAGTATGGAATCTATTTCATAACCTTTGAGATTTTTCAGTTGATGTGAGAAAGGTACACGTGCTTTTGGATTGGCACCTTCACCCGTGCTTTCATACTCTGCATAGAATGCGGTCTTTTCCGCTTCCTTTTTACCCCAGTTATTCCAACCGACAGGAGCGATATGCCTGCCTAAATTGCAACGAATAAATACAGCCTGCGCATACGAACGCCAGGGACGCGATAGATAGACATCCTGTACACCCTCATCAGCCGTCAGTCGGCAATCATAAAATACATAACCATATTTCTGCCCCTGATCCGTAGAAGGTGCTGTCACATAGCCTCCACCTTTACTATGAATGTGACAACGATTGAATACAGCCGTAGACCAGCCAAAGATAAAATCGACCGTACCTTCTACGTAGCAATCTTCATAGTACTGGCGACAGTCTTTTCCATAGGTATAGAGTGTATCTTGGAAACCAAGGAAACGACAGTTTTTGAAATAAACACGATCAGCACTTACAAAACAGGCTACAGCCTGTCCCACCGGACCCGAAGAATTCTCAAATGTAATATTCTCGGCATAAAAGTCGGGAGCATAAATATAACAGGAAGATGAACCGGAAGTTCCTTTTTCTTCACCAAAGCAATTCTTCTTCTGCGCATAATCATCATACGAAAGTATAGCACCTTCCTGACCTATCAGGGAAATATTAATTTTGCTTTCGGGTACTACAATTTTCTCTTTATACACACCCTTACGCACCAATATCGTAGTACGGATATTCTTGCGGAAATCGGGAACAGCATCAATGGCTTCCTGTACAGTGAAAAAGTCTCCGCTACCATCCTGTGCCACTACGAAATCATAATGACGGACATACTTAGCCAATTCCGGTACTTCTTTAGCAATGGCATCCATAGCCAGACCGGATACAATGCGGCCACCGTATACATTCAGATGGGTATTATCTTCGCGTCCTTTAGGTATAGCGGCAACCTGATTGGCAGGTACCCACATGAACAGTTTTTTAGACTCTACCGGTCCCATGCCTTCTACCAGGTCGTGCGTAATCTTATTCATATCCACAAATGCCACACCCAGCTCTTTCGCTACATTTCGCGGAGAGTCCAGATAGGCTCCGTGCGTATCAATCAGCTTGTCACCTTCAGCAATAACTGTTTGTCCCGAAGCTTCCCGTGTTGCATCCGGATTCACGCCTTTCTGTATATCATCCTGACTAATAGCCTGAGCAACTGCATTCCCATCCGCTGTGCCGAAGTTTCGGCGCACAATGGAGTTAAACAAAACAGGGATACCTCCCTTAGCACGTGTTTCGTTTACAAAACGTTTCAGGTTTTCATCAAAAGTGCTTCCCGGAGCTGTATACCGCTTTGGGTCGGACTTCTCATCATTGTGACCGAATTGGATAAATACATAATCACCTTTCTTCACTTGTGAGATTACTTTCTCCCAGCGCCCTTCATCAATAAAGCTCTTGGAACTCCTCCCGTTCACAGCATGATTATCCACACGTATTTCCTCGGAGAGATAACCGGGCAACATTTGCCCCCACCCCCGTTCCGGATTTTCACCCGTCAATGACTTATTAGCCATAGTGGAATCTCCGATCATAAAAATCGTAATCACTGGTTTGTCAGCCTTGAAAGCAGAAAGCAGAAAAAACAACCCCAGTAATAATGTCAACTTATGTTTCATAGTTCATTATATATAAATAGTATTCTTAGTTTCCGGCTGCAATATTACCTAAAAACAAAGGGTTTTAAGGGTAAAAAAAGTCGCAATCGGTAGAAAAATTAATATTAATCGTATATTTGCCGGTAAAATAATCAATCTGACTGGCAAAATGGAAAAGACAAGAAGTAACACCTTCATTCTTGAAAAAGAAATAGCATGGGAACCTGCAGGTGAAGGAGTGGTACGCCAAATCATGGGTTACGACGGACAAGTGATGCTTGTAAAAGTGAAATTCGAGCAAGGAGCTGTCGGTACACCACATACTCACTATCATACACAAACCACTTATGTGGCAAGCGGTAAATTTGAATTTACCGTAAATGGTGAAAAACAAATTGTAGAAACCGGAGACGGTGTTTACATCGAACCGGATGCGGTACATGGCTGTGTATGCCTGGAAGCCGGTATCTTGATAGACTGTTTCAGTCCCATGAGAGCAGATTTTCTGAAGCGCTAAATCCTGTCTGCAAGGAGTTAACTTCTTGCAAACAAAAAGTTAACTTCCTGTCGACAAGGAATTAAGTTCTTGCAGACAGGAAGTTAAGTTGTTATTTAGCAGGTTTCCAATCGCTACACATTTTATAGATGTAACTCAGATCATCATATAGTACAGCTTCCTTTTTCGTCAATTGTTTCGCCCATTTCACACGATCAGTTGTTGGAGCACCCTCTCCGGTACTTCCATATTCAGCATAACGTGCTGTCTTCTCATTTTCTACATTTCCCCAGTTATGCCAACCTTCGGGACGAATATGTTTGCTCATTTCGCAATTGATAAATACGGTAGCAGCATACGGACGCCAGGGACGTCCCAGATATACCTTATCCACACCGGGGTCGGCAGTCAGCCGGCAGTTCTTGAAAACGTATCCCACCGCAATATCTTTGGGTGTAGAAGCCGCCGTTATGTATGAATTGGTTTTACTCCGTATCTCGCAATTCTCAAACAATGCAGTAGAAGGACCAAATATAAAATCGGTGGTTCCATCAATGTAGCAATCTACAAAATAGAGCCGTGTACCGGCAACACCTGTATAAATAGTATCCTGATTATCCAAAATACGGCAGTTTATGAATACCAGTTTATCACCTTCCGTATGGAGTGCCACGGCTTGTCCCAGTCTGGCAGCATTATTTTCTATAGTCAGGTTCTTGAAAGTTATGCTATTCCCCTCCACTTTCACTGTGTAGGTGCGAAAAGTACCCATTTTATTAATATTGGCGTGGTCATCATACGTGATAATCGTGTTTTCCACACTTTCACCAATGAATTCCACATTCTGCAACCAGGAAGGAATAACCACTTTTTCTTTATAAGTACCATTCTTTACCAGTACCGTCACTTTATAATCCATAAAAGCCCTGATACCTTCCATAGCTTCTGTCAAAGTACGATAGTCTCCCGAACCATCGCGGGATACAACAATCGTATCCTTCCATTGAGTCTGTGCCGACAATGGCATGATTCCCACCAGGAGAAGAGCTATGCCGCATAAATAATAAGTCAGTCGTTTCATTGTCTTATTTTTGATTAACGATTTCTTTTACTTGCTGCAAACGCTCCCATTCCAAACTTGCCATGATAAACGGACCTACCGCTTTGGGGTCATTGCTACGGATTGTTTCATTTATATAATAGGTGTAATCGCCCATACGGTAATTCTTACCGCCTAATCCGGCAACTGCACAAGCTTTCGTGATAGTAACCACACCATCTTTATCTACTTCGATGAAGTTATCGAGGATGCCCTGGTAGCCTTTGAGGGCTACTTTCAGATATGACTTATCAATATATCCTTTACGAACCGCCTTAAACAATGCGTAAACAAACATAGTGGAACAAGAAGACTCTACATAGTTTCCTTTCTCACCGCTTTTATCCAGTACCTGATACCACAGACCTGTCTTCGGATCTTGTATACGCTTTACTTGTGCAGTAATATTATTCAAGATAACGAGCATAGAGTCACGTCCTGCCTCATGCTTCGGAATAAAATCCAATGCATCTACAAATGCCATTGCATACCAGCCCATAGCACGTCCCCAGCTATGTTGAGACTGTCCGGTAACAGGATCTGCCCAACGTTCCTTACGGCTGACGTCACAGGCATGACGGTAAAGACCGTTTTTGGGGTCATAAGTATGGCGGGCTACCGTAATAAACTGATTGACAATATCCTGATAATCCTGTACGCGGTCGTTACGGTAAGCATATTCTGCATAGAAAGGCGCTCCCATATAGATGCCATCCAGCCACATCTGATTGGGATAAATCTTCTTATGCCAGAAACCTCCGTCCTCATTGCGTGGATGGGTATCGAGCTGGCTACGCAGCAAGTCTATAGCTTTCTTATATTTCTCATCTTTCGTCTGTTCATAAATGCGGAACAGGAATTTACCGGAGTTCAGACGGTCAATGTTATATTCATGTAATTTATAAGTCTCGATACTTCCATCATTGTGTATCATAGTGTCCGCGTAAGCCAATGCATAATCGAACATTTTCTTATCTCCATAGGTATCATACACATCCAGCATAGCCTGCAATTCCAGTCCATGGCAATAGTCCCATTTCAATTTCGGTTGGAAATCCAACTGCCAGGATTCCGGGCAACGAATCATCTCTGACTCTACCATACGCACCGACCAGGGTTGCTTATCACTGACTTTCTGAGCGGACAACTGGGTAGAGCAAATCAGCGCTCCCATCACAAAAGTTTTACAAAGTAGATTATTCATCATTCTATTCTTGTTTTTAGGTATATAGATTATATTAAGTAATGTGACAAAGATAGCGGTTCTCACCTAAACCGTTGTGTACTTTTCGACCGAAATGGTGCATTATTTATTTTCGTCCTCTACAATCTTATTTTTTCGTGTACGAGAACGAGCGATTTCGTGCGCGATAACGAGTTTTTTTGCCATTTATTTGCATTTCGAACAAAAATTGCAGGAAATTAGACGAAAAAAGTATTGGTATACATCAAATAATGTGTATTTTTGGCCCCAGAAATAAGAATTAATAATTTTAAATCAACGTATCATGAGTTTAAATCAAAATGCAGTGGGAAAGATGACCAACTACAGGTGGACCATCTGTGCCATGTTATTTTTTGCGACAACAGTAAGCTACCTTGACCGCCAGGTGCTGTCATTGACGTGGGATGAATTTATCAAACCCGAATTCCATTGGGACGAATCACACTATGGCATTATCACATCTGTCTTTTCTATTGTTTATGCAGTCTGCATGTTATTTGCAGGCCGTTTCGTAGACTGGATGGGAACTAAGAAGGGTTTTCTCTGGGCTATCGGCGTATGGTCGGCAGGTGCCTGCCTCCATGCCTTATGTGGTATCGTTACAGAACATTTTGTAGGTCTGCACAGTACAGCCGAATTAATGGGAGCGACCGGTGATGTTGTAGTAACCATCGCTACCGTCAGTATGTACTGCTTCCTCGCCGCCCGTTGCGTACTGGCACTTGGTGAGGCCGGTAACTTCCCCGCAGCCATCAAAGTAACCGCCGAGTACTTCCCTAAGAAAGACCGCGCGTATGCTACTTCAATCTTCAATGCCGGTGCTTCTATCGGTGCTTTGGTTGCCCCGCTGTCTATTCCTTTGCTGGCTAAGGCTTGGGGCTGGGAGATGGCTTTCATAGTAATCAGTGCTCTTGGTTTTATCTGGATGGGCTTTTGGGTATTCATGTATTCCAAACCTTCTGAAAGCAAACACGTAAACAAAGCTGAACTGGACTACATCGAACAGGACAGTTATGAAGAAGGTGCTGCTCCGATAGTAGCAGAGAAAGACGAAAAGAAAATGAAATTCTGGCAGTGCTTCAGCTACAAGCAAACTTGGGCATTCGCTTTCGGTAAGTTCATGACCGACGGTGTGTGGTGGTTCTTCTTGTTCTGGACTCCTTCTTATCTGAATACACAATTCGGTATCAAAACCTCTGAAGGATTGGGTATGGCATTGATCTTTACGCTGTATGCCATTACGATGCTCTCAATCTATGGTGGTAAATTGCCTACCATCATCATGAAGAAAACCGGCTTAAATCCTTATGCCGCCCGTATGCGTGCGATGTTGATTTTCGCATTCTTCCCGCTGGTAGTGTTGCTAGCACAACCTTTGGGTACTATATCTCCGTGGTTGCCGGTTATCATGATCGGTATCGGTGGCGCAGCTCATCAATCCTGGTCTGCCAATATCTTCTCTACGGTAAGTGATATGTTCCCCCGTGCTGCTATTGCAAGTATCACTGGCATTGGTGGTATGGCAGGGGGCGTAGGTTCCATGCTGCTGCAGTTCATAGCAGGTGAGCTCTTCGTTTATGCCGGAGAAACCAACATGACTTTCATGGGCTTTGAAGGCAAACCTGCAGGATACTTCATTATCTTCTGTGTATGTGCGGTGGCCTACCTGATCGGTTGGGTCGTAATGAAGGCTTTGGTACCTAAGTACAAACCTATCGTACTGGAATAATAATATTATAAGTTTATAATAGAATAAACAATGAAAAAGGTGCTCAGTGATGGGCACCTTTTTTAGTATAATATAAAAAGTATGGGCACAAAAAAAGCCCCTTCTCACGAAGCGACTCTCTTCTGCACTCTCCTGCTAAAACCACACAAACCTCAGTGCCCACTTTAGCAAATTACACCTCCAAACGGTTCATGAGAAATACAGGAGCGCAAAATTTTAAGATGAAAAAAGGGAAGTCTCACGACTTCCACAATTCTTCTAACCTTAAATCTAAATCTCTATGAAAAAAAACGTTCGGCAAAGATAACCGTTTATTCCATTCGGAGATATTAATAAAAGATATAAAGATTTGAGGAACATTTAAGATTTACTAAATGGAATTGGTAAAGCTTTATAAAACCGTATCGAGCAGATCGGCGTAGATAGGATTTTGTCGTAACAAGTGAGGTACCCCTGTCATAAATAGCTGCTTGCGGGCACGGGTGAGTGCAACGTTTAGTTTCCGGTCAATCCATACTCCTCTTTCTTCCGTAAGGTTGGCAAGAAATTTCAGTTGATAAGTACGGTTCACACAGAAAGAATAAATAATCACATCCCTCTCACTTCCCTGGAAACGTTCTACGGTATCCACCAGGATATCATTCAAAACAGGAATACCCAAAGCTGCTATTTCGCTCTTTATAAGGGCTATCTGACTACGATAAGGAGTGATAACGCCTAAAGTCAAAGCAGCATAAAAACCGGAACCGCTTGCTTCATACTGTCGGTAAACGGCAGCAGCCAACCGCGCTGTAAGCTGTGCTTCGGAATGGTTTATCTTCGCTGATTGTGAAGGAGTCTCCGGCACCGAGGGAAGAAAAGCTACCCGACTCACCAATACATCAGCAAATTCATCACTCTCCAGTCCCGGAGCAAGTACAAGTTCACCTTGCTGATGCGGCAAACCGACCGCTTCCAGTAATCCGCCATAAAAAGCATGATTAGGAAACCGGGCTACTTCCACATTCATACGTCCCTGTCGGCAAAGCATATCGTAGATACGCTGAGTGGTTGGTGACGAGTGATTGGCGGAGACTGTACGATAGAGACGTTCGAATAGAGAATCTTTCAGGTTATACAAACCGATACTCTGCAGGCATTCTTCACACACTTCAGATTGCGATTCGGATTGAAGAACAACGGCAGGCAGTTGTTTATGATCGCCGATAAGAATAAACTTACCGATGGCATTGTTACCAGCTACATTTCGTGCACAAAGAAGCCCTAACAGTTGTGGCTCCAATATCTGGGTAGCCTCATCCACAATAGCCACATCAAAAGTCTTCAGACGAAACATATCCGTTTTAGATGAGAAGGTGGCAACAGTACCAACGAAAACACGGCAACGCTCTATGCATGCATGTACTTCACGACGTGTAGAACAGGCTTCCAGCACATTCTCTATTAATCGGGAACGGAAAGAAGGATCGCAAGAGAGCTCATTTCCGATACGAATAAAATCAATCTCAGGCGTTATTACAGAAAAGGTTTTGCAGATCTCATCCACTGCACGATTTGTATATGAAAGCAACAGTATCTGTTTCCCTTCACAATAGAATGCTTCTACCATACCACGCAAAGCACGGGAAGTCTTTCCGGTGCCCGGAGGACCTATCAAAAGAAAATAATCCCTGGCTGCCTGTGCCTTCAGGGTAATGCGGGAAAAATCATCGGGAGCAGCTGCAATACGGGCATCAAAAGAAGTATCAAATTCCGGTTCACGCTGAGACAGCAATAGATCCCGGCGATCCTTATTGGCGGAAAGAAAAGCGGAAAGTCCCAGATACATGCTGCGGAAAGAAGTATCCATATAATCATGCTCTATGGCATAACAACTATCCAGAGGAAGCACAGAAGTATTTTGTTGCGAAGCACGAAGACGGATACGGATATCCCGGTCGGTGATTCGCTCTATATTCCCTTTGAATACCATCTTATTGGTTACATTGTCCGTATCTTGATTGCGTTGATAGAGGACGATGGTGTCACCCTCACGGAAATTCGGTAAAACTGATAAATCATTGACCGGACGTGCCAATACAAGATATGCCTTATGTATATCTGCCGCATGATTCTCTGTGATCGTCAGATCATATAGTATCTCCCCCGCCTCACGCTTTTCTTCAAGTGTGGAAAGCCACAAAGCGGCAGCTCCTGCACGCCCTTCATAATCAATATCACCTGATTTTGAAGTGTACAATTCCTTGGTTATAAAATTGTAGAGTGTATAGAAGTAACATTGTTCCAATGCAGTAAGCATCCGGATACGTTGTGCCACTGCATCGATGGACGGATAGAGATAGCGTTTCCATAACGTGTTATTCAGATGACGCTCATTCAGTGTCTCCGGATTGATAACTTTCAGGCATTCCGCCGTATAATGAGGGCTGTTACGTAATTGCATGCCATATTCATTCGCTACAATCCGGTTGCGGACATCCATCACACGCCGTACCATCGCCCACGATGGACGGGCAGGATATAACAACGGGTAACGTGTATACAGCAAATATGCCTTTACTTTGCGGTGGTCCATTCCCATAGAATATTCCAGCACTGCCTGATACAATAACATCTGTACCTTATTATTCTCTTTCGGTTCCACCTTGCCGCGGATAGAATACTCATCGGCTTTACCCGACTTCATTTCTATAAAGGAAGACATATCGCGCTGCATATAGTCCAGACGCCCTTGCAACCCCAGTGCTTCACATATATAGGTAGGTTCCAATACCGCATCTGTTTTATCCAGTTCATAACCGGGAGTCCGAAAAGTTTCAGTCACCGTTTGACGGATATGTTCGAAGTGCCGTTTACAATCGGCAAAGAATTCCTTTTCTTTCTCCTTATCCAGCAAATCGGCACATGCGGCCAACTCTATGGAATAAGTGCGGAAAGCCTTTTTCATGCAGGATAAATAGTCCGGCTCCTCTTTCGCATAGATCCATTCATCCAGGAAAAGATTGGCAATATTACCGAGCAACAGAGGACGTGTATTATCGGGAGATTGCAAACGCGCCAACAGATAATTGGCCGGATGATGCCCGTAATCTTTAAAGCACTCTGCCAGAGAACTGATATCCAACAGATAATCCGGTTCTAAAATAATAAAGGAAGGTGTCAGTACGCCCGCCTCGTCTACAGCTACATCCAATAGATTGATCTGTGCATGGCGCCATAACAATTGACAGGTTTCTGCAAATTCCTCATTCACCTGAGGTACATTATATCGCACCCGTAACGGTTCATCAGCAACGGTATCTACAGGCAATACATATAAATACGTATCATCGGCATATTGAAAACAAACACGCATCCGGCGTACCCGTTCTTTAGCAGGCGGAGAAACGATGTAAGTAGCATCCGCACGGGGAAGCAAGCGATAAAGTTCCGCCGGTATCTCCTCTCCCGTAAGCTTCTTCACAAAGAAAGTCAATGTCTTGATGTCTCTCAACTGATTCTCCCGTGAGGGTTCAGCCAAACGGTTCAGAACAGCATTGGAGGTCAGGCGAAAAGTATGTAAGCGATTTTGTTCCACAACAGACAGTCCGGCCTTCGAAGCTACAAAGCTGATACGTGCAGACAAGTCAGTCATTTGCAGACTACCGTCCGGCATCTGTGTACGACAAAGACGTTCCAGAAATTCACGAAGCTGACGGTAAGCCGTTGTTAATGGAATATTTTCATCCCGGCAGACAGTAAGTAAGAAGTGATAGTATTCCCGTACCTCTTCCTGCATTATTCCTCCTTATCTTCATCCGCCTCTTCCGTGTCAGTTTTCTTATCCTTAATCATAAGGATACTCAACTCATAGAGCAGATAAAGCGGAATGGAAACCACTGTCAGAGTGAAAGGGTCGCCGGTTGGCGTAATAATAGCTGCGACTATCACAATAATCACCAGTGCATGACGACGGTACTTGCGCAAGAAAGCTTTGTGTACCAATCCCAAAAGTGAAAGTGACCAGGTCACCAACGGCAATTCAAAAGCCAGCCCCATACAGAGCACCAGCATCATGAAGTTATCTATGTAAGAATTTAAAGAAATCTGATTCTCGATGGATGCACTCAGTTCGTAGGTTGAGAGAAAGCGCAACGTCAATGGGTAGACCATAAAATAGCCCAGCAGTACACCGAGGAAAAACATCACTGTACCAATACACAAAGCTTTCCTTACCCCACGACGCTCGTTAGGGTAAAGGGCAGGACTGATAAACCTCCAGATTTCGAAAAAGATATAAGGCGTAGCCGTCACCACCGACATCCAGAATGCGGTGGACATATGAACAAAGAACGGAGCCGCCAGATTTATATTGATCAGTTTGACGTGAAACTGCTGCGTAAAGAATTCATCGTTAAGATTGAATGTTTTTCCTACGTATCGCAGCACGTCGTAAAAGATGAAATCATTGTGGCAGGGTGCCAACACCACATTATCAAATAACCACGGCATTGCAATAAAATAACCGACTGCAAATACAAACCACACGCCGAGAACGCGAAACAGTACCCGACGCAGTTCGTCCAAATGATCCCAAAAGGTTAGTTCTTTATCTGCCATAGTAGTGAATTAGTAACGAGCCACAAGCTACGGGCTACAAGTATCTGATTGTGCAACCACTTGTAGTTCGTAGCTTGTAGCCTGTTACTCTTTGATCGTAACTTATTTATTTTTTAGAAGCCGGCTCTTCTATATCATCCTTTGCCTTGTTTATTTCTTCTTTCGCCTCATTCACACCGTCCTTGAAGCTCTTCACGCCTTTACCTAATCCCTTCATCAATTCGGGTATCTTCTTACCACCGAACAACAACAGGATAAGCAAAGCAATAATGACCCATTCGGAACCGCTGGGTAGAAAGCCTAATAAAAGTAAGTTTGTCATATTCATAGTTTTTTTAAATTTGTTGCAAATATAATAGCTTCACTACAGATTACACACTTTTACATGGATTAAAACGAAAAGAATAAAGGTAAAACCGAATATCAGTCCTGATAATAAACCCTTTTCACCCGTGTAGAAACGCTTGTCAATACTTCGTAAGGAATGGTTTCAAGTATATCGGAAAGCACCGTAATGGGCAGATGATCGCCAAATATCTCTACGGTATCCCCTTCTTTACATTCAATATCCGTAACGTCTATCATGCAGACATCCATGCAGATATTACCGACATAAGGTGCACGTTGCCCATTCACCAGACAATATGCATGACCATTGCCTAAGTGACGGTTTAGTCCGTCGGCATATCCGATAGGCAGTGCAGCTATACGCGAATCACGTGTCAGATGTCCCTTGCGACTATATCCAACTGTATCTTCTTCGGGCACCTCCCGTATTTGCAGGATGGTAGTTTTCAGTGTACTTACATTATTTATAATAGTATTATCGATCGGACTGATACCATACAAACCGATGCCCAGACGTACCATATCGAACTGTGCTCCGGGGAAACGCTCAATACCTGCCGAGTTACAGATGTGACGGAGTATCTTATGCGGAAATGCTGCTTGCAACTGCATAGAAGCAGCTTCAAACATTTCTATCTGTCCACGCGTAAATGCATCAAACTGAGATGCATCGCTGCCTACAAGGTGAGAGAACACAGACCGTGCAATGACTGCATTCTGGCTCTTCAGCCGTTCTATAAGTCGTGGCATATCCTCGGGGGCAAAGCCCAGACGATGCATACCCGTATCCAGTTTTATATGAATAGGAAAATTGGTGATACCTTCTTTTTCCGCCTCCTTAATCAGTGCATCCAGCAAATGGAAACTGTACACTTCCGGCTCCAGCTTATAGTCGAACATGGTCTTGAAGGCCGTCATCTCCGGGTTCATAATGATAATGCTCGCCGTAATGCCTGCTTTGCGCAGTTCGGAACCTTCATCAGCCACAGCCACAGCCAGATAATCGACATGATGTTCCTGTAGCGTCTTGGCAATCTCATACGAACCTGCACCATATGCAGATGCTTTCACCATGCAGACCATCTTGGTTTCCGGCTTCAGTTTGCTACGATAATAATTCAGGTTGGCTATCATGGCTCCGAGATTCACTTCAAGAATCGTTTCGTGCACCTTCTTCTCCAGTTCTTCCGTCAAAGCATCAAAGCCAAACTGACGGGCACCTTTTATTAATATAATTTCATTTTCCAACCGTAGCTCACCACGGGAAATAGCACGCAACAATGCTTCCGTATTAGGATAGAAAGCCTTTTCAATATCAAAACGTGCAGCACACGAGGCAATCTCATTTCCAACACCGATGATGCGCTCAATGCCACGACTGTTAATCAACTGCGATACCTTCCGGTAAAGCGTCGGTGCATTCTGCCCCGTTTCCAGTATATCAGAAAGAATGAGTGTACGCTTCAACCCATTGCTTTGTGAGCGACGGTAGAGGAAATCGAGCGCAATATCCAATGAAGCGAGATCACTGTTATAACTATCATTAATCAATAAGCAACCGTTTTTGCCCTCCTTTACTTCCAGACGCATAGCTACCGGTTCCAGTGTTGTCATACGCTCCGTGATTTTTTCGGCGGGAAGCATCAGGTAAAGACAAGCAGCCAAACAATTCAACGAGTTTTCAATAGAAGCATCGTCAATGAAAGGTAGCATAAAAGTATTGTCCATTTCCAGGTAACGGTAAGAGATGACGGTACAATCCTCCTTCTTCTCCACCTTACTTATAAACAAGGGACGCTCCATATCCCTCCGGCTCCATGCTATTTCACGGGCACTGAGCATGGATTTTGCCACGCAATTGCTTATAAACTCATCATCACCGTTATAAATCACCACATCGCAGTTCTTAAACAGAGTCAGCTTCTCCATACATTTCTCTTGCAGAGAAAAGAAGTTTTCCTGATGAGCACCACCAATGTTAGTCAGTATGCCAATGGTTGGCTTGATAATATTCTGTAAAGCACGCATTTCCCCCATCTCCGAGATACCAGCTTCGAAGATAGCAAGCTCAGACTGTTCGTTCATCTGCCAGACAGACAGAGGTACCCCGATCTGAGAATTATAACTGCGGGGCGAACGGACAATTACCCGTTCGGGACTAAGCAACTGATGAAGCCACTCTTTCACAATAGTCTTTCCATTACTGCCTGTGATGCCAATCACAGGAATCTGGAATTGCTCACGATGTTGCTCCGCCAGTTTCTGCAAAGCTTTCAGCGGATTAGCTACTACTAAAAAGTTGAGTTGGGGTATGAGACTTGACTGCACATCATCACGTTGCATAGAATCATCTATAATCAATTGTCCATTTTCAATTGCCTTATAAGTTTCTTTGCTTACCACAAAATTGCGAACGCCACGTGAATATAAATCAGATATATAGCGGGCACCGTCATTGCGTTTGGTAGTTAAGGCAAAGAACAAAGTTTCTTCGGGGAAACTCAAGGAACGGCTATCGGTAAGTAACCAGTCTATAGTTGCCGGCGTGTCCCCCACACGTCGTGCACCAATGCGTTCGGCTATTGTTTCAATCGTATATGACATATTTCTTTCTCGTTTTGGAAATCTAAGTACGGGTATTTTTGGTTAAGTCGATCTATTTTTAACACAATTTGTCCTAAAAAACGCTTATACTCCTCTGACTCCGGATGGAAGGGCTTATGAGATAGCGCTTTATTGATATTTTCACTTTCCTGCATAATCTCTAACGCATCTGCCGAGAAGCAAGTCTGCACAAACTTCTCCCATACGTAGCGTACCGCCTGGGGGGACGGATGCACCATATCGTCAGCATAAAAACGATAGTCGCGAAGCTCGTCGAGCAAGAGTTCGTAAGCCGGAAAATAAGAGACATGTTCGGGAAAAGAAGCCTGCAATTGGTCGATGGCAAGCAAAAGTGTGGCTTTGCTCAATTGATTGGCATGCATTCCATCGCGTATGTGTCGTATAGGGCTGACGGTAAGAATCACTTTTAGCTTCGGGTTCCGGGCAATCAGACCGGAGAAAAGGGAAGTATAGTCGGATACAATCTCCTGCACACTGAGTCGGCGACGAATAAAGACAGATTCCGGTTGCTTGTGGCAGTTTGCAACAACATGCCCCGTAGTCTTCTGTTCGTACACCCAGGATGTACCAAAAGTCAACATCAGACAATCCAGGCGATGAATGCATTCGTGTGCCGCCAACAAGCGGGCATTGATGCGCTGCAAAGTTTCCTCCATTGAGGGTGAAGAAAAATCTCCATGATGCATAGGACTATGCCAACATTCGCGGAAGAAAAACAAATCTTCTTCCTTATATACCTTACCTGCCACCACCTCACGCAAGGCAGCCGAAATGGACAAGGGATTATAGAGAACACCAAAAGGATTTATATCCGGATGAAATTTAGCATCCGCGAGTAAGCTCCCCATGTTGGTAGCAAAACAAGACCTCATCAACAGGAGGCTATCTGCCTGTACAAGAGGTGGCAAACCGGAAGGCAACTCAACGGGAGTAAAGAAATCCATAGATTATGAAAATTAGTATTCTACATCATCATGTTCTTCCTGATCGAGAACTTCACAATTGCCATTGCCTGGATAGCTACAAACGGCACATCCATCGGTTCATGATGCGGATTATAGCTCACCAGCTTGATGCAACCGTCTATTTCCGAACGGTTCACATACTTCACCGCCAAATATTCGTCTCCATCGATATTGAACGAAACCAGATACATCTCACCATAAATGACATTGCTAAAGCTACTGATTTCTTTAAAGCCTACGATATCTCCTGATTTCAGAATGGGATACATACTGTCTCCACTGATATAGAGGGCGCCATCACACAAGGGAATGCTGGGAATCTGTATCTTACCTACTATATATTGACGTTTGTTGGCAAGCAGTGTTTTTAGATTGGCAGCAGCAGTGATGTCATAAAGCGCTACGCTACGGTCGCCCACCGGATCGGGTGTTTTGGGATTGTGGATTATCTCTACTTCTCCCCTTGCGTACTCACTATTGCATAATTTTGCCTGATGTACAGGACTTCCTTTTCCCAGCAATAACCAGTTGTAGTCTACGTCTTTCATTTTGCTCAACAACAACGGAAAGTCAGTACTGTTACGCGCAATCCAGTTGCTAAGTGTGGAACGCGAAACGCCCAGGTAAGCGGCCAGATCAGCATCAGTCTTAAAGTTCAGTACACGTTTGGCGCGCTTCACTATGTCCGCTACGCTAAATAAGGAATCTTTTTCTTTCTCCATTTGATTTGTGCTAATTAAGTTCCAATGCATTTCTTGTTCATAGATGCACACTTCTGCATTTCGTAAAACGCCTAAACTGAGGCTGATTGTTTTCTATACGAAAACCAAGCGATGCATTGCAGCAACAAAAGTAATCAATTTGTTTTAAAGGGACAAACAAAAAGCAAAGATAACCCATCCGCTAATCAAAGAATAGATAAGATGCATTGATGAATCAATTCATAACCCATCCCATTAAGCACAATGATGTTTTAATAATTTGTCAAGTTTTATCAATAACAGCAAGACACTTTGCAACTTTTTGATTATCAACATGATATTCCGGATCGTATTCAGTATACGACTGAGCCCTATTCAGTATACGACTGAATTAGGTTCAGTATGCTACTTTTCCTTAAACATTTGCTATTTGTAAATAATATGCAATGTTATTCTGTTCTTGTTTTAGTTCATTACTTTTCCGTTTTAAATTAACTACAAGCAATAAGCGCCTTTCGGAAAATAACGCAGCCACTTGTAGCTTGTAACCCGTAGCTCGCAACTTTTCCGTTATTAAAATATAAGGTGAAATACAGATACACGAAGGTTAAAGAAGCAAGGATTCGCATTTTTTCCCCGAAAAGGAAATGACCTTCCGTTTTCTTTTACTAATTTTGCAGTTTGTAATCCTCAGAACAGAGATGAAGACAGAGACAGCATCATATAACTTGCTAAATTCTATTTCTGACCCGGAAGACCTGCGCAAACTGAGTGTTGAGCAACTTCCGGAAATCTGCAAAGAATTGCGGCAGGACATTATAAAAGAAGTTTCGTGTAACCCGGGACACTTTGCAGCCAGTCTGGGGACGGTAGAATTGACCGTCGCCCTGCATTATGTGTTCAATACCCCCTACGACCGTATTGTGTGGGACGTGGGCCATCAGGCGTATGGTCATAAGATACTGACCGGACGCCGGGAAACATTCTCCACAAACAGGAAATTCAAAGGCATTCGTCCTTTCCCTTCTCCCGATGAAAGTGATTATGATACTTTCACCTGCGGACATGCGTCTAATTCCATTTCAGCAGCACTCGGCATGGCCGTAGCAGCAGAAGAAAAAGGAGAAAAAGATCGCCATGTGGTTGCTGTTATAGGCGACGGCAGCATGAGTGGAGGACTGGCTTTTGAAGGGTTGAATAACGCCTCGGCAAGTTCCAACAATCTTCTCATTATCCTCAATGATAATGACATGGCCATCGACCGCAGCGTAGGTGGTATGAAGCAATACTTATTCAACCTGACAACTTCGAACCGCTATAACCAACTGCGTTTCAGAATATCCAAGATGTTATTCAAAGTAGGCATTCTCAATGAAGACCGCCGTAAAGCACTCATCCGTTTCGGTAATAGTCTGAAATCGATGGCTGCCCAACAACAGAACATCTTCGAGGGAATGAATATCCGTTATTTCGGTCCCATCAACGGGCATGATGTGAAAAATATCGCCCGTATCCTGCGGGATATCAAAGACATGAAAGGACCGAAAATCCTACATTTACATACGGTCAAAGGAAAAGGATTTGAACCGGCAGAAAAGGCACCGGGTATCTGGCACGCACCGGGTAAGTTTGATCCTGAAACCGGCGAACGCTTTACGGCAGACACTCACAACCTCCCCCCACTCTATCAGGATGTGTTCGGTGAAACCCTTGTGGAACTTGCCGGACAGAATCCACGCATCGTCGGTGTCACTTCCGCTATGCCTACAGGATGCTCCATGAACATGCTGATGCAGGCAATGCCCGACCGTGCCTTCGACGTAGGAATTGCCGAAGGACATGCTGCCACCTTCTCAGGAGGTATGGCCAAAGAAGGAATGCAACCGTTCTGTAACATCTATTCCTCATTTATGCAACGTGCCTATGACAACGTCATTCACGACATAGCCATACTCAAATTACCCGTTGTACTTTGCCTGGATCGTGCCGGACTGGTAGGCGAAGACGGCCCAACGCACCACGGTGTGTTCGACTTAGCTTATTTCCGTCCCATTCCCAATCTAACTATATCATCACCCATGAACGAGCATGAACTGCGCCGCCTCATGTACACGGCACAGTTGCCGGATAAAGGACCGTTCGTCATCCGCTATCCTCGCGGACGCGGTGTGCTGATAGACTGGAAATGCCCATTGGAAGAAATACCCGTCGGCAAGGGACGCAAACTAAAGGATGGCAAAGACCTCGCTATACTCACCCTTGGTCCGATAGGTAATATCGCCGCAAAAGCCATCGAACGGGCAGAAAAAGAAAAAGACATTTCAATAGCACATTATGATCTGCGTTTCCTTAAGCCACTGGACGAGGAAATGCTGCATGAAATAGGACACTCATTTTCCCGCATCATCACCATTGAAGATGGCATACGGAAAGGCGGCATGGGTAGTGCCGTCCTGGAATTTATGGCTGACAATGGATATACCCCACACGTACAACGCATAGGTGTGACGGATACGTTTATAGAACATGGAACAGTACAAGAGTTGTATCACTTGTGTGGTATGGATGAAAAAGGGATATTAGAAAGTATAATAAGAGGGCAATGAAAATTATTATTGCCGGTGCCGGCGCAGTAGGCACACACTTGGCAAAATTGTTGTCCCGCGAAAAGCAGGACATCATATTGATGGACGACAATGAGGAAAGGTTGAGCACACTCAGTTCCAACTTTGACTTGATGACGGTCACGGCTTCACCTACTTCCATTCAAGGGTTGAAAGAAGTGGGGGCTAAAGAGGCAGATCTCTTTATAGCCGTCACTCCCGACGAGAGCCGTAACATGACTGCATGTATGTTGGCTACCAACCTCGGTGCTAAAAAGACTGTTGCCCGCATTGATAATTACGAATACCTTCTGCCAAAAAATAAGGAGTTCTTCAAGAAGCTGGGTGTCGATTCACTGATTTACCCGGAAATGCTTGCAGCAAAAGAAATCGTATCCTCCATACGTATGAGTTGGGTACGCCAATGGTGGGAGTTCTGTGGCGGATCTTTGATACTGATCGGTACCAAAATGCGTGAGAAAGCGGAAATACTGGATATTCCTCTCCACCAACTTGCCGGAACAGATAAACCCTATCACGTAGTAGCCATCAAACGCGGCAACGAGACACTTATTCCGCGTGGTGACGATGTAATTAAACTACATGATATTGTTTATTTCACCACCACCCGTAAATATGTACCCTATATACGCAAGATAGCCGGTAAGGAAGATTATGCCGATGTACGTAACGTAATGATCATGGGTGGAAGCCGCATTGCCGTACGAACCGCACAATATGTACCCGACTATATGCAGGTAAAGATCATAGATAACGACCTGAACCGTTGCAACCGTCTGACGGAGATTCTCGATGATAAAGTCATGATTATCAATGGTGATGGTCGTGATATGGACTTACTGATTGAAGAAGGTCTGAAGAATACGGAAGCTTTCGTAGCACTGACGGACAACTCGGAAACGAATATTCTCTCCTGCCTTGCAGCCAAACGTATGGGCGTCAGCAAAACAGTGGCAGAAGTAGAAAATATAGATTATATAGGCATGGCAGAAAGCCTCGATATCGGTACAGTGATCAACAAGAAGATGATCACCGCCAGCCACATTTACCAGATGATGCTGGATACTGATGTCAGTAATGTAAAATGTCTTACTTTTGCCAATGCCGATGTTGCGGAATTCACCGTGAAGGCCGATTCTAAAATCACCAAACATCAAGTTAAAGATCTCGGTTTACCAAAGGGAGCTACCATCGGCGGATTAATCCGCCAAGGTGAAGGTGTGGTAGTAACCGGTAATACCCAGATAATACCGGGCGACCACGTAGTAGTGTTCTGCCTGAATATGATGATTAAAAAGATTGAGAAATTCTTTAATTAATTATGAATGATAAATTATGAATGATGAATTAGCTGCGCCACACACTTTGCTACAAAGTCCGTTCATAATTCATAATTCATAATCTATAATTCATAATTCATAATTTAATTACGTGATTAATTTCAAGACAGTCATACGGATTATTGGTATTCTCTTGTTGCTTGAAACAGTGATGCTGCTTGCCTGTTCCGGTGTTTCGTTCTATTATCAGGACGAAGCATTGGTGGATTTCTGGGTATCGGCAGGTATCACGGCAGGTGCGGGATTACTTTTGGCAGCCATGGGCAAGGGAGGAGATCGCCAACTGACACGCAGGGACGGATATGTACTCGTCAGCTTTGCGTGGATAGCATTTTCACTTTTCGGCATGCTGCCATTTTATATCAGCGGATATATACCGAGCATCACCAACGCTTTCTTTGAAACAATGTCCGGCTTTAGCAGTACGGGTGCTACCATATTGGATGACATAGAGTCATTGCCCCACGGACTCCTCTTCTGGCGCAGTATGACCCAATGGATAGGCGGTTTGGGGATTATCATGTTTACCATTGCCATCCTTCCGATATTCGGTGTCAGTGGTTTGCAGGTATTTGCAGCCGAAGCCAGCGGACCGACACACGATAAAGTACATCCGCGTATAGGCATTACCGCCAAATGGATTTGGAGTATCTATGCAGGCATTACTTGTATTCCCGTTGTTTTACTGATGATGGGTGGAATGGATTGGTTCGACAGTGTTTGTCATGCATTTGCCACTACCGGCACAGGTGGTTTCTCAACCAAACAAGCCAGTGTAGCCTACTATCAATCTCCCTATATTGAATATGTAATATCCATCTTCATGTTTATATCCGGCATCAACTTTACATTGTTGCTGCTCTTCGTCAACCGGAAATTCAAGAAAGTTATCCACGATGCCGAGTTGAAATGGTATTTCTGGTCAGTTATAATATTCACCGGTTTAATTACAGTCATACTTTACTATTCCAATTCAATAGGAATGGAAGATGCCTTCCGTAAATCACTGTTCCAGGTTATCTCGCTGCACACCTCTACCGGGTTTGCCACAGATGACTACATGTTATGGCCTGCCGTAACATGGGGATTGCTAACCATTGTCATGCTGATGGGTGCCTGTGCAGGAAGCACGACAGGTGGTCTCAAATGTATCCGCATGGTTATTCTCGGCAAAGTAGCGCGTAATGAATTCAAACATATTCTCCATCCGAATGCAGTGTTACCGGTCAGGATTAACAAGCAGGTTATTTCACCCTCCGTACAATCTACCGTACTGGCATTCTGTTTTATATATGCAGTTATCATTATCATCAGTGTACTGATTATGATGGGACTGGGTATCGGTTTTGTAGAATCTGTGGGTTGCGTAGTTTCCAGTATCGGTAATATGGGTCCCGGATTGGGTGAAACAGGCCCTGCCTTTTCATGGAATGCATTGCCTGATGTAGCAAAGTGGTTATTATCTTTCCTCATGCTTCTGGGGCGTCTGGAATTATTCACCGTATTGCTGCTTTTTACCCCGGAATTCTGGAGAAGAAGTTGATATAAGGCAAAAAAGTGCTAAAAATAAAGTACTTTGCCATCTCTATATAACAAAATAGCCAATATTTGTTATACATTTGCAGCCGAATGAAAAAAGTAGTTGTATGAGACAGTGCATAAAATACTTCATGATAGTCTTGCTCGGCGTATTATTATACGACGGTGCCGCACAGGCGGCAGGTATATCATGCACTTTCATACGCAATGATGAAGAACGTTGCATCTTATCTCAGGCTCCTACTGCCCACAAACAAGATATCCGTAGCATATTATATGACCACTTCTCGTCTATACCTTTATATATGGACAATGTGGACAGTACGCAAGTACCCGGTAACAAGAGTGTCTTGCTATTGCTGAATTATTTTCGAATGTGCTGGCTATCCGATTCTTCGATCGGTGATTCGCCTCTACATACTTCTTTCTATCCTGTACCCGACCCGCTTTCTTACTATGTATTCGGGCTGAGAAAGATTATTATTTGATAAAAAGTCAGGTAGGCCCTATCGCTTACCAAGGTCCGTTGAAGGCAATTCAGAGGTATTGCCCAGTTCGACCAACTATCTTATTATATACATCTAAAAGTTAATTAGATTTATGAACTTTACTTTGTTAGTAGTCGTCTTGCTGACGGCAATTGCTTTCGTGGGTATTGTTATCGCATTGTCAAAAGCGATATCACCCCGTTCGTACAATCCACAGAAGATGGAAGCGTACGAGTGCGGTATCCCTACCCGTGGTAAATCATGGATGCAATTCCGGGTAGGTTACTATCTGTTTGCCATCCTGTTTTTGATGTTTGATGTGGAAACAGTATTCCTGTTCCCATGGGCTGTTATCGCCCGTGACCTGGGAATAGCAGGATTACTCAGTATCTTATTTTTCTTACTTATCCTTGTATTGGGACTTGCCTACGCATGGCGGAAAGGAGCATTGGAATGGAAATAAAGAAAAAGCCCAAAATAAAATCTATCCCGTATGAAGAATTTACGGATAATGAAACATTGGAGAAACTCGTTCGCGAACTTAATGCCGGAGGTGCAAACGTCGCCCTCGGAGTATTGGACGATTTCATCAACTGGGGACGCAGTAATTCACTGTGGCCACTTACGTTTGCAACAAGCTGTTGCGGTATCGAGTTCATGGCACTGGGTGCCGCGCGCTATGACATGGCGCGCTTCGGATTTGAAGTAGCCCGTGCCAGTCCGCGACAGGCAGATATGATTATGGTATGCGGAACCATTACTAATAAGATGGCACCTGTACTAAAACGCTTGTACGACCAGATGCCAGACCCGAAATATGTGGTTGCCGTAGGTGGATGTGCCGTCAGTGGCGGGCCATTTAAGAAGTCGTACCATGTAGTAAATGGAGTAGATAAGGTTCTACCGGTGGATGTGTACATCCCGGGATGTCCTCCCCGTCCGGAAGCATTCTATTATGGTATGATGCAATTGCAGCGCAAAGTGAAAATTGAAAAATTCTTCGGTGGAGTAAACAGAAAAGAGCCCAAACCGAAAGAGGAGACAGAAAAATAATCAAAATATGGATAATATACGATTTATAAAACCTGCGGACTTACATGCTGAAATGCTCCGTCTGTACCGCGAAGAGCAGATGGACTTCCTGAAGTGCCTTAGCGGTATGGACTGGGGAGAACCCGCCGATGGAGATGCACCGGATGCTCCACGCGGACTGGGTGTTGTCTACCTGCTGGAATCCACCGCTACCGGTAAACAAGCAGCAGTACGTACTGCTACTTTGGACCGCAAGAATCCTGAATTACCCAGTGTCAGCGACATTTGGAAAGCAGCGGACTTCAATGAACGTGAAGTATATGACTTCTATGGTATTGTCTTCATAGGACACCCTGATATGCGTCGTCTCTACCTGCGTAATGACTGGGTAGGCCACCCGATGCGTAAGGATAACGATCCGGAAAAGGACAACCCATTGCGCATGGACAATGAAGAAACTATCGATACCACTGTCGAGTTAAAACTGAACCCGGATGGTACCGTGAGAAATAAAGAACTGGTGTTCTTTGGTGACGAGGAATACGTTGTGAACATCGGTCCCCAACACCCGGCTACGCATGGTGTAATGCGTTTCCGTGTATCACTGGAAGGTGAAACCATCGATAAGATAGATGCTAACTGTGGTTACATCCACCGGGGTATTGAAAAAATGTGCGAAAGCCTTACTTATCCCCAAACGTTGGCATTGACCGACCGTCTGGATTATCTGGGTGCACACCAGAATCGCCATGCCCTGTGTATGTGTATTGAACAGGCAATGGGTATAGAAGTGAGTGACCGTGTGAAGTACATCCGCACCATTATGGA
>Ga0192241_10108_pt1 | contig 46494 bp, 35 predicted proteins | sample Koala_Koa27_I3_FD_131239 | JGI IMG/M metagenome (GOLD analysis project Ga0192241, IMG submission 131239) | Enriched cells from koala feces incubated with labeled cellulose particles, San Francisco Zoo, California, United States - Koala_Koa2-7_I3 ... | reverse complement strand
CATAATAAAAAGTCTGCAAAATCCTGTGGAGCAGAAACGATTTGTCTGACACCGGCGGCACTCAGTTCGCCCGGGGAACTGTAACCGTAGCCTGCGCCGATGATGGCGATTTTATTTTGCTGTGCGCCGATAGCGTCGTGCTCGCGGTCGCCCAGCATAACGGCGGCGTTCTTATCAGCAGCGGTAAGGTGCAGCCGCTGCAGCACTTCGCTGATCACGTCGGCTTTGGTTGGCAGCTCGCCGTTGAACCCGGGGCCTGCTATTGTTGAGAAGTGAGCGGCGAGGCCAAAGTGTTCCAGGATTTTTTCTGCGTAAAGCTGCGGCTTGCTGGTGGCTACGGCAAGGGTCTTGCCTGCCTGCCGCAGGTTTTGCAGTAATTCGGGAATACCGTCGTAGACGGAGTTTTCGTACATACCTACGCGTGCGAAGCGCTCGCGGTAATATTCAAGGGCCGTATTTGCTTCTGCGGCAGTCATGCCGCAGACTTTCTGGAAGGATTCTGTCAGCGGCGGGCCGATAAATGGCAGCAGCTCGCGGTCGGGGCAGGTGCCTTTGCCGCATTTTTCCAGGGCATACTGCACGCAGCGGATGATGCCGGGTGCTGAGTCGGTAAGGGTGCCGTCAAGGTCGAAAAGGATATATTTATACATTGCCTGCTCCTTTGAGTGTATTATGATAGTTTGATTTTGTGTTCACATTATACCGCAAGGGCATGTATGATTGCTAAATTCGAAAAAACCTCATTAAGCAATCAAACGATACCGCAAGGGCATATGTTCTCACTAGGCTCGAAAATATATTTGCCGACTTCGTCGGAAAAGGAAACCCACGACGCTCATTATACAATCGCGTCTTTTGGCTAAGTTCGCAATTTCGTTTATTCATTTCGTGACTAAACGGTGCTCACTTAACTGTTCACATTATAACATAAATTAAATGATGAAGAAAACTGCGGCTGATATTGCTTAACCGTTGCCGGTGGCAGTGTTATAATAAAAATATAAATTTTATTGACGAGGGGTTTTTAAGATGACAGAAAAATTATATGAACAGGATTCGATGCTGAAAAGTTGCCTGGCAACGGTGCTGAGCTGTGCAGAAGATAAACGCGGGTATGCCGTGGTTCTGGACAGGACGGTATTTTTTCCGGAGGGCGGCGGTCAGCTGAGTGACCGCGGAACGCTGGGCGGAGTGAAGATGACTTATGCTGCGCAGCGCGGCAGCGAAGTAGTGCATTATTGTGAGCGGCCTTTGCCGGTTGGGGCGCAGGTCGAAGCGGTGCTGGACTGGCAGGCCCGGCTGGACCATATGCAGCAGCATGCCGGCGAGCATATTCTTTCGCATGCGGTCTGGAAGCTGTTCGGAGCTAATAATATTGGTTTTCATATGGGCGAACGTTTGGTGACTATTGACCTGGATAAAGAATTGACAGCGGCTGAGCTGGAGCAGGCCGAGGATTATGCCAACAGCCAGATCTGGGAGGATAAGCCGATCATTGTCAGTTATTTGCCGCATACGGAGCTGTCAGCGCTAGTGATGCGTAAGAAAAATGAAAAGCTGACAGGCACGCTGAGGATCGTGACGGTGGCAGACGGGGATATTTGTACCTGCTGCGGTACGCATCCGTTACGTACAGGTATGATCGGTCTGATCCGGATCAATCGTTTTGATAAACATAAGGATGGGATTAGAGTAGAGTTTTTATGCGGGCGCTGGGCACTGGAAGACGCACGCCGCAAAAATGAATACGTCTGGCAGGCCGGGCGCCTGCTTTCCATGAAGCCGGAGGGCGTGCCGCAGGGACTGAGGAAGCTGCAGGAAGAAGTAACGGAACTGAATGAACGGTTAAAAGCACAGACCGCTAAATTATATGAATTTTTAGCGCCGCAGCTTTTAGCGCAGGCTGCTGTCGATGAGGGCGGCATTAAATATGTCGCGACGGCACAGGAGGATTGCAGCGCCGCCGATGCCAGACTGCTGCTGAATAAACTGCTGGCAGACGGGCGTACTGTAGCTGCGGTCGTGTACAGATCCGGGGAGCGGATCAATTTCGTTTTGGGAAGCGGGGAACAGACGCAGGCTGATTGCCGCAGTCTTTGCAGAAAGGCAGGCGAGCTGTTTGGCGGCAGGGGCGGCGGGTCGCAGCATTTTGCTCAGGGCGGCGGAGCGTACAGCGATGACTGGCGGCAGAAGGTACTGCAGCTGCAGCAATTATTGAAGGAATAGTGATCTTTTATTTATAAAAAGAAGTTTTTATTGTGTAAAATACAAAAAATAATATAATAGAACATATAGAATTGTGATGATTATGAATTTTACAGTTGCTTGCAATCTGTGATATAAGTAACCGCAAAAGGAGGCAGACAGGCTTGGAGAGGCAGAAAGATAAAATCCTGATAGTCGATGACGTTGAGCTTAACCGGGCGATCCTGTGTGAGCTTTTTGCCGGTGACTATGAAATACTGGAAGCAGATAACGGTAAAACGGCTGTAGATCTGATGGAGCAGTATCACGAGGAAATAGCGATCGTGCTGATGGATATCGTGATGCCGATCATGGACGGGTTGGAAGCTCTGGAAATTATGAACGGCAAAGGCCTGACTGAGAAAACGCCTATTTTTCTGATTACGGCCGAATCGTCCAACGATGCTATTTCCAAAGGCTTTCGTCTGGGTGTGGTTGATGTCGTTTTAAAACCGTTCAACCCAGATAATATTTGCCAGCGCGTTAATAATATCATCGAATTGTACCGTTATCGTTATAAACTGGAAAAGCTGGTCCAGGAACAGATGACGAAAATCGAAAAGCAGAATGAACAGCTGCGTAATTTCAACGTGGCTATGATCGATACCCTGAGTACGATCGTTGAATTCCGCGACTGCGAATCAGGACAGCATGTCCAGCGTATCCGTCAGCTGACCAAGATCATGCTGAAGGAGCTGGGACGGCAGAATGCCGAATATAAAATGAGCGATAAGACCATCGAGGATATTTCGATGGCGGCGGCACTGCATGACATAGGCAAGATCGCAATCCCGGACTATATCCTGAATAAACCCGGTCGGCTGACGGCAGAAGAATTTGCAATTATGAAGGAGCATACGCTGTACGGCTGTGAGATTCTGGAAAGTATCGACAGTCTGAAGCAGAATAAAGAGCAGTACCGCTATCATTACAATATTTGCCGCTGGCACCATGAGAAATGGGACGGCAGCGGTTATCCTGACGGACTGATCGGCAAAGAGATACCTATTTATGCGCAGATCGTGTCGCTGGCCGACTGTTATGACGCTTTGACCAGTGTCCGCTGTTATAAAGGTGCTTTTACCCATGAAGAATCGGTGCAAATGATTGAAAAAGGCGAATGCGGCGCATTCAGCCCCGATCTTCTGCAGTGTTTTCTGAAAATCGCTCCGGGACTGCCGGAAATTTTACAGTCAGACGACGGGCTGCCGGCGGTAGTGTATCACTATCAGCATCCCAATACCGAGAAATTCAGCGGTAAAAAATGCTATAGCTGTGATATGGATAAAAACAGCCGCGTTGCGCGTTTGCTGGAAATAGAACGCGAAAAACAGAAGGCGCTGTTCGCCATGAGCGGCGATATAATTTTTGACTATGATCTTGAAAAAGACCTGATCATTTTCTCGGATGAATATAAAAATATTTTTGGCGGTGAATGTGTTGTCACAAACGCAAAAGAGGCCATTTACAGCAGTATGCCTATTTTACAGGAGGATCTGCAGCAGCTGGCGGAGCTGACCAAGGCATTGACAGAAGAGAACAGCGGTTATGTTAAAGATGTCCGGCTGATCAATAAGTTCGGCGAAGAAAAATGGTACAGGATCCATATAAATTCGATCTGGGATAAAGAAAATTATGGCGTCATGCTCAGTATCGTGGGCAGGATGGTCAGTATCGATAAAATGAAACGTGAGATCGGACTTTGGAAAAGGCAGGCTGAGAGTGATGCTTTGACCAAGCTTGGCAACAGGGCTTATGGCGAGCGCCTGCTGCAGCAGATGCTCTGCGAACCGCAGAAGGAAAAGGCTGCGGTCATGTTCCTGGATGTTGATAATTTTAAGATGGTCAACGACAGGCATGGACATTTGTTCGGTGACGAGGTTCTCTGCCGGATCGCCAATGAGATCAGCAAGCAGTTCCGGATCGACGACATCGTCTGCCGCATCGGCGGCGATGAGTTTCTGATCATTATGCGTAACATTAAGGATAGCCGTCTGCCGCTGATGAAAGCGGATGAGCTGAGAGCAGGCATCGAAAAACTGGGACTTGAAGCTGATGTCCGGGTGCCGCTGTCGATATCCGTAGGCGTATCGTTTTATCCCGTAGATGGCACAGATGATGCAGTGCTTTTATATAAAGCAGATAAGGCTTTGTATGAGGCGAAAAAGCGTGGCAAAAATAATTGTGTCATTTACAGTAAAGAGCTGGAAAATGAACCGTTCATGTCGCAGATAACCGCTGCGGAAAGCGAATAAAAAATGACCCGTACGATAAAATCCGTACGGGTCATTTTGTTTATAAGCTTGTCTTAAAGTGCTTTGATCATGTTGCAGAGTCTGTCGACCTGAGGTGGGTCTGTGGCCCAGCTGGTGCAGATACGGGCGGCGATCCTGCCGTCGTCCATGTATTCCCAGGGTGCAAGGGCAAACTGTTTACTCAGTTCGTCGTACATTGCCTGCGGGAAAATGATGAACTGCTGGTTTGTTGTGGAATCGGTCACAAAGCCCAGGCCGCGTTCCTGGACAGCTGCTTTGATCTGCAGAGCCAGTTCAACGCCATGACGGCAGATCTTATAATAAAGTCCGTCTGTAAAAAGAGTTTCAAATTGCAGGCCCAGCAGGCGTCCTTTGGCCAGTACAGCGCCGCCCTGCTTCATGATCGTGCGGAAATCGTCTTTTAGAGCCGGATTGATGATAACTGCCGCTTCGCCGAAAAGCGCGCCGCATTTGGTGCCGCCGATGCAGAAGACATCGCAGTTGTTTGTGATATCCGCCAGTGTCAGGTCATTGTCAGGAGCTGTCAGGCCGTAGCCCAGACGGGCCCCGTCGATAAAAAGATAAAGTCCGTAATGCCGGCAGACGGCATACAGCGCTTCCAGCTCTTCTTTGTGGTACAGGGAACCGATCTCTGTCGGCTGTGAGATATAGACCATTTTGGGCTGGACCAGATGTTCGCGGCTGGGGTCGCCTAAATACAGCTCGTGCTGCTGTCTGATCATGGCAGCTGTGATTTTGCCGTCAGATGTCGGCAGGTCGATTACCTTATGGCCGGTTCGTTCGATCGCGCCGGCTTCGTGCGTGTTGATATGGCTCTGTACAGTACCGTAAACGCCGTGGAAGGGGCGCAGTGCTGCGCAGATGATCGTCAGGTTGGTTTGCGTGCCGCCTGTCATAAAATGTACGTCGATATCGCTGCGGCCGCATTCTTTTTTGATCAGCAGGGCTGCTGTTTCACAGTATGGGTCGATCCCGTAACCGCCGGTCTGTTCAAAATTAGTTGCTGCCAGTGCTTCCAGTATTTCAGGAGTGCAGCCTTCTGTGTAGTCGCTGGTAAAATAATACATAACGCGCCACTTCCTTTACTTGTTTTTCCGTTTGGCCAGCCAGCCTTTAAGGTGTGTTTCGTAAAAAATCGGCAGCAGGGAGAAAATAATGATGCCCAGCGTAACATGGGAAAAATTGTTTTTGACCCAGGGCATATTGCCGAACAGATAACCGCCGCCGACGAATAAAAAGACCCAGGTCACAGCACCGGTCACATTATAGATAGCAAAAGTACGGTAATGCATACTGCCGATGCCGGCTACGAAAGGCGCCAGCGTACGGACGATAGGGGCAAAGCGGGCCAGGAAGATCGCTTTATGGCCATGTTTGGCATAAAAGGCTTCAGCCTTCTGGATATGCTGTGGTTTGATGAGTTTCGGATAATTCCGCAGGATCCGGTGCCCGAATTCTTCGCCGATCATGTAATTGCAGGCGTCACCTAAAATTGCGGAAACCAGAAAGATGATCACGAGCGTCGTCAGGTCAAGGCCGCCTGCTGTAGCTGCCAGGGCGCCGCAGGCAAAAAGCAGTGAATCGCCGGGCAGAAAGGGAGTCACAACAAGTCCGGTCTCGCAGAAAACGATCGTAAAGAGGATCGCGTAGATCCAGTGACCGTATTGCTCCATGACGAGAGGCAGGTAGCGGTCAAAGTGCAGGATGTAATCGAAAAAATTAGAATAAAGTGCTTCCATTGTCAGAGGTTACTTCCTTTCGCAAAAAACTAAGTTTATTTTATCATAAAATACCTGAATTTGATATGAGAAAATTAGATGGATATGGTATAATGACAATATCGTAAAGCGACGGGAATTTAAGCTGCAGGTGCGGCAATGATCTCGCCTGATGCTGACCTGCAGTCACAAACAGCCTGCTCTTACAGTTTACAGCAGGCAGGAAGCAGGGCACGTCTGTGATAATGGTTATAGTTCTTTATGGAAGAGGAGTGAAGTTATGACAACTGATTTATGCTGGTGCGGCAGCGGCAAAGCTTATGCCGACTGTCACAGCGAAATAGACGCTAAAATCGAATTGTACCGCAAGGCCGGTCACGAAGTGCCTGACCGGGAGATGATCAAAACGCCGGAACAGATCGCAGGTATTCGAGAGGCCTGTAAGATCAATACGGCAGTTTTGGACGAAGTAGAAAAAAATATCAAAACAGGCATGACAACGGAAGAGATCAATACTATCGTACACGAATATACCGTTAGTCATGGTGCAATCCCGGCACCGCTCAATTTCTGCGGATTTCCTAAAAGTGTCTGTACCTCGATCAACGATCAGGTTTGCCACGGAATACCGTCGGCACAGGACGTTTTGAAAAGCGGCGATATCGTTAATGTCGATGTTTCAACTATTTATAACGGCTACTATGCCGATGCTTCCAGAATGTTTATGATCGGCAAAGTCGATAAAAAGAAACAGGATCTGGTAGCGATCACTAAAGAGTGCCTGCGCCGCGGGCTTGAGGCAGCACAGCCGTGGAGCTTTGTCGGCGATATCGGCGCAGCCGTGTCCGGTTTTGCTCATAAGCATGGTTATTCTGTCGTCACTGAATTCGGCGGTCATGGTGTGGGTATCGATTTCCATGAGGAACCTTTCATCTGCCATGTGGGCAAACGCAAGACAGGAATGCTGCTGGTACCGGGCATGATCTTTACGATCGAGCCGATGATCAATACCGGGAAGCGCGAGGTTTATGTTGATGCCGGCAATGACTGGACTGTTTATACTCAGGACGGCGGCATGAGTGCTCAGTGGGAATATACGGTGCTGATTACGGAAACCGGCAACGAAGTGCTGACTTATTGAGGTAGTGCTGTTTAAAAATAAAAACGCTCAGGGCTTAGGCTCTGAGCGTTTTCTTTTTAGTTAAGTGTTTTAAGGACGCGGGTGATCGCAGCAAATAACTCTTCAGGAACGATGGGTTTACTGACATGGTCGTTCATGCTGCTGGCGTAAGCGCGTCTGATATCTTCTGTAAAAGCATCTGCCGAAAGCGAGATGATCGGGATCGTCTGTGCCTGCGGGTGCGTACTGCTGCGGATCGCCTGCGTCGTCTGATAACCGTCCAGGACCGGCATCTGAATATCCATCAGGATCAGAGCATAGGTGCCGGGGGCGCTGTTTGTAAACAGTTCCAGTGCTTCTTTGCCGTTGACGGCGCAGTCGCTGCTGATGCCGCGGCTTTTTAAAAGCTCCAGACACAGCTCCTGATTGAGAGGATTATCTTCAGCCAGCAGCAGATGCAGACCATGCAGGTTTTGTTCAGCCGTTGTGCTGTCTTTTTCAGCAAGTTCTTCGGCGTAAGGCAGTGTCAGCTGTACGGTGAACGTACTGCCTTTCCCTTTGGCACTGTTGACGCTGATGCTGCCGCCCATCAATTCAACTAAATATTTGACGATAGAAAGTCCAAGGCCGCTGCCGCCGTATTTTCTGGCGGTGCTGCCGTCTTCCTGCTCAAAGGGCTGGAAGACCTGAGCGAGCATTTGTTCCGACATACCGCAGCCGGTATCTGTAACGACCATTGTCAGGACAGTCTGATCAGCGCTGTCGGCCTGATGCTGAGTGATGTCAAGCGTGATCTGTCCGCCTGCGGCAGTGAATTTGACGGCGTTTGACAGCAGATTGCTTAAAATCTGCTGCAGACGCAGGCTGTCGCCGAGCAGGATATCGTGTTTGAAGGCTTCGCTGTTCAGGTTGAAACTGATATTTTTTTCGCGGCATTGGATGCTGTAAAGGCCCTGGAGTTCACGCAGTACTTGAGAAAGTTTAAAGGGAGAATTGTCCAGCTTGAGTTTTTGGTTTTCGATCGCGGACATATCGAGAACATCGTTGACGATACCTAAAAGCAGCTCGGACGAATAGCTGATTTTCTGCAGATATTCATTGCGGCGGCTTTGTTTTTCCGGCTGCAGGGCCAGTCTGGTAAAGCCCAGGATGGCGTTGAGCGGCGTACGGATTTCGTGGCTCATTCGCGACAGAAAGCTGCTTTTAGCTTCACTGGCGGCCAGCGCCTGTTTGGCAGCAGTTTCCAGCTCCAGATTTTTAGCTTCCAGCAGTTCCAGATATTTTTGCCGCTGCAAAGTGAAATAAAGCCAGGCGGTAAAAAGAATGATCAGCACGGCCAGCAAAGCAGCGATCAGATAGTTGTATTTATAGGCCAGATCAGACAGTAAAGGCTGGTAAGGCGATTGTACGGTCTCGTACATCACTATGTTATCCAGCGTTTTTGGATTCAGCGTGTCGATACATTTGTTGAAAATAGTCAGCAGCTGGTTGCCGTCGGCATTATTAGCTGCTGCCAGACAGAGATTATCGGGGAAATTAAATAAAGATAAAATCTTTAAATCGGTAAAGCGGGGATTTTGCAGATGATAGCTGATGATATGGCTGTTCTGCAGAGCAATGTCGGCCTCTCCGTCCGCTACTGCCATCAGGCAGTCTCTGGTATTGGCTTTATTGATAATGGAAAAATGGGGATAGGTATTTAAAATGAGATTTTTATAGGCAATATAATTAAATGGCAAAGCTACCTTCTGGGGTTTGGTGATGTCGATAAAATTATTTTTATTGGCGACAGCCATAACGCGCCCCTGAAAGAAGGGCTTGGAAAGCCGGATAGAAATGTTGTTTCGGTAAGGCTCGTAATCCGTGATCCCGGCGATCAGGTCAAAACCTTCTTTCTGCAGGCTCTGGTCCAGGCGGGCACCGGCCGGCAGCAGCTTTAAAATGACCTGGGCACCGGATAAGCGTCCCAGCTCTTTGGCTATTCCGGGCAGGATACCTGCCGGCAGATTAGTTTCGGAACTGAATGCTGAAAGCGGTTCGTCGTTAGGGAGAAAACCGATGGTGATCGGCCCGCGGTGCGCCAGGAAGTCTCGTTCTTTTTTGGTAAGCAGCGGCTGCGTCAGCAGGGAGCTTTGTTCGTAATAGGTGGCATAAGTTGTATTTTCAAATTCAGGCGTATTGGCGTGAATGTTCATTAAAGCATCGTTTAGACGCTGCAGGACGGCTTTATTGCCTTTTGTCGTAATAAAATAGATCGGGTCGGCCTGAAAGCGGGCCACTAACCGCAGATCTTTATATAAAGGCATGCTGCCGGTAACTACGGCATCGATCTGTTTATTTTGCAGCGCTTCGACCATAGCTTTGCTGGAATCAAAAAGTACAGGCTGATAGGTAAATGTATTTTTACGGGCAACATCGCTTAAAATTTCTGTCTGGAAGTTACCCTTGAGAACGCCGATCCGCAGACCGTTGAAGCTCTGGTAATCGTTATAGTAAACTTCGTTATCGTCATTGCGCACGTACATGACCATGTATTCGACGCCGCTGGGCAGCGAGGTAAATTCGTAGCTGGCGGCACGCTCAGGCGTGTACTGGGCCATGCCTAAAAGATCAAGCTCGCCTTTGGCTAAACGCTCCAGACATTCCTGCCAGGTGGCATAAACATATTCATAACGCCAGCCGGTATAGTGCGAGATTTCGTTGAGATATGCAACGCCGTATCCGTCGACGGTTCCGGCTGCGGTTTTTTCGATAAAACCGGGGCTGTCGGTGTAGCCGACCCTGATGGGATGAGGGCGCATGCCAGTGGCAGCGGCGCTGAAAGGGTAAAGCAGCAAGAACAGGCAGCAGCAGAAAACGAGCAGATTTTTGTTCTTTTGGAAAATTGAGCGCAGGTGATCCATTAAGAAACCAGCTTTCCCAGGTTATGGTTTGTTGATACCTGTTGTTTTAAAGAGTAAAACATTATATATATTTATTATATAATATTAATTTTAATAAAACAAATACCAACAAAGTCAAATGATAAAAGCGGTATAAATAAGGTGTTGTATAAAAGGATAAAACCCAAATCAAAGGAGGTTTTTAAGAGCGCCAGAAAAGAAGGAGAGAGAAAAACAAGAAAAAGAGAGAGCAAGAAAAGAATCGTCACACCTTTAGTCAGCGACGGCACTTGAAAGCGGAACTGAGGCCGGGTTCTTTGGCACGGTTCCGTTTTTTTGCAGCGGCTGCGACTACAGGGCTGAAAGGTCGTGAAAAAATGATCGTTGTCAATCCGCAAACTGTTACAAACCGTGAGCTGGCTGCTTTGGCCATGCAGGCTAAGGGCAGGATCAGCAGGCTTTATCTGCACTGGACGGCAGGTCACTACGAAGATGTTTATGATGATTATCACCTGAACATCGGCCCCGGCGGTGAGATGTATCTGACTTGCAAAACATTTACAGAAGTGAAGGAGCATACCTGGCACCGTAATACGGGCAGTATCGGCATCGCGCTGTGCTGCGCTTCCGAGGCGCAGGCCTGCAGCGGCTGGGATACTGATTTTGGCGGCGAGCCGCCGACAGTAGTGCAGATAGAAACACTGGCTAAAGCCGTTGCGGTATTGACGGCCTGTTTGGAGTTGGAGATCAATGTCCTGACAGTGACGACTCATTGCGAAGCGGCCTTGTTTGACGGTTACGGACCGCACAGCGGCGATCCGCAGCTGCGCTGGGATCTGTGGTATCTGCCTGACCTGCCGCTGGACAGCGTTCTGAAACCGGGCGGGTATGTTATCCGTGGTAAAGCCTTGTGGTATCTCAGCGAAATTTTAAGACAAAGGAGGTGAAAGAAATGGCGATCACTAAAACTGTTACCAAACAGACCCTGACGCTGAATGTCGAAGACGGCGTTAACAGTCAGGGGCTGCAAAAACTAAAGGTCATAATTATGCCGGCGTACGTCCGGAAGCAGAACCTGCTGCTATCATGCAGGCTGCTGCTGCTCTTGGCACTCTTATCAGTCATGAACTGATGGGCGTTGTTGTGACTGAAAAAGCCGAGCTTGCTCAATAAAAGCGGGCACAGGTACAGAACGTATATTTATTAGAAAGGAGCTGGAATGAATGGAAAAAGTTTTACAATTGGTATTTAAAAAAGCCGATGGCAGCAAAAAAGTCTTCAGCGTGACCGATCCCCGCGATGATGTTACTGCTGACGAAGCAAAAACAGCGATGGAGACAGTCATTGCTGCCGATATTTTTGCAGCGGACGGTATCGGTCTGACTGAAGCTGTTGAAGCCCGTGTGCGCACTACGGAAGTCAATGTTTTAGCATAAGATGGATATGGAAACGCTGCTGCCACAGGTCGCCAATTATGGTTTTCCAATGGTCCTGTCGTGGTATCTGCTGGTGCGCATGGAAGGCAGACTGGACAGACTGACGGACAGTATCAACAGCCTGGCCCGCACTATTGCGGCCGGAAAAACAGCATAAAAAAAGACGCAGCTCAGGCTGCGTCTTTTTATTTTATATCATTGTTTACCAAGCGTCGATACCACGCCCGTCAGCCAGCGGATCGGGTCCGTAGCTGTTAGGACCGATCGTGCCGCGAAAGAACATCAGGTAGACAGCAAAGAAAAAGCTGATCAGCGGAATGAAGGCCAGCAATACCATGAGCGAGCCGTGGTCAAGGTCATGCAGACGTCTGACGTAAAGCGACAGGCAGCTGAGCGCGGCGATAAAGGTCAAAGCAAAGGCCAGTATCTGGAACATCGTTCCGTCTGGCGCAAACAGACTGCCGATCAGATAGCCCAGACACCAGATGATGGCATTACGCAGTAAAAAGCGCAGGATATAGGGCTTACGGTTCAGGCGGCCGTCAAAACTGAAAAACATTTCCTGGAAATCCATAAAGATTCCTCCTTTTATATAACGTCAGATAAATACAAATATCACTGTTGCTGTCTTAATGATAACACAGACAGCAGCTTAAGTCGGATTATTTTAATTACTTTTCTGACGCCAAAAGTTATGGAATTTATCGGCCAGCTGTTTTTGACTCAGCTGTTCCGGCCACAGCTCCTGATTGGGAGCATTGCGCATAGCGGCGGCCAGATGGTCGTAGACTTCAGGGCTGAGCTTTTCCAGTTCGCGTATATGCTCTTTGATATCCTGGCGTTTGGTATGACCGTCGTAAGGGCAGGGATTACGCAGAGGCTGCAGGTCAAGCTGCCTGACCATGTCGATGATTTCTGCTTCGCGGTAATACAGCAGCGGCCTCAGTACGGTCAGACCTGTTCTGGACAGTGGTGTGATCGGTAAAAAGGTACGCAGCTGACCGGAGGTGAGCACGTTCATCAAAAAGGTCTCTACGGCATCATCGTGGTGGTGGGCCAGGGCCACTTTGTTAAAACCAAGCTCCAGTGCCATACGGTTGGTAGCGGCACGGCGGAAATAAGCACAGGTGAAGCAGGGCGTATTGCCTTTATTCTGCCAGGCAGAGTTGACATCGACCTTTTCGCTGTAATGTTTCAGACCATAGTATCCGCAGAAAGCTTCCAGATCTGCTTTGGGAAAAGCAGGTGAGAACATTGCGTCAACAGTATAACAGGCCAATTCAAACGGCACAGGGGCATACTTTTGGATCTCGGCCAGTGCGGCAGTCAGAAACATACTGTCCTTCCCGCCGGAAAGTCCGATCAGGATCCTGTCACCTGCCTGCAGCATATCAAATTCGATTACAGCCCGCCAGAGCTTGCTTAAAAGCTCAGCAGGAACGAAGGGTGTACGGCTCATGGAGATTCTCCTTCAGTGCTGGTATATGATGTTGTTATTATACCACAAGGGTATGTATGAGTGCTAAATTCGTAAAAACTTCATTAAGCATTCAAACGATACCACAATGGTATGTGCCCTCACCAGGTTCGATAAGGGTGTTTAGTAGTGCAAATAAAAAAAGCCTGCTCAAAAAGAGCAGGCTTTTATGGTTTAGATTAAGCTACGCGAACGTTAGCAGCGCGCATTCTGCGGCTGTTTTTCGGATCAGCTTCTGTATCAAATGTTACAGGTTGACCTTCTTCAAGAGTTTTGAAGCCGTCGCTTACGATAGCGGAAAAATGTACAAATACATCTTCGCTGCCGTCAGCAGGAGTAATGAAACCAAAGCCTTTATCAGAGTTAAACCATTTTACAGTACCGTTCATCATAACGAGTACCTCCTAAATTTTATTATATTCACAGACCACACGCAAAAAACTCACATATTTTTGTAACTCATTCAATAGCAAATGACTTACAAAAATATGTGAGCACAATTTGTATATTCGGAATACTTCTATATATTATCATGGCAGAAACAGGAAGTCAAGCTTTTGTTAAAATATATTTTTGAAAATTTACAGTGCTGTTTTCAGGCAGCGCTGATGTGTCTGAATGTCTGAAACATAAGGAAGCAGAAACTCTGCCCTGATTTTGTAAAAAAAGAAAAAATTAATGTAATTATTCAAAAAAGAGGATAAATTATTTAAAAATATGTTTTTGAATATTGAAAACCCTGTATTTAAATTGGCATTTACGGTACAATATAACTATAATAAATAATTGTGCTGACGAATAATCGTAATCTTTAAAGGGGTAGAAGCGATGCAGAAAAAATCCGAAGCTTTTCCTAAAAAAATATATTTGAAGCCGGCTTTGGAAGAACGTCTGGCTCAGATTTTGGCAGTGCCGCTGACAGTTGCGGCTGCCCCTTTCGGTTATGGTAAAACGACTGCTGTGAAAAAAGTGCTGCTTTCTCTTTCTGTAGATATGCTGTGGGATACCTGTTATACAGGAGCGGAAGCGGCTTTTTGGCGTTGCTTTGTCAAATCGCTGCAGACTGCTGGTGTAGATACTGCTTCGCTGACCTGGCAGGAACTGCCGCGTAATGCGGCGACCCGTCAGCGGGTTATCGAAGTGCTGCAGGCATCGAATTTGAAAAAAACGGTTGTTTTCGTCTGGAACAATTATCATCTGCTGGGCAGCGAGGACTGTGATAAGCTGCTGCTGGCGCTGGCGAAAGCTGATCTGCCCAACTGGCATTTTGTGCTGCTGACACAGCGGCCGCCGGATTTCACTTTGGATGAGCTGGTCCTGAAAGGTGAGTGTCTGTATCTGCAGCCGAAGGATTTTGCTTTTGAAGTGAGTGATATTATTGTTTATTATCGTAAAAACGGGATAGTTTTAGAACGTCGTGCCGCCGAAAATCTGCTGGCTGCTACAGAAGGCTGGGTCAGCGCCCTATATCTGTATCTGCGGCAGTACCACAACGGGCAGAGCCCTCAAACAGGCGAGGAATTGCTGCGGCTGGTACAGGCCGTGGCTTATAATTCCTGCAGCGAAGCGGAAAAAACACTTTTAACAGAGCTGTCTATTTTAAATGAGGATTTTAGTGGACGCCAGGCTGCTTATGTAACGGAAAATGATGCGGCGCCAGCTCTGCTGGAAAATCTGGCGCTCAGACATGGCTTTATCAGTTATGAGCTGCTGAGAGGACAATACCATATCCATAATGCATTCAAAGTCTATCTGCAGCGTCTGGGAGCAGAACTGCCGGATACAGAACGGCGTCGTTTGTGCCGGCGCAGTGGTCAGTGGTATGAGCTGCAGAACGATTTTCTGACAGCCTTTTGCTACTATCATACAGCCGGCGATTATGACAAGATGCTGACCGTTTTTGAAAAAGACCGCGGCTGCAGCTTTGAGAACAATTATAAAAATAAAATTATGGCTTATTTTGGCGAAGCGCCTGAAACGATCAGGCAAAAGCATATCAAAGCGGGATTGATTTATGCGCTGTGGCTGTTTTTGAGCGGGGAAAACGAACGGCTGCAGCAGGAAATCAGGAAGCTGCGGAAATATATTGGGCAGCTGGAGGACAGACAGGAACGGGAGCAGTGTCTGGGCGAGCTGGAGTTTTTGCTGGGTGAGACCCAGTATAATGATGTGGAAGCCATGGCGGCTTATTTTAAAAAGTCGCTGCAGCTGCTGCGGCAGCCGGTACGCTTTTTCTCGCCGCAGACTATCTGGGGCGGCGGTGCCAATTCTATTTTGTTTATGTTTTACCGTCAGGCCGGTACGCTGCAGAAAACCCTGGATGTTTTTCCGCAGGCTATGGCATATTATTACCGTCTGGTGCAGAATCACGGCGCCGGTTCTGAATATGTACTGGCATCGGAAGCGTATTTTCAGCGCGGTTATTGGGAAAAAGCGTTTATTTTGGCAACGGAAGCACTGAATGTTTCACGGCGCAACGAACAGGTCAGCGTAGAGCTGTGTGCTGAATTTATTGCTCTGCGTATCAGTATAGCTTTAGGTAATAAAAAACGTGTCCGTGAGATCAGCAGACGGCTGGATACTCTGCAGACGGCAGTGCAGGAGCATTTATACCGCAAAACTATCGAAGCCAGCCGCGCCTGGATCGATCTGCAGCTGGGGGATAAGGGCAAACTGCTCGTTAGCTGGCTGCAGAAGGGTGATTTTCAGAAATCGGGTCTGCTTTATTCAGCCTGGGGCTGTTTATATATCGTTTATGGACGCTATTTACTGCTGCAGAAGGACTATCTGCCGCTTTTGGGGCAGCTGCGTGAATTTGAAGCAGCGGCGCGGAGTTTTAATAATTTTTTACTGAGTATTTATGCTGCGGTCTACAGTGCTACGGCACAGGACGGTCTGCAGCATGAAAACGAAGCTTTGAGCGAATTGAACCGGGCACTGGTGCTGGCGGCTGCAGACGGGATCGTGATGCCTTTTGTGGAAAATTTTGACGTGCTGGAACCGCTGCTCAAAAAAGCAGCACAGCAAAACAGCGGTGAACCGGAGCTGCTGGCAAAGATATTGGAGCTGGGTGCAGTATATCAGGAAAATTTAAAAAATATCAAGCACAAAGCTTCGTATATCATGGGCGGCAAAACTTTGACTGCCAGGGAGGCCGAGATCGCAAACTTTGTTGTGCAGGGCAGGACTAATGCGGAAATTGCCGCGGAAATGTTTATTGCCGAGATAACAGTGAAAAAGGCTTTGCAGGGGATCTACCGCAAATTAGGCGTCGATACGCGTCTGGAGCTGGTAATGGCCCTGAATGCCGATAGCTGAGGATTTTATTTCGTGATGTAAGACGTTTATTTGACCATTAAGATCGGCAGTAAAAAAATACTCCGCTGCGGCGGAGTATTTTTTGTGAAAGCAGAACCTGTTTTGTGATAAAATGCTGTTATAACAATAAGGATCGGGGTAAAGGTTATGCAACGTGCTTATTATGAAAGTTCTTTACAAGATTTTTTACAACAAGATGAAAATTTGATATTAGGGATTCTAGCTCGTAATAATGAATACACACTAGAAGATTTACAACGTAATGCTTGGTTAGCAGAAATCAGAATTCTGAAAAGTCAATTAGCAGTTTTGAAAACAGGCCATATAATTTTTGAATATACAATACCAAGAATTGGTGAAAGAATAGATGTAGTATATTTAAAAGATGGATTGGTATTTTCATTAGAATTTAAGGTGGGAGAGAAAAATTATTCTCGATATGCTATTGATCAAGTGACAGATTATGTTTTAGATTTAAAAAATTTTCATAAAGCAAGTCACAATAGGATTCTCGTACCAATTTTAGTTTCTACCGAAGCAATGGAAAGAACTAATAACTTTCGGGAGCTAAGGTTGGGGATTCTTAATGTGTTATTTTGCAATAAAAGCAATATAGCAGCAGTAATTACAGCTGTTTTGCAACAGTACAACGACATAGAATTAAATTCTAATGAGTGGATAGAATCTGCATATATGCCAACACCAACTATTATAGAAGCGGCACAGGCGCTATATCGTAACCACAGCGTTGAGGATATTGCGCGAAATGATGCAAAGGCGGTTAACCTCCAGCAGACAGCTGAAGCCGTTAATGAAATTATTGAAGTGAGTAAGCAGAAACATACTAAAGCTATTTGTTTTATAACTGGAGTTCCAGGAGCCGGTAAAACTTTAGCTGGGCTTAATATTGCCAATGAACGTCATAATTTTGCTGAAGAAGAACATGCGGTATTTCTTTCAGGAAATAAACCATTAGTGGATGTTTTGCGTGAAGCTTTAATACGTGATGAAAGTTCTAGAAAAAATATTTCTAAGCAAGAGGCGACAAAAAAGGTGTTACCTTTTATTCAAATGATTCATCATTTTCGTGATGCTGAGATAATGACTCAAGATCCACCAAATGAAAAAGTTGTTATTTTTGACGAAGCGCAGCGAGCTTGGACTCAAGAAAAGTTAGCTGAGTTTATGAAGCGAAAAAAAGGTGTAGCTGACTTTACAATGTCTGAGCCAGAATTTTTAGTTGGTGTTATGGATAGACATGAGGATTGGGCTGTTATTGTTTGCCTTGTTGGTGGAGGGCAAGAAATTAATACTGGTGAAGCTGGTTTGTCTGCGTGGTTTGATGCATTATCAACAAAGTTTCCTGAATGGGAAGTTTATGTGTCTGATAAAATTACTGATAGCGAGTATGTGCAAAATAAACCATTGGTAGAGAGATTGGCAACACTAAATTATCATATTGTTACAGCTTTACATTTGGCAGTTCCACTACGCTCGTTTCGATCAGAGAATGTTGCAGGTTTTGTAAAAGCATTATTGGATATTGATGTTAAATGTGCTCAAATGCTTTATGCAGAAATAAGCGAAAAATATCCTATATTTTTAACAAGAAATTTGCAAAAAGCTAAAGAATGGGTGCGAAGTAGGTCAGAAGGCACAGAACGCTATGGTTTAATAGCTAGTTCAGGGGCTAAAAGATTACGTAGCTGTGGAATTTGGGTACAGAGTAAAATAGATGCTAAGCATTGGTTTTTAGATGATAAGTATGACGTTCGGTCGTCGTATGCCTTAGAAGAAGTAGCGACAGAATTTGATATTCAAGGGCTAGAAGTAGATTGGAGTATTGTTGCTTGGGATGCTGATTTGAGGTTTGTCAAAGACCATTTTGAATATTTTAAGTTCATTGGTGCTGGTTGGCAAAGAATAAATAAAATAGAGAATCAGCAATATTTAAAAAATACTTATCGTGTTCTACTAACACGTGCGCGTCAGGGTTTTATTATTTTTATTCCTGAGGGTGATGCGTATGATGAAACTAGGAAGAATGACTATTATGATGAAACATACAAATATTTACAAAAGATAGGATTGAATGAGTTATGATTTTGGTATCGGCGGCGATTATTCGCAATACAGCAGGAGAAATACTGATTTGCCAGCGCGGTGCAGGCGGCAGCTGCGCCTTTTTATGGGAGTTTCCGGGCGGTAAGCAGGAAGCGGGTGAAACAGCTGCAGACTGCTTAGTACGTGAATGCCGGGAAGAGCTGGGGATAGAGATAGATATTGTGGCTCTGCTTGAGCAAACCAGTTACACTTATCCGGATAATAAAATAGGGCTTTCCTTTTTTGCCGCCAAAATAACCGGCGGTGTGCCGCAAAAAAGCGTACATCAGAAAATTTTATGGGTGCGGCCGGCAGAACTGCTGCAGTATCAGTTTTGTCCTGCCGATACAGAAATAGTCAGCAGGCTGGCACAAGGAGAATAAAGTAAAAGCACTGGATTTATTTTCAGTGCTTATTTATTTTCTTGGCTGCGGCGAATAAAATAGCAGGAAAAAGTGAATCAGAAGCGAATAATATTAAAGTTACGATAAAATAAAAAGATGCGGCACAGGCAGTGCCGAATAGACGGAGGAACCAATGACAGAGACCTTAGCAGGCCTTAATCCAGAACAGGCCGAAGCAGTACAGACAACCAACGGACCCATGCTGATCATGGCAGGTGCCGGCAGCGGCAAGACCAAGGTGCTTACTTGCCGGATCGCACATTTGCTGCAGCAGGGCGTACGTCCTTACCGTATTTTAGCAATTACGTTTACCAATAAAGCGGCCGCCGAAATGCGCGAGCGCGTCGATAAAATGGCGGGAGCTGCGGCTAAAGATGTCTGGCTGTTTACCTTCCATGCTTTCTGTGCCCGTTTTTTGCGGATGGAAATAACTAAATTAGGCGGTTATGGCAGTAATTTTGCTATCTATGACAGCAGCGACAGCCAGAACCTGATTAAACAGATTTTAAAAGAACTGAATCTGGATGAAAAGCGTTTTCAGCCGGCCGGTATCGCGTCGCGTATTTCCAATGCCAAAAACCAGCTGCAGAGCGTCAGTGATTTCAGTAAAGCTGCTTCGGATTTTTACAATCAGAAAGTGGCGGAGATATATGAACGTTATCAGAATAAACTGCTGGTCAATAACGCGGTGGATTTTGACGATCTGCTGGTACTGTCGATACGGCTGCTGCAGGAAAGCGAAGAAGTGCGCGCCAAGTATCAGGAGCGTTTTGATTATCTGCTGGTAGACGAATATCAGGATACCAACCATGCCCAATATCTTTTAACCAAGCTTCTGGCGGCCAGACATCGTAATATCTGTGTCGTGGGCGATGCCGACCAGAGCATTTACGGCTGGCGCGGTGCTGATATCCAGAACATTCTGGATTTTGAAAAGGATTATCCCGAAGCCAAAATCATCAAGCTGGAACAGAATTACCGCAGTACGCAGGTTATTTTGGATGCTGCGAATGCTGTTATTGAAAATAATACAGGCCGCAAACCTAAAAATTTGTGGACGGATAATGATAATGGTGTGGCGATCACTTATTTTCAGGCTATCGACGAACGCGACGAGGCCCGTTTTGTGATCGAAAAACTGCAGGAGCTGCAGGGCCAGCAGAATATGAAGCTGGGCGAGATGGCAGTCTTGTACCGCACGAATACGCAGTCGCGTATTTTTGAGGAAATGCTTATCAAAAGCGGGATCACCTATAATATGGTCGGAGGACTTAAATTCTACGACCGTAAGGAGATCAAGGATATCATCGCTTATCTGCGCGTGATTTTTAACCCGGCAGATTCGCTGAGTCTGCTGCGGATCATCAATGTGCCGCGCCGCGGTATCGGCGATGCAACGCTGGCCAAGCTGCAGGCCCATGCCGCTGAAAATGGGATGTCGTTGTTTGACGTGGTATCGAATGCCGCGCAGGTCGAAGGACTGAGCATCCGTTTCGTCAGCAAGCTGGATGAACTGGCGGCTATCATTTTTGATTTGATGAATCAGGCTGATAACCTGCCGGTAGAGGAACTGATCGAACAGGTGCTGAATAAGACCGGTTATATGGAAGAACTGCGGAATGAGCATACAGCGCAGGCGCAGAGCCGCATTGACAACCTGATGGAATTGATGTCCGTCGGGCAGGAATTTGCCAAGACGGAAGAAGAGAATAATCTGGAAAATTTCCTGGGGCATGTGGCGCTGGTGTCGGATATCGACGATGCCGAGCTGGGTGAGGACGCTATTACGCTGATGACACTGCATTCTTCGAAGGGTCTGGAATTCCCGATCGTCTTTTTGGCCGGCATGGAGGAAGGTATTTTCCCATTGGCCGGCATGGAGGAAGGTATTTTCCCACATGCGCGGACGCTGATGAACGAGGAAGAAGTGGAAGAAGAACGCCGCTTGTGTTATGTTGGCATTACCCGTGCAGAGAAACAGCTCTTTTTGAGCAATGCAAAGATGCGGACTATTTATGGGCATACGGTGTCCTACCCGCCGTCACGGTTTTTACAGGAAGTGCCGCGTAATCTGGTTACGGTCTTCAAACGTCCGGCATTAGAACGCAGGACGATCAATATGGTGGAAGCAAAACCGCAGAAACGCAGCCGTGATACGAACTGGTTCCTGGGCGGGCAGGAAAGCTTTATTCCCAAGCAGGCAATGAGCACTGCGGGAGCTGCTGCCGGCGGCAGTTTTAAGGCCGGCGATAAGGTGAGCCATGCTAAATGGGGCGTGGGGACAGTCGTCAGTGTTACATCGTCGCAGGATGGGCAGGAAGTGAAAATCGCGTTTGCCGGTGCCGGTATCCGCAGCCTGCTGACCAAGTATGCAGTATTGAAGAAGCTGTAATTAAATAGTGTTTTGGTGGCAAAGTGCCGTACCATATATAGAATAGTAAAATTAAATTTGACACTCTGATTTTTGAAACAATGAGACTAAAGCCTGAAAAACAGAAGCCGCCGAAGGGCAGCACAATAAAGGAGGCAGTCATGGAACTGGAACGCGCACAGGCTAAAAACGAGGCCGAACATTTGCGGGCAGAGATCCGCCATCACGAATTTTTATATTATGTGCTGGATGCACCTGAGATCACCGACGCAGAATATGACCGGATGCTGGTGCGCCTGCGTGAGCTTGAAGCGGCCTGGCCTGACGATGTGCCTGCCGATTCGCCGACGCGCCGTGTAGGCGGGAAGGTGAATCCCGAATTTACTGAGGTCAGACATCTGACGCCGCTTTTGAGTCTGGGCAATGCTTTTTCGGATGCAGAGCTGGTAGCTTTTGATCAGCGTGTGCGCAGCGGTCTGCCGGAAGGCAGTGCTGTAGAATATGTTATGGAGCCGAAAATCGACGGACTGGCCTGCAGCCTGATTTATGAAAATGGACGTTTGGTAAGGGCGGCAACGCGCGGTGACGGTGTGATCGGCGAAAATGTAACAGCCAATGTACGCACGATCCGGTCGATCCCTTTGGTGCTGAATATGAAAAACGGCGCCGCGCCGCCGGAGCTTTTAGATGTGCGCGGTGAAATCTATATGCCAAGGCATGCTTTTATGCAGCTGAACGAACAGCGCCTGGAGGCCGGCGAGAGCGAATTTGCCAATCCGCGTAATGCGGCTGCCGGCAGTCTGCGTCAGTTGGACCCTAACGTAACGGCGCAGCGGTCGTTAAGCTTTTTTGCTTATGCCGTAGGCGAAGGAGCCAGGGGCAAGCATGCCGATTCTTTGGCGATGCTGGCTGATTATGGCTTTAAGGTCAGTGAAAATTACCGTATCGTAAAAAGTATCGATGCGGCGATAGAATATATCAGGGAATTTGACTCCCGGCGTAAAAGTCTGGCTTATGATACTGACGGCGCAGTACTTAAAGTCAACGCTGTTTATCAGCAGGATATTTTAGGTGCGACAGGCAAGGACCCACGCTGGGCGATCGCTTTTAAATTTCCGCCTGAGCAGGCTGAAACCAGGCTGGAGGATATCGTGATCCAGGTTGGGCGCACAGGCGTGCTGACGCCGACGGCGGTACTGACGCCGGTAAGGCTGTCGGGCAGTACGGTAAGCAGGGCCACGCTGCACAATGAAGATTTTATTAAAGCGAAGGATATCAGGATCGGCGATACGGTGGTCATCAATAAAGCCGGTGAAATCATCCCGGAGGTTCTGTATGTCGTGCTGGGCAAACGGCCGGAAGATACGAAGCCTTATGCGATGCCGCAGGAATGTCCGGAGTGCGGCTGGGCTGTTGAACGTAAAGACGGTGAGGCAGCTTTGCGCTGCACTAATCCGCATTGCCCGGCTTTGGGACGCGAAGGGCTGATCCATTTTGCTTCTAAAGGAGCAATGGATATCGAAGGCTGTGGACCGGCGGTTATCAATCAGCTGCTGGAGGCGGAACTGATCCGCGACGTCAGCGACCTGTATCTGCTGACTAAAGAACAGCTGGTAGTGCTGGATAGAATGGGTGAAAAATCGGCGGAAAATTTAGTGAAAGCTATTGCCGCCAGCAAGGAGCAGAGCTTCGACCGGTTGCTTTTCGGCCTGGGCATCCGTCACGTCGGGGCCAAGGTGGCTAGGCTGCTGGCAGTGCATTTTGGTACGGTCGAGAATTTGCTGGCTGCCGATGCAGAGCAGATCGCCGCTATCGACGATATTGGACCGAAGATAGCTGAAAGCGTCGTTACTTATTTGGCGTCGCCGTCGAACCGCGACTTGCTCACCCGTCTGAAAGAGCTGGGTCTGAATATGGAAATGCAGGTTCAGGCTGTCAGCGAAGAGCATCCCTTTTATGGCAAAACTATGGTCTTTACAGGTACGATGCCGACTTTGGGACGTGCTGAAGCGCAGACTATGGCGCAGGACGTGGGCGCTAAGGTCAGCGGCAGCGTCAGTAAAAAAACGGACTATGTCGTCGCCGGTGCCGAAGCAGGCAGTAAGCTGACGAAGGCGGAACAGCTGGGTGTGACTGTTATCGACGAAGCCGAATTTTTGCGCTTGCTAAGCGGTGCAGCTGAAGTATCGGGGACAGAGACAAAGGAACAGAAGCTTTTTTAAAAATATAATAGAAAAACAAACGACTGCATAATAAAAATTATGCAGTCGTTTGGCGTTTATGAAGCTAAAATTTTTATTTGTCCAGATAAGCGGCTGTGATCTCGCCGGTGTAGTAGGTGTGCCAATCCTTATCGGCATACCATCTGTCGGCCAGAGCCTTATCAAAATTTTCCGGTGCCATTTCGCGTTTTTCCACGATGCGGCATTCCAGATGCAGCCCGGCGCCTTTGATGACGGGCACTTTAACGGTCTGCCCTTCAGCAGGGGTGATTTCTGCCGCGGCGAATTTATCCATGTCACGTCCTGATTTGCTGCCGCATAGCCCCAGTGCTTTACTGAAAGCGGCTGTCAGCGGAAAACTGACGGTAAATTCGTTATGGGCTTCGATCAGCTCGTGCGTATAGCGTGAGTGACGTACCATTACGGTAAAAACAGGTTTGCCCCAAATATTGCCCAGCGCTCCCCAGCCAATCGTCATCGTATTGTGTCTGCCGCCTGCGGCAGTAGTAAGAAAAGCACCCTTCGCCAAAACCTTTAAAATAGTTTCCGCATGGTCGAAAGCGTTGATATTTTGCATAGCTGTCACACTCCTTCTACTATTATTATAATCGCTTTTGTGTGACAATGCTGTAAATTTGGCGAAAACAGGCATTGAAGCCAGGTGAAAATATTCAAATAGAGATCGATTGACAGTGCAAAAGAAATAAATTAAACTAGGTGCAAGTAAAAATATATCTTTAGGAGGCATTTTATGTTGAAGAAAAGTATGGCGGCAGTAGTTATGGTCATGGTGTTTGCCCTGGCACTGGCAGGCTGCGGCGGTAGTGACGGTGTCATGAGCAAGGGGTATGGGGATCTTTTCCGCGACAAAGCAGCTATTAATAAGGCGGTTACTGAAATAAAAGCCAAAGGCGGCGGTACGCCGCTGATGATTTTTCAAAGTATGCATTTCGGACCGGAATTTATTAATTTTTCCCGACAGGACCCTAAGAATAAAGAAAACGTCGATAATTTTGTCTGGACGCCTAATACAGGCTGGCAGGGACCTAAAATCGTAAAATTGAGCGGCGGCGGTAAACTTGAAGATAATTTATTCAATATTGACGACGTCAACTGGGATGCGATACCTGTTTTTATTGCTGAAACAGAGAAACTGGCAAAAGAAAACGGTATCGAAAAGGCTTCACTGGGCAGCAGCATTATGATCAATTTCAATGTCAGGAAGCAGACTCTCAGTTTTTCTGCTACTGTAAAAGGTGAACGTAAAGATGCTTATTCTACCGGCGATGTCCAGACAGGTAAAGTTACTAATTTCAGAGTGAAATAATAAAAAATAAACCTGCCGTTAAAGGCGGGTTTATTTTTTGCCGCGGCAGTTGCTGAAGCAAAGCGGTATATGATGGATATTATAGAAGTATAGGACAATTTGTGATATAATATATCCGATTTATTGCATATAATGAAGAACATTTATCATAGGAAGGTGAAAAAATGAAGGTCACGACCAAAGATGTAGAATACATCGCCCAGCTTTCCCGTTTGACTATTCCTGAGGGTGAAATGGAAAAATTCACGGAACAGTTCAATCAGATCCTCAATTATGCCGATATTTTGCAGAAGCTTGATACCGCAGGCATCGAGCCGACTCCGTACGTGCTGCCGATCAGCAACGCGTTCCGTGAGGACGTAGCTCTGCCCGGCGTTACTCAGGAAGAAGCGCTGAAAAATGCTCCGGCAGTCCATAACGGCGGCTTTAAAGTGCCCCGCGTTATCGAATAAGAGAGGGAGGAACTACTGTGGATCTTTACAAGAGCACTGCTCATGAATTGCATGATAAACTCGTTAATAAAGAAATCAGCTCCGTGGAACTGACTAAAGCTCTGTATGAGCGCATCGACGCTGTCGAGGATCAGGTCAAAGCCTATGTGACGCTGGATAAAGAAAATGCTTTGGCACAGGCGGCCAAGGTTGACGCCATGATCGCCGCCGGTGAAAAAATCGCTCCGCTGGCCGGCATCCCCGGCGCGATCAAAGATAATATCTGCACTAAAGGTCTTTTGACGACCTGTTCGTCCAAAATGCTGGCTAATGTTGTGCCGATTTATGATGCGCATGTTATTAAAAAACTTCGCGCCGAAGAAACTATTTTCCTCGGCAAAACAAATATGGACGAATTTGCGATGGGTTCTACTACTGAATCGTCTTATTTCCAGGCTACTCATAATCCATGGAACCTGGACCGCGTACCCGGCGGCTCCTCCGGCGGCAGTGCCGCTGCTATCGCGGCTGGCGAAGCTATCTGGACTCTGGGTTCAGATACCGGCGGTTCTATTCGTCAGCCTGCTTCTTTTAACGGCTGTGTCGGTATCAAACCGACCTATGGCCGTGTTTCCCGTTACGGCTGCGTGGCTTTTGCGTCTTCGCTCGACCAGATCGGGCCGATCACCCGCGACGTTACCGATGCCGCTACAGTGCTCAATACTATCTGCGGCAAGGACGAGCATGATTCTACTTCGCTGCCGGTGGAAGTGCCTGACTTTACCAAAGCTCTGCGTCAGGACGTTAAAGGCCTGCGTATCGGTCTGCCGAAAGAATATTACGGCGAAGGCCTGGACCCCAAAGTCCATGCCGAACTGAAAAAAGCAATCGCTCAATACGAAGCCATGGGCGCTGAGATCGTTGAGATTTCCCTGCCTCATACCGAATATGCGGTCATTACCTATTACATCATTGCTCCGGCAGAGGCTTCCGCCAATCTGGCCCGTTATGACGGCGTCCGGTACGGTTTCCGTGCGGCTAATGCCACCAGCGCGCCCGAAATGACTACGCTCAGCCGTACAGAAGGCTTCGGCGCGGAAGTAAAACGCCGTATCATGCTGGGAACTTATGTTTTGAGCAGCGGCTATTACGATGCTTACTATAAAAAAGCCATGCAGGTGCGCACGCTTATCCGCCGCGACTTTGACAGCGCTTTTGAAAAATGTGACGTTATCCTGGCGCCGACCTCCCCGGTCGTTGCTTATCCTATCGACGGCAAAATGGATCCTTTGTCCATCTATATGCTCGACGTTTACACCATTCCGGTCAATATGGCGGGCCTGCCGGGTATTTCCGTACCCTGCGGCTTCGCGGACGGTATGCCTGTGGGCATGCAGCTGATCGGCAAACCGCTGGACGAAGAAACCGTGCTGCGTGCAGCCTATACCTTTGAACAAGCCAACGAATACCACAAGGTACTGGCACCGTTAGGAGGTAACAAATAATGAAAAAATATACTACTGTTATCGGCCTGGAAGTCCATGCCGAGCTCAAAACAAATTCTAAAGCGTTCTGCTCCTGCTCGACTGAGTTCGGCGGCGAGCCTAACACCCATGTCTGCCCGGTCTGCCTGGGGATGCCCGGCGCTTTGCCTGTGCTCAACAAACAGGTGGTGGAATTTGCTATCCGTGCGGGACTGGCTCTGAACTGCGATATCCAGAAATTCAATAAATTCGACCGTAAAAACTATTTTTATCCCGATCTGTCAAAAAACTATCAGATCTCTCAATTCGATCAGCCTATTTGCCTGGGCGGGCATATCGACATTGAAGTGGAAGGCGGGAAAAAACGTATCGGCGTGACCCGTATCCATATGGAAGAAGATGCCGGGAAGCTGAACCACAGCGGCGCTACGATCAGTACCTCCGACTCGTCGGCAGTAGACTACAACCGTGCCGGCGTACCTCTGATCGAGATTGTCTCCGAGCCTGATATGCGCAGCTCCGAAGAAGCCCGCGCCTACCTGGAACAATTAAAAGCTATTTTGGAATATACTGATGTCTGCGACTGCAAAATGCAGGAAGGCAGTCTGCGCTGTGATGCCAATATCTCTGTCATGCCGGAAGGCGCTGCCGAGTTCGGTACCCGCGCCGAGATCAAAAACCTTAACTCCTTCCGCGCTCTGGTGCGCGCGATCGAGTACGAAGTCGAGCGGCAGATCGACCTTGTTGAAAGCGGCGGCCATGTTGTGCAGGAGACCCGTACTTGGGATGACGCGCAGGGCATGACCTTGTCCATGCGCAGCAAAGAAGAAGCGCATGACTACCGTTATTTCCCGGAACCTGATCTGGTGCCGGTAGAATTAGACGACGCCTGGATCGAACGCGTTAAAAATGAACTGCCAGAGCTTCCTGCTCAGCGTCAGCAGCGGTTGATGACAGAAAATGGCCTGCCTGCTTATGATGCAGGATTGATCGTTGCCACCAAAGCTATGGCCGACTACTTTGATGCTGCCTGCAAAAATGCCGGTGATGACAAAGCTGTAGCCAACTGGCTTTTGGGCGATGTTTCCGCCTATCTCAACAACGAAGGCATCGAAATCGATGCTTTCCCGATCAAACCGGAAAACCTGGGCGAAATGGTTGCCCTGATCAAAGGCGGCGTGTTGTCCAGCAAGCTTGCTAAAAAAGTATTTGCCGAAATGCTCAAAGCCGACAAATCTCCGAAAGTCCTCGTTAAAGAGCTGGGCTTGGAGCAGGTCAGCGACGAAGGCGCTATTGCCGCTATCGTTGATGAAGTGCTGGCCGAAAATCCGCAGTCTATTGCCGACTTTAAAGCCGGTAAAGACCGTGCAATCGGCTTCCTGGTCGGTCAGGTCATGAAAAAATCCCGCGGCAAAGCTAACCCGGGTATGGTCAATAAATTATTAGTAGAAAAAATGCAGTAAACGACTGCTGATTTTAAATCCTGTAAATGGGGGTGTCGCAATGAATAAACCGTTTGTTTTTGTTGGTTCAGGTTTGGGCTATTTGTGGTTGCTCATTTGGACGACTGTCGTTTCTATTATTACTGTGGGCTTGTTTTTCCCATGGGCTTATTCAGCGCAGCAGCGCTGGATCTGTGCTAATACCTACGTTGAAGGCAGGCGGCTGCGTTTCGACGGCACCGGGCTGGGGTTCTTTTTTCAATGGCTGGTCATTATGCTTCTGACTGCTGTTACTTTTGGCATTTATGCTCCCTGGGGCTATTGCCAGTTTAAACGCTGGGAGACCCGTAATACAGTTTTTGATGATTGAAAGCAACTGCCTGCTGTAATAAAACAATAAACAAAAGCTCCGTCTTTTTGACGGAGCTTTTTTGTCGTTCTGATTTATTTATATTTGCTAGAAAAATATTTAAAAATACAAATAAATATGCTTGTAGATATATAAAAAGTATGATATTCTTTTAATAAGTAAAAGAATATTAAATAATATAAAACGGCAAAACTGTCGAAAGGCAGTGACGCAAAGCTATAGGGTCTAAACCTTTACGGAATGACAGCCAGCTGCACTTAGCAGAGACGTGATCCGGAAGGGGTCAGCTGTCTCTGTTTTTATTTTGTCGAAAAGAGAAGCAGAAAGGGCCGTGCAGCATTGGCAGCAGCTTGGGCGCCTGGCAAAACGTCAGGGCAAAGCGCAGAAGGACAACGGCTATTAAAAATCTTTATGTCTTGTGGGGGGGTACTAAAGTGCTATAATATATTTGAAGCACTTTTACAATAATTAAAAAAGTTGTTTAAAAATGGTGCAGGATTTTGAATATAGTGGTTAAAGTGGTCAAAATTTGGAAAGGGGATTTGATGATGAGATCAAAAAGCTTGGCAAAAAACAAGGATTTACAAAGGAAAGTACTGTGCTCGCTGCTTGCAGCAGGCGTAATGTCCGTTTGTATATCTGGGGGGACGTTTGGGCGTCTGGTACGATTAAGGATCAAGATATGATCATTACCAGTAATATGGATATTGTTGCCGATGATGGCGAATTTGAAGGTGTTACGAATAGATATGCGGCTATAGGACATACACAAGATTCAACTATGACAGTTACTGCAAAACCGGGCGTTATGGTGGATAGTGTAGTAACAGCTACAAATGGTAGAGCTATGGGGATAGTTAATGTAGGTAATGGCGTTTTAAATGTTAACGGTAATTATAGTTTTGCGTTAAATGCTGATACTGTGAGAGGTATTAGAAATAATGGATATAATGACCTTAATTTGAACGGTGATTTTATAATTAAAGCAGTAAGTAAAGGCAAAAACTCTAATAATGATGTAGTAGTTGGGGTAGAGGCATTCAATGGAACGAATATTACTGTTAACGGTGATAAATTAAATATTGATATCACTACTGATAATGCCAGAATAATTGGCGTACAAAATTTTAATAATAATGGTGAAACTATTACTTTTAACAGTAATGATACGTCAATAAAAGCAGTGCAAATAGGAACTGGCAGTGTTTGTCAAGGTGTGTTGGCTTATCAAAGCACGACTAATTTTAATGGCAACGTCGTTATTGATCTTAAGGCTGATCAAGTGACGGATCAAGTACACGGCATAGATATTCAATGTGACCCTGGTAATAGTTATGAAACTGTTGTCAATTTTAATAATCAAAAAACTGACATAAAGGTTGAAGGGGGAGCAGGTTCGACTGTAGCTGCTATTAGAGCATCAGGTGTTCCTGGAACAGTAAATTTGAACGGTAAAGTAACCAATCTTACTGCTACGAATATTGCTGATGGATTTTCTGCAGCAGTTATCAGCCAATATGGAGCGCATGTAAAATCAGGCGCCGATTCGGATGTCAATGCTAGTGTAAATTCCAAGAATGGCGATGCAGTTGCAGTTTATATAAGTGAGTATGCCGGTTATAATGGAAATGTTGAATTAAAAGGAAGTCTTACAGCAAATGTCGTCAGTGAAAATGGTGCTGCGTGTGGCATTTTAGGAGAATTGTCAGACGAGGTAAAAGCGGAGACTGATGGAAATATTTACATCGGTAAAAATTTGAATTTAGGTGTTAATTCTAGTAATAGTGAAGCAATAGGTATTGGTGCTTCTGGTAAATATAATAAAACTAGTATCTTAGGGGATACCGCCATCACCGCCACAGGCAAAACTGGTGCGCACGCTCTTTATGCTGAGAAAGGCAGCGAGATCACTATCGGCAGTAAGGGCAAAATTGTAGACTTGACAGTTTCTAGCACCAATGGCGGCAAGGTTTATGGACTCGATGCGACAGGTGGATCTGATATTACTGTAAATGGCAGTAATTTGACCATAGACGTAAGTTCCTCTGTGGAAAATGGAACTATTAATGATAGGATTTTTGCTATTGATGCTTCGGACAATAAAGGCGGAAAAATAATTTTAAATAGTGATGGAATCACTCTTGTTGGCGAGCAAAAAGGGCATACTGTATATTGTGATGGTGTGCGTGCCAATGTGAGTACGATTGAGTTTAACGGCAATACTACAATTGATTTAAAGGCTGACTTAAAAGATGATTGGAGTGCTACCGAGAGTAAAAATAAACAGAGCCAGTTTGCCGGTATTAATGTGCAGTGTGATCCAGATGATAATAATGCTACAATTGTTGTTTTTAATGGAGGCAAGACGGATATTAAAGTTGAAGGTAAAGCTACATGGTTTGCTGCTGTACAGGGTTCTGGCGTTCCTGGGTCAATAAATTTTACAGGTAAAAAAGTAAATATTACGGCAGTCAACAATAAAGCTGTGAGGGAAGGGGATTCAACAACAGTCGGTATCTATGCCCAGTATGGGGCGACTATAAATTCTGTTGCAGCTACTGATATTGTTACTACGGTAGAGGCTAATGGTTATGCAAATGGCATTTATAATACAAACAATTTTAGCTATAATGGCAATGTAAAATTAAAAGGCAATTTTATGGGAACAGTTATCAGTAATGAAAGCAGTGCCTATGGCATTTATAATGATCCTCTTGCTGCTGATAACACAGGTGGCGAAGTTTACATAGGTAAAGGTTTAAAACTTGATGTTACTGCTCTAAAGGGTGAAGCGGTAGGAATTTATGGAGAAGGTGAACATAGTAAAACTACAGTTTTAGGTGACGTTATTATTACTACAAACGGTCAAAATGATTCTTACTCTCTTTATGCTGCTGCCAAAGCCAATATTACTCTTGGCAGTGCCGGCAAAACGGTTGCGCTGACAGGCGACGTTACGGCTAAAGATGCAGACAGTATCATTACGCTGGCAGGCGATAGCAATGTTGTTAAAGGCACGGTTACGGCTGATGCCGGCGGCATAGTTTTGGGAGGCGGTGACAAGGCAACCTATACAGTCGACAAATTTGTAACCAAAGGTGCTGGAGAAAGAGCTTCTGCTGCTGTGAGCGGTACGATCACCGTCAGCGGCGGTACTTTGAATATTGATAATCTAAGCGATATTAATAAATTTGATTTAGCTGATAATTCACTGATTGTCACTGGTAAAGGCGTGTTGAAAGCTGCGTCGGATAAGGTTTTTGAAGCTGATACTAGTGGTAAAAAAGTTATTGCGGGTGTTGACCAAAAAGTATTGTTCAATGGCGGTAAACTGGCTATTAGTGATACCAGTTATACTCTGGCAGACAGCAAGGTATACAGTGAGGCTTTGGGAAAGGTTGATGACAGCGGTGTAGGTGCTAATACCAAAACCACGATCGTTATGACCGGTACACTGCAAGATCAGCCTGTAGACAACAAGGCCACTGTAGACGACCTGGCGCCGACAGGTGCCGTCCATACCAATGTCACCGGTACGGTAAGCACTGGCACCTTGAACGTAGGTGACGACATTTACTCTGAAGGCGCGACGGGTGTCAATAATGACCTGGGCGTCAAAGACCTGGATTTCAGCAGTAACAGCGGCACTGTTGATGCCAGCGTCACTGTCAGCAACGATACCGGGCTGACACTGGTTGGCGACGGCAGCAGTGAACTGCTGAAAGGCACCGGTTCCAATAATACTGTAACGGTAGGCAGTAACAGCGACAGTGCCGGTACCCTGACCCTTGGCAATGCGGCTGCAGAAAGCAGCGGCGGCACCTTGAACGCAAATGTAACCCTGCAGTCCGACAGCCAGATGACTGTAGAAGCAGGCAGCTTTACAGTTGATAAGATCACAGCCACAGAAGGAACGGTAGCTGTCAACGCAGGTGCGGATCTGACAACGATGCAAGACTTTACAGTTGGCGATGCCATTAATAATAAAACGGGTACGATAGACGCTGCCGGATCTATAACAGCCGGCAAAGTGGATTTGCAGCAGGGGACCGTAGCCGTTACCGGCTCTTTAACGGCAAATGAGCTTAGCGTCGGCACGTCCAAAAAAGAAGGCACTGTCACCGCAGCCGGCACAGTAGACGTCGGCACCTTGAACCTGAACAGAGGCAAAGTTGAAGTTACAGGTGCGTTGGCAGCAGAAACGTTGACAGTTGCGGATAATAGCGGTGCTTCTATAGCAGTCGGCGCTGCTGACAGCGCCGGCACGCTGACTGCTAAAAATGTACAGCTTGGCGGTACCAGCCTCATGCTGGACCCTGCCTGGAAAGATGGTAGTATGATTCAGACAGCATCTAAAGCAGGGCTGAAATTTAACGGCAACCAGGTAGACGGAAAACTGACCGTAGGACAAAATTCAGTCTTGAGTCTGGGCACTGCGGATACGGCGAAAGCGGAAGCCGCCTTTGCCGATACCGGATTGACCTGGGGGCAAAATGACATCACCGCTGCTTTGTATATCGATTACGAGCAGACCATGGACAGCACGAAAGGCGGCATCAAAGTCGACGGCAGCCTGACTCATGTAAGCGACAGCAAAGATCTTGCTGCGGCCAACACCGCAACTTTCGCAGCCGGCTCGCTGCTGATGGTCGCCGGTGACGCCGCACTGACGATGGACGGAGCGTTAAAAGCAGGCGGCACGGCTACGATTACTATCAGTAATGGCAGCGCTGCGACTTTAAAAGTTGATTCCGGCGCCAAACTTTATATCGCCGATGCACAGGCCGATAAACAATATACCATCGTCAGCGGCTTTACGAACAGCGGTAGCGATGTTACAGACGGCGGCTGGAACGGTACGAACCTGCTGTTGAACAAACTGGTCAAGGGCAGCGGCAGCTATAGTAGCGGCAGCTTTACCGTCAGCACGCAGAAAGTTAAAGCCAGCGAAGCTCTGCCGGGCGTAGCTTTGCCGAATATTCTTGATGCAATGAGCTCTCAAACTGATTCGCCTTATGCGGGTATCAAATATCTGAGCAATGCGATCAGCGGCCTTAATAGTAATGCGCAGACGCTTGTGGCAGTCAACTCCTTCGCCCAGGGAGCGGAAAACAGCGGCGCTACCCGCACGGGTGCTTTAGCAGCCCTGGATCTGGGGACGGCGGCGCAGGAACATCTGTCCCTGGCCAAGGCGGCTGCAGAACAGAGCGGCGGCTTCGGCAAAGCTGCTGTTGATACTGCTGACAACGGCGGCATCTGGGCACAATATATCCACAACAAAGATAAAGTCGATAACATGGGCGGCGTCAGCTATGACGGACAATACAACGGTGTTATCATCGGCGGCGACTTTGCAGACCGTGGCAAATACAGCAGCGGCATAGCTTTCAGTTATGGCAGCGGCGACAGCACCGGCAGCGCCTCTAAAAATGAATTTGACTTCTGGGGCCTCAGCTACTATGGCGGTATCCAAAACGGCGATACCAATCTGATTTTCGATGTCGGTTACAGCAAAACCAGCAGTGACGTCAAAGGCGTAATCAAGGCCGAACCTGACACGCAGGTCATCAGTATGGGAGTCAAAGGTGAAAAACTTATCAGCAATGGGCATGGAACGAGCTATGTACCGTATGCGGGCCTGCGTTATATGAATATTGATACGGACAGCTATAACGGCAGTATCGACGGGAAGACGGCCGCTCATTACAGTACCGATAAAGCTGATTTGTGGTTGTTGCCGGTAGGCATCAGCATCAGCCATGAAAGCGTTACTGCCGGAGGCTGGAAAGTGCGTCCGACAGCCGATATCGCTTATGTTTGGACTTTAGGTGATAAAAATACTGCGATGGATATTACCGTTCCGGGTGTAAATGCGACCGACAGACTTGGCTATGATATCATGGACAGCGGTTTCTTTGTCGGCAAACTGGGCCTGGAGGCTGAAAAAGGTGATTGGACTTATGGCTTAGGCTATGCCTGCCAGAAAGGCAGTCATGCTCAAAACAGTAAATTTATGCTCAATGTAACTTACAGCTTCTAAAAAACAACTTTTTCAAAATCTCTTTTTCCTGTTCACCCTTTTGTGTACCTGTGTGGAAAGCCTGCCTTTTATCGGCAGGCTTTCTGCTTTTGATGCGGACGTTTATTTGTAGATGTCGGGTCATATTTTATATTCGCATGATTTATGGTAAAATAAAGATACAATCCAATGGCTTGAGCGTACGGTTTCTTGCATGCTGAGAACCGTTTTTTTATTTGGAGCTTGCCTGTTATGTTTTGAAAGAAGGAAAAGTAAATTGGGATCAGTCCATAATCAACATTTTAAGCCGCGGCTGGCGATGTTTGCCGTGGGGATATTTTTAATGACTTTTGGTATCGCTCTGTCCTGTAAGGCCGACTTGGGCACATCGCCGATTTCCAGTGTACCGTGGGTTATGAGTATGTTTTTACCTTTTAGTTTGGGTGATATTACGATCATGATGAACATTGTTATGATCCTGGCGCAGCCGCTTATTCTGAGGGCGCTTTATGTAAGGGAGCTGGTGGGCCAGCTGCTGACGACGCTGGCTTTTGGCTGCAGCATTGATTTTTCAATGGGTCTGTTGGACTGGTTTATACCGGGCAGTGCGCTGGAGCAATGGCTTGCTTGCCTTTTAAGCATTGTTGTCTTGGCTTTGGGTGTTTTTCTGGAGGTGCGCGCTAAAATCTTTTTAGTTGCGGGCGAAGGTGTGGTCAGTGTACTGGCTTTTGTTACTCAAAAAAAGTTCAGCCTGATCAAAAATTGTTTCGATATATCGCTGGTCACTTTAGCGATTATTATTTCCTGGGTGGAATTCGGTACATTACAAGGAGTTGGAGCCGGTACAGTAGTGGCCGCAGTTTTAGTAGGGCGGTTTGTACATTTGTATGAAAGCAGGCTGAGTTTTTTCGATCGCTGGAAAGTAGAAGCTTAAGTGGCTGCAGCTTGATTTTCCTGTAAAATATTTTAAATTTTTTGGTTTCAAAATATTTGTCTTATCTGTAAAAAATATTTTAAGTGCTTGCCAAAAAAGCAGGAACGTAGTACAATGTGGTTAGCGAAAGCTAACCTGAGTGAATTTAAATTTATGGTACAATAAAGCGTCTGCGGCAGAAGCCGTAATGGCGCAGCGTGAACGAAAGCAGGTGTAAAAATGGCTGATTATATTATTGGCGGTATTTTAGTGGCTCTGGCAATTTTGGCACTGCGTAGCGTCTTCAAAAAAACATCTTCCGGCGGTTGTACCGGCTGCAGCGGCTGTAATGGCTGCGGACCCAGCTGTCACGGACAGGATCAGGAAACTGCCTCCAAATAAGCGGTGGAATGGCAGACGCCTGCGGCGTCGAAGCCTTGCAGATTATTGACAAATCATTTTAAAAAGCATATAATTTGACCATAAGGTCATTGGATTTTGTATCAGCCGCAGGCGCACGCAGACGTACGTGTCCTGCGTTTTTTTGTGAAGGTGGGTTTAGTTTTATGTATCATATCGACCGGGGCGCGTGGGCCGAGATCAATCTTGATGCCGTGGCGCATAACGTGCAGATCGCCAAAAGCAATCTTGATCCCCATACTAAGCTGTGTGCCGTTGTCAAGGCTGATGCTTACGGACATGGCGCGGTAGCGGTAGCCCGCGAAGCCGAAAAGAACGGCGCTGATTTTCTGGCCGTAGCGCTGCTGCAGGAAGGTCTTGAGCTGCGTGAAGCAGGTATCAGGCTGCCTATTTTAGTGCTGGGTTCGCTGCAGCCGGGAGCTGCCAATGTTGTAGTGCAGTTTGATATCAGTCACGCCGTTTTTGACGAAGAACGTTTATATGCCCTTAACGAAGCGGCTGTTAAATTGAATAAAAAAGCCAGGATCCATATCGCTATTGATACCGGTATGCATCGGATCGGCGTACATGTTCGCGATGCGGGTGAATTTGCGGCTAAGGCCGCGGCGCTGCCTGGCATTGAGATCGAAGGAGTGTTCTCGCATTTTGCAACGGCAGATGCTGATGACAAAGCCTATGCCGCGCATCAGTTTGAACGCTTCCAGGAAGCGCTGAAGCTGATCAGGGAGAAGGGTATCAGGGTACCGCTGGCACATATCGCCAACAGTGCCGCTTTGACAGAACTGCGTGAATATCAGATGGATATGGTGCGTCAGGGTATTACTTTGTATGGTTTGCATCCTGCGCATATGAGCGATTGTTATAAAGATTTTGAGCCTGTCATGACGGTCAAATCGACGGTAAGCTTTGTCAAAAGCCTGCCTGCCGGTGCGACTATCGGTTATGGGCGTACTTATACATTGAGCCGTCCCAGTGTTATTGCCACGGTGCCGGTCGGTTATGCCGACGGCGTCAACAGACGTCTTTCCAACGTGGGCTATATGCTGGTTGGCGGCGGCAGGGCTCCTATCGTGGGCCGCGTGTGTATGGATCAGGTGATGCTTGACGTTACCGACCTGCCTCCGGTCAAAGTGGGCGACGAAGTCACCGTTTTCGGCGGCAAAGATTTGCCGATGGAACTGGTTGCGCAGTGGGCAGGTACTATCTGCTACGAGCTGGTCTGCAGCGTCAGTCCGCGGATGCCGCGCCGTTATGTGCGCAACGAAAAGTGAGTCTGCTTTAAAAACGCTTTCCCTTATTTATGGCTGCTTTTGGCTTCGGCCGGGCAGCCGCTTTTTTATTTGCAAAGGCTGTAAAAGCAGGAGGGCGTTATTTTTATTTAGGCCGCTGCGGCGGCAATATGCTACAATAATAATATAAGAATCAGTAAGGAGTGTGACTTGACTATGAACGAACAGGAATGGCAGGCGTGTGTGAACCATGTGGCCGGCGGTGAATATCCGGTCCCCCGCGGTATGATCAGCAACTATAACGACTGGCGCTGCCGCTCGACGGTGGGGCGCGCTTTATATTGGATGGATGAGGTAGAAGCCGCGATGCATGTCCTGGCAACGATACTTGATGTGGAGCCTGATATGGAGGATGCACCGGAAATGGGCCTCAGCGAAGCTGAACATAAAGTGCTGTGCCTGCGGGATATAGCTGAAATCGTTTGGAAGTTGGCCCATAATGAGGATGCCGCTTTGAATTATCTGGATCAGGCCTATGCATTGAGCCGGGCTTATAAACATCCCTTCCGCAGCGCTTCCCGCGGCGATATGTTTTATCGCCGGCTGGCGATTCTGCGTGAGGTAGGCAAAGAAGAGCAGGCTGTACAGGAAGCGGAAAAGATGCTGGAGCTGGAAGCTGAAAACGACGGTATCAATCCTTACCGTTATTTTGCCTATAAATTTTTAGCTGAGCATGAACATAATAATGGTGATGACGAAAAAGCGGCACAGCTGTTTGCGGAGGCTTTCAGGTATTATCCGGTCAGTGAAGCCGGTGAGCGTGATCTGGCCAAAGCGGCAACGGCTGAAACAGCTGCCGACCGTTATAAGGCTTATGTATTTTGCAGCACGATTCAATACAAGCCCTGGGAAGAATTACCGCCTGCCATCATCAGGCGCGATCTGTGACGGAGGTTGCAGTATGAAAAAAGTAGTGTTATTAAGCGGCGGTATCGACAGCACCACCTGTCTGGCGCAGGCTGTGCAGGTCTGCGGTGCGGAAAATGTCACGGCGCTGTGTGTTTTTTACGGGCAGAAGCACAGCAGGGAAATGGCAGCAGCCCGTAAGGTTGCGGCTTATTATGGTGTACGTTTACTGGAGCAGGATATTGCCGGCATCATGTCCTATAGTAATTGCTCACTGCTGGCTGCCAGCAGTGAAGCCATCGAACATAAAAGCTACGCGCAGCAGCTGGCTGAGCATGGCGAAGGTACGGTAGCGACTTATGTACCGTTTCGCAATGGCCTTTTGATCAGCGCTGCTGCCGCTATTGCCATTTCATTGGGAGCTGATGCGATCTGTTATGGCGCTCATGCTGACGATGCGGCTGGACGGGCTTATCCGGATTGTACGCCGGAGTTTTATGCGGCTATGGATACTGCCATTTATGAAGGCAGCGGTAAATTGTGTCATCTGGAAGCACCGCTGCTGAATAAAAATAAAGCGCAAATAGTGGAGCTGGGACTGAATTTGGGTGCTCCTTATCAATATACTTGGTCGTGCTATGAAGGAGGCGACAGGCCGTGCGGCGAATGCGGCACCTGCATCGACAGGGCCAATGCCTTTAAGGCCAACGGCGTGGACGACCCTGCTTTATAAGTAAAAACACACCCTTTTTAAAGGGTGTGTTTTTATTTTACAGTACTTTTTCATAACAGTAAAACTGGTGCTCCATTTTACGGAACTGGATTTCACCGCAGAAATGATAGCCGTGCTTTAGAAACAGCTGCTGAGCTTTTTCGTTCAGGGCGTAGGTATCTGTTTTTAAATAACGCAGTCCCAGACTGAGAGCGAGCGTTTCAGCCTGCTGCAGCAATTCAGAGCCGGTACCGCGGCCGCGCAGGTCCGGGTCAACTGCCATGCGATGCAGGACCAGGGCTTTTTCCGCCAAAGTCCAGCCGGCATCAGCATAAACAGCTGGTTCGGTCTGATTGATGCAGATCAGGCCGCAGATCTGTCCTTCAGCTTCTGATACAAAAAGATCGCCTTGGGTGATGTCTGCGGCAAAATCCTGTTCAGTTGGATAAACCTCGTCCCACTGGTAGTTGCCGTAAGCGTGCATTTCCCTGACCGTATCCTGCACGATAGCCATGATCCGTGTTAAATCCTGCATAGTTGCCAAACGCAGCATCATTGCACCTCGATTCTTTGTTTTTGACCCTTTGTTTTTGACCCTTTGTTTTTTGCCAGTGTGTTTCCAGATTGGCACACATTTTTTTGAACAGCCTGTTCAGTTCTTTGCGTTCTGACGCTGTAAAATTTTGCAGACACAACTGCAGGCTGGTGTTTTCTTCAGTGATGATTTGATCGTAGAGCAGGAGAGCTTTTTCTGTTGGGAAAAGCTGCCAGTGCCGCTGGTCTTCGCTGCTGCGCTGCCTGTTTATATAACCGGCAGCGGTCAATTTTTGGACAGCTTTGGCAGTCGTAGATTTATCGACTTTTAATAAGAGCGATAAATCGTTTTGATTGATACCCGTATTTTCGCAGATCCGGGTCAGAAAAATAAACTGTCCCCGTTGCAGCGCCAGTTCCTTAAAATGCAGATCATGAAGATAGTGGATCGTGCGCGCCAGCGTGCCGATGTCACGCAGTAGGTCATTATGCAGTTTTGTCATAATATTCACCGCCATATTAGTTGAACTTTCAACTAATATTATGACGTAAAAGGTTGAAAAATGCAAGCTAAATATATTATAAAAAATAATTTAATTGTTGGATTAAAACTTTCTCCACAATAAAAAGCAAAAGCTGTTAAAATATTGTTATTAATATTGGAAAATTTTGTTAATTGTGAGGTGTCTGTTTTGTTTTTAAAGAAACATTTTACGATAATAGGGTTGGCCTGTGTTTTGTCTGTGCCGGCTGTCGATGCTGGGGCCGAAGGCTTTGCGATCAACGAGTGGTCAGCTGAAGGTGTGGCTATGGGCGGAGCGCGAATGTTTGCTGAGAATGACGCCGCCAATATTGCCTACAATCCGGCGTCAATCACCAAAGTGCGGGGCGAAGCTTTTAAACAGAGTGCGGTTTATATCAGCCCGCATGGCAAATATACGGCTTATGACGCTACAGGAAAGTCTATTGACGAAGGTAAAAACGTCGTACATGCCGGTTGGGCTCCCGGCAATTACTATGTCAAACAGCTCAACGACAAAGACTGGATTGGTGTAGGGTTGTTCAGCCGTTTCGGCATGATCTCAGAATTTGAACGGGATTCTAAAGTTGCATCTAATGCCTTTTTCTCTCGCTTGAACGGCGCCAGCCTGACGCCGACCTATGCCCGCAAGTTTGACAACAAGTGGAGTGCGGCCGTGGGGGCGGAAGTCAATTATGTGGGTCTGGAACTGCAGAAAAATTCTCAAATTCCATTTATGGGGGGTGCAGCTACGCAAACAAAGGGCGAAAGCTGGGCTTTAGGCTGGAATGCGGCTGCCAATTATGCTTTTGATTCTAAAAATGAGATCGGCCTGGTTTACCGCAGCAAGGTGACTCACAGTATGGAAGCAGATTTTAAAGCTTATATGGTAAATGGTATGAGTATAAAAAGAGATGCCTATGGCAAAGTAACTTTGCCCGACAGCTGGGCTATTGGTTACAATCATAAATTTGATGACCGTACTCGGGTAGAATTGAACGGTACCTATACCAAATGGAGTACTTATGATGCTTTGAATATCGACATTGAAGGTTTAGGAACTATTGCTTCTCCAAAAAACTGGAGCAACGGCTGGCGTTATGCTTTGGGCGTAGAACATAAACTGAGTGACAAATATACCATCATGGGCGGTTATGCTTATGATGAATCGGTAATACCTTTTGACGGCGCCGATTTTATCGTGCCGACCGGTGCCCGCCGCACCTACAGTCTGGGCTTCCAGTACCACGATAAAAAACAGACGCTTGCCATGACCTTGGGCTTTATCGATATCGATGGGTTGAGCATCAAAGGACATGTAGCAGCTGGTGATACTTATGATACCGCCCGCAGCCATGATAACTATGCTAAAGTTGTCGGTATCAGCTATCAGCGTAATTTCTGATATAAATAGCTAAGCAAAAAACTCTGCGTTGACAGAGCTTTTTGTAACAGCAGTTCAGAAAATAAAAGAAGTTGCATTGTAAATTTGATTTAATGTAAAATTTCAGCATTGTATAATCAAGCTGAAAGGGTGAGAGAAATGACAAAACGTTTGCTGATTTTAATTATGGCATTGCTTTTGGTCTGCGCTTCTTGTTTAGCTGATGAGCAGGTTGTAGTGGATTCTTTTAAAGTGCATGTGCAGGATATTATGCAGCCTGTTCTCGCTACCTATAAAAAAGATGCTGTCCACATACGTTATTTTGATCCCTCTAAACATGGACTGCAGGGTTCAGGACATTGGTTCAAGGTGCGGAATCTGGAACCTGTTTATTCTTTGGATGTTAAAAAAAATGATTCTGTCATGTACCCTTATATAGGCATACTTGATGTTGAGCGATACACTGAAATATTTACAGGCAGTTATCCTACCAAAGAAGAAGCCTCCAAAGCAGAGAAATCATATCTTTCTAATGCTATGCAGCACTGGCGCTTTTACTATGGCTATCAGAAGGGTAAATGGGAGAAAACAAAAGTTGAATTTTACAGAGATACTGAAAAAAGATTTATGAGTGATAAAATAACGATAACAGAATATGATGTTTTTGCAAATCGTTAGAATAAAGGTGTGTATTTGCTCTTTATAGCTAATGGAGCTGGTACGGATAGTTGATGATAATAGCAGGAATGAAAAGACGCTCTTACGGGTGTCTTTTTTTATTAGCAGATAAATTTGGATCATATGTCGTTTTTGACTATCCAACTTCATTTGGTATATAATGGAAGCGGTTATTTATCTGCCGTTTGACGGATTATCAAAGAAGCGAGGCGAACCTCATGGCAGTGATTTTTTATTTGAGTGGCACAGGTAACAGCCTGTATGCCGCTAAAAGTATCGCGCAGGAACTGGAGCAGTGCCGGCTGGAAGGCATTACCGGTTATTTAAAAGCGCCTTACGAGGTGCAGGACGAAGTTGTCGGTATCGTCTGCCCTGTTTATTGTATGGCGCTGCCGCCTGTAGTGGAGGCTTTTCTGCAGCAGGTGAAAATGGTGCCTCAGTATATCTTTTTAGTAGTGACTATGGGCGCGATGTCTGGACAGGCGCTGGGTCAGGGGAAAGAGCTTTTAAAGCAGCGTGAGCTGCGGTTATCATATGGCGCTCAGGTGGCGCTGCCTGATAACAGTATCGTCTTTCCTTCGCCGCAGGCACGTCAGGAGAAGCTGCTGCGCAACGCTCCGGCTGAATTGGGACTGATCGCCCGTAATATCAAAAATAAGTATGATAATTATCAGCATCTGGATCGTGGTTTTTTGTGGAAGTATGGCGGTACAGCTGCCGGTATGTGGGTGCTGGATAAGATCAAGCAGTTCGGTAAGCTGAGCTGCGCTGATGATAAATGTGTCGGCTGCGGCATTTGTGCCGAGGTCTGCCCCGCGGGCAATATAACTATGGCAGCTGGTAAGCCTGCTTTTGGCAGCGAGTGTGTGCATTGCTTCGGTTGTGCGCACTGGTGTCCGCAGAATGCTATCAGCCTGGGACGTTTAAAACCCGATCAGAAAACTCGGTATAAGCACCCGGAGATTACGCCTGCCGAGCTGGCAGTACAGAAGGAAAGGAAAGATGAAATATGAAAACTTACGCTCCCGTAACGGAAGCAGTGCTGGAGGATTTAAAGACTATCGTCGGTGCTGAATACGTTTTGACCGAGCCTGAAAAATTAGAGCAATATCAGACTGACGAAGAAACTGATCCGCGCAAGTTCCATCTGCCGGAGGCGGTTGTTCTGCCGAAGGACGCGCAGGAGATCGCGGCTGTTATCAAGCTGGCCAATACATATGATGTGCCGGTCACTGTCCGCAGCGGCGGCACCAGTCTGGCTGGCGGCGCTATTCCTGTATGCGGCGGTATTGTCCTTTTAATGGAACGGTTGAACAAGATCATCGAGCTGAATGCCGAAGGCATGTATATGGAGGTTGAAGCCGGTGTGCGTACTGTCGATATTCAAAAATATGCCAATGAGGCTGGTTTTCTGTATGCAGGCGACCCCTGCAGCGCTGAAAGCTGTCTGATCGGCGGTAACATCGCCACTAATGCCGGCGGCAATAAAGCGGTGCGTTACGGTGTGACCCGTGACCAGGTTTACGCTGTCGAGGTCGTAACACCGACTGGTGAGATCGTAGAGCTGGGAGCACGTTTAAAGAAAAAATCGACCGGGTACTGCCTGGAACAGCTGATTATGGGCAGTGAGGGCACGCTGGGCATTATCACTAAGGCGACGCTTAAGCTGCAGCCGATCCCGCCTTACAGATTTGATCTGCTGGCTGTGTTCAGCGATCCGGAGCAGGCCTTGGACGTAGTGCCGAAAATCATGCAGGCCGGCATTAATCCGACCAGTGTGGAGTATATGGATAATTCCTATGTGCGCGGTACGGCCGACTATCTGGAGTTTAAGGGAGCCCCTCATTATGAGAACGGCATTTATGTTATCATCACAGTGGAGACTTTCAGCGAGGACGAGCTGGATCTGAAAATGGAGCAGCTGGATGAGTTGTGCAGTGCTGCCGGCGCTGTCGATGTGCTGGAAGCCGATGAACGTATTTGGGATATGCGCCGCAACTGTCAGGAGTCTGTACGTCTGATCAGTCTGGTTTCCCTGACGGACGACGTGGTAGTTCCTGTTAATGAGATCGCCGGTACGATCAAGTTTATTATGAAAATAGGCGAAAAATATCCTTTCCCGGTCAAAATCAACGCGCATATCGGCGACGGGAATCTGCATATCGTTTTATGCAAATGCGAATTGAGCGACGAAGAATGGGAAAACAAAGTGGAAGCTTTCCATAAAGAGGTTTATACTTATGCTTACAGCATCGGCGGGCGTCTGGCCGGCGAGCATGGTATCGGCGCAAAAAAACTCAGAGAAATGGAAACATATACCCCGGCCGGCGAGCTGGTGATCATGCGCACGATCAAGGCGGCAATGGACCCGCAGCTGATTTTGAACCCGGGCAAGATCTTTGATCTGTAAGTTATTGAACTGCAGCGGCAGTATGCTGCGGAAAAGATAAAATCTTATTTTGTAGGACAGTAGAAAGGAATGGAAGTTATGAGTAAATACGAACCGGTCAGCGCAGAAGTGGTAGCAGCTCTGCAAACGGCTTTGGGCGCGGAGTATGTAAGGACCGATGCCGAAACCCTTGAAAAGTACAAAACTGACGAGGAAACTGATCCCCGTTATCATCATCTGCCGGAGGTCGTAATTTGGCCTGGCAGCACAGAAGAAGTTGCGGCGGTCATGAAAATCGCCAATCAATATAATGTGCCGGTAACACCCCGCAGTGCAGGGACCAGTGTTTCCTGCGGTGCGATCCCTGTTTATGGCGGTATCGTTCTGCTGTTGGAACGGATGGACAAAATCGAAGAGCTGAATACTGAAGGTATGTATATGGTTGTCGAGGCTGGCGCGCGTACAGTAGAAATTCAGGAAAAAGCCAATGCGGCCGGCTTCCTCTATGCAGGCGACCCCTGCAGCGCCGACAGCTGTCTGATCGGCGGTAATATTGCCACTAATGCAGGCGGTAATAAGGCTGTACGTTACGGCACTACCCGCGATCAGGTCTATGCGATTGAAGCAGTTACGCCTACCGGCGATATCGTTAACGTGGGCGCACGGCTGAAGAAAAAATCGACGGGCTATTGCCTGGAACAGCTGATCATGGGCAGTGAAGGTACTTTGGGCATTATTACTAAAGCCACTTTAAAGCTGCTGCCTCTGTGTCCGTATAAACTGGATCTGCTGGCGATCTTTACCGATTTGGATAAAGCTGTCGGTTTGGTGCCGAACCTGATCAAAGCGGGGTTGAATCCGACGAGCGTGGAGTTTATGGATAATGCGTTTGTACGCAGCTCCAGCGATTACTGTGAATTGAAGCTGCCTCATTATGAAGACGGTTTTTATGTTATTGTGACGGTAGAGACCTTTAATGAAGATGAGCTGGAAAGCAAAATGGAACAGCTGGACGAGATTTGCAGTGCCAGTGGCGCTACTGATGTTTTAGAGGCTGATGACCGTGTGTGGAAGCTCCGTCGCAACTGTCTGGAATCTACGCGCGTTTTGAGTCTGGTCAGCACTTCTGATGATCTTGTTGTACCAGTCGATCAAATCGCTAACTGTATCCGCCATCTGACCAAGGTTGCGGAAAATTACAGCTTTAAACTCTTTACGCTGGCTCATGCCGGCGACGGTAATCTGCATTTCCAGATTTTGAAAGGCGAGATGAGCGACGAGCAGTGGGAAGATGAAGTAAGCCGTTTCCATGCTGAAGCTTATCCTTATGTTTACAGTCTGGGCGGTCGTCTTTCCGGCGAGCATGGCATCGGAGCTAAGAAGGTCGAAGCCATGGAAAAATATACGGAGCCGGTAGAAATGAAAATGATGAAAGAAATCAAGCGTGCGCTTGATCCTAAAAATATTCTTAACCCGGGTAAGGTATTCAACGCCTGAAAACTGATAAAACCATCTGTACTTTAAGTACAGATGGTTTTTGCGTATTTGAGGTTCAATATAATTTTGAAATATTAATACCATTTTTTACGTTGTAATTTTTTAAGCGTAAAGATAGCAATCAATGCCATAACGCCAAGGCAGAGCGGATAGCCCCATTGGGATTTCAGTTCCGGCATATACTGGAAATTCATGGCAAAAATACTGCTGATACAAATCAGCGGCAGGAAAATGACTGCCACTGTAGTCAGCGTAGCCTGAATATCAGCGCTGCGTTCAGCAGCGGCATTGACGCAAAGCCGCTCCAGAGAAGTCAGTAATTCTTCGGCGACCGATAAGGTAAGTACGGCGCCTTCCAGTTTGATCGTCAAAAGTTCGGGGGCATTATCGCTGCCGATAACTAAAGGCGGGTCCTGACGCAAGGCGCGGCTGACGATGCGGCGCATCGGATAGACCGCCTGTTTGGCAGTGACCAGGCTGCGGCGCAGACGCAGCAGTTCTTTGGGATCCGGATGTTCATCCTGTTCGCTGTAAGCTGCAGACAGAAGCTGCAGCCGTTCTTCCAGATAATTGATGACCTCGCAGTTGTCGTCAAGGATCTTGCCTAAAATCAGGGTCAAAGCCTGCGGGATCGTATTATTCGGCTTCTGCAGGGTTGTTACCAGCGT